>ENA-OQNO01000987-OQNO01000987.1-human-gut-metagenome-genome-assembly--contig:-NODE-987-length-21411-cov-11.595095_pt1 | contig 21411 bp, 24 predicted proteins | sample MGYA00242629_ERZ504880 | MGnify/ENA primary metagenome ERZ504880 (study PRJEB26092, sample SAMD00036377) | human gut metagenome | host: Homo sapiens | study: EMG produced TPA metagenomics assembly of... | reverse complement strand
TCGTCTATGGTAAGATGTTTGTAGGTCATTTATGGTTACACTCCTTTGTTTTCTTTCGTCGGAAATACAATTTGAGTGTACCATAAATGCCTTTTTATTTTTCTAACTTAATTTTACAATTCGCGTTATATAAAAAGTTATAAAAAAAGGTAAATATGATAAAAGAGAAATTATCATATTTATCTTTTACATTTACTTTTCTCTTTCCATAGTTCGTTTTCTTAGAACTTCAAATTGATTTTTAAAAGTATGTTGTTGTTCGTCAATTAATGAATCGACTAAGCATACGTTATGAACTTTTTTATCGTGCATGTCTTCGTCTGTAATACCAGTTAAATCATATCTTTTTAACCGTTCCATATTTTTGATAGTAGTGCTGAAAATATTACTTTCTCCAAATACTTCTTTAGCATTTTCTAAAGTAGCAATATCAACGGGCGCTCCATTTTTTAATAATAAAAAGCTTACTTTTTTCTTTTCATAGGTTGATTTCATTTTAATATAAACTAGCTATATTTAAGCAACACATTTATTTTTTCATTTAGACAGTAATTTAGAGTTCGACAGGGTATACCCTATCAGGATTTTTGTAGACTTTCCTTAATCACTAGGGAGAGTCTGTCCAAAACTCGAAAACAAACATATTGCTTCCCTTAGCATTGCTCCTGATCGATTGCAAGTCTTTTTTTGATTTTTTAGTTAGAATTTACTTAAAATAAAACTTAAAAACTATTTAGTATCGTTATTTCAAATATGGAAGGTTAGTCGTATATCAGTTTTTCATAACAAATAAATAGAATGATTTTTTCTTGTATTTTAGTGTTTTGGATTAGAATAAAAATGGGATTAGTTTTAATAATGATTTTTTATTGCAATTATGCTTTCAAAAAAACTTTTTATGATATAATTATCAAATTTTTCTGAAAATTATTTATAGTTATTTTAGAAAAAAGGAGGTATTGATTTATGAGAAAAAAATTATTTAGTTTAACTCTTATTGGAAAGTTTGGATTAGTTGTGACGAATTTTGGTACAAAAGTTGATGCAGCTACGCGTTCATATGGTAATGGTGTTTATTGTAATAATAGTAAGTGCTGGGTTAACTGGGGAGAAGCTAAAGAAAATATTGCAGGAATTGTTATTAGTGGCTGGGCTTCTGGCTTGGCAGGTATGGGACATTAATATCCTATTATGAAAAATAATAAATCTTTCAACAAAATTCTAGAATTAACTGAAACTGCATTAGCCACCCCAGAAATTAAAAAAGATAAAAATCTATGTGAAATTTTAGAAAAAATAAAAGATAGTGCTGCTAAAGGTGAATTTTATTATGATTATAAGAAAGAATTTCAACCTGCAATTAGTGGGTTCGCTATTAGAAACGGCTTTTCCACACCAAAAGTTTTATTGGAGTTACTTGCTGAAGTAAAAACTCCCAAAGCATGGTCGGGACTTTGAGTTGTAATAAGTGCCATTATATTTTTTTGTAAGAGTATCTAATTGAGTTTAGGTACTCTTACTATATAGGTTCAATTATTTATTTTTGTAATATCTTTATTTTTTGCTAAGTTTATTATTTCTTTATCAGTTATTGGGAGCGTCAATAATTTTGTGTAAATAAATTGTCCTCCTGCAAAATAATTAGTTACTCAGTAAACATTGAAACTAATGTATCGGTTACCTGTTGAAAACCTTTATGGCTTCTGTTTAGAAATTTTTGATTGTATGTATAAAAAATGCTGACTAGAAAGCGTTCTAGTGATTCTTCATTTTGAAACTGCTCTTTTCTACGGCTGTATCTTTTAATTTGCTTATTGAAAGACTCGATTAGATTGGTTGAGTAAATGGTTCTACGAATGCTAGGTGGAAAATCATAAAAAGTTAATAAGTCTTGGTTTTCTATGAGTGACTGCGTCACTTTAGGATAGTTTTTCTTCCATTTCTCAATCATGCCGGATAAGAAGGTATTCGCTTCTTCTTTTGAGTTAGCTTGATAAACAGCCTTAAAGTCATCACAGATTTCTTTTCGGTCTTTGACACGTACTTTATGAGCGATATTACGAGATACATGGATACAACAATGCTGATATTTTGCTTTAGGATAAATTTGATGGATAGTATCTTTCATGCCTTTTAAGCCGTCCGTAATAAAAAGCAAGACTTCTTGAACTCCTCTGGAGTTAATATCCTGTAGCAGCTCATTCCAAACGTATGTTGATTCAGTTGGAGCAATCGCATAACTCAGTACTTCTTTAGTGCCGTCTTCTCGTATACCAATGGCAATATAAATCGCTTCTTTGGATACGGTTTGACGTTTTAGTGGAATGTAAGTAGCGTCCATAAAAATAGCGACATACTTATCATTTAAGGCTCTGGATTTAAAGGCATTTACTTCTTCAGTCAGAACTTTAGTCATGTTGGACATGGTTTGTGGAGTATAGTGATGACCGTACATTTTTTCGATCAAATCAGCAATTTCAGACATCGTAACACCTTTTTCGAATAAATGGATAATAGTGGTTTCCAATGTATCGTTTGTTCTTTTGTAGGCTGGTAAAGTTTGTTGTTTAAACTCACCATTACGATCTCTAGGTATTTCCAATGTTAATTCACCATATTCGGTTTTGATTGATCGAAAGTAAGAATCGTTTCTCGAATTACCTGAATTAAAACCAGTGCGATCATATTTTTCGTAATCTAAAAAAGCCGTTAATTCAGTCCGTAGGAGTGTGTTTATCGCTTTTTCTAAGTGCGAACGGAATAATTCATTTAAATCGCCTTTAGTGACTAGAGTTTGCACAATTTCTGTAGTAAAATCATTCATAGGGAAGTCCTCTTTTCTGTGAATTGGTTGTCGTTAACTTTATTCTACAGAAGCGACTTCCTTTTTTGTATGGATTTTTTCATTTACACAAAATATTTTACACTCTCCGACATTAAAAAAGATATCATTATTTTTAAATTTTGAGTTACAGAATCATACATATTTCGTTTTAATGATACATCAAAAAAATCATTTAAACTTTTATATATTTGATTTACAATTTTTTTCTCACTACAAAGTGCTTTTATAGTATATATACCGTTTAATGATTCAATAAAGTTTGAATCTAATATTGAATTCTTTTGCATCTCTTCTACATTTAATCGAATCATCTTTTTATTCGATCCTAAAATCACCTTCTCTGTCGCTATCTGTTGCAACAATAATTGTATTTGCCTTTTTGAGAAGTTCTGCAACAATTTTAAACTGCTTTCCCTTATCTTTTGCAACTTCAAAATCGTATCGATCAGGAAAAATCGGCAAAGATTCAAGTTTCCAATTTTGCCACTTTTCGTCATAATGACCTGGTTCTGCTAATTCCACTAAATGCCCAAAACCAAAGGTGATAAACGTTTCATCTGTAAATAGTGGGTCTTTGATCTCAAAATAACCGTCTTTTTTGGTGCTTTGTTTTAAAGCACTTGCGTAGGCTAATGCCTGGCTTGGTTTTTCAGCTAAAATAACCGTACTCATTAACTATCCCTCTTTTCATTGTTTTTTCTTTGATCTACTGTCACGTTATATCTTGCTCGATACCTTCTAAACGTTCGGCGATTGATTCCAGTTTGTTCTTCAACTTCTTTATCGGATAAACCATTCAAAAACAAATCGAAAGCATGCTTTAAACGTGGATCATTTTTTTTAAATTTCAGTTGCCGACCTTTGAATTTGCCTTTTTTCTTAGCAATTTCGATTCCTTGTGCCTGACGTTCCTTAATTTTTTTTCGTTCTGATTCTGCTTGATACTTGTACAGTTCAATGACAAGGCTATTAATCAAACGCCTTAAATTTTCATCTTCAATACCATTCATTGAGGGTAAATTTAAGACTTCCAGGGTTGCCCCCTTAATTTGAATTTGATTCATCAATTTGTCATTTTTATATTTAATTGGCACAGTTTTTTCTAATTATTTGTCATATTCATAGTCAACTATAGCTACAAAAGCAACTAATTTTGGAGATAGATTGAGATATTTAAAAATCTATCATGAAAAATTAGTTGCTTTTATCACTTAGCGCTGAAAATTTATGCCATTTATCTAGAAAAATGACATACTAATAGACCAACAGGGTATACTGTGGTGTCCCTTGGTAAACATCTCACAGAATTTAGCAAAAGGAAAAATCTGCGAAGAAAATATACCATCATAAATAGAGCTAGTATTGATGAGTCTTTAAATATTTTTTTTCGCCAAGAATCATTACAATGAATGCTAGCTTAATATCAAAAATAATTTATAGATATTTTTTATATTAAAGATCTATTCATTTATCACTTTAAACACAAGGATAGCCAAAGCTTTTTCGATATGATCACCAGCTTAGATCTACGCCTCCCACAACGGTTTTGTAAGAAGCTGACGTTTTGAATAAATACAAATTAGGGATTCAATATTCTTTAATAGTAATTGTGCATTAGAAGGAACAAACAACAAGATAAAAGTGATAAAACGAGTAGCCTACGGCTATCGAAATTCCCACAACTCTCGAACAAGAATTTATCTCATTCAAGGCTTGATCTTCCAAGTAAAACAAAAACCAGTTAAGCACTTTGCCTAACTGGTTATGACTAAATTTGGCTCTATAATTTATGGGACTGATGAATCAGAATTGATTCTGTAGTGACCCCAAAAAGTTAGACCAAAAAATCTAACTTTTGGAGGTCGGTATTTTTTATGGCTAAGTATACTTTTGAACTTAAATTAGAGATCGTTCATGATTATTTGGATGGCAAAGACGGAAGTGATTATCTGGCAAAGAAGTATTCCATTAAGGCTCCATCACAAGTGAAGCGCTGGATCAATGCCTATCAAGAATTTGGTGAAGAGGGTCTAGTAAGAAAGCGACAAAAGAAAAAATATTCTGTTCAATTTAAGCTGGATGCGATAGAGTTATATCTAACAAGTGAGCTGTCCTATCGTGAAGTTGCCAACACACTTAACATGAACAACCCTAATTTGATCGCTAGTTGGATGCGTCAATTCCGTGAGGGTGGGATCGATGGACTCTCAAAAACGAAAGGATGTCCACCTATCTTGTCTAAGAAAAATGAACCCAAAAATAAGAAAAAATCTACAACTAAAGCAACGTCTGAAGAACGTGAACGCATCGAGGAGTTGGAGAAACGAGTCCGTTCCCTTCAAATTGAAAATGCCTTTTTAAAAGAATTGAGGAAGCTGCGAAAACAGGAAGCCCAACAACGACGAATGAAGCAATCGCACGAATCATCGCAAGCCTCCGAGGACCGTTTAAATTAGTTGAGCTTCTAGAAACTTTAAAGTTCCCTAAGGCAACCTTTATGTACTGGCAAAAACGATTGGACCGTAAAAATCCAGATCAAGAGATTGAAGCGGAAATGCTTAAAATTCGGGAGAAGCACAAGGATTATGGCTGTTTACGGATGACCAATGAACTAAGAAACCGCGGTTTCTCTATCAATAAAAAGAAAGTTCAGCGCCTGATCAAGAAGCTAGGAATAAAAGTAACGGCATACACACGTAAATCACGGCGCTACAATTCTTATCGAGGACAAGTCGGAGTAGTAGCCCAAAATCGGATCCATCGTCGTTTCTACACCAGTATCTGCCATCAGAAAATCACGACGGATACAACTGAATTTAAATACCATGAAGTGGATGCCAAAGGCATTATCCGTCAAAATAAATTGTATCTAGATCCTTTTATGGATGTGTTCAATAGTGAGATTTTATCCTATCGTATCTCTGAAAAGCCCAATGCATTAGCGGTAATGGAAGGTTTGGAGGAAGCTATCCAGACCACTAACGATTGTCCCTATCGTCGTACGTTTCACTCAGATCAAGGTTGGGCGTATCAAATGAAAGCTTATAGAAACAAATTGAAGGAGTACAAAATCTTTCAAAGCCTGTCTCGGAAAGGGAACTGCTTAGATAATTCACTTATGGAGAGTTTTTTTGGCTTATTAAAACAAGAGATTTTTCACGGGAAAGTTTATAACTGTTTCGAGGAATTAAAATCAGCCATCGATAGCTATATCTATTACTACAATAATGAACGGATAAAACAGAAATTAAACTGGCAAAGTCCCGTCCAATTTCGTAAAACAACCGTTACGGTTGTGTAAAAATATCATTTTAGAGCATGAAAAAAGGAGTGGATTTCTCCACTCCAAAAAAGTCTAACTTTTGGGGGTCACTACATTTTTGATCCTTTTTATTTGATTAATTATATCCAGCTGGATAATAATTTTGGGGGCAACATTTCTATCTTACTATTATCTTCCTAAAGTAGTAGACTTTCTTATTGGGAAAAATTACAACAAAAAGGAGTGGCTTAGTTGACAACTCCTTTTTGTTTACAAATCAATTGGATATCTACAAATTGTATTTTCTAACGGATTTTATAGACATTAAAAAATTAATTTGACGTTAAATACTTTCTCCAGAAAGTATTGAGATTGGTAAAATATAATCCTTATTTGTCTTTTCGCCTTTAATTTTTTTCAGAAGAATATCAACAATAAGACTTGCAATTTCATCAATTGGTTGTCTTATTGTTGTCAATTGTGGGAAAAATTTCTCAATGAAAGAGGTACCATCGTATCCAATAATTTTTAAATCTTCTGGGATATTAAGTTTAAGTTGATGAGCAATTTTCATAGTGAGAATGGCTGTTAAATCATCAGAAACAAAAATACCATCTGGTTTGTGATTTATAATAGTTGACTTTATTTCCATTTCACGACGGATAGTAGACAGATTATTAGGAATTTTGAAAATTTTTCCATTTGGATTTTGAAAAGAAAAACCTAGTGCACGTAATTCTGTGGGAGAATCCGTGTTATCATTTCCTGTAATCATAATGGTATTTTGACAACCATTTTTTTGTAAAGTCTTAGCTGCAAGTTTTCCCCCTTCAAAGTTATCTGAAGAAACAATGGAAACATTAGGAGCTAAATTTCTATCAAAAGCAACAATAGGTGCTCTCACACGCTCATAATCAGCAATTCCAAGATTATGGCTTGATGAGATTATGCCATCAACTTGGTTGGCTTCAAGCATTTCAATGTATTCTCTCTCTTTAGCAGGATCATTTTGACTATTGCAAATAATCGTTTTATATCCATGTTTAAATAACTCGATTTCGAGATACTCAATGAGTTCAGAGTAAAAGATATTACTAATATTAGGAAAAATAAGACCAATAAGCTGAGGTGACTTTCCTTGAAGTCCACGTGCTAAATTATTTGGTTTATAACCAAGAGTTTTCATAGCTTCATGAACTTTTTGTTTTGTTTTTTCTGATAAATATCCCTTATTATTAATGACGCGTGAAACGGTTGTTGGGCTAACTCCAGCTAAGTCAGCGACATCAGTTAATTTTGCTACCATTTTAATATTTTAATTCAAAGTATTTTCCAGTCGGTTCGCCTGATTTGATTTGAATACCATTTTGGTGATTTTCAGGGAATACACGACTAGTAAACACTTTTTCTCCTTTATTAATAAAAATCTCAATGATTGAGTTATCTACAAAAATGTTAGCAGTTGTTTCTTTAGTATCAATTGAGCATTCACGAATCGTACCAAAGTCAGTGGCATATTGAATGCCTGCTTTGCTGCGATCTAAAATAATTTTTCCTTCTTTGGTATCTACAATCAAGCTAAGTCCATTTCCTTTACTATCAGAGAAAAGAAGTAACTCCGATTTCTGATTTGGAGGAAAAGTTAGTTCAAGCTCATAAGTATTATTTGTTTCTGCTTTTGCTGTAAATTGTTCAGAACTAGCACGTAATGATGTAATAGCTTCTACTGGATATTGGTAAAGTTTACCATCTTTTATTGAAAGTTCTTTTACAAGACTCATTGCTCCCTGATAATCATACTTATCAGTTGGATAATCGATATCAGGTAGTCCAATCCAACTGACAATCAGAGCACGACCATCAGGAGTATTGAATCCTTGAGTCGCATACGCTTCAAATCCATAATCAAGATTTTGAATTTCTGAAGCGCCCACAAGTTTTACTTTTTCTATGTCAAGCGATTGACAGATCTTAAAAGTATTCGGATAGATATTCCCATAATTTAGCTCAGATTTATCCAACCCTTGAGGACAATAAATGAGAACAGGTTTTTTGTCTACAAATACTAGATTTGGACACTCAATCATGTATTCTGAACCAGTGCCGCCAAAATCAAGGTTGCCAACTTCCTCCCATGTTTCCACGTTATTGTCATCTGCTTTGTAAAGTTTGATAAAGCCTGATTTTTCTAAATTTTGTGCTCCAACAATCGCATATAATTGTCCTTCATAATTAAACATTTGTGGATCACGAAAATGATCAGTTACATCAGCAGGTTTATGAATAAGAACATTCTCACCTTTCGTAATGTTGTAGTCTTTATCCATCCATGCTCCGATTTGAAGTGTATCACGTTCCCAATTTTCATTTCGAAGGTTTCCTGTATAGAGTAAGAATAGATTCCCCTCTATTTCATATGCAGAACCGGAATAAGCGCCGTGGCTATCTCGTTTTGTGTCTGGAAGAAGTTCTGCTCCTGTTACATGAAAATGAACTAAATCATCTGATTCATTGTGTACCCATTCTTTCAACCCATGAGCAGCTCCAAATGGCCAATTTTGATAAAAAAGCGTATATTTTCCGTTAAAAAAAGAAAAACCATTAGGATCGTTTAACAATCCTGTTTTAGGTTCGATATGATAGCTAGCACGCCAAGGTGATCGTTTTACATTATCATTAATTTTATCCATCTCATCTTTAGTCCAATCAGAATAAGCACGATATCGTATTTCTCGAGGTAAGTTCATATTTTACTCCTTCAATTTATCTTTTTACAACTAGTATGGTAAACGTTTTCCGTTGAAAAATCAATCATTTCATTTAAAAAAATAAAATATATGACAAACGTTTGACATATTTTTAAGATATGCTAAAATAAATTTGCATTTCAGTGAACCGTTTTCACGTAAAAATAAAAAAGGAGTGATTCGAATGAATTACAGTAAAGTAGCTTCCGACGTAATACAAGCGGTCGGAAAAGATAACCTTATTGCAGCTGCACACTGCGCTACACGTCTTCGTCTCGTACTAAAAGATGACACGAAAGTGAATCAAAAAGCTTTAGACGAAAATCCAGATGTGAAAGGCACATTTAAAATTGATGGACAATATCAAGTGATTATCGGTGCAGGTGATGTTAATTTCGTTTATGACGAACTTATCAAAAAAACTGGACTTTCGGAAATTTCAACAGATGATTTAAAACAAATTGCTAGTAAAGATAAAAAATTCAACCCCATTATGGCATTAATTAAATTATTATCAGATATTTTTGTTCCAATTATACCTGCCCTTGTTGCAGGTGGTTTATTAATGGCATTACAAAACTTTTTAACAGCTGCTGGACTTTTTGGACCAAAATCAATTGAAGAAATGTATCCTGCGATTGAAGGTATTTCCTCAATGATCCAACTGATGTCCGCTGCACCATTCATGTTCTTACCAATTTTAGTAGGTATTTCAGCTGCTAAACGTTTTGGAGCAAACCAATTTCTTGGTGCTGCAATTGGTATGATCATGACAACACCAGATCTTGGTGGCTCAACTGAATATTGGAATATTTTTGGTTATCATGTTTCACAAACAAACTATGCTTATCAAGTTATTCCAGTTTTAGCAGCTGTTTGGATATTATCTATATTAGAAAAATTCTTTCATAAAAAATTGCCATCATCTATTGACTTTACATTCACGCCATTATTATCAGTAATGATTACTGGATTTTTGACTTTCACAGTTATTGGCCCTGTAATGTTATTGTTGTCTAATGGAATTACAGACATTATTGTTTGGCTATATAACACTACTGGATTTATTGGAATGGGTATTTTTGGAGGAACATATTCACTTATAGTCATGACTGGTTTACATCAATCATTTCCAGCTATTGAAACTCAATTACTTTCAGCGTGGACAAATGGTATCGGACATGGAGACTTTATCTTTGTAGTTGCATCTATGGCAAACGTTGCTCAAGGTGCTGCAACATTTGCCATTTGGTTCTTAACTAAAAATTCTAAGACAAAAAGTCTTGCTTCCTCTGCGGGTGTCTCAGCACTTCTTGGAATTACAGAGCCTGCCTTGTTCGGAGTTAACTTAAAATACCGCTTTCCATTCTTTTGTGCTTTAATTGGTTCAGGAATTGCTACAGCAGTAGCAGGATTACTTAAAGTAGTTGCTGTTTCACTTGGTTCAGCAGGTTTCTTGGGATTTCTTTCAATTAATGCAACATCTATTCCATTTTACGTATTGTGTGAATTGATTAGCTTTGTAGTTGCTTTTGCAATTACTTACTTCTACGGTAAAACAAAAGCTGCTGGTATCTTTAAAGCAGAAGAAATTGCTGAACAAACACCAGTTAATTCTTCAAAAGTAGCAACAACAGATCCAATATCTACTGATGTTGAATCAACACAAACAAAAGTTTCATCAGAAACAATTGTTAGTCCCATTTCTGGTAAAGTGATTAGTCTTTCTTCAGTAAATGATCCAGTCTTTTCATCAGAAGCTATGGGAAAAGGGATTGCCATTAAACCAAATGGAAACACGGTCCATTCTCCAGTAGATGGTACTATTCAACTCACGTTTGAAACTGGACATGCTTATGGTATTAAATCAAATAATGGTGCTGAAGTTCTAATTCATATTGGTATTGATACTGTATCAATGGGAGGAAAAGGATTTACACAAAAAGTTACTACTAATCAAAAAGTTAGAAAAGGCGATATTCTTGGAACATTTGACCGTTCAATGATTGAGAAAGAAGGTCTTGATGATACAACAATGATTATTGTGACCAATACTTCGGATTATTCAGAAGTAAATATAGTAGCTGAAAATACAGTCACTGAGGGTACTGATTTACTTGAAATCAAATAAATATATTTCCCTGAGTAAAGATTGAATTTTCTTTCCAAAATCAAATAATATAGATTAATCAAATATTTGAGAATAACATTTTATTTAATCTTTTCATATATCAATTGTATGAAAAATTATTAGAATTTTAAAAAATGATAAAAATTCAAAAAGAAAAAATAGTAGTTATTTACTTGTCATGTTACTAAATAAAAAAATAATTTAAATATGATATATAGTCATTTATTTAGTGATTTCATTCTAAAATAAAGGGAGAAATGTCTATGCTATACGGTGCAATTGAAGCAGGCGGCACAAAATTTGTGTGTGCCATTGGCGATGAAGAAATGACGATCAAGGAAAGAGTGAGCTTTCCGACAACGACACCTGAGGAAACAATGCCTTTAGTCATTGACTTCTTCAAACAATACCAAGCAGATTTAGCAGGGATTGGGATTGGCTCATTTGGGCCTATCGATATCCATCGCGATTCCGCCACTTATGGGTACATTACCTCGACCCCGAAATTGGCATGGCAAAATTTTGATTTCATCGGTACCATGAAAAAAGAATTTCCGATCCCGATTTCTTGGACAACAGATGTCAATGCGGCTGCCTATGGTGAGTATGTCTTCGGCAGTGGCAAAGGATTGAGCAGTGTCGTTTACTATACGATCGGTACGGGTGTTGGCGGCGGTGCCTTACAAGAAGGGCGCTTTATCGAAGGGTTTAGTCATCCAGAAATGGGGCATATGCTCGTCGTCCCTCATCCAAAAGATGACTTTGCTGGCAGCTGTCCATTTCATGGCAACTGTTTAGAAGGGATGGCCGCTGGACCCGCCATCGAAAAACGCTTAGGGAAAAAAGGACAAGAGGTTGCAGAAGATGATCCTTATTGGGAAATCGAAGCCTCCTATATTGCTCAATGTGCCTACAATACAACCTTGATGTTTTCTCCAGATGTGATCATTTTTGGCGGTGGTGTGATGAAACAACGCCATATGCTGCAAAACGTCCACGACGCATTTGCAAAATTGGTCAATGGGTATGTCGAAACACCTGAGTTAAGCAAATATATCGTGACCCCAGCATTAGAAGACAACGCTGGAACGCTCGGTTGTTTGGCATTGGCTCGAGAAGCGGTCTTACATTCATAAACGAAAAAAGGCTCTTCGACATTTAGTGTTGGTAGAGAAAGATACAACTGAAAATTTAGTCATAACCAGTTAGGCAGAGTGCTTAACTGGTTTTTGTTTTACTTGGAAGATCAAGCCTTGAATGAGATAAATTCTTGCTCGAAAGTTATGGAAATTTCGATAGCCGTAGGCCACTTGTATTGTGCAATAGTTTTTTACAAAAAAAAGGGGGTGCGGATATTTTTTTGGACCTTTTTAACAAATATATCTTTGCTTCTTCCGATATTGAAGAGGGCTTAGCCCTCCTAAAGATAACTTAATTCGTTGATTATTATACCAATGAATATAATCATCCAATTTGTTTATAAACTGATTGATTGTTGTATTCTTCCAGTCACGTTGATAAAACATCTCGTTTTTTAATCGTCCAAAGAAACCTTCGCACGCTGAATTATCTGGTGAATAACCCTTTTTAGACATAGAGTGAAGCAAGTTGGCTTTGTTCCAATAGTCCAACTAACAATAGCACCATCGTAACAATCGACAAGTGGTGATAAGTAGATTTTCCCTGCGAGAATTCTAAATTCAGTAATATCTGTTAACCATTTTTCATTTGGCTTCTTTGCTTTAAAATTCCGATTTAATAAATTGGGGTGTGCAGGAGAAATTTCCCCAGCATACGAAGAATACTTTTTTCGTCTAGAAAATTTAACAAATAGATTTTCCTCAGTCATCAATCTACGTACAACTTTTTCAGAAAGCTTTTTACCCATATTTTTTAAAGCTTGGTGAATTCTACGGTAACCATACGCACAGAAGTTATGATTGAAAATCGTGATAATTAATTGACGTTCTTTGTAATACTTATCTGGTTTCTCAAGTGCTTGTTTTTGATAAAAATAGCTGCTTTTAGGAAACTGGAGCTGTTGAAGAAGCTCTTTCAAGGTGAACTGATTTCGTAAGGCATCAATCAATATCGTTTTTTCTTGATTTGATAGACAAAGAAGATTGACGCCTTTTTCTTTTTTTAGCAGTTCAGCCGCTCCTTCGAGTAATGCTTTTTCGAGCTGTAATTGGTGTACTTGTTTTTGTAAGTCTTCTACTTCCTTTAAAAGTAGCTCTTTTTGTTTTTCCTGATTTTTTAAAGTCATACACAATGGAAAATCCTTTCCAAGAACCGTGTTTTTCCATTGATATAGAGTAACTCTACTAATTCCTCCAGATTCGGCTAAATTTTTCCTATTAGTTTGCGGTTTATAGAATTTTTTCAACACAGCTTCTTTTTGATCTTGTGTTAACTTTACCGCACTTTTTCGGAGTTTTCTAGCTCCTGGTGCAAGTTCTTCACACCGCTGCCGCAAGGACTCTCTATTAGGATAACCAAGCATGCGAATGGTTCGTGCATAACATTGACCATATTCAAAATAATGATTCACCGCTATTCGTTTTTGTTCTTCAGAATACTTTGATTTTTTTCGGTGCTCCTGATGGAGCTCTCCGGATTCCAAATACTCTTTATACCATTTCCGTAGTGCACCAATCGACGGATACCCTAATTCTCGAATGGTTGCAGCATAAGAGCAATCGTATTTTAAAAATAACTGAATTGCCCTTACACGCTCTTTGTGGGAAAACACACGGACATTCCTCCTAAGTTTATTTTTTCGTCCAGGATTATGTCCGCACCCCCTTGCTTTCTGATGACTTATTCTGGTTCTTTGAGTGTCAATGCATAGATGTGATGTAGCTAGTTAGAAAAAAATTTTGAATACTCTTTTTTTCTTTCAGACTCCTTTTTAAGTAAGATTTTGAAGTGTGAGTTACGGGGTCAGAAACTTAAAAGTTTTTGTTCCTTTATTTTCAAGTCTGATTTGGCAGCTTTTCGGCAGCTCATTTATTTATGGTCAGAAATAGATGCTGAAATTTTAATCTATTAGCAAATAGTCCAGAACGTATGAAGAGGAGTCGGATATCATTTGTCATTAACACCATAAATATTTATAAAATTCGTGTTCACCTACAATTAAATTTAATATCGCCGATTGTAAAATTAAGCTAGACAACTAAAAAAGTCATTTGTGCTACACTCAAAATAGTTCCGACCAAAGAATTATAAGGAGTGAGTACAAATGACCTATACCCATCTTACAACGGATGAACTTGTAATAATAGAGTCTTATTTCAAAATTAATCAATCTGTTGCGCTTGAATCAAGTTAACATTACTTTGAAGGGGTATACTAATATTCTCACACTTTTTTCTTTAATTCTTCTACATCTTCTGAATCCCTAATATGGATATTAATAATAGTTTCTTGTTCTTGCTTCTTCAAAAGAGAAAGTTTATTCGGACTAGGAACAAAAATGACGAGTAATACAACATAACCACTATGGTTGTTAGGTGTTTGAATAGATACCTTTTTATCTGTTTTCGTCCATAGCTGTTTCAACAGTCTTCGGGAGACTTCCTTTTTTACCATGAGACTCATAACCTAAATGGTGATTGAGTGCACCCTGTAAAATTGTCTTAAACATGGGGGAAAAATATATTTTTAAAGCATTTTATATGTCTTTTGCACCTTTTGGTTGGTAAATATCAATAATGAATTGGACTAATTCCACAGATTTTTTGCCTTGTTTTTTCTTCTCATGGTCGTGGCCATTCCTCATCTTATCTTATCCAAATACGGATGAAACCAAAAATAAAAACTGCGAAGCTGCTTTATCTAGAATGAGCAACTTACACAGTTTATTTTATATTCCCAAATTTTAAAACATCCTGTTTATTTTTTAATTTATATTTTTCAAGTGTATATTTTTTTTGAAAATCTCAGACATTTTTTCTGGTTTTGAGATATATTCTAAACTACCAGGGTCAGTTGTATAAACAATTAAATCAAATTTTAAATCTCCCTTTAAGTCTCCTGGCCTTTTTCTATTTTCAGTACTTTCATAAGTATAAATTATATTATCTTCAGAATGAGAATCATCATATCTTGCAGGTTCCAAAGCTAAAGAATGACCAAATACACCAAAACTAGGATTAGATATCAATGCTTGTCCCCTGTCTCCGTACAAGTTATTAGCAAGTTCTTCCAAAATACTTTCAGAATTTAAAATTTGTTTTTGATCATTTATAGCCAAGTTTTCAACTTGTAATACCACAGATTTATCAGTATAATTTTCTACATTAAACATTAAAAAACCCTCTACAGAAGAATCCCTATCGACACTCACTTTAACTTTCTCTTCATCTACAATAAGGGGATTGTTCAGTTCTTCAGATTTTTTTCTTTATACATAAAAATATTAGCAAATACACCAAATAAAATAAAAACAAGAATAATCCCAACAAAAATTTTACCTATTTTTTTCATGTTTAAACTCCTAACTACTTCAGCACTATTTCTAAACATTATTCTAACAAAAGTCCTGGTATAGAAGCAACAACTTTTGTGCAAAACGAAGATCTAAAAATAAATCACGAACAATTTTTAGGAGAAATTAATTTCTATTTACACTTTACTTGACACTATCTTATTTTTTATCTTTTCGTATTCACTGGCTTTTTCTTTTATATCCCGCCGTTTGTATAATTAAGCGAGACAAATAAAAAAGCCATTTATGTTACACTCAAATTGTAATACCCGCTAAAGCATACAAGGAGAGTGAACATAAATGACTTATACCCATCTTACACTAAACGAGCTTGTAATGATAGAAGCATATTTTCATCAAGAAACTCCGGTTGCTATCGTTTTGCTATCGTTGCGAAGCAGCTTAAACGTGGACGCCAAACAATTTACAATGTCTATAACTTTCTCAAATGTGGTGGAACAGCACTTGAATACTTTGAACAATACAAAGAAAATAAGCGACGTTGTGGGAGAACCGAAATCATTTTTCCTGCTGAGGAAAAAGAATACATTGCAAAAAGATCAACTGAAGGTTGGACCCCAGACGTCATTATTGGCCGTGCAGAGCGAACCTTCTCTTGTTCAGTAAGTACCCTCTATCGCCGGTTTAAGACGGGAGAATTCAATGTTTTACATTTACCGATGCAAGGAAAACGAAAACCAAATGGTTATAAGGAAAAATGTGGAAAACAGGCATTCAAAAGAAATATTTCTGAACGTAAAAAAGATTATGTCGTTTTCGAAGAAGAATTTGGACATTTAGAGGGTGATACGATTGTCGGCATCCACCATAAGAGTGCCGTCATCACACTCGTTGAGCGACTTTCAAAAGCCATTATCGCCTTGAAACCAGAAGGCCGTAAGGCAGTTGATATTGAAAATTCGATTAATGAATGGCTTCAATCCGTACCCAAAAATCTTTTCAAATCAATTACCTTTGATTGTGGAAAAGAATTCTCTAATTGGAAAAGTATTAGTAATACGAATGATATTGATATTTATTTCGCAGACCCAGGAACGCCTTCCCAACGGGGATTAAATGAACATTCAAACGGACTCCTCCGAAAAGATGGACTACCAAAAGAAATGGACTTCAACCAAGTCAATCAAGGATTCATCTCATCCGTTGCGTCCAAAAGAAACCATATCCCTAGAAAATCACTAAATTACCAAACACCATTAGAAGTTTTTTTGAGTTACGTAAATGGAAAGTTTTGTCTCGCTTAATTTGACAAATAATAATATATGAAAAGGAAAACGTAGAAAATTACGTCTACGTTTTCCTATTTAGTTCTATATTTTTATTAAATTTTATATTTGCTCTTTTCACTTTTCGGAATAAATTCACTGTGACTCTTGATACCTTCTTTTATATATTGCTAATGTATTTTCTCCATTGCTATGAAAATAGAATCAACATATTTATAATATCTATCTAATCTATTTTCATTTAACCGGTTGCGTCAAGAATTATGTGTAAATGGAAAAGCCCATTCTGTTGATCAAGTTAAAACATTGATTCTAATGTATCATGTATTTCTTTAAAACCTTTATGAACTCGGCATAGAAACTTTTGATTATAGTTGTTGAATTGAGATACTAGAAATCTCTCCAGAGATTCTTCATTAGGAAATTGTTCTTTTCTTTTTGTATATTTTTTTAATTGTTTGTTAAAACCTTCAATCAAGTTAGTTGAATAAATGGTTCTTCTGATTGATGGAGGAAAATTATAAAAGGTTAATATAGCAGGATTCATGAGTAATTTAACTACTCGTGGATACTGCTTTTTCCATTTATCTATCATAAAACTTATTTGATTCATAGCTTCTTCTTTTGAAGCTGCTTGATAAACCAATTTAAAATCATTACAGACTTCTTGTCGGTCACTAACACGAACCTTATGAGCAATGTTTCTAGAGATATGGACACAACATTGTTGAAATTGAGCATTTGGATAAATACTATGGATACTATCGTTAATGCCGCTTAAACCATCAGTTACAACTAATAAAACCTCTTCTAAACCACGGTCTTTTAAGTCTTGAAGTATTTCTTTCCAAACATACGAAGACCCAGTTGGAGCAATACTAAACCCAAGAACCTCTTTGGTCCCATCTAGTCGGATACCTATGACAATATATACAGCTTCTTTTGAGACAGTTTGTCTTTTTAAAGGAATGTGAGTAGCATCCATAAAAATGATTGAGTATTGGGATTCTAAGGACCTTTCTTTAAAAGCAACAACATCTTCAGATACTATTTGAGTGATATTGGAAATGGTTTGTGGCGTATAGTAATGACCATATATTTTTTCAATCAACTCAGAGATTTCAGACATAGTGATTCCTTTTTGAAATAATTGGATAATGGTGGTTTCTAAAGAGTCGTTACTTCTTTTATAAGCAGGCAACGTTTGTTGAGAAAACTCTCCGTTTCTATCTCTAGGAATTGCCAAATTTAATTCTCCAAACTCTGTTTTAAATGAACGAGAATAATTCCCATTTCGGGAATTACCTGAATTAAAACCAGTGCGATTATATTTCTCATAATCAAGAAAAGCCGTTAATTCAGCTTGTAGCAGTGTATTGATAGCTAATTCTAGATGACGACGGAATAAGTCATCCAAATCACCTTTATTGATTAGTGTTTCCATAATTTCTGTAGTAAAATTAGTCATGAGAAAGTCCTCCTATAAAATTTCGGTTGTGGTAACTTTAATTTTACAGAATGGACTTTCTTTTTATCTACCTAAAATTTCTATTTACACAAAATATTTTACGCTATCCAAAAATTCTCATGAAAAAACAGAATTTAAATAGCATGATAAATTAGAGAAGATAGTTTAATGTGCTTATAGGAACACCCCACTTTTACAGTCACAATCAATAACCTTGCTACTTTCTTTCGAAATTGATAAGAGTCTAAAGGATTGGCAACGCTTGATAGTGAGCATAAACTTAATGTACGCTAGTTAGTTTACAAGTGTAAACTAAAAAAGTATGATGTGTCGTCTCTGAAATTCTCCCTAATTCAAGTCATAACCAGAGTACATATCGGTTATTTTTTGATTCCATATTTTTTCCTTTATGTGCTGAGGATTAAGGGGTACCAATTGTAATTGCGCGTTATATGGTCTTTGTTTAGAATCGCTCTCCAAAAAGCCAATTTTTTTGCATAGAATTTTTAGATGTGGTACCATTAATTAGAATTATTATAAATAATAAGTAGGTATCATTGTTTCAGTACAAAGACTAGGAGGAATGGAAGATGGAAATAGACTACAAGGATCATGGGAAGAAGCCGTATATCATTAATATTGAAGACGCCACCACAGGAAATGATAATTACCGGACGACCATTTGGACAGGCAGTAAACTACAAGTCACCGTAATGTCCATTCAACCGGGCGATGACATCGGTTTGGAAGTGCACGAAGGCATTGACCAATTTATCCGTATTGAAGAAGGAGAAGGCGTGTGTAAAATGGGGCCTTCTAAAGATAACTTACATGTTCAACAAAAAGTGATGGATGATGACGCCGTATTTGTTCCGGCGGACATGTGGCACAACATCGAAAACACCGGTGATAAGCCGCTCAGACTGTATACCATTTATGCTGGTCCAGATCACCTTGAAGGAACGGTTCACCCTACTCATGAAGACGCCAAAAACGATCCAAACGAACACTGAGGTACACTAGGATGAAACAAAAGCCCTGCACCCGTATGGATGGTCCACTGGTGCAGGTCTTTTTTATAAAGGAGAGAAGTGGTATGAGTGATTCATTGTTTCAATTAGAGAAGGTTGGTTTTCAGGCAAACGGAAACCAAATCCTTCAAGATATCTCTTTTACAGTAAACAAAGGGGAAGTGATTGTTTTTTCTGGTCCTTCTGGAAGTGGAAAAAGTACCCTTTTGAAATTAATTGGTACGCTGCTTTCCCCAACTTCCGGAAAAATTTATTATCGAGGTACGGATCTGCAAAAAATCGATCCTGTGGAGTATAGAAAAGAAGTCTCTTATTTCTTTCAAAACGCTTCTCTATTCGATGAGACAGTTCAAGAGAACTTGTCTTTTCCTGCCCGCATAAGAGAAGAAGGATTTGATCGGGAACGTGCAAAAAAATTGTTAGAACGAGTTCAAATACCTGAAACTTACTTATCGAAAGAGGTCAAGGAACTATCAGGAGGGGAAAAACAACGGGTTGCATTGGTCCGAAATTTGATGTATCAACCGAAAGTGTTGCTCCTGGATGAAGTTACCAGTTCATTGGACCAAGAAAACAGGGCGATTGTCCTTGATTTAGTCCGAGACATGATGAAAGACCAACAAACTACGGTGTTGGCCGTCACTCACAACCAGGAAGAAATCGACCAAGCTTCTCGTCTGATTACTATCAAAGGTGGAAAAATGGAGGAATCGAAATGACAAACAATTTGGAAATCAGTAATCTTTCTTTGCTTTTATCCTCTGTCCTCTTGATAGTTGCCTTGTTGATTGATTACAAAGAGAAATTGGGATTAGGAAACGACATTTTTATTGCGGGAATTCGCGCTGTCGTTCAATTATTCCTTATTGGATATGTATTGAGCTACGTATTACGAGTGGATAACAACTTTCTCACTTTAGCGATGGTTTTGTTCATTGTGTTCAACGCTTCTTATAACGCCCATACACGCAGTGAGGGGATCAACCGCTCTTTTAAAATTTCAACGACGGCTATTGGAGTAGGAACAGCCTTGTCCTTACTCATTCTTGTTTTTTCAGGAGTCATTGACTGGACCCCTTCCCAAATCGTTCCAATTACAGGCATGATTGCCAGCAACGCCATGACTGCGATTGGAGTGACCTATCGGTCTTTGAATTCAAAATTTACGGACCAACGCCAACAGGTATTGGAAAAATTGGCATTGGGAGCCAATAAAAAACAAGCGTCCATGAGTATTGTAAGAGAAAGCGTCAAAACGGGCATGGCTCCTTCTATTGACCAAACAAAAACGGTTGGACTTGTCAGCCTACCAGGTATGATGTCAGGGTTGATTTTTGCGGGAATTGATCCTGTTCAAGCGATTCGTTACCAAATTGTTGTGATGTTTATGTTGATTTCAGTTACTGCGATTTCTTCGTTTATTGCTAGTTATATGGCTTACCGTGAGTTTTATAACAATCGCAGTCAATTAATTATATGATTTGGGATGATACACTACTCTTAAAACCAGTGGTTACAATTTTATGTAGTTAAAAGAAGACCACACGAGAATAATTGCAAAAAGAACTTCATTTTTTAAGGAAGAAGGATATTTTTGTCATCGAATCTTTGGAACGACTAGGGCGAAACTATGATGAAATTTTTTATATAGTGCAGCAACTGGATAGTGTTGCATGCAACACTAGTGAGAAAGAGCATTAAATATACTGCAAGGCAAGACATTTGGTAATTGAAGAATAACAAGCAAAAAAATAGCAGTCAGGTCTCTTGACAAAGTATAGTTGCTATTCTTTTTTTAGGCCCTACTTTAATGAAATTTTTGTTTGGAGGGAACGACTTCATTCCTTTGATTATTTCAGTTGAATTTAATAGAGAAGCCTGGCGTCTATTAAGAAATACTTTTCTTGATGAGCGTCAATTTTTTTAACGGAAATCTATCCTATACTAAATTCAGTAAAGAAAAAGGAGGAATCAAAGAAAGCTATTTTAAACAAACCAAGGTTCTGTTGCAAAGTTTTAAATAAAGAATAAAATCCCTTACGGTATCTATGATTTAAGCTGGGATTCCCAATAATACCTTGATTTCAGTACAGACCGAAAACCCGAAGAGAGTGCCTTCTTTTCGGGTTTTCTTATATAATCCTCGGATGGCTTCCATGCCTTTAATCGTGGTAGAGGCAGTGCGTAA
>ENA-OQNO01000985-OQNO01000985.1-human-gut-metagenome-genome-assembly--contig:-NODE-985-length-21455-cov-4.802232_pt1 | contig 21455 bp, 18 predicted proteins | sample MGYA00242629_ERZ504880 | MGnify/ENA primary metagenome ERZ504880 (study PRJEB26092, sample SAMD00036377) | human gut metagenome | host: Homo sapiens | study: EMG produced TPA metagenomics assembly of... | reverse complement strand
CTCCACCCTGCGTCCGCGCGCAGGCTTGCCCGCAAGCGATCCCACCACCATGCACACGCCCGCCACGGCGATGCCGATGACGATTTGATGCAGGTCGGCCGCCTTGAAGCCGAGGGCCATCGTCACGCAGTACGCCAACGTGCCGCCCGCCATCGACCACAGCGCGCCCGTGCGGTTCGCCCGCTTCCAGAACAGGCCGCACACGAGCACCCAGAAAAACGCCGTCTCCAGGCCGCCGAACGCGAACATGTTGATCTTCCAGATGACGTCGGGCGGCACGATGGCCAGCACGAACACGACGGCACCCAGGCCGAGCGTGACGGCCTGGCTCGACACCGACAGCGTGCGCTCCCCCACGCGCTTCCCGCGCGCTTCGGCGTAATGCACCCCGATGTCCTTCACGAGGGCCGAAGACGACGAGATGAGCAGCGACGACACGGTGGAGATGGACGCGGCCACCGGCCCGATGATGGCCACGCCCGCCAGCGCGGGAGGCAGCGTTTGCACGATGGCCAGCGGGATGATGTTGTCCACGCTGCCGCCGTACGTCGCCAGGTCCTCGGTGAGCACGCCCGCCGCCAGCACGCCGAGGGCCGTGACGCCGATCATCATGGCGCCGATGATGACGGTGCCCACGATCATGGCGCGATGGAGCGATTTCACGTCCTTGTACCCCATCGTGCGCACCACCGACTGCGGCAGCACGAACGTGAAGACGCCCACGAGCAGCCACTGCGTGAAGTACAGCGACGGCGGCATGCTGCCGCCCGCCAGGGGTTCGAGCATCTCGGGATGGTTCTGCGCGATCGAGCCCATGATGGCCTCGTAGCCGCCGCCCGCATCCAGGATGCCCACGGCCAGCACCGCGATGCCCACGAGCATGGCGATGCCGCACAGCGCGTCGGTCAGCGCCACGCCGCGAAACCCGCCGATGGTGGTGAACAGGACGACGGCCACGCCGAACAGCGCGAGGCCGAACACGTAGGAGTACCCGGTCACGGCCTCGAACAGCTTCGCCCCGCCCACGAACTGCGCGATCATGGTGGCGCCGAAGAACACGACGATGATGAGGGCCGACACGTTCGCCAGCAGATCCGACCCGTAACGGGCGCGGATGACGTCGATCACCGTGATGGCGTCGAGCTTGCGCGCGATGAGCGCCATCTTCTTGCCCACGATGCCGTACAGCAGCACGAGCGCCGTCACCTGCACCACGGCCATGTACACCCAGCCGAAGCCGACGCTCCACGCCTGGCCGGGCCCGCCCACGAACGAGCTCACCGAGCCGTACGTGGCGATGGTGGTCATGGCCAGCACGAAGCCGCCCAGACCGCGGTTGCCGATGAAGTACTCCTTCATGAACCCGCCGCCGGTGGACGCCTTCGCCGCGCGACGGCGCACGACCATGCTCATGCCCACGGCGAACACGAGAAACGCCGCAACGGGAACGAGCGCCACGACGTCACCCATCGATGCCCTCCTCGTCGTCGAGGCTGAAGTCGGCGAACACGAAGCGCGTCAGCACCACTGCGGCCACGATGGCCGCCGCCCACGTGCCCACGCAGCCCACGACGATCCACAGCGGCGTGCCGAGCACCTGCACGTCCACGCCCGCCAGCCCGAACCCGCCGACGAGCCACACCGCCACGATGCCCCCGAGCGCCACCACCGTGGCCCGCGCCTCCCGGTTCGTCTGCGCCATCTTCTCCCGATACGTCGCAAGCGCCTTGCGCGCCATCGCAGCCCCCTTCGCCCCTCATCCCGTTTTCGATGAGCGTATGGTACACCAGAACAGGCTACGAATCCGACGAAACCTTGTCCAGCAGGTCTTGCTTGCCGGTTACGCCCATCTTGGCGTAGAGGTGGCGCACGTGGCTTTTGACGGTGTTGAGGGACACCACGAGGCTGTCGGCGGCCTGCGCGAAAGTGCAGCCCTCCATGAGCAGGCTCAGCACGTCCTCCTCGCGGCGCGTGAGATCGTAGGCGCGGGCGATGCGGGCGCAGTGCGCTTCGAGGTCGAGAGTCGGCGGCGCGGCAGGCGCGGGCGCAGGGACGGGCGCGGGAACGGGACGGTGCAGCTGCAGGTACGTCACGGCGGCGGCCATCTCGCGGTTGCGCCACCAGCGGCCGAGCGCGGCGCACAGCGCGAACGATGCCGCGCACATGATAGCCTCGAACGCAACGGCGATGTCGAGGCCGAACGCGTCGGACACCATGAGCGTGCCGACGATGGCGGTCGCGAAGCACCCGCCCCACGTGGCCGCCAGCCGATACGCCACGCGGTCGGCGCAGCGTCGCAGGAACGCCCGCACGGCCGCCGCGCAGAACGCCCCGTACATGAGGCATGCCAGCAGCAGCGCCACCACCGTCGACCATGAAACCATCGCTGTCCTTTCCCGTGCCCGTCCGTTTTCACCAGCATAGCGGATCGCTCCGGCGCGCGCGGCGGGAACAGGTGATGAAAAACTTCATCATTGCCGCCCGCCGACGCCTCGTGGTAGGTTGAACGCGGAAGCCCCGGCAAAGGAGACGCCATGAGCACGACCCGCACCGCCATCGCACGAACCCTCATCGGCATCGCCTGCATCGCGGTCGCCACCTGCGCGCTCGTCTGGTTCGCCTTCCAGTTCGCGCCCGGAACGCCGCGCTCGGTCGATTCGAGCGACGACCGCTACGGCGCGAGCATCGCAGGCACGGGCAACGGCCGCTACGTCGCCCAGGCCGTCGTGGACGTCCCCTTCGGCCAGACGTTCACCGCACAGGGCGTGACGCGCGGAAAATGGTTCTCGTGGAGCGAAGAGGAACGCGCGTCGTGGAGCGAGGAGGAGCGGGAGCGCTTCTTGACCGAATACCAGTACATCCTCGAGATCGACGGCATCGAGATCACGCCCACGGACATGAAGGCCGTGACCCTGGACGCCTTCGCCGAATGGTATCCGCACTACGCTCAGACGACCGGCTATACGCAGGCGCACGGACACGAATGCAAGGTGCTGCTCGTCGACGTCACCATGACGAACACCGCCGATTACGCTCAGCGCATGCCGCCGCTCGCACTCTGGAGCGAGGAGCTCAACGGGGCGGGCGACGTGCTCGATCAGGGCGTCGGAAGCGACGGCGGTTACCTGTTGTCGGAGCTGTACGGCATCGATTCCGGAAAAGGGCTCGTGCAGTACGCGCTGCCCGACGATTGGGACGTGCTCGAACCCGGCGAGACGCGCACCTGGACGCTGCCCCGCCTCGTGTACCGGAGCACGTTCGCGAACCCGGAAGCATACGACGACATCGACCCGTCGAAGTTCTGCCTCGCCCTCGCCGACTACGACCCGCCCACGATCTACCGCCTATGGCTGGGGTGAGTGCACCGATTTTCATGACGAAATGGCACGTTTTTTCGCGATTGCGGCTTCAACGATGCTTTTAGGGCGCTGGAAAACCCACCGTGAACCTCCGCCGCCACAAAACACCTGGTCGCGTTGAGTCAAACGACGCTCTTGCGCGAACGAAGCACGCAATCGCGCAATTTCTTGCCAATAACGGCAACCCCGCGCATAAAAAACGGCCCCGGGCATCCCCGGGGCCGTTTCAAAGCCATGCCGCCGCAGCGCAGCGCTACAGCGCCGCCTCGCGCAGCTTCTCCACGAGCTGCTCGACCGGCCACGCGCCGAGGTCGCCCTCGTGACGCTCGCGCACGCTCACGGTGCCGTTCTCGATTTCCTTATCGCCCAGCACCACCATGTACGGGATCTTCTGGCTCTGCGCCTTCGCGATCTTCACGCGCATGGGCTCGTTCTGATCGTACACCTCGATGCGCCCGCCTGCGGCCTTGAGCTGCTTCGCCAGCGCCGCAGCCGCCTCGTTGTGACGATCGGCAAGCGGCAACACGGCCACCTGCACGGGAGCCAACCACAGCGGCAACGCGCCGGCGTAGTGCTCGATGAGGATGCCCAGGAAGCGCTCGATGGAACCGAAGATGGCACGATGGAGCATCCAGGGACGCTCTTCGGTGTTGTCCTCGGTGCGGTAGGTCAGCTCGAAACGCTCGGGGAAGTTGAAGTCAACCTGCACGGTGGAGCACTGCCAGGTGCGGCCGATGGCGTCCTTCACCTTGATGTCGATCTTCGGGCCGTAGAACGCACCGTCTCCCTCGTTGATCTCGTATTCCAGCTCATGACGCGCGCATGCCTCCTTGAGGGCGTTCGTCGCGTGCTCCCACATGTCATCGGAGCCGATGCTCTTCGCCGGACGCGTGGATATCTCGGCGGTGTACTCGAAGCCGAAGGTGGACATGATGTGGTCCACGAGGTCGAGGATGGCCACCACTTCGTCAACCACCTGGTCGCGCGTGCAGAACACGTGCGCATCGTCCTGGGTGAAGCCGCGGGCGCGCAGCAGGCCGTGCACGACGCCGCTCATCTCGTGACGGTACACGGTGCCGAACTCGAAGTAGCGCAGCGGCAGGTCGCGATAGGAATGCAGCTCGCTCTTGTACAGCATCACGTGGCCCGGGCAGTTCATGGGCTTCACGGCGTACTCGGTCAGGCGCGGGTTCTCGTCGTCGCCTTCGTTGATGTTGAAGAAGTACATGTTCTCATGGTAGAAGTCGTAGTGCCCCGACATCTTCCACACGTCGGCATTGTAGACGTGCGGGGTGATGACCTCTTCGTAGCCGCGCTCGTACAGGTCGCGGCGCAGCCATTCCTGCATGGTGCGGATGACGCGCGCGCCCTTGGGAAGGTAGAGCGGCAGGCCGACGCCGGCCAGCGGGTCCATCGTGTAGATGCCCAGTTCGCGGCCCAGCTTGCGGTGGTCGCGCTTCTCGGCTTCCTCCATGTTGTGCAGGTATTCGTCAAGCTCCTTCTGCTTGAAGAACGCCGTGCCGTAGATGCGGGTGAGCATCTCGCGCTCGGCGTCGCCGCGCCAGTAGGCGCCGGCCAGCTTCGTCAGCTTGAAAGCGCCGATCTTGCCGGTGGAGGGCAGGTGCGGCCCGCGGCACAGGTCGGTGAACTTGCCGATGGTGTAGGTGGTGATGACGGCGTCCTCGGGAAGCTCGGCGACGAGCTCCAGCTTGAACGGCTGATCCGCGACGATCTCCTCGGCCTCGGCGCGGGCGACCACGCGGCGCTCGAAGGGCTCGTCGGCTTTCACGATCTCGGCCATACGGGCCTCGATGGCGGCGAAGTCGTCCGGCGAAAGCGCGCGATCCAGCTTGACGTCGTAATAGAAGCCGTCCTCGATGGCGGGGCCCACGCCGAACTGCACGTCGCCGTAGAGGTCGACGAGCGCGGCGGCCATGACGTGCGCAGTGGAGTGACGCAAAAGCTCGAGGCCCTCGTCGCTCTTGGCCGTGATGATGGCCACAGCGTCGCCCGCGTTCACGGGTGCGGAGAGGTCGACCGGCTGGTCGTTCACGATGCCGGCCAGCGCGGCCTTCGCCAGGCCCGCGCCGATGGCGGCTGCCACGTCGGCAACGGTGGCGCCTTCGGCCACGTCTTTGGTCGAGCCGTCGGGAAGTACGATGTTCATATCAGTTCCTTTCCTGTGCCGGGCGCGCACAAAGCGCCTGCACGATCGGTTCGCAGCGAGCGCACTGCGCGCCCGCCGATGCGACAAAACAACGAAGCCGCCCCATGGTTCACGAGGCGGCTTCGATGAAATGCGAAGTGGTTACTGGGCGCGCTCGGATTGAGCGGGGCGCGCCTGCCTCGACTGCTGCTGGGGTGCCGCCTGCTGCGGCTGCTGCGTTCGCGCACCGCGCTGCTGTTGCTGCGGGGCACGACGGGTGCGAGGACCGCCCGACACCGGCGTGGCGCAGTACGGGCACACCGTCCAGGTGGGGTCGAGGGCGTGGTTGCAGGTTCCGCAGAGGTTCTTGAGGCGCTGATGGCAGTTCGGGCACAGCACGAAGTCGGCCTCCACCGGATAGCCGCAGTTCGCGCACTCGCCGTACTTCATGAGTTCGCGTTGCTTGAGCGCGATTTCCAGCTCCTGCTCGTCGCGATCGATCTGCAGCAGCGGCGGACGCAGCAAGCAGTACGCGATGATGCCGAGCAACGGAATAAGCGCAACGATGGCCCACACGTACCAATACGAGCCGCGCAGATATGCATCGCGGACCACCCAGATGATAGACAGCACGTACAGGATAACCAGCAGCACCACCACGACGGTGAACGCTGCTTGCAGTTCGGGAGTCCACAGCTGGGACAGCAGTTCGCTCATTTCAACCTCGTTTTCTTGTTATCGAACCCGCTGTGTGCAGGCACCGAAAACGCGCGATACGTGCACACGATCAGTCATTATAGCAAAGATGCCCCTTGACGCGCGCCCGTTCAGGTAATTTCCGCAAGCTGTTGAGTTACAGGTTGATGGAGCGGTGCTGCGAGATGCTCAAAGGATCGACCCCGAGCCTTCCTTCTCACGATCGCAAACATCGGAGCTGCAAACCCGAAGATATTAGCATGCAGAGCTTGCCTGCCAACACCTAGCTCTGCCTGCTCTTCTTCAACTGCCCCACTCCCATAATGAAAGCAACGACCCTCACGAGCAACTCTACCAGCTCGGTCGCAACAGTTGCATAGCAAAGTCCTAGCACGTCGAAATGGCCCAGGGCGAACATACCCGCTACCAGGACCGTCTGAACGGCGGCCCCGATCATGACCGAGGTATTCGGGACCCGGGCTTTCCCGAGCGGCGTCAACGCAGGAAAGCCGAACAGATACGATGCGAGTGCGATGGGAACGAGCGCGATCAAAACACGGAGTATACCCCCTGCTTCATAGTACTCCGCACCGAAAAACCACCCGCAGAGATCATAGGAAAAGATACCCGCAACCACGCAGCACGGAACCAGCACTGCCTCTCCGATGAGAGCGACGCGAACCAACGAGCCGAACCTTGACGTGCGCACCATATAAGGAAACAAGCTATCGGCAACAGGTGAGGCAAGCGCCCTTCCTGCCGCAACGATGTTGTTGCACGCCGAGAACTGTCCGACGACAGCCGAACCGGGGAAAACCAATCCCAAGATCATCATATTCATGGAACCGTAGAACGTTGCAGCAACACGTGACACGAAATACTGGAACGATTCCTTCGCCGTTTGCACAATATAGCCGAAACGCACAACGACAAACCAAATCCCGAGCTGCTTTTTCAAATGAGAGTAGACGAATACAACCGCGAGCAGAGCGCCGATGAGATAGAAGATCGGGATGAGATGATACTGCTCCGGCCCTTTCACGAAAAGGAAGATACCCAGTAAAGACAGACCTTTCACCGTCACCGTTCTAACCGTGATGATCGTCATGCGCTCAAGGCCCCGGTACACGTAATCAGGTATAAGGGAGTTTATCGAAACGTAGGCGAAGTAGGCGATGAACAGGCCCGGATCGCAGGAAAACTGACCGACGTCCAAGATAAGGAATAAGACAACCGCAAAAGATAGCGCCACGAAGCAGAACTTGCAGCATGTGACGGCTGTGAGCACCGATGAAATACGCTTGATGTCGCCTTCGCATCGAGCGACAGCCGCCGTTGCCGACAGGATGAATCCGAAATCGAGAACTACTTGGACGTAGGTCGAAAACGCAGTCGCAAAGCCGATCTGGCCGTAAATCTCAACGCCAAGAACCCTCGTCAGATAAGGAATGGTCAAAAACCCAAAAATGTAATTCGAGGCGGTAAGGACGTAGAGCATCGCCGTGTTGTACGCCAAAGAGGATTTGCGCTCCACAACTATTTCCTCACGACCCCGAACGCATTTCCCAGGTCTTTCGCGGTGGGATCGTTCGCCCAGGAAAGATCGGGGATGCGCCACGTCAAACCGTAAAACACCTCCAGTTCAGCCTCAGGATTGTCGGGAATAGGAACGCTCGCTTCAGCGAGAGGCGCTAAAACGATTGATTCGAAAACGGGGACCTCGTAATACTTCACCGACAGTTGGGAAGCGTTTTCGTACATCATGTCATCATGCCGCACGTAGGCATAGGCCACAAGCGACTCCCCATTCGACGCAGGGAAGAAACCGAAAATATCAAGCGACATGTCACCCGCTGAATAAGCCTGCTCCGTAACAACACCGTCAAAGGAAAACTCCCTCACTTTCGAATATCCAGCCCTTCCCAAAGCGGATTCAACTTTTCCCCAGTCGAATCCTGCATCGACGATTATGCCAAAATCAATATCGTCGTCATGGAGCAAAAAGCGGCTTTCGCGGACCACGCCCAACAGCGACCCGAACGTCAGAAAGCAAGAGATATCGGCTTCGGCGAGCACATCAACAACGTTTCGCGCCACCGAGACACCCTCGGATTGAAGGACGGCGCATGCTTTGGCCTTCCTCGATTTCCTTCTCAAGCCGTTCAAGCGGCTCAGTATCCTGTTGTTCTTCACGAGATAACGCAATCGCTCCCTTAGGCAAGGCACGAAACCTCAACCCCCTTCTCCGTATCGGCATGCAATCCTTTTCGAAAAGATGCCTCGCGTCCTGAGTCGGCTCGCGAAGGATCTAAGACATGTTCTTCTCCCGAAGCACCGTTATGAGAGGTACCGAGATATCCGGCCACCATAAATGCAAGGAGCGGCTCCGCACCGCGAAACTGAATGAGTGCGACAACGAGATAGCAGAGGATGAACGCTTCGAAAGGGTTGGAAAGCCTGTCTATCCAAGCCCCTCGCAAGAACACGAGCACGGTGATCATGAAAAGCGAGAAACCGACAAGACCAAAATCCAAGAGGGTTTGAAAGTAGTAGTTGTGAAGATTCCCCTCCGAGAACGCCATGCCGGATATTTCCTCAACATGCACGATGGCGTTTCCTGCGCCACACCCCAAGAGAGGCGATTCTTCGAAAGCGCTCAAAACGAATTGCCACATGTTCAGCCGGCCCTGAGAGCCTCGATCCTCCCCAATTGAAAGGAATCTCTCAACGATCGGGTTGTCAGTTGCGCTCAAGAGCAGCAACGCAATCAGGATGATCGCCCCAACTCCGAGCAATTTGATCGCGAGCCCGCGATTGCGTGGACGGATAGCGAACACGTAGACGATCGACAGCACCGAGAGAAGAACGCCTGCGCGCGACGCATAGACAACCGAAATGAGCATACTTCCGGAAAGGTAGGCGAAGCCGCGAGCATCTTTTCTGAAAAATACACCGAACATGGCAAGCCAAGTCGCTTCGAGGTTGACCCCTCCGCCAAAAAAGGTTTCGATATCCGGATGGCCGGCCCAGGGATTCATCAAAAAATTCTTAATCGCACTCGAGTTAAGGAACATCTTCACGTAGACCAAGCCCAAAATGAGCAAAGCTGCGACCTGAATCAAGCGCTCCCACTGAGCAAGCGCGAACCCGAAGGATAGGTTGTACACGGCGAATACAAGCACAAAAAAGAAAGCATAGTTGAGCAAAACTGCATTAAGGCCGAAACGAAAAGAATCCAAGAACGAAATGCCGATGACAAACAGGCCGAGCAGACATAAGCCCATACTTGGCACCCGCCACAGCGATCCCCTCACTCCCAAGGATACTAACAGGATAACCAAGCCGAACACTTGGAATAATTTGATATCCAGCCCGCCGATGCCGGCAACGATTATATTCTGCAAACACAAGAGAACGAGAAGAACACCCAAAAGAAAGGGGCGGTTGTCGCGCTTCGCCTTCCAGTTCATCGAAGCAGCCCCATCTTCCTGCACACCGCGCAGAACAAACTGAACCCGTTCAATCCGAAAAAGGAAATTACGCTCGCGAGCCTATCCCTCTTTCTCGCAGAGGGGTCGCAAGCAACGACCTTCCGGTACCGAACGAGTTCCTCCCATATCCTCCTGCGGTCCCTGATCTCTGAAGATGGTATTTGCGCGAACACCATCCGGTTGGCTGAAAAGCAGCGGGATGCGGCAGCTTCCTCAAGATCGGGATACCACGAGCAGATGTCACCGTATAGCTGCCTCGATACGGTAATTGCCGACGATGCCTTCAATGGGGTGTATTTCTGGCGGATAATGCCATCGGGCCGAAGACGGTACGCATACAGTCCAAAGCAATCAACAAGAGCCACTTTTCCGGCAGAACGAACGAACCGGTACGTACTCGCCAAGTCTTCATAATAGAGTCCTTTGGGAAACGGGCTATCGCCCAGTACCGCCCGCGCGTAGAGGCGCCACTGTGCACCTGTCACTATTTTTTGGTAAAACATGAGACGTAAATACTCCACATCCGACAACACGCGAAGCCTTCCATCGAGCACAACGTCGTCTTCCAACTCCACCATGTCACCGTCCCGAAAAGGACGCCCGCCGGGAACGGCGACAAGACCGCAATTCGATTGACCCGCAGCAACGCAGAGCGTTTCGATGAAAACAGGGGAAACGCGATCGTCGGAATCAATAAACGACACAAAATCGCCTTCAGCCACTGCCAATCCGACGTTACGCGCGTCGCTCAAACCCCCGTTTTGCTTATGGACAACACGTATCCGCGAATCACGCCTCCCATACGAGTCACATATCTCGCAGGATCCGTCAGTCGACCCATCGTCGACCAAGATGATCTGGATGCGGTCGTACGTCTGCGAGAGAATGCTTTCTATGCACTCGCCCACGTACGCCTCGACGTTGTAGACGGGCACGATAATGCTGACGAAAGGCACATGGTTCATCGCTTCAACACCTTCTTCACACACCGCTTCGCAAAATCGTATACGCCAAGGCGCTCGCAAGCCTTTCGTGAGAATCTCTCAAATTTGACCTTGATAGAATCGGGAAACCATTTTTCCATGAGCTCGAAACCGGGTATCATAGCCACATCAGCCATGAACTCGTCTCGTTTCCGGTTGAGGGCAACAGGGTTGACGATCTCATTCGCCCCTTCGACCGCCTGTTCCGCATTGATTTCAAACACGCGAGCATAGCGCGAAGCACCTTGAATCATCGCGAGGCCTTTTTCGCTATGAACGAGAACCCGCGTCACACCCCGATTGTCATTGAAATCTTTTGAGAAACCCCCTACGTCAAAGCAGTCCCATAAGGTAATATCGCTCATGCGATACCTCTTTTTGAACGCACAGCTATAACATGCAGGACGATCGCAAACGTCCGAGAAGAAGGCGCGCAAGAAGGGATCGCTTTCAACCCCCGCCGCATAAAAGGGTGCCCAGTTATCGTTTTCGAACGCGCATATATTCGAGTACCGGTATCCATAGCGCGATTTATCGCGAAAGCGGATACTCGACGTCTTCGCTTCGAATCGATCGTTCAACCATTCTTGATATGCCCGAAAAACAGCTCGGCAGGGAACGGCACGGCACACAACATCTACCGCGACGAGGTTGGGATATGGGTGTCCCAAGTAACGGAGCAGTCCTTCTACTTGGCAGGGCGTGCCGCTAAACAGCACCGTTCTTCCGGCCTCGAGTGAGCCTTTTGCCTGCCGGAATGAAAGACCGATTTCGCTCTGCACGTACTTGCTGTTTCGGAATCGAGCCAAATCGTCTTTACGCTCCACGGCGCAATGCGCCACATTCAGCCCGGCATCGCCCTGCTCGAAGGCGACCGCACCGTACACCACTCCGTTCCGCTCAAGAACCTCTTCCGCAATAGCCGTGAACGCACCTCCCGATGTGCTTTCGAGCAACACGGCTGGATCATAATGCTGGAACAAGAACGCCCTCTGCCCTCTCGATACCTCGGCCACGGGGTTTAAGATAGGACAAGCGTCGATGCATGCATCGCACGATACACATACGGATTCATCCACTACGGGGTATTCGCAGCCCTCCGAATCTGGCACCATGTCAATGCAGTCTCTCGGGCACGCATTGGCGCAAGCGGCGCAGCCACAGCAAAGCGCCTTATCTTCAATGCATATCATCGAACGGCTCCTCGATACCTAAAGACGTACGCAACCACGCAAGCGATTCCAGTCGAAATGACTCAACCTTCGCGTTCACGCGATCAAAATCGACATCTTCGCAACAGGCAGAATCGAATTCCCCGACGCTCTCGCACAACCTGCTCTCCAACCCCAGCCGGGAAAGCAACGTGTCCAAACGCGAATTAGTGGATTGAGAGCCTAGATTCTCATGTCGACGGAACGAGAAAAACTGCTTGTTGAACAGCGTTGCAAAAACCGTTCCGTGAAAAGAATCCGTGCAGATGTACTTCGCATGCGAGACCAGTTGAAGAAACTGGGCAGGTCCCACATCGTATGGCTTATAATTTGCATATTTTTCGTCAAAAGCAACGTATTCGTCGGGATGGACGATTGCGAGAATCTTGCAGCCCCGATTCCTGGCCAAAACTTCAGCGCAATAGCGATTCCAGATATTCGTACCCATGAAATAGCAGAGGATATAGGGCTCAGAAGGCACTCGATAGTCCAAAGCTTTCACCGAGCACCATTCTTCCTTCGTCAACAGCATGGTGGGGTCGCAAACAACCTCGGCTGCACGTCCTGTTGCATTTTTGACTATGCACGAACCTGTCTCCTCTCGAACCGATACGGCATCGAACGATTCCAAGAACTCACCTGCCAACCGTAAGTACCGAGCAGGCAAATCCGACACACCGAAACTCGTCGCATAGGAAACCTTGCGCACGGGAGCGTCGACGAAAGACAACGTATAATAGCCTCCTGCGATATTGACAGGAAGCCATAATTGATCGCTGCCCACAACCACAGCATCGAAATCCGAGCAGAAGCTGGCAAGCTCTCGAAACGAACGGGTCTGAGGGGAAAGCTTTATGTGGCAATCCGAAAAATTGCGGAACTCTCCATACCTCTGACGCATACACGCCCCAAAACCCTTGTCGACCTTTTGACGAATCCGGTGAGCGGCAAAACCCATCTTCGCCCGGTAAAGCGACATATTGAACAAGTTTTGACGGTAATAGCTCCTGCGTCCCGCCCTGATCTCGGAAGAAAGTCCGGATTTATCCAAAGTGACTACATCACACTGGAAACCTTCAATGACCTGCTGCAACGCAAATGATTGCAGGAGGCTTCCATAGTTATACTTATCGTAGCATGATGCTATCGCTATGCGTTTACCCACCGATCCCCTTTCAAAGAATTCGTAATGATCGAAGATAGTATTGCTCCAATTCTCGAGCAGCCTCTTCGACCTCGTACCCCTGCTGCATCACCATCGCGCTTCCATCCTGGCGCTGTGAGCTCTTGAATCCGAGCACGGTATCTGCCCATCGAGATGGCGATTCGGAGAGTGAAAGGAATTTGACTTGCTCAATGACTCCCGCCTCTTTAGTCACTTCCGTTGAGAAGACGCAGGGACAACCAGTCGCCTGAGCTTCAAGGGCAACGACGGGAAACCCTTCGTAGAACGAGGGAAGCACGAAGCAGTCGAAAGCGTTGTAAAGCCCAGAGATATCTTCAGTTGCCCCCAAGTCACATACGAAATCGCTCAGTCCGCTTCTATTGACATCTGCGAAAAAACCTTCCTTCGAAGATCCGTATCCCACGAGCGCAAGTCGAGCATTCGGCTCTCGCCGAAGCGTTTCTTCAAATACTTTCAGCAGAAAGCGATGGTTCTTCTGGTATTCAAACCTCCCAATATGACCGATGACGAAGCAGCCATTCCATCCCATTTCGACACGAACGCTTGCGCGAAGCTCAGCATCGAAATGAAAAACGTCCAGATTAATCGGATTGGGAATGATCACCCTGTCGACTCTTCCGTCTTCTTTGAACAACCAATCCCAAGCGAGCTGAGAATTGGCAGTCCTCCCAGTAGTAAATGCATTTCCAAATTTTCGGAATATCGCCTTTATGACGGTATTCCTCTCTCCGGGATGAGACGTGCTGAGGTTGTAGGATATTCTGACAGGAACCCCGCTCATCTTAGCCGCAAGCAAGGGAAGCACGTTCATAGAGTTCATGCAGGCCTGCACGATATCGTAGCGACCGTCTTGAAGCGCCTGCATGCAATCGTAAACGTACCCTACCGGGTTCGAAGGGGATCTCAGGACAACGACCCTTCCCCCACGTTCCTCAATTTCAAGAAGATCTGATCGTCCTAAAGCTCCGCCGCATATCAAAAAGTCGATCTCGAATTTCTCATGATCGATATATCGGAAATAATTCATCAGCAGTGATTTCACGCCACCCGTATCGAATCGATTTACAACGTATGCGATTCTCACGGTCTTGTGCGTGTTCGTCTTCAAGACAGTTTCCATTCTTCTTTCGCGAGAATACTCTCTTGGTACCGAGCAGTACGCGTTACGCCTTCCTGGAAATCGGTTAGCTTCAATTCGCCAAGCTCCTCGTTGAAGCGCTCCATACTTAAGATGCATTCGGGGACGTCGACGCCCCGTCCTTTTTCAAATCGAACAGCCGATTTACCAGGAATACACGACATCACTGATCGCGCAACATCGAGTACGCTCATTCCGCGTCCCGAGCCCAGATTGAACACACGGCACGATCCCCCGTAATCGATGATCCGGCACAAGCCTTCAACCAGATCATCGATGTATATGAAATCGCGCACGACCGACCCATCACCGAAAATAGTCAGATCGTCCCCACGCAAAGCAGCGCTCACGAATGCCGCAATCACGCCTTGTCCCCTATCGGGGTTCTGAAAACGTCCGAACGGATTGGAAGGGCGCACGATCCGATAGTCGAGTCCGTACAAATGCCAATACAAATGGAGCAGTTTTTCTATCGCAACTTTCTGTAACCCGTAGGAACTTATAGGAAAAACCTGGTCATTTTCCGTGAAGGGCGGGACACCTTTTCCATACACCGTTCCACCGGACGACAGGAAAACGACCTTTTTCACACCTGAGGCTACGCACGAGTCAAGCAGCAGAGCGGTTGTCCCGATATCGCTCAGCTCTTTAGAAACGCATTTATTTGATGTCGCGGGCAAAGTCGTGCTCACCATATGGACAACCACGTCGATTCCAGCCACCAGAGATTGAAAATCGCATGTTTCATCGAACTCAGCACGATGCAAAGCAATCCCCGGAACATCCGATAGATGAATAGCGCGTTCCGGATGTCGACAGGCCACCGCAACCGCATTTCCAGACTCCGCAATAAGCTTCAATGCAAGATTGGTACCGATGAATCCGGTTCCGCCGAGCAATAGATAAGCGGTCATCGAGCCAGACTCCGATAGCATCCTGTTTCTTTGCGCATCATCTATCTCCCCGTCTTCCTGAACACGGTTTTGAAGGTTTCGAAGAACACTGCTGCATCCAATCTGAGGCTCGCATTCCTCACGTAGTACAGCTCCAGCCCCTGACGACTGCCGTCCTCGTAAGTCGCGTCGTTGCGGGCTTGCACCTGCCACCAACCGGTGATGCCAGGCTTCACGCTCAGGAAAGCTTCCGCGTCCGAACCGTACGCAACCAGCTCGTCGGACACTATGGGACGTGGCCCCACGATGCTCATCTGACCTACGAGCACATTGAGGAACTGCGGCAACTCGTCAAGCGACGTCCGACGCAGAAGGCCGCCAACGCGCGTGATGCGAGGGTCGTCGTCAACCTTGCGCTCACGGATCCACTGCTCGAGCTGCCGAGGGTTCAGGTGCTTCTCGACGTCGTCGGAATCAGCGACCATCGTGCGCAGCTTGAAGATGTGCAGCGGCCGGCCACGATAGCCAACGCGCTGCTGGCGATAGATCGGCGAGCCCGGGGACTCCAATCGGATGATCAGGCAGAGCAGCGCGATCGGAACCCAGCCGGCGACAACCACGCACAGCGAGAAGGCGATGTCGAAGGCGCGCTTCGCGAAGCGGTAGCCCAGGCGCCCGTCGGCGCGCTCTCCGGAAGCTTCGAGGGCCGCGTACGCCCCTTCGCCAGCTGTTGCTAGCACACCGTCTTCAAGCGCGTCTTTTGTGAGTTGGGATTCCTCCATACGATAGCGACCTTCGCGGTCAGCACCCCCCCCCCCGTCGGGCGAAACGGCCTCATGCGGACTTCCTGACGATCTCGAGGCCGACGCTGGCGGGGACAGTGCGCCCGAACAGGCTCACGTCGATGTAGGCGCGCCGCTTGTGGCGGTCGATCTTGCGGATGTCGCCTTCGAAGCCCATGAGCGGGCCCCGCGTGACCTTGATCGTGTCGCCGGCGATGTAGCCCTCGCTCATGCGCACGGTGTGGCTGCCGTCCATGAACGACAGGAACCAATCGCGCTCCTTGCCCGTGAGCGGGAAAAACGAGTTTTCCTCGTTGCCGAGCAAGCGGATGGGCATGGGCACCTTCGACAGCTCGCGATGGAGCGCTTCGGGGTCGTCGGCGACGAAGAACAGGTAGCCGGGGAACAGCAGCCGCTTCACGAGGCGCCATTCGCCGCGAATCTTCCACATCACCTCGTATTCGGGCATGAAGCAATCTTCCATGACGGAAGAAGGTACCAAGCGGCGGCACATTTCGAGCGTCGAGGACTCACGACCCGCTTGCACTTGTGCGACGTACCACATTGTCTGCTCCTTTCCCCTCGCATGCGCTTATTCGCTCCGTCAAAAGAAAAGAGGACGAATAGCTGCGCCCCGCCGTCGCCGATAGGCAACGGCCGCTCATACGAGCCGAACGCATCTATTCATCCTCTTGTCGATCGACGGAACGCGCTTCGCGACGATTTCGTCTTCTCAAGATATGTAGCGAGCCGTACGGCTCGATGGAATGTTGCATACATACAACATTCACGCCGAAAGAAAAAGGCGACGAGCGCCTGTCCTTCCCTCAACGTTTCTGCAATGTTGTATATAGTCCGTTGTTATATACACAACACCCACGGTACTCTGCGACGATGCGAAACACTCTACAAACAAAAGTCGGTCTGCGTATCAAGGACCTGCGTGCCGTCCACGACGTCAGTCAGGAGCGGTTTGCCAACAAAATCGGCATGGACCGCACCTACCTTGCCTCCATCGAGGTCGGGCAACGCAACGTCACCTTGCAGAACCTCGCGAAAATCGCGAACGGGTTCGACATGACGCTGTCCGAGTTCTTCGAGGGAATCCCCCGCATCGACCCGAGCGCCTGACCCTTCTGTCCTACGGTTTGCCTGCCGCGCACTTGATTATACCTATATGTTGTATAAAAGCAACAATGCTGTAACGAATGCCACGAAATTCGAAACGAACGGGATGAGGGACACCAACGTCGTGAGGGGCGGGCCACGGCAAACGGCTTCGCGGCGTGCTCCCCGACGACCCGTCCCCCGTCGCGCCCCATCGTAGCAAAGCGGTTGAACTATGTTCAGTCGTGAATTATGAGTTTTTTCCTGAGAAAATAAAAAGTTTGAGCCGTTTCCCCTGATGGGAAGCGCGCGAATTAACTCTCTGAGTTGTATTCACGCGATTACAAGCAGATGGGTCCTCTACCGTACCGCCAACCTGCGGCCGAGGGACTTGGCTTGGTACATGGCCTCGTCGGCGCGGTCGAGGAGCGTCCGGACGGTGTCGTCAGAACGTACGAAGCAGGCGCCGCAGCTCGCCGTGAGCGAGAAGGAGCCGGCTTCGGTGTCGAAGACGTGCTCTTCGATGGCGTCGATCTCGCCGAACAGCCCTTCCATATCGCCGTCGGACAGGCCGTCGGGCACGCACAGCACGAACTCGTCGCCGCCGAAGCGGCCCACCCAAGCACCCCTCTCGCGCGCGAGATTGCGCAGCCGGTTGGCGAAGTACACGAGGGTATCGTCGCCGGCCACGTGCCCGTACGTGTCGTTGATCAGCTTGAAGTCGTCGATATCGAGCACCACCACGGCGGCATCGGAACCCTCGGGATGCTCCTTCGCGACCTGGATGAGGCTCTCGAGCTCGTTGTTGATGTAGGTCTTGTTGAACAGCTTCGTGAAACCGTCGCGCACGGCGAGGTCGTTGAACTTCGTGATCATGTGGGTGATCTCGATGTTGTCGCGCACCTCGACGTCGGCCACGAGCAGGCTCTCGGTCACGTCCTTGATGAGCTCGAGCGCGAGCGGCTGCCCCTCCACCTCCGTCGGCAGGCTTGCGATGAGCAGCACGCGCCCGTCGAGGTACTCGATCTTGAACATGGGCGCCTGCTGCGCCAGACACGAGCGCGAGGTGCAGTTGAGGCACGGTGCGCCCTGCTTCCAGATGTGGTAGCAGGGCTCGTTCGTCACCTGCAGCGCCTCGACGTCGCGATGGTACGCGAACACCCGATGATCCCGCGCATCGACCAGCCGGTAGAAGTCGAATTGCAGCATGTCGAACGCAGCGTTCGCCACGTCCGGATGGATGTTCGCGTACGGGAACACGGCTACCCCAGTTCCGCCAGCTGCGCTTCCACGCGGGCCAGCTTGTCGGCGATTTCGGCGTGCTTGGCGCGGTCCTTCTCGACGATCTCGGGAGCAGCCTTCGCCAAGAAGCCCGGGTTCGACAGCTTCTTGTCCAGCTTAGCCGCATCGGCGGCCAATTTGACCTGCTCTTTCTGCAAACGGTCGCGCTCGGCGTCGAAATCCACGAGACCCGACAGCACGATGTACACCTCGAGGCCCGGAGCCAGCGACACGCTCGACTCGGCCGGCTTCTCCGCGTCGGCGGCAATCACGAGCGAGCTCGTGTTGCCCATGCCCTCGATGAGCCCGCGCTGCGCCTCGATGAGCGCCACGTCGGCCTCCCCCGCCTTGACCGCCACCGCAAGCTCCGTCTTCGGCGAGATGCCGTAGCGGGCGCGCGTCGAGCGGATGGCCGACACCGTCTCGGTCACCATGTCGATGGCGCGCTCGGCGTCCGCGTCCACATAGCGCGCGAGCGAGGCGGCATCGGGCCACGCGGCCACGATGAGATACGGCGCGTCCGTGCGGTCGATGGGCAGCTGCTGGTAGATCTCCTCGGTCACGAACGGCATGATGGGATGCAGCAGGCGCAGCGCCTGGTCGAGCACGAACACGAGGTTGCGCTGGCACGCGGCGCGATCCTCCGGCGAGCCGTTCAGGCGCGCCTTCGAGAACTCGATGTACCAGTCGCAGAACTCGTTCCAGAAGAACGCGTACAGCTCGCGGGTGACCTCGCCGAACTCGAAGTTGTCGAGGGCCGCGTCCACGCGCGCCACCAACCCGGCCAGACGCGAGAAGATCCAACGGTCCACCGGCGTGACGGGCTCGGGCGCGCCCGGCTCGTAGTCGTCGAGGTTCATCAAAACGAAGCGCGCTGCGTTGCGGATCTTGTTCGCGAAGTTGCGCGAGCTTTCCAGCTTCGCCTCGTTGAACTTGAGATCCTGCGCACCCGTCACCTGCATGAGCAGGCCGAAGCGCATGCCGTCGGCGCCGTAGTCCTCCATGAGGCGCAGCGGGTCCACGCCGTTGCCGCGGCTCTTCGACATGGGCTTGCCGTCGGCCGCCATCACCGTGGGATGGATGATGACATGCTCGAACGGGATAGTATCGGTGCAGTACATGGACGCCATCACCATGCGCGCCACCCAGAGTCCCATGATGTCGCGAGCCGTGGACAGCACCTGCGTGGGATACGCCTGCTTCATCTGCGGCGCGTCCATGCCCTCCTCGGTCCAGCCCATCGTGGCGAACGGCCACAGCTGCGACGAGAACCACGTGTCGAGCACGTCCTCGTCCTGGCGCACGGGCTTTCCGCACACGGGGCAGACTTCGATATCCTCCACCGATGCGTCTTCCCAGCCGCATTCGTCGCAGTAGAACATGGGGATGCGATGGCCCCACCACAGCTGGCGCGAGATGCACCAGTCCTTGAGGTTCGCCAGCCAGTCGAGATAGACCTGCTTCCAGCGCTCGGGATGGAATTGGATGGAACCGTCCTCCACCACGCGCGACGCATCCTGCTTGAGGCCGTCCACGGCCACGAACCACTGCTCGGACTCCCAGGGTTCGAGCTTCGTGTGGCAGCGGTAGCAGGTCATCACGCTGTGGTCGTGGTCTTCCACCTTATCGAGCAGTCCCAGCTCGTCGAACGCGGCCACCACGGCCTCGCGCGCCTCGTCGCGGTCCATGCCGCTGAACGCGCCGTAGCCGTCCACCACGTGCGCCGTCTCGTCGAAGATGTTGATGCGCTCCAGGCCGTTGCGCTCGCCCATGGCCCAGTCGTTCGGATCGTGCGCCGGCGTCGTCTTCACGCAGCCGGTGCCGAACTCCATGTCCACGTGCCAGTCGGCGAAGATGGGGATCTCCCGGTCCACGAGCGGCAGCTTCACCGTCTTGCCCACGAGGTGTTTGAAGCGCTCGTCCTTGGGGTTCACCGCAACGCCCGTGTCGCCGAGCATCGTCTCGGGGCGCGTCGTCGCCACCACGAGGTACTCGAGCCCGTCTTCGGGCTCGGCGAGCGGATAGCGCAGGTACCACAGGTGGCCCTTCTCGTCCACGTACTCGGCCTCGTCGTCGGAGATGGACGTGGTGCAGTGCGGGCACCAGTTCACGATGCGCTTGCCCTTGTAGATGAGGTCGTCGTGGTACCAGTCCACGAACAGCTTGCGCACGGCCTTCACGTACGCCGGCTCGAGCGTGAAGTGCTCGTCGGCGTAGTCGCACGTGCAGCCCATGCCCTTGATCTGGTTCACGATGGTGGTGCCGTATTCCTTGTACCAGTCGTAGCACGCCTCGATGAACGCCTCGCGTCCGATTTCCAGACGGCTGATGCCCTGGTCGGCCAGCTTCTTGTCCACCTTCGTCTGCGTGGAGATGCCGGCGTGGTCGGTGCCGAGAATCCAGCGCGTGGGACGGCCCTGCATGCGGGCGCGGCGGATGCACGTGTCCTGGATGGTGTCGTTGAGGGCATGGCCCATGTGCAGCACGCCCGTGATGTTCGGCGGCGGGATGACGATGGTGTACGGCTGCCCCTTGCCCGCGCCCAGTTCGGGCGTGCGCTGGAAGTAGCCCGCGTCCATCCACGCCTGGAAAAGCGGGCGCTCGTGGGCGGCGAAGTCGTAATCGATCTTCTTGCCGCCGCTCTTTTCATTCGTGTTATCGGCCATGATCTGCTCTTTCGTCGTCTCAGTCTCTCAAACCGAAAAGCGGGCGCGCCGCTCGTCGCGATCCGCCCGCTCGTATACCCGTATCCTACCTCAAAGCTATGCGCTCTGCAGGCTCGCCTCGTCGCCTTCCGGCAGGGCCTCGGTCCCGCACGTCGGCTCGATGTCCGGCTTCGTCTCCCCCGTGATGTCGCTCGCGCGGATGGTCACCGCGGACGGCCCCTTCTGCTCGGGCAGATCGTACATCACGTCTTGCAGCACGCGCTCGCAGATGGAGCGCAGGCCGCGGGCCCCCGTGCCGTGCTCGACGGCCTCGTGCGCGATGGCGCGCAGGGCCTCGGGCTCGAACGTGAGCTCGGAATCCTCGAACTCGAACATCTTGGTGTACTGCTTCACCAGCGCGTTCTTCGGCTCGGTGAGGATGCGCACCAAATCTTCCTCGGACAGCTCGTTGAGCGCCGTCACCCCGGGGATGCGGCCCACGAACTCGGGGATCATGCCGTACTTGTTGAGGTCCTC
>ENA-OQNO01000982-OQNO01000982.1-human-gut-metagenome-genome-assembly--contig:-NODE-982-length-21481-cov-4.467547_pt1 | contig 21481 bp, 17 predicted proteins | sample MGYA00242629_ERZ504880 | MGnify/ENA primary metagenome ERZ504880 (study PRJEB26092, sample SAMD00036377) | human gut metagenome | host: Homo sapiens | study: EMG produced TPA metagenomics assembly of... | reverse complement strand
GCTTATAAGCGTTTTCAGTAACTGCCAGCTGCTTTTTCTCGGATTCTTCAAGCTTCCACTGCCATGCTCCGGCTGTTTCCATCTCTGCGACCTTCACCTTGATTCCGGATATCATATCTTTTGCAATCAGAGTTTTCTTTTTCGCTCTGTCCGGTTCTGTTTCTGACGTCAATCCATCTGAAAGCATCTGCCCATAAATTAGGGTCAGTTTTTCCGGGTCCGGAGTTCCTGTAATGTCTGCTTTGGCTTTTTGAATCTTATAGGGCAGGATCGTAATTTTTTCTTCACTTTCCGGCCATCTGTACAGTGCAGGATTCTTAAGTTCCATCGTTACATTGTACTCTCCAGCATCTAAATGCTTTTCATTTTGAACTGTTTTATAGAATTCCGTTTCTGGAATAACCGGAGCCTGTTCCTGCCCATTATAGACCATTTCCGGGATCTCAGGAGGCGTCAGTTGTTTCTTTTCCTTCCCGGGCATAGGATTCAAATGCATGTTTCTGAAATTCTTCGCTCATACCAAGTCCCGTATCAGAACATACAAATTCAAAAACCGCCGTCTTGCCATCGCTTGAAATCTCATTGAAATACAGGATTACTTTACCACCGCTTCGGTTATATTTAACGGCATTTCCGGCAAGATTCATAAGAAGACGGTTTAGATATTCCTCACTGCCAATAACATATCTGTGATGAAAAGTACTCATGGAAACTCCGCCTTCAAAGCTGATACCATACTCCTTTGCATTTGTCTCAACAATCGAAATCTGTTTTGCAAGCATCGCAATCAGATCAAAAGGCTTGTGTTCCAACTGCAATGTTCCGGATTCTACTCTTCCGATATCCAGGACATTATTCAGAAGGGACTGCAGATAGTCCATCGATTGCATTACCTTCGCTTTACATTCATACAGTTTTTCCTTATCGCCACAATAACGCTCTGATATATTGATCATCCCAATAATTCCATTTAAAGGTGTCCGGATATCGTGGCTCATATGTCTCAAAAAATCTGTCTTTGCACTGTTCGCCTTTTCTGCCTGCTTCTGTGCCTCTTTTGCCTTTTTCTCTGCAATTCTGGCTTTTTGGAGTAATCCAAGTATCAGTATCAGCACGATCAAAAAAACAGATACAACAAGCACCGTAAAGCACCAGAAATTGTCCATTATAAACTCCTTTGCCGTAACTTTCTTCAGATTACTGTCATACATATACACAGCATTGGAGAATTTTGAAACAGACATTGTTTTTATAGTCTTATTCAGGACAGACAGCAGCATGCTGTTTCCACGTCTGACTGCAAATGACACCATACCGTACTTTTCCAGAAAAACACTATGCAGTTTATTATCATCAGAATATTGTTCCAACTTGCCTGAGTCCATAATCATGCAGTCTGCTTTTCCATTATAAACAGCCTTCTTTGCATCCTTCCATGTATCATATTCCTTCACATGCCACTGTGGATAATTATAGGAAACATAAGACTTCAAATCACTGTCTTCTCTTGGTATCGCAACCGTATTTTCAGCATTTTCATCAAAACTCTTTTTAACCGTTGCAGCCGCCATATTGTACTTCCAGACAGTATCTGTTAAATCATAGCCCAGGTCTTCGGCAGCATTCGTATTTTGCATCACATGAAAAATCATATCAATTTCTCCATCATGCAACGCTTTTTGCATATCCTCTTGTGAATCATAGCCCTTCAGGTCAAATTTCAAAGTCTGTCCTTCCAGGCAGTTTTGTGCAAGCTGGCTGTAATCCATGATCAGGCCGCTCACTTTTCCGGTTTCTGTATCAAGAGTACTGACCCCGCCATCGTTTATCAAATAACCGATTTTGATTGTTCCATGCTCTGAAAGCCATTTCTGTTCTTCTCCCGTCAGAAAATATACCCTGTCCACTGACAGAAACTGCTTATGCAGTTCATCTGCATAATAAGGATCATCATCTGAGATCCTTCTCATAGCATTATCCAGCTCTGTCTTTAAATCAGAATGACTCTGGCCGATTGCAAAATATATTTTTGAACTTCCGAGATTCGTTAAGGCCACCATTCCGTACCCATCCAGACGGGAATCCTCTAACGATACAAAAGCGTCAATTTCTCCGTCTGCAATTTTCTTCAAAGCATCTTCATTATTTGAAACATTGACATGCTGTGTATGCAGATCATATTTCTTTTCCCACTCGTTCAATACCATTTCCGACAGGTAACCCATAAGCACCCCAATCTTTTTCCCATTGAAAGATGCAGTGTCAGAGGATGAGATGTCTGTATGATCGGGTTTTACATAGACATAATATCTTTCGTCTCCCATTGGAATAGCGGAAAAAAGCATAGTCTCTGCCCGTTCCTCCGTATAAGAGATTCCTTCTATCATATCCAGCTCATCATTTTTTAATTTGTCGAAACAATTTTCCCATGTACAATCTACATATTCATAGTTCCACCCGGTATAACCTGCGATTTTCTGCAGATATTCATAGCCGTATCCGCTTCTTTTTCCATTTCCATTTATCTTATCATAGGTATCATCCGGTACACCAATCCTGACAACTCTCTCTTTCTGATTTTCTGCTGCAAAAGCATAAACCGGACAGATTGAAAAAAGGATGCAGCTGCACAATATTATAATGATACCCCTTTGCAATACTGATTTATTCATTTTTATCCCTTTACGTGGCATTGTAATTACTCTAATTTTGCATTTTTCTATTTTACAGTGTCAAAATATCCAATGTATCCAATGTATCCATCCTTCTTTAAAGGCGACCACAATGTATGCAATTTCATTCTATACATCTGACTGTTATTATCCACCGTCGCTTTTATCGTGGCAGATATATCCGGTTACTTTCCATTCGTCACTGTACAGTGACCTGCGGTTCGGTACCCCCCCACCAGATTTTATGCTTCTGATCGTCTTTTCCAGCACCTTCATCTCAACCGGTTTTGAAACATGTGCATTCATGCCAGCCGCAAGGGAATGCTGAATATCTTCTGAAAATGCATTCGCAGTCATGGCAATGATCGGAATCGTCTGTGCCAGTTCATGGGAGCTTCTGCGGATTGCTTTCGTTGCCTCATAACCATTCATAACAGGCATCTGTATGTCCATCAGGATCATGTCATAATCACCTGGGGCAGACTGTTCAAATGCTTTCAAAATCTCTTCACCATTTTCACAGATAGTACATTCCGCACCTTCAATCTTTAACAGTTCTGTCAGGATTTCTGCATTCAGCTCATTATCCTCTGCACACAGGAATCTCATTCCCTGAAGGATATTTCCATCCTGCTCATCTGTTTCTTCTTGTGCTGCCAGAGCGGCCGTTCTATCCTCTGCAATTTTCAGATCCATGAGAATCTCAAAACAGCTTCCCTGTCCCAGTTCACTTTCCACATCAATGGTACCTCCCATTGCCTCAACCAGGTTCTTAGTAATCGCCATTCCAAGTCCGGTTCCCTGTATTTTATTTGTAAGGGAACTTTCCGCACGGGTAAACGCATCAAAAATTGTATCCTTGAAATCTGCCGACATTCCCATACCATTATCACTAACTAAGAAACGGTACTTTGCATAGACAGATGACTTTGTCTTACATTCTTCTACAAAGAACTGAATTTTCCCACCTTCCTGGGTATACTTCACTGCATTGGAAAGCAGGTTGCTGAAAATCTGCATCAAATGAACCTGATCACCATGCACCCATTCATGACGGATGTTTTCTTTTATAATTATAAGGGTCTGCTGCTTTTCATATATTTGAGTATGAAATATAGTGTCAAGTTCCTGCATAAGATCCAGAATAGAAAAGTCAGAATACTTGAAGACTGTTTTTCCTGCTTCAATCTTACTCATATCCAAAACATCATTAATGATTCCTAACAGATGCTGTGATGAAATATCTATTTTATCTGCATACTCTATAACTTTTGCTTTATTACCTGCATCATGTCTGATCAAAGACGTGATACCAATGATTGCATTCATAGGTGTACGAATATCATGTGACATATTAGACAGGAAATCTGTTTTCGCCTTATTTGCATTTTCCGCTGTCTGTAAAGCCTCTGTTGCAACGTTCTTTGCCTTTTTCAGTTTTTGATTGACTACTTCCATTTCCTTCATTGTTTGTAAATGAAGTTCATTATTTCTTTTTTCATATTCTGCTTTTTGATCTGCAAGACTAAGTCTGGAAATACTGTAGAATAATCCGGCAAAAAGTAAAAGTATAGAACCTGCCATGAGTATCGTTGTAAACAGCACCGTTTTCTGGTAATCCATCAGCACATTGTCAACAACTCCCTTTGCCACAATGCATACCAAAATGGTGTTGTTGCTTTCTATCGGGCAATACCCCAGATAATAGGGGTTCTGTTTTCCCAAAAGTGCAACTCCGGATTCTCTGTTATCAAACTTCTTTTTGAACAAATCAGCCTCTTCTTCTGTAATAGCCTGTTCCCCTTTTAAATGTTTTAACAAAGAATAATTACGCTGATATTTATCACCACTCAGGTTCGTATACGTAATATTTCCGTCATCATCCAGCATGAACAAATATGCTTTCCCATCATAACCTTTCAGTTTTAACATGGAATCCAGTTTCGAATGATCATACACAGTTCCAATTGCCGTATAAGTTTCCCCATTGATCGTATATTCCTGACATGGGATCGCAACCAGATAACCGTCTTTTTTCTTCTGATCATAATCAAGACGCACCAGTTTTCCAATATTGTATCCATTCTTTAAGTCCAGCAGAAATTTACTTGGCATATCAATCCGCATTTTTGTTCCACCTGCGGATATTGCCTGACCATTTTCCCGAAGAAATATAAGGGTACTTTCCGATTCTTTTTCCCATGCTTCAAAGAAACTTTTGTTCGTATCCGTTTCAAGAGACAGCTCCCTCTCACGAAGTAAAAATTTCTCAACCAACTGCAGCTGGCTGTAGTACCCACTCACCTGAAGATCATAGGTCTGTTGTATCTGTTCAACAACAGCTCCCATACTGCTTTTTCCATTTTCGCTGATATACTTCTTAGACTTACTTATCAGATACTTGATACAACCTAAGCTTAAAAGAATCATAAGCAGTATAAGCAACAGCCTTGTTATTTTTTTTCTTTTATTTACCGTTTGTTCTATCTCCACTTTTACTGTTCAACCTCTATATAGTCTTCCGGTGCTGACGGCTACTGTCCTTTTGACATTGCTTCGATCCATGCACTTGATAATGTTGTCTCTTTAAGCTGCTCAATCTCACATTTCGAATTTATTTTTTTCAATGCAGACATTGTGGTGTCTGTAAGAAGAATAGAGTATTCCTTTTCTTTGTCTATTTTCTTATCGTTAACTGTTAAGTCCTTTAACGAAAATCCACTTTCCTCTTGATTGACGATCATTTTCATACCGGATGCAATTGGTAATTCGTATTTATTGGTTACGTAAAAATTCTCATCCGCATCGGCGAGATAATTTTCCACGAGTTCATAAACCTGTTTACCATTCATTTTTGCAACATATAATGCTGTATCTGAACTCTTCGCTGTCATCATGCCAACCCGGTTATTGGAGCATTCTCCTTTGTATATAGAAGAAGTGAAATAATAATATGGTGCCAGCGCCAGCTGTGCATCATTTTCTTCTCTGATCGTAGTTAAAATGGAAGATGCTGCATCACGGCCATTTCTATCGTTCAGTGAAATGGAATATTCATTTTCAAAATTCACCGTTGCTTTTTCTTCTGGATCTTTACGATTCATTACATTGCGAAAAGTATCATAAGCCTGTGTTTCATCCATTTCCCCTGACAGTAATCCGTGAACAGCCTCAAGACCTGCATGAAATGATTTTTGGGCGGAATATCGGATATAAACAGCATTATTTTTAATTTCCTCTTCCAGTCCAGGTACATCCTGCATCATGGTTGGAACATCTGTATTCAATGAAATAACGCCGCTTCCATCCGCAATCAGCTTTTGCCCCTCTTCTGAAATCATACAATCCAGCACATCCAGTGCAGTATCCAGTTTCTCCCGGTCTTTTTCCAGGTTTTTGTTAAATGCAATGTTTAAGGACGGAGTCATGTACACATAGGATTCATCCGATGTCTGTGAAAAGTAAGGAATACGGATCAGCTCCGCATCCATCTGTTTCTGCAGCTGCTGCATAACCGTCGGATGTCCATGAAACATTGCTGATTTTCCCTCGACAAACATCTGGGTTCCTGTATCGATGTCAATATTGATATCTTCTTTACCAAAGTGCGAGTCCTTAAGAAACTGACTGGTTTCTGAAAAAATACGTTTCCATAATGTATCATCAAACTTCACTTCATCCGCTGCAGTCTCTGCACCGTTTCGCCATTCAATACCATCCAGGCTTGTAAACTCACCGATTGCCGCCGCCTGGATGATTTCATTATTAGACCAGTCTTCCCCAAGATCCATGGAATACGGTTTTATGCCATTATCATAAAACTGCTGACAGGCCTGTACATATTCCTCATAATTTTCTGGAATCTTTACGCCATACTGATCAAACAGTGTTTTGTTGGCAATGATCGTCTGCGGAATACCACAGATTGGCAGCCACTGGATTTCATCCTCCTCATTCTTATAATATTGCACCGCATAAGAATAGTACTTGGAAACAACATCATAAGAAGCAAAATCCATAAGATAAGGCTGTAAGTCCTGTGCATCTGTTCCAGAGAATCGACGTACTGTTATGATATCCGGTAATTCATCATGTTCTTTAAAATAACTGTATAAATCGGTATCATTGTTACCAATAATAAATTCAATATCCTGATCTGGGAACTGTTCATGGATATAGGGTGCAATATTTTTCATCAAACGATTTTCCCATAGATAAACGGTAAGATGATTATCATTTTTAGATACCTCTTTCTTTGACTGTCCACATCCAGACAAGACAGCAGTTGCTACAAGTACACCTGACACCACTGCTGTCAGACAACTTTTTACCTTTTTCATACTTTTATTTTCCTTATTCTTTCCTGATAAAATCATTGTTGTTACGTCTATGAAATAACACCGTAAAAAAACACTGTCAGACAGACAGTGCACCTCATTTCATGCAACTGGCTGCCATTTTACAGGCCCTGTAGCTTTGCGTCCCAGACTTTCATCTGGTTTGCCGATTTCCTTATTGTACCAAGTTCAATATCGTTAAAAATTGTACATTAAAACTTTCCAAAGTAAATTCCCGTAAGGGAATCTGCCAGAGTAAAATACCGCTATCTCTTTTGAAGTAAACCTTCCGGCTTCTTTTCCATTCTTTGTTACGATACTCTCCTGTACAGACATCACAAAGTTGAGATAATGACCGAAATTATTCTGCATTTCTGTTGCTGTAGCAGTAATCATACGCATTCTTTTTTCCGTTACTGTGAGGCTCTACGCCCTGTAATCTTTCGCTTACAATATAATTGCTTTCATAATTTCCTGAACGGTATTGCAGGTATCTTCAAAAGAAATATCTTTTGCATAGTCATATTCGCGTCTGTATTTTTCCCACAACTTACGAAGGGTATCGCTTTCTCGGATTTCTTTCAAGATTTCCATGTAGTCCGTAAGAATCGCTCCGCTGCCGCGCTTTTTTGTTGTCCGTTCCAGAGCCTGGCGTAGTGTTTCTTTATCACACTCTTCACCGCGCAGCGCATACAGGATATGTATGTCGTAATAATCTCTCGGACGGGTATTTGCAATGTTGCGGGATAACACCGTTTCCAGCTTTTCCGCCAGCACCGTTTCAAGATTGTAGGCAAGAATACTGATCTGGCGATCATCAAACAGCATGGAAAATGTGTATTCCACCTCACGGGGCGTTATCATGTCGCCCGTAGTAACATCCACCGTCAGCGGTACACTGATCGGCGGATAGTTTGCTTTCAGCCCAACCCGGATGCCGGGATAATCATCCGTTTCCCGTATATCAGAAATTCCGACAACCGCAAACTGCACATCATCGGCAATCTGTACAGTACAGATTGCCGTAAAAATTTTCCGGATCGCTTCATGGGTCAGAGTGAACCCTTTGATTGTCGTGTCCAGATCCATGGTTGCCCGCGTATCCAGCCCTACAATAGCAGAAATCAGGAAACCGCCTTTGAGAATAAAATTGTTTTTATAGGGCGAAAGCGAAATTCGTTCCAGCAGTCGCTCTAGCATATAGTTCTGCATGACAAGCTGTGCAGAAATATGCTTCTCTGCTGCCTTATTTTTGATAAAGGCTTTTAACTGCATTGGATTTTTTGTAATCATAAGAGAACCTCCATATAACGCAGGACCTTCGGCTTCACGCGAAGCTGATCTGCGTACTTCATCAGTTTGTGAATATTTTTGTCTTTGGAGGCCGCATAGCGTTTCATAGCCTCACTGACGATCTGGATATCGCTGCCGCTGCCGCGCAGGATATCGCATAGCGTCCGCTCCAAATCATAAACGCGGATTGGGTTGCCGGACAAAGATTTAATTTGGATTTGCCCAAACTCATAATTTTCCGGTACAACACGCTTGATGATCAAGTTCTCTTGCTTCAAAGACGGTGCATTGTAGCCTTTCGGAAAGGTCATCGTATATTTCGCCGGGGTACGGTCCGAATAACCCAGCAGGTACAGTGCAGTATCATGGGAATAGATTCCGCGTCCATACTTACGCTGCAAAAGGTAAAAATCGTCCTCCCACACATTGCTCAGCACATACAGGCCGCGACCAAAACGGTACATTTCACCGCTCTTAACATACTCCTGCAGAATGCCGCGGTGAAGTCCGGCTTCCGTCACCTGGGATGTGGATATTGTACCATCCTTCGATGCTTCCAGAAGTTCTTCTATTTTTTCCCTGGTGGTCATGTTTCTCACCTCACTTTAACATTCACACATTATATTATGCAGAAATAATGTGTGAATGTCAATCAAAAATGACGAACACACATTAAATTACAACAAAATAATGTGCGTTCGTCAAATGAATTATTTAATGCTTCATTTAGCTCCGATCCACCATATCTTTCACCCGGGCACGGAATATACATTTCTCCGCATCAATAGCTGCCACAAAGCAGGAATACCCGTCTTTAGGATTTAGCACTTTATTTTTTGAGAGTTAATGAAATATATTTTATCCTCAAGTCAGCATATTTGCTGGCTTTTTTCTTTGTTTTAAAAACTTGACAAATTTTCTTTTTTATACTTGCTTTTATGGTGCTATGGTGCTATACTATAAGAGGGTGACTTTTATGGCATATTTTCTTAAAAAAACTAACAACAAAAATTGTATCTGGGGCTGGCCGTCGCGCTAGCGACTTGGTACAATATGATGATATGGCATTTAATTATATCATCGCTGATGCGAAGGGGAGATGGAAACAATGATGATCATGGATAGCAGCAAGCCGCTGTATCTGCAGGTGGAGGCAGATATTAAAAACCGTATCCTGTCGAAGCAGTACATGCCGGGAGATAAGCTTCCGACGGAGAACGAGCTAAGTGACCAGTATAATGTGAGTAAAATCACGATTCGAAAGGCGATACAGAATTTATCCGATGAGGGATATGTCAATAAGGTCCAGGGAAAGGGCACCTTCATCAATTTCAAGAAGGACAAGCTGTATCTGAATAAGACCAGCGGCTTCAAGGAAAGTCTGTCGAGCCTTGGACACGCGTCCAGACACGATATCATCCAGGCATCGTTCCTGAACGCGGATGAGGATATCGCAGAGAAGCTGATGATTCCGATGGGGACGAAGGTCGTCTACATCGAGCGTCTGGTCTGGCAGGATAACGAACCGATCGCGATCGATAAGATCTACATCGAGGATGCCCGCTTCCCGGACTTCATCACGACACTTTCGAAAGATCGCTCGTTCTACCAGGTGATGGATGAGTGCTATCATATCCGGCCGAATCATTCCGTCCTCGAAATCGACGGAAAGGCTGCGCAGAGCCACAGCGCAGATACTCTGAAGTGCAACGTCGGCGACCCGCTGTTTTCGATTCATAAAATCAGCTATGATCAGGATGGTAAGCCGATCCACTGCTCGCTGACGACGGTCCGCTGTGATCGCGTCACCTATGTCGTTTCCACAAACGACTCCACGGTCATGGACGAGAAGATCAAGTCGAACTGAGCTTCGATCCACAACAGAAGGACGCTTCAGCCAGAACCAGCACAAACACAATCACAGATTTATCTCCATAAAGTTCAGAAGGGGCACCGACACATCTCGTGTGGTTGCCCCTTCGCTTCGTTTATTTATCGTTTATTTATCTTCTGTTTTTCGTGCTATGAACGGCGTTACGCCATCTCACAAATCTTACTGCGCACGCTGAGCACCATAGATGGTGCGACACTCAGCTCATCGATGCCCATCTCGACGAAACGCTCCGTCAGGGTCGTGTCAGCACCGAGCTCACCGCAGATGCCGGCCCACTTGCCCGCCTTATGCGCGCCATCGATGGTCATCTGAATCATCCGAAGAACCGCCTCATGATGTGGATTATAGAACTCATCCAGCTTCTCATTCTGGCGATCGATCGCAAGTGTATACTGCGTGAGGTCGTTGGTGCCGATGCTGAAGAAATCGACGAGCTCTGCCAGCTCCTCACAGATCATCACTGCTGCCGGCGTCTCGATCATGATGCCCTGCTCCGGAATCGCATACGGGATTTGCTCCCGCTTGAGTTCTGCCGCCACCTCTGCGACGATCTCACGGATCCGAAGCACCTCATCTACGGAGATGATCATCGGATACATGATGGCGAGGTTTCCGTACTTCGCCGCACGAAGCAGTGCGCGGAGCTGTGTCTTAAACACATCCGGCTGTTTCAGACAGATACGGATCGCGCGATACCCCATCGCCGGGTTATCTTCCTTTCCGAGTCCGAGGTAATCGACGTTCTTATCCGCACCGATGTCGAGCGTTCGGATGATCACCTTCTTTCCGCCCATCGTCTGTAGCACCTGACGGTACGTGTTAAACTGCTCAGTCTCATCCGGCAGCGCGGTCTTTCCGAGATACAGGAACTCACTGCGGAACAGGCCGATGCCCTCCGCGTCATTTTCCTGTACATATGCGACATCTGAAACACTGCCGATGTTTGCATATACGTTTACCTTCCGGCCACTCTTCGTCACCGAAGGACGTCCCTTGTAGTTTGCAAGCAGCCGCTTCTGCTCTGCCGCCCTCGCCTGCATCTCGTGTGCAGCAGCGATGGTTGCCTCATCCGGATCCACGCAGAACACGGCATCCTTGCCATCGACGATGCCCATCGTACCGGAATGGAGACTGTCGAGCTCCACCGGCACACCGATCAGCGCCGGGATGTTCATCATACGCGCGAGGATCGCGGTATGGGAGTTCGTCGAGCCATGGACGGTGACGAACGCAAGGATCTTACGCTTATCCATCTGCACCGTTTCACTCGGTGTCAGGTCATCCGCCACGATGATGGACGGTTCCATATGCGCCCAGTCGAGCTCCTCCTCACCACTCAGATTCCGGATCAGACGATTCGAGATATCCTTCACATCCGCGGAACGTGCCTGCATGTACTCATCATCCATATTCGCGAAGATCTCGGCGAAGTTATCTCCGGTGACCGCCACCGCGTACTCAGCATTGAGCTCCTCCGTCTCGATCATCGAGTGGATCGCATCCTGGTAGTCCTCATCCTCGAGCATCATCTGATGCACCTCGAAGATCTGCGCGTTCACCTCGCCAACCTCCTGAAGCGCCTTCTCATAAAGCGCGCCGAGCTGGGCCTGCGCCTGTTTCTTCGCATCCTCGAGACGCTGGAGCTCTGCCGCTACATCCTCGACATGCTGACGCTTTACGATGCCATCACTCTTCTTCAGAACATTGATCGGACCGATCGCCGTTCCCTTATAAACGGACTTTCCGATGTATTTTTCCATTTCCTGTCCCCTCAGATTCTATATCGATCGATGAATTACAGATTTTCCTGGAAGAACTTCTCGAGTGCCTCGAACGCAGCATCCTCATCCGGACCCTCGACCTGCACGGTCACCTCATCGCCCTGCTTGACGCCCATGCTCATGATGGCGATCAGCTTGCCGGCAGCTGCGGTCTTTCCCTTCGCCGCGAGCGTCGTAGCGCTCTGGAACTTCTTCGCTTCCTTCACCAGCAGTCCGGCTGGTCTCGCATGCAGTCCGAGTTCTTCCTTGATCACATATGTAAATTCTTTCATCTTTATCTATCCTTTCTTTTCACTGCGTGAGCTCATACGTAAGTCCCCTCTGCAAATAAGCGGGATTCCTGCATACGTCACCATGTCATCTAAGTCATCATGTAAATAAGTTCTCATTATAAACAAAACTTCCCGCACGGTATAGTACTTTCCGGATCTCGAATTCACTATGCATGCAGGAAGTCTGGATATTTTTTCAGGGGTATGCCACAGTGCCCTGTGGTATTTTAAAGAAGTGTATCGCTCTGTTTAGAGAATGCCCAGTGCACCCATGACCATGCCGAAGAGGACGATGCCGATCAGCAGGACGTTGGTATTGACCTTCTTCTGAACGAGATTGTAGATGCCCAGCGTAAATACGAACGGAAGCATCTTCGGGATGATGGAATCCAGCATATCCTGGATGACCAGATTCGTACCACCGGTGGAGAAGGTAAGCGGCGTGGTGACGGACACCATGCTGGCTACCATACCGCCGACGACGGCGAGACCGACGATGGATGCGAAGTGCATTACGCGATCCATAAGTCCTTCCTGGTACAGCTTCGCGAGGTATTTATTACCTGACCTGTAGCCGAAGAAGGTTGCATTGTAGGCAAACAGCAATGACGGAATCGCGAACAGCAGTACTGCGAGAATCGGTCCCAGGATGCTGCCCTGCTGTGCGAACGAAAGGCCGATACCGAAGGTGATGATTCGGATGGTTCCCTGGAAGAAGCTGTCACCGATGCCGGCGAACGGCCCCATCAGACTGGTCTTGATCATGGAGATCGACTCGGTCTGGAACTCACCCTCTTCTGAATTTGCGTTCTGCTCCTCCATGGAAGCGGCGAGGCCCATGATAAACGGTGTCAGCTGCGGTGTGCAGTTAAAGAACTCCATATGCCGCTGATACGCTTCCTTTTTTCTCTCCTCATCATCTGCATACAGCTTGTCAAGCACCGGTGCCATGCCATACATGAAGCCCATGTGCATCTGACGCTCATAGTTCCATGAGCACATAATCGCGAGGGAATGCAGGAAGACCTTACGTAAGTCTTTATCGCTTACCTTCTTTAATGCTTTCTGATTTTCCATTATGCATTTGCCCCCTTTCCATACAGAACCTTATCCAGGATGAATGCCAGGATCGCGGCGAACATGGTCACACCGATCAGGCTGAGACCGGAATATGCGACGATCAGGAAGCCGAGAAGGAAGTACGGGAACATCTTCTTCGACAGCATTGAACTCAGCAGCATCGCAAATCCGAGGGCCGATAAGAGGTTACCAGCGACTGTGAGGCCGTTCGTGATGACCTGCGGAATCGCAGCTACCAGGTTCGTAACTAGATCCGTACCGAAGTAAACGGTCAGGAAGATCGGGATGAAGTAAACCAGCGCGTTGAAGCCGAAGGACCACCAGAGGTGGATATGAATCGCCTTCTTGAACTGTCCGTTCTCGATGGCCTTATCCGCTACATGAGAGAACTGCGCGATCACCATACGCATGATGACACTCAGGAACTCGCCAATGACGGCGACCGGAACGGCGAGGGTCAGTGCCGCTTCCGTGGAGGCACCGGAAAGAATCGCAAACGCAGTGGCGATGATACTTCCGAACTGCATGTTTGGTGGTCCGGCTGCTCCGATCGCTACAAATCCCATGGAAATAAGTTCCAGGGATGCACCTAAAATTACACCCTGTCTGACATCGCCTAATACGAGGCCTGCCAGTGTACTCAGGATCAGTGGTCTGCCGATGTTCTGACGTCCGATCAATCTGGAGTCGATGACACCGACGATACCAACTAAACCGAGTAAGATCGCTTTAATCAGCATACGACATCTCCTTTTTTAATTCTCAAATGATGCATGCTCGATCGGGGAGGATGGCACCATCTGAATATAGATCTTCTTTCCCATCGAAATCAGTTCCTGGGTGGCCTTCAGCTCTGCTTCATTTAAGTACACGGCCTTACCGTACTCCTTCGAACCGGCCTTCTTCGCCACACCGCCATAATTGATTTCGGTCACCTCTGGAAGCTCCTTCGCAAGCTGAAGTGCTTCTGCCGGTCCCTTTACGATGATCATGATATTCTTGCTGGCATTCTCATCCACCAGCTTCCGAAGCTGTGAAAACGGAATGATACTAAGCTCACAGTCCACCGGCTTCGCGATGCTGAGCGCCATCATGCTGATCGGATCATTCGGAACCTTATCATCGGCGACGATGATATAGTTGGTGCCTACCTGCTTGGTCCAGGAAAAAATCACCTGGCCATGTAAAAGACGATGATCTACACGAACTAACTTAATCATACATTTCCTCCATTTAAAAAGTTGTTGTACAGTACGATGCTCTGGGCTGCACTCTTACAGGTATCATCGAGGTCCAGCTCCTCCCATGTCGTACCGCTCTTCTTCATTGCCATGATTTCCAGTACCAGCGGGAGATTTACACCCGCGATCAGTTTTCTCGACGAGCTCATGAATGGTAAGGCGGTATTCGCCGGCGATCCTCCCGGAAGGTCCAGAAGGACGACCAGATTCCGATCCTTATATCTCTCCTCGATCGTCGCACGGATTGCTTCTGAAAAGTCATCCAGTGACTCTCCGTTTTCGAACGACAGCGTCCCGAAATCATCCTCGTCGATATCCAGGATCAGCTTCAATGCATCTGCATATCCCTTGCACAATCCTGCATGTGTAATCATCAGCACATCAAATGCATCTTTCATGTTTCGTACCATCCTTACTTAATTCTTCTATGATTGGAACAGCCTCTGATAAAGAGGCGATAATCTTTATGGCCTGTCGCTTCTGGACTTCCGTCGGCGGCATCAGATCCGGCACCATGATGACCGGGATCCTGGCATTCCAGGCTGCCTGGACGCCCACCTTCGAGTCTTCGAAAACCAGTGCATCCTCCGGTGCTGTATTCATCTTCGCAAGCACCTTCAGGTACGCTTCCGGCGAAGGCTTCCGCTCGACGACCTCATCACCACAGCAGATATAGTCAAAGTACTGTATGAGCTGTAAGCGAGTCAGGCGCTCCTCCGTCAGTGATCGACTGGTGGCGGTCGCTACCGCACACGGAAGTCCGGCCTTTTTGATGCAGTTCAGGAGTTCCACGGCACCCGGTTTTGCGGTGAGCTCACGCTCCAGACGCTCTACTCCATGCTGACGGGCGACTTTCATGAATTCCTCTGTGGAGCAGCGTCCACGGAACAACTCTTCCATGTAATCATACACCGGCTGTCCACTGCGACCAACCACATTCAGAAAGTCCTCTCTCTTCCAGTCGTCGATCCCGAAGTCTCTTGCCGTATCATACCATACATCCTGCCATACCCTCTCTGTATCGAGCAGCAGTCCATCTACATCAAAAATAACCAGTTTAAGCGACATATATTTTCCTCTTCGTACTGTATCTTAGTACTGCATCTGCCACATATAACGACGAACATCGAGTGAGTGACCACGCTCGAAGGCGATCGCCTCTACGAAGTGACGGATCACCACGCCGGTAAGGATGGCTGCAACATATGGCTTCGCCTCATCAGCTACCGTAGAAAGATCGAGATCCTTCTGATCGAGTACGAGCAGATCCTCTGTAAACTTCTTTGCGAAGTTCTCTACACGCTCATCGAGGTGTCTGGTGTGACCGATGGACTTTACAAGCATGAATGGAACATCATAATCGGTTACCTCGAACGGGCCATGGAAGTACTCACCGGAGTGGATGCATCCGGAGTTGATCCACTGCATCTCCATGAACCAGCACATCGCGGTGGAGTAAACCTCACCATAGTTGATGCCGCTGCCGATGGTGTAGATGGTCTTCTCACGCTTGTTGCGCTTCGCCCATGCCTTCGCCTGTGCATCGTACTGTGCCTTCGCCTGTGCAGAAAGATCGGTCAGCTTCTCGAGCTCCTTCAGGCATACATCCCACTTCGCATCTGGAGCGAGTACGGAAAGAAGGCTGAAAAGTAAGCCGTAAAGGATACCCTTATTCTTATCAGAATCGCTTACTTCCTTACCCCAGTCATAGTGAACAGGATACTCTGCTGCCTCCCAGAGTGGAGAACCCTCGAGGTTGGATAAGCAGATCGTAAGGGCGCCCTTGGAACGTGCAAGCTTCGTTGCCTCTACGGTCTCCGGTGTGTTTCCGGAATGTGAGCAGGAAATCACGACGGAGTTCTCATTGAGACGCTTCGGCGTATCATATACGAACTCGTTCGCGGTGTATACGTGGGAAGGGATCGAACTCTCCTTATCGAACATATACTGTCCAGCCATAAGCACTGCCTGGGATCCGCCACAAGCGACGAAATAAACCTCATTGACCTCCTTTCTGGCTTTCACTGCCTCAACTGCGGCCTTAATCTGTGATGCATGTAAGTCTCTCATAATTCCTCCTTAAAAATGATAATTGATTATATATCATTATATGATTTTATAAGTCTTATTATATACATGTAGCACAAATTTGCAAGTACTTTTTTCTTTTTTGTCGGGAGTTTTACACTTCTTTTTTTAGTGTTTTAATACAAATCCTTTATTTAAGCCATTTACGGCTTATTTTTTTGTCAAATTTTATGATTTTTATAGTGCCCGTCTTTAGGATTTAGCACTTTATTTTTTGAGAGTTAATGAAATATATTTTATCCTCAAGTCAGCATATTTGCTGGCTTTTTTCTTTGTTTTAAAAACTTGACAAATTTTCTTTTTTATACTTGCTTTTATGGTGCTATGGTGCTATACTATAAGAGGGTGACTTTTATGGCATATTTTCTTAAAAAAACTAACAACAAAAAAGGTACTTATCTTCAGATTTATTCAAGCTTTTACGATCCTGAACGCAGGCATACTGCCCACAAGGCTTATAAACCTATTGGTTATGTTCATGAGCTTCAGGCAAAGGGCATTGACGATCCTATCTCCTTCTACAAAGAAGAAGTTATCAGACTGAACCAGGAAGCAAATGCTGCAAAAGCCGCAAAAAAAGCGAAGCAGATTTCAGATGATTCGCCGGAAAAACTCATTGGCTATTTCCCGATGAAAAACATTAACGACAAGCTTTCTGTCAAAAAGTATATTGATCTCATGCAGACCGCTACTGACTTCCGCTTTAATGTTTTTGACATGATCTCTGCCCTTGTTTACGCAAGGCTTGTCCAGCCATGTTCAAAATCAAAGACTTATGACGAAGTGATTCCAAAGCTTTTTGAATCCTACGATTTTTCTTTAAACCAGCTCTATGACGGGCTGGAGTATATCGGTTGCGAATACGAAAAGATCATTGAAATCTACAATCATCAGATCCAACAGATGTATCAGTTTGATACCTCTCATACTTACTTTGACTGCACTAACTTTTACTTTGAGATCGACAGGGAAGATGATTTCCGGAAAAAAGGACCTTCCAAGGAAAACAGAAAAGAACCGATTGTTGGTCTGGGACTCCTGCTTGATGCAAATCAGATTCCCATCGGCATGAAGCTGTTTCCGGGCAATCAGAGTGAAAAGCCGGTGATCAGAAATATCATTGATGATTTGAAAAAGAGAAACTCTGTGTCCGGCAGAACCATACAGATCGCCGACAAAGGGTTGAATTGTGCTGAAAATATCTTCCATGCGCTCAAAAATGGGGATGGATATATTTTCTCTAAGTCCGTAAAGATGCTTCCGGAAACGGAAAAGACCTGGGTACTGCTCCCTAATAATTACAGGGATGTAAAAAATGCTGCCGGGGAGACTTTGTATCGCATTAAGGAATGTGTAGATGAATTTGAATATAAATTTACCGAGTCTGAAACAGGCTCTTTAAAAAAGTTCCGGATCACAGAAAAAAGGATTGTTACTTTCAATCCAAAACTTGCCAAAAAACAGATCTACGAAATTAATAAAGAAGTTGAAAAAGCAAGGCTTCTGAAAGCTTCGCAGGCTAAAAAATCCGAGTATGGTGATTCTGCAAAATATGTCATTTTTACTGCTGCAGATAAAAAGGGCAACGACACAGATGGTAAAGTAAAAGTCACCATGAATGAGGAACTCATTCAAAAATCCCTGGAGCTTGCCGGATACAACATGCTGGTCACTTCCGAGATTTCCATGAAAGATAAGGATGTCTACAATGCATACCACAATCTCTGGAGAATAGAAGAATCCTTCCGGATCATGAAGTCACAGCTGGATGCCAGACCGGTATACTTGCAAAAACAGGATACCATTGTTGGACATTTTTTAATCTGCTATCTGGCCGTATTACTGACAAGATTACTGCAGTTCAAGATATTAAAAAATGGTTATAGTTCCGAAGAGCTGTTTGAATTCGTACGTGACTTCAGAGTTGCCAAAATATCAGACAGAAAATATATAAATCTATCGCATGGTACATCATTTATCAGGGAATTGTCAGAGCTGTGCAGCTTACCACTGACATCGTATTTTTTGAACGAAGGAGACATCAAAAAAATGCTAAGCCACAGGTTTTAATCCTTGGCTTAGCACCATGTTTTATACTTCAACTCCGAAAGTCAGGTTTCATATAAATGCAACTCATATTTAACAAAACAAGGCCTTATAGGGAATTTTTGTAACTTTTATGTAAAATTTCACCCTGCAAATATGAGTCCATCCAGTACACTTTCAAGTTCTTCCCCATTTATTTTCTGTGGCCAGTCGCTGTTATACATAGATACCTTTCCGTACTGATCCCCATCATAACGAAAGATAACGTAACTTTCATTATCTGTCATGTAAAAATACAGTTTTGTTCCCACAGGGATCACTTCTGTTTTTCCATTTTCCCTTCCAGAGGCATCTGTCTTTTTTACAGTCAGTGCCTTTTTTACTGTAACCACTATTTCTGCCGGTCCTGCCACATAAGGATCGCTGCTTTCTAAAAGTCCAGAGCTTCCTACATGATAATGTCTGCTGCCGGAATAGGTACTGAATGCGTTCATAGTCTTTTCAAGGTAAAGAGCACCTGGATCATTGTATGCAGCCACATCCTCGCTGTTGGTAAAAAGACTGTCCTCATTATAATTATACTCATATCGTATCAGTGCCGGAGTTCCCTCTACATATCCCAGACCACGGATCTGCCCATTTGTGATCTCATACACATTATCCGCAGTCCAGTCATTTTCTGACTGTGTGAAAACATGAAGAAAATGCCTGTTTCCAGTCTTCACATAATATGCCTCCATGGTGAAATAATACATATCATCAAAGACACGGCTTGTAACCTGTCCATTTTCATCCTGGATCTGTATGCGAAGGGCACTGTTTGCATAATCATCTGTTCCATCCGGATAGACACTTACATCTGAAAAGCTGCCATCATTGTAAATATCTGCACTGTAATCTGCATAAATCCCAATCTTTACAGAGTAATCTGATGGCCCCATCTTATACTCTTCTTTTACGGCATCCGGATATTTTTCAAAAGGAAGGCTGACGCTGACAATGCCTAATGCCCAGGAACCGATATTATAGGGATTATAATAAATATTCAGCCGGTCCGCACCAAGACTCCAGGCAACAGCACCTGACTGATCCTTAGAATCCACATATTCAAAAAATGCATCTGCATCTTCTTCAGGAGTATTATTCTCCACCAGCCCGTCTTCGCTAGCATACTCATTTTTTAATTCCTGTATGATCCCGGCTTTTACACTTTCTTCACCTGTGATCACATCATAAAGATCTAGCTTTTTTCCTGTTTTAGTATCAAAGTTAAAACCAGCATAAGAATGATACCCATGTGCTCCACCGTAATAATCATCATAAAATTGTTCGTAGCTGACCACATTTTCATCTGCGCGAAGGACATACGGTGCATATTCAGCTATTAACTGCATATTATCATCCCCCTGCATATACTCCACCATTTCCTCTGCCGATTCTTTCAGGTTGTTCAGATCTTCCTGTGTACTCTTTTTTAATGTGTTATACTCCAGGGTCAGCGCCTGATTCAGTTCCGGATAAGCAGCCGCTTCCTCATCACTTAATACCAGTCCTCCTGTTTTCAGGCTATAATTTATCTGGACACTGCCATCTGCACTGTTTACATATCCGCTTACACTGTCTGTGTGGATATAGGGATGTAACACTTTCTTTTCTGTTTCCTCTTTTTCAATTTGTTCTTTGGATGTATCCTTTTCTTCCTTGTTTTCCTTTACTGTTGTCTGTGCAGTATCTTCTTTTGAAGTCTGATGGCAGCCAGCTGCTGTCAATGCCATAATAACAGCAAGTCCTGCTGCCGCTATTCTTTTCTTTTTCATATCTTTTCTCCCATTTTCAAATTGACTCTTGAAGTTTTGGTAAAAATATAGTATGATACTAGAGATGCGTTTGTAGCTCAGTGGATAGAGCAGTGGCCTCCGGAGCCGCGTGCGGAGGTTCGATTCCTCTCAGACGCATTCTTTTTTTATCTTTTTTTCCTCTTTCCCTTGACAAATCATCCCCCATCCCTTATTCTGGTTACATATCTTATATTTAATCTTTATCATTTCTATGATCTGTAATTGATTAGATACCAGGGTCAAAAGGTCATAAATCCGATGCAAGCTTGCTTGCAGGAGGATTTTTGAACTTGGGACCCGCCAAAAACATGAGTAAGAAGTCATTTTTGAAGAAAAATGAGCGGATTACGAATGTTTTTAGAATTGCGGGAGTGCAAAGCACGTAGCAATTCGGTATCAGAGAGGTCAAAATACCTTTTGGCCTCAACATCTTGATTATAATGAATCCGTATGAATCCATTTTTACAACTGACTTTCATTTATGATGATGTCACCGCCAAATGGCATATCCGTTTACTATGGATCTGCGTATGCAGTTTTCATAAATATTATATTAGGAGGTATATCTTTTGGTATACAATGAATTTCTTGAAACAATGAAAAAACAAATGGAACTGGCACTGGGGGATGGTTACTCTCTTACTTTAAGGAAAGTACAGAAGAATAATAGTCTTATCCTGGACGGACTGTGTATTGAAAAAGACGGCAGTCCCGTAGCACCTTCTATTTACCTGAATCCCTTTTATGAGCATTATCTGGACGGCGTTTCTCTGGAAACGATCACCAAAAAGCTCTTAACTGCCTATCATGAAAACAGTTATCCGCCTTTTTTAAACCAGTTCGCACTTTCTGACTATGCTTCCATTTCTTCCCGTATTGCTTTCCGCCTGATCAATGCTGCTTCCAACCAGTCTCTTTTAAAGACCATGCCCCATATTC
>ENA-OQNO01000966-OQNO01000966.1-human-gut-metagenome-genome-assembly--contig:-NODE-966-length-21809-cov-3.849414_pt1 | contig 21809 bp, 19 predicted proteins | sample MGYA00242629_ERZ504880 | MGnify/ENA primary metagenome ERZ504880 (study PRJEB26092, sample SAMD00036377) | human gut metagenome | host: Homo sapiens | study: EMG produced TPA metagenomics assembly of... | reverse complement strand
CCAGGCCGAGGAACACGCTCCCCGGCGCGCTCAGCCGAGCGAATATCGGAGCAAGCTGCGCCAACCCGATGAAGCTGAGATCGGCGACCAGCAGATCGAACGGAGCGCCCAGGCTGCCCGGGTCGGCAAGCTTGATGTTCGTTCGCTCGAACACGCGCACGCGCGGATCCTGCCGAAGCTTCCAGGCAAGCTGCCCGTAGTTGACGTCCACGCACGCAACGGTTGCCGCGCCTGCCTGCAGCAAGCAATCGCTGAACCCGCCGGTCGACGAGCCGATATCAATACAGCGCATGCCGGACGCGCTCTGCCCGAACGCGTCGAGCGCGCCTTGCAGCTTGTGTCCGCCGCGCGAAACGAAGCGCTTGCGATTCTTCACCACCACGTCGGCGTTCGGCGCAACCTTCACGGCGGCGCTGGTTGCGTACACGTCGTCCACCTTCACCTCATGAGCCAGCACCGCGCGAAGCGCGGCGTCCACATGGGGAAAATACCCTTGCTCCACCAGGAGCGTATCCAATCGAATTTTCTTCATGGGGCACAGTATAAGGCTTCACCCGCAAAGATTGAAACAAAGCGCAGAGTCAGGCGGACCGCCCAGCGCATGCTACCCGATTCTTCCCCTCGTCTTTCGAACGATACAGCGCCTCGTCCGCCGCCTGGTACAGCGAAGCAAAATCGGTTCCCGAATCCGGGCAGTACGCCACCCCTACGCTCACGCTTGCTCCCGCGGCTTCTTCGTGGCCCCGACGAACGTTCTCCACGAATCGTTGGGCAAGGGCAACCCCTTCCTCCCGTGACGCAAGCTTCGAGAAGAACACGACGAACTCGTCGCCGCCCAGTCGGCACAGCACGTCGCCGGGCCGCAGCTCACGCTCGATCGCCTGCGTCACGCTGAGCAGGACGTCATCGCCCACGCTATGCCCATGCGTGTCGTTCACCTGCTTGAAGGCGTCAATGTCCACCATGGCAAGCGCCGATAGCGCACCTTCTTCTCGAGCCACGAGCAACCACTCGATCAGGCTGTCCCCCGAACGACGGTTGAGCACCCCCGTCAACGAATCGATAGTGCTGAGCTTCTCGAATTCTGCCCTGGTCACCACATCGTTCAGCTTGACGCGCATGAAAGCCGTGTTTATCGCAATGCCCATAAAGCAAAACGACACGCTGTTCCTCACATCGGCCAACGCCAATTCCGGACTCTTGAACATCGTGGTCAAAAAGCAGAACAACGCGGTCGCAACCCCGATGAAAAGAGCGATGCGCCACGGCCGATCAAGCACGAACAAAGGCAACATCACCATGAACATGATGAACGTAATAGCCGCCGATTCAGTGTCCCATACGGTTCCCATGAGCATGAACAAAAGCAGCATCAGGCCCAAGAACACGTAGTACGAAACCAGCACGATATCCAGGTGGCGGACAAGAACGGTTCGAGCGCTCACGTAGCCCACGGTGGAAAGCACCGCAAGCGCATACGCACCCGCGCCCTTGAATCCAAACGAGGCGTCAATCAACTCCAAGAGCACAGCGCCGAACGATACGATCAAGCAGCCGAGGCACAAGCCCTTCATCATAGACAGATTCTGCTCACGCACGGCCTCGCGATAGTCCGAAAACTCAGGAGGGCTCACCAATGCCCGCGCCCAACCCATCAGCATGCCCCCCTTCTTCGCAACTATGTCCGATGCGCTAGCTTACCTTAAAAGACCCGCACGAATTCCAAAGGACATGTTTGTTTCGGCACCGAAACCAACCACCTGGCAAAATGCAGGAACATCCAAGCGCAACACAGCAAGCAAGCGCAAATTGACCCCGCATCGCGTCCTCGACGCGTTGCGCCGAACGCGTTCCCTGCACGCAGATAGCGGCGAAGCGAACCGAGCAAAGCAAAGGGGCAAGACGAAGAAACGCGCCCCTGCCCTACCCCTTCTTCCTCGTTTCGCAACGACGGCCGCCCAAGCAGGCGGCCGTCGAACAAGCGCTTTGCTATGCGGGCCTTACGGCAAAAGCAGCTGCGCGATCTGCACGGCGTTGAGAGCAGCGCCCTTGCGAATCTGGTCGGCAACCACCCAGAAGGCCAAGCCATGCTCGACCGTGGGATCCTTGCGCAAGCGCCCGACGTAGGTGTCGTTGGTTCCCGCCAGAAGGCCCGGCATGGGGTACGTGTTCGTAGCGCCGTCGTCCATGACGGTGATGCCCTCGAACGCTTCGAGCGCTTCGCGCGCGGCTTCCACGCTCACCTCGTCGGCGAACTCCACGTTCACCGATTCGGCATGGCAGCGCAGCACGGGCACGCGCACGCACGTGGGCGCGACCTTGACGTTTTGGTCGCCCATGATCTTCTGCGTCTCGACGACCATCTTCCACTCTTCTTTGGTGTAGTCGTCGTCCATGAACACGTCGATGTGGGGAATGCAGTTGAACGCGATGCGATGCTGGAACACCTCGACCGTCAGATCCTCGGAAGGCGTACCGCCCAGGAAGTCCTTCGTCTGGCTGTACAGCTCCTCCATGGCCGGCGCGCCGCCGCCGCTGGCCGCCTGGTACGTGGACACCACCACGCGCGTGATCGGCGACAGGTCGTACAAGGGCTTGAGCGCCACCACCATCTGGATGGTGGAGCAGTTCGGGTTCGCGATCACGCCGTTGTGCCAGGCCACGTCCGCAGGGTTCACTTCGGGCACCACCAGCGGCACGTCCTCGTCCATGCGAAACGCGCTGGAGTTGTCGATCATCACGGAGCCGGCGTCCACCACGGCCTGGCGCATCTGCTTGGACATGCCGGCTCCGCAGCTGAACAGCGCGATGTCCACGCCCTGGAACGACTCGGGGGTCATCTCCTGCACGATAAGGTCGCCCGCGGGCACCTGCCCGCAGCCGGCGAACGGCAGGGCCTTGCCAGCCGAGCGCGCAGACGCCAACGCGCGCACCTCGCTCGCAGGGAAGTCCACGTCGTGCAGCACCTGCAGGAACTCGGCGCCCACAGCGCCCGTCGCTCCCGCGATCGCCACCACCGGATTCGCCGGTATTTCCTTCGTCCAAGCCATAGCAACTCCCTTTCCCCTTGTTTTCAGGTTGGCGCTCGCGTTGCGCCTGAGTTAACGCCCAGCCGGTTGGGTCCCAGGTTGGCGTAGTACGTCAGCGAGAGGGGCAGGGGTGCGCCGAATTCGCGAGATCGCGGGGGCGAAGCGTACCTTGGGTACGCGAGCCGCCGGGATCGCGCGAAGACGGCGTGCACCGGCCCCTCGCAGCGTCGGGCGGTTGCGTCGTTCGGCAGAACGACGCAACCCTTACCGGCCCTTGTTCATCTTCGCGGCGATCTCCTCGGCGCTCAGCTGCGTTTCCTCGAACACGCTATCGGAATCCAGATCGAACGCCGTATGCAAGCAGCGCACGGCCTGCGCCGTTTGCGCGCCGTCGACCACCACCGACAAGCGAATGGGCGACGTGGAGATGGCCAAGATGTTGATCTGGTTCTCCCCAAGCGTCTGGAACGCCTTGGCGGCCACGCCGGGCGACGATTTCATGCCCGTGCCCACCAAGCTCACCTTCGCGATATCCTCGTCAACATCGTACTCGCGCGCGTTGATATCCGGCAGGATGCGCTCCACCGTTTCGCACGCACGCTGCTGATCAGCGCCCGGGCACGTGAAGCTGATGTCAGTGATGCCGTCCAGCGAGATGTTCTGGATGATCATGTCCACGCTCACGTTATTGCCCGCCAGCGCGGAGAACACCTTGGCAGCCACGCCCGTCATGTCGGGCACGCCGCGAATGGTGAACTTCACCTCGGACGTATCGTGGGCAATGCCGGTGATGACGGCTTCCTCCATCATGTCGGTTTCCTCCTTGATATAGGTGCCCTCGGCATCAGAGAACGCCGAGCGGGAATGAATGACCACCTGGTACTTGCGCGCGAACTCCACGGCGCGCATCTGAAGCACGCCCGCGCCCGAGCTGGAAAGCTCCAGCATGTCGTCGTAGCTGAGAACGTCGAGCTTGCGCGCTCGAGGGCACACGCGCGGATCGGCCGTGTACACGCCGTCCACGTCGGAATAGATCTCGCACACGTCGGCGCCCAAGCCGTGCGCCACCGCCACCGCCGTGGTGTCCGATCCGCCGCGGCCGAGCGTGGTGATGTCGCCGTTCGCATCGATGCCCTGGAATCCGGCCACCACCGCGATCATGCCGTTGCGAACCGCATCCATGATGCGCTCGTTGTGCACCTTCACGATCTTGGCCTTGGCGTGCGTGCCGTCCGTTTCGATGCCGGCCTGACGGCCGGTGAAGCTCATGGCCTTGTAGCCGCGCGCCTCGATGGCCATGGCCAGAAGCGTCATGGAAACCTGCTCGCCCGTGGACAGCAGGCGATCCATCTCGCGAGCCGGCGGGTTGTCGTTGAGCGAGGCCGCCAACCCGACCAGTTCATCGGTCGTCTTGCCCATGGCGGACACAACGGCCACAACGTCGTGCCCGGCTTGCTTTTTCGCAATGAGCTTCTTCGCGACCATTTGGATGCGCTCAGGCGAAGCGACCGACGTACCTCCGAATTTGCATACGATTAACGACATGGTGTTCTTTCTCGTCGCAGTGACCCAATCGGCTCATCACTATACCAAACAACCCGCCGCCGCGCCTACGGGAAGCCCGCCGCCTGGGGCTTTTTTCACCGCGAAAGCGCGGCACCGAACCACCCTAGCTGCGCGCGCGACTGCATCGAAGGCGGTTTTGCGCGAAATGGAGGTCGCCGCGATCAACCATGCTGCCGCTGGGAATCCCGATTCGCGCCCAAAAAACTCGGGACGCTACCCAACCTGTCCGCGGAGGGCTCGAAAACGGCAGAGATTCCGAGGTTTGTGGCTTTTCGTTCGCGACGGCGCGCACGAAAAGGGAAGATGAAATCTGCGACCAGGCATTATGCGACCACTTGTTTGCTATAGGCGGAATCTTCCGCGTTCAGGAGCCGCAAACCTTCCAATCTCTGCCAAATAAGCGCCCGTCCGCGTCAACCCCAAGAGGTTGCGCGCGAAAAACCCCTGTCGCTGGCAGTTTTTCGCGCGCAAGCTTCCCTTGCGGCGGCAACAAGCGGGTAGAGCGTCGGCAAATTGCCGAGGGTTCGCCTGCTTGTCGCCCGGCGCGCATCCGGTCACGCTGCGGGTTTTCGCTACACGCATTCCACTAGTTTGGCGGCCGCATCGTTGAGCATGGCGTAGAACGAATCTTCGTCGGTCATGCAATCGTTCTTTCGTTCGTCGATGAGCTGGGCCAGTTCTTGCAAGGCTGCTGCACGATCGGCGTCCTCTTCGGCTAGCATGAGGGCAAGGCGCTTGGACGCCTCGATCAAACGCAAGGGGCCGTAAGCTTCCGGCTCTCCCTGCAATCCCGCAGCCGACGTCACCATGTACACGAGCAATTCCATTGCGCTGTTCGCTTTCATGCTGCACTCCTAATTCCAGGTGTTGTAGAAGGCGATCTCGGCCAGGGACTTGCGCGCGGGCGCTTTCGGCTCGTGCGCTGGACGGCCCATCGCGATTACCAGCTCGATGGCTATGTTGTCGGGCAGATTGAGGATGCGTCGCAGCGCCGCGTCGTTGTAGGACTTGATGGCGCAAGTGCCCAGCCCCCGATCGGCTGCCGCCAGCATGATGTTCTGCGAGGCGTACGCGCAGTCAAGCGTTGCGAACTCGTCCGCGCCTTTCGCGCCGCCCTTCTTTTGCGCATATGCACGGTCGGAGCACACGATGATGAGCGCTGGTGGATTGCCGCTCATGCCCGGCGAGAACAGGTCGATTTTGCGTACCAGCTGCGGATCGGTTACGATGCCGAATTTCCACGCCTGCACGTTGCTTCCCGACGGTGCCCAAGTGCCCGCTTCCACCAGTTCTTCAAGCACGCTGATCTCCACCGGCTCGCCCGTGAAGGCGCGCACGCTTCTGCGCTGCTGTATCGCTTGCAAGGTTTCCATGCGGTTCCGGCTTTCTCTTCGGGCGTGGGCGCGTGGCTTTCTCTCTGCCGTATTTTACCCGACAAGTGCGGATGATCTGCGTTCGTCATGCGCAGACCCCCGGTTTGACGGCGGAGCGAAGACCCGCTGATGGGGATGGCTCGACCCATTCGCGGTAGAAAATTCCCGGTCTGCGCTGCTGGATAAGGGCCCTCGACAACCGTCGAATCCGCTGCGTCTGGGTGAGCTGGTTCGTTGATGCAAGCGCACAAAACGACCGCGCCCGACAAGCCGCGCAAGGAGCGCAGGCCCGCGATTTCGTGCCCAAAAAAATCGCGGGAAAGGCACCGAGCCGCGCGTTCGGCCATCGGCTCCCTGCACGTTCAACCTCCTGCGTCCTTGCGCGCAGAACGGCGGCGCAGACGCCCGCGTGCGAACGAGCGCCAAGCGAACAGCGCCCTCGCCCCTGGCCTCTTGGCTTTGCTGCGCGAGCGTCGCGCGGCGCGACATGGCGCGCTCAAGGCCCGCTTCTCTGCTATACTGCCTTCTGACTTTGCGCTGCGGATCTCACGCCCGCATCGGAAGGTCTCGCATTTGCATCGTTGGGCCCTGCACTTGCGACCTATAGTTGCCCAAAGCCCGCGGCGCTTGCCGTGCGGAGACAAGGAGATATCCATGAACAAGAAGACGACGTACGTCGCCCAAGCGGGCATGATCGCGGCCGTGTATGCTGCGGCAACGCTGGCGACCCTCATCCTGCTGCAAGGTTTAGCCTGGGGACCGGTGCAGTTTCGCATCTCGGAGGCGGTGTGCGTGCTAGCGGTGTTCACGCCTGCGGCCGTTCCCGGTTTGACCGTCGGCTGCGTCATTGCGAACCTGATTGCGTTGGCTGTCAACGGTACGGGCGCGCTTGGCATGCTTGACGTGGTGTTCGGCAGTTTGGCCACGTTTGCAGGGGCGCTCTGGTGTTGGAAGATGCGCGAAAAGCCGAAGCTGGCGCTGCTTGGCCCGGTGATAGCGAACGCTCTTATCGTGCCGGCGTACCTGCCCTTGATCCTGCAAGGTTTGGGCTACTACACCATTCCGTTCACCAGCATTGCGCTCGATGGCATGTATCTTCCCATGTACCTGTTCGGCGTGGTGGCGACCGGTTTGGGTGAGGCGCTGGTCATGTACGTGCTGGGTCTTCCCCTGTTGACGGCGCTCAAGCGCTTTGGCGTGGTGAGGCAGCCCGACGCATAAGCCCATCTGACGAGTTCGCACTCCGGCGCGCCTGGGGCGTACCGGGCGCGGATCTTCGAATCGCATATTCTGTTTCACGCGGGGCGCCGAATTGTCGGCGCCCTTTTGGATGTTCTATAGGTGCTTACCAGGTACTTCACTGTTTCGGTGAATTGAACAGCGGGTTGGTTGAAAATAGCTACAATAGGGAGGTTGGACTCGCAACGAACGTGCCCTTGGACGCTCTTGAAGGTGCATGTGCGAATCTGCAAAGTGTCGGTCGAATGAAGGACGTGCATGAATCCCGTTATCGTCGTTCCAGTTTTCATATCAGCCCGCCGCCGAAAAGATGGCGGTAGCGTGCTTACCACGTACGATCACGCGACGCCGGTTTCGGCGCCTGGCGAGCTGCCTCGCTTGCTTGCTTCGCTTCAAAAGGTGCGCGGTCTTGGGCAGATCGTCTTGCTGGTTGTTAGCGAGCCGTCCATCGAAAACCAGGCTGCCGAAAAAGTGCAGGCCACGGCTTCGCGCTTCTCGTCCCTTAACATCGTGGTCATTGGCGCGCCCGAACTGGCGCTTATCCAGCAGCGCATGGAACAGTTGGGCCTGGGCAAGCTGCAAAAGGAAATTGGGCTTGCGGGTTACGGTGCTATGCGCAACCTCGGCTTGGTGATGGCCAACGTGCTTGGCTACGATTCGGTCGTGTTTCTGGACGATGACGAAGTGGTCGACGACGCCGACTTCCTCCAAAAAGCCATGTACGGCCTGGGCAAGCTTACGAAAAAGGGCATTCCCATTTTGGCCAAAACCGGTTTCTACTTCAATTCCGAAGGGTCGTACCTGTCCAAGAGCCAGGACAAGTGGTACAACCATTTCTGGCAACAGGGCAAGGCGTTCAACAAATGGATTACCAAAGCCATGCGCGGTCCTCGCTTGTCGCGCTCGAACCATGTGTGCGGCGGGTGCTTGGCGCTGCATAAAGAGGCGTTTCGCCGCCTGTCGTTCGATCCGTGGATTGCGCGTGGCGAAGACCTGGATTACATGCTGAACTTGCGCATGTACGGGTCGGACATCTGGTTCGACAACCAGTGGAGCCTGCGTCACCTTCCGCCTGAGACCGAAAGCGAGGGCACGCGTTTTCGCCAGGATATTTTCCGCTGGCTTTACGAGTATCGCAAGATGGAGTACAGCCGCACGCAGATTGACCTGCTGCAAGTGAAGCCTTCGTCGCTCGAGCCGTATCCTGGTCCCTTCCTGGAACCGGGCATCACGAATCGCATTCGCCTGACGGCGTTTTTGCGCAGCCTTGCTCGACCCGACAAGCGCGCGTATCGCAAGGCCGCTCGTGCCGCGACCGGCGAAGCCACCACGTACGCCCAGCGCAATTGCGCGAAGTACTTCGAGTTCCAGTTCGTGTGGCCGGAGCTTATGGCGCGCATGGAAAACGACCAGATCCTGCGTACCGCGCTGCTCCAGTCGTCTGCTCAGCGTCAGATGAGCGCGAGCGCCGCCGGCTCTTCGCCCATGCGTCCCGTGCCTGCCCCGGCACAGGCTATCGACCCGGGCGTGACCAGCGAGATTCGCCTGAACATCGCAGAATAACGCGCTTGACGGGCGTTGCCTGGGCGGCCGGCGAAACGCCGGCCGCCTTGCGTTCGGGGCCGGAAACGGAAACCAAACGCTTACCTTTGTAAAAAGCAGTACCGTATTTGACGAAAGGCATTTGCACTTCGGCTACACTTGACGCTGCGCGTGCTTGGGCGCCAAGCGAAAGGAAAGCTCAGCGTTCATGGATATCTTCATGCTCTATGTTCTGCCGGCTCTTGTCGGCGTGGGGATCGGCATTTTGTCAGGGCTGCTCGGCATCGGCGGCGGCACGGTCATGGTTCCTATTTTTCGGTTGGCGTTCGATATGAGCCCTGTGATGTCTACGGCTACGTCCCTGTTCACCATCATTCCCACATCCGTTTCGGGTGCGGTTTCCCATATTCGGCACAAAACCTGCATCCCGTCGTTGGGCATTGCCGCGGGCCTTGGCGGCGCGCTCACATCGCCGTTGGGCGTGTGGCTTGCCCAGATATCTCCCGCATGGATGATCATGCTGGCCGCCGCGCTCATTATCGGGTGGTCTGCGTTCAAGATGCTGTCCAAAGCGTTCAAGATGAAGAAGGCGTCGCCCAGCGCTGTGGGATCGTTGCAGGCGACTGCCGCCGTTCATGCCGAAACGGCGCCTGATAAATCCATCGATTCCGCGACCGCGTCCGGCAGCCCTGTCGGTCCTTCGCCGTCGAGCAAGCTCACGCGCAAGCAGCTGCTGGTGGGAGCTGCTATCGGCCTGGTTGCGGGCGTGGCGTCGGGGTACGTAGGCGTAGGGGGCGGTTTCATCATGGTGCCCATGATGCTGTCGTTGGTGGGCATTTCGATGCGCCAGGCTTCGGGCACTTCGCTCATCGCGGTCATGATCTTGGCCATTCCGGGCGTCATCGAGCAGGCATTGCTGGGAAACATCAATTATGCGGCGGGAATTGCCATAGCCATTGGATCCATTCCCGGTGCTGTTATAGGCGCTCGTCTTGTTCGCGTGGTGCCCGAGCGCATGCTCCGCTTCATCTTCGGATGCTTCCTTCTGCTGGCGGCTGCCCTGTTGGTGCTGAACGAATTCGGTATACTGAGCTGACGCGCTCGGTGACGATACTCGCGCGCGGTCTGTAGAAGCAATTTCGAGCGCGGTGTGCAGATGTCGCGTTGTGCGGGAGGCACCATGAGGAAAGAGTCGCAAGAGCGGGCGTCGTTGCCCCGCTTCTTCACCCTTGAGATGTTCATGTTCACGATCACGGTCCTTTCGGGCCTGGTGCTTATTTGGAATCTAATCGCGCCGAACAACAACATCATCGCGCTCTTTTGCGCGGGCATCGTGTTCACGCTGTCCATTGTGGTGGTCATCAGGCTGCTCATGGATCCTGATTCGGTGCGCGCCCGGCAATCTGACGCCATGCTCAAACTGGCAAGTCGTACCCTGGCCTGCATGAACGAGGGCCTTGACCGTACGGCGGCAGAAAAAATATGCGAATTGCTTCTTCCCTCGACGGCCGCTATTGCCGTGGCTATTACCGACAAAGACAGGATTCTGGCGTATTCGGGGTACGAAGAGTCCGAGAATCCGTCGGGCAGCATCATTCGCACGCATGCCACGCATGCCACGATCGCCGATGGCGAAATGCGCGTTTTGTTCACGCCTGAGGACATCGGGTTTCCCGATGAGGACTCCAACATCAAGGCCGCCATCATCGTGCCGCTGACGGTGGGGCGCAACGTGGAAGGGACGCTCAAGTTCTACTATCGTCGGGCAAGCCATATCAGCGAAACGCAGAAGTCCATTGCGGAAGGCTTCGGTCAGCTGCTGTCCACGCAGATGGCCGCCGCCGCGCTTGAAGAGCAGACGAATCTGGCAACCAGCATGGAGCTGAAAATGCTGCAAAGCCAGATCAACCCTCATTTCCTGTTCAACACCATCAACACCATTGCTTCGTTGATTCGCACGGATCCGGAAACCGCGCGCAAGCTGCTGCGCGAGTTCGCCGTATTCTACCGGCGCACGCTGGAGGATTCGGCGGACCTGATCATGTTCGGTCGAGAAATGGAGCAGACGCGCCGGTACTTCACCTTCGAGGTTGCCCGCTTCGGGTCCGACCGCGTGGCCATGGTCGAGGACATCGACTCGCGCATCGACGACATGATGGTGCCGCCGTTTTTGATGCAGCCTTTGGTGGAGAATGCGGTGCGTCACGCGATGCCGTCCGAAGGGAAGTTGACTATATCCATTACGGGTGAAGTGATAGGCCAGGATGTAATCGTGCGCGTGATGGATGACGGCGTTGGCATGACGGAGGAGTCTCGCCAGAACATTCTGCATCCTGAATCGTCGACGGGCCTGGGGATTGCCGTGAAGAACGTCCATGATCGCATTTGCGGGTATTTCGGCCCGGGCACCTATATGGATGTGGAAAGCGAGCTGGGCGTGGGAACGTGCGTGAAGCTGGTGCTCAAGGGCGGGGCTCGTCGAGAGTACCAGTAAAAGCGTTTCGTTGCGGATTCGTGCGAGCCGGGGCGCCTTCGAAACTCGTCGAAGGCTCCCCGGCTCCTAGCGTTTTACGAGAAGTCGCTTTCGTCGAAGCGGTCCCCGCATTCGGGGCAGAACTTGGGCGGCTTGCTTTGGTCTTCGGGAACCCAGCCGCACTTATCGCAGCGATACCGCGGTGCAGCCGGCTTCGGCGAGCCACACTCGTGGCAGAATCGGCTGGTGTTCGTGGTGCCGCAAGCGCAGATCCATGCGTCGCTTGCTGCTGCGGGAGCGGTTGCGGAGGGGGCACCCGCTCCCGAGCAGCTGGGAATAGGGGCGGGGGCGACGGCCGCTGTTGCCGACGGGACCGCCCCGGGTGTGGGCTGTTGGTTGGTGTGCGGGGCGTATCCGGCACCGGCGACGTGCTGTCCCGGATACGCTGCGGATTGGCTGTTCTGTTGCGAGAGATTGAACAGGTCGGTAGAGTTCGCGCCGCCTGCATGTTGTGCCATGTTCATGCCCGCGAACGCCATGAACGCGCCGCCGTTGCCTTCGTTGTGGGCTGCACCCACCATCGCATCGGCCTGCGCGCCCGCCAAGACCGCGGCGGCCATGGAAGGATCGCGCATGACGGCGCTCTTTTGCAGGTTCTTGATGAGGTTCTCGTCGTCTTCGTCGGCGGCTATGGCGTTGATGCCGAACGACACTATCCTTATACCGCGCAGTTCGGTCCATTTCGACGTCAGTATCTCGTCGAGCGCGGCGGCCACTTCGGTGGTGTGGGCGGGTACGGCGGAGTAGCGCACGCCTTGAGCCGATATGCGTGCGAAAGCCGGTTGCAGTGCGGTCAGAAGCTCGCTTTTCAGCTGACTGGCAATCTCGCTGCGGTCGTAGGATTGCTCTATGTTGCCGCATACATTGGTGAAGAACAAAAGCGGGTCGACGATCTTGTAGGAGAATTCGCCGTTGCATCGCACCGCTATGTCGATGTCCAGCCCGATGTTTCGGTCTACAACGCGAAACGGAATGGGGTTCGCCGTGCCGTACTTGTTGCCCAGGATTTCCTTGGTGTTGAAATAGTACACGCGCTGATCGACGCCCGTGTCTCCGCCGAAGGTGAAGCGCTTGCCAATGTTGCCGAACGTATCAAGGACGCTCTTGCCCAGGGATCCGGTGAATACGCTGGGGGCAAGCGTGGTGTCGTAGACGAATTCACCCGGCTCGGCGCACAGATCGACCACCTTGCCCTGCTCTACAACGATCATGCATTGCCCGTTGTTTACGATGACGAGCGACCCGTTGGAAATGACGTTGTCGTCGCCTTTGACGTTCGACGTTCTATCGTTGCTGCGCTTGTGTCCTTTTGCAACCAGGGTGGTTTGATCCAGTGCATCGCAGTAGATCATTTCCTTCCATTGGTCTGCCAGGTTGCCGCCCAGCGATCCTGCCGCTGCTTTCAAAAATCCCATGTGCGTCCCCTCGTCTTTCTTTTATCGAAGCTCTCGCTGCAGCTTGCGCAGCATCGGGTATAGGGCTTTGGCGCTGTCGGGCGTGCTGATGAAGGGATGGCCTCCGATGGTGATGGTTCCCCCGTCGCGCTCCAGTTCGCAATCGGCATAGTCTTCCCAGTTCAGAAACGCCATGTCTCCGTCGTCGTCTTTCATGTAGATGCCGTAGGTGCAGCAAGCGAATCCCACCTTGCAGCTGCCGAACATCGTAGTGTCCAGTACGAGGTAGACATCTTCGTCGTCTTCTATCTCGAAATACTTGGTTGCCGCTTGGATCTTGCTTTGTCCTTTGGGGCTCTCCAGATCGCAGCCTATGAGGAATTCGTACGAATCGTCCTCGTCCAGCTCGCGGGCGAAATCGTCGAACAGGCCCTCGAGATCGATGGTCCCTTCGTCATCGTTGGCGCCGCCTGCGTCGTCTGCGTTGCCCGCGGCTGCTGCGTTCAGGGAAAACACGCTGTCGCAACATTCGCAGCGACCATGCGATCCGTCTCCGTAAGGAATCACTTCTCCCATGCACTGGGGGCATTTCAGTATCTTCAACTCCATGGTTACCTCTCCTTTTTCACTGGATCCGGATGGGACGCGCCAAGGTGCCGCGTATGCGCTGACGAGGCTTCGACGGCTGACCGCTCGATGCGTTCCTTCTCGTACAAGTTGACAAGCGCCTCCATGTTCGCCATGTGCTCTTGCAGTTTGGCAAATTCAAGGAACAGCGTAGAATTCGACAGCTCGCGATCTTCTGCTTGCGCGCTTTTCTGCGTTTCGTCGATGGTTCCAACAATGATGCCCACCACGACGTTCACGATGATGAACGCGGACACCACCACGAAGGGGACGAAGTACGCCCACGCCCAAGGGAACACTTCCATGACCGGACGCGATATGCCCATGGACCAACTTTCAAGCGTCATGACCTGGAACAGCGTGTAAAAGCTCGCGCCAAGATTGCCGAACCATTCAGGGAACCGTTCTCCAAACAGCGACGTTCCCACTACGGCGAACACGTAATAGACGATGCCGAGCAGAAGCGCCGTCCAGCATACGCCCGGAATGGATTTGCCCACGGCCTCCACGATGATGCGCAGTTGGCGAAACGCCGATATGAGGCGAAGCACGCGGAATGCGCGAAACACTCTGAGAACTCGTGCTATCTGAACGGGGATGGGCAGCAGGCTTGCGGGGACCAGGCAGAGCACCACGATGATGAAATCGAAATCGTTCCAAGGGTCTCGGAAATAGGCGCTGCGATAGGCCGTCAATTTAAGGATGGCTTCCACTATGTAGATCGCCAGGCAAAGGGCGTCGAACGCGGTCAACGCCATTGCGATCGATGGCGGCAAGGCCATGGTCTGGATGCCGATGGTAATGGCGTTGATCACGATAACGGCCATGATGAAGCGCTGGAACCACGCCGCCTCGACTACGTGCGCTGCTTTTTCTTGCATGGTGCTCCTTTCGCCCGCGTCGATAATCTCACGAATTTTACCAAGCGAGAAAACGGATGCTTTCGCGCGCCATGCGAACGTGATGTCAGGCGATGCAAACGTGGATTCGCGCGCTTCGGCTGCGCAAGGGGATTCCTCTACAATAGAGAAAGCAGACCAAGCCCCCTCCACGGTGCGACGCCAACGAAAGGACCTCGGATGATTCTGGTGCTCATATGCGAGGACGTGCCCCAGGAGGCCGATCTTCTCGATCAGCTGGTGCATCGCTATGCCCATGATCGAGATATCGAGATAGGAACCCAGCTCTACGATAGCGGAGAGCGCTTGCTCATGAACTACGAGCGCGGCGAAGCGGGCGTGGTGTTCTTCGACATCATCATGGAGGGCGGCATGAGCGGCGTCGAGGCTGCGCGGGAGCTGCGCAAGAAGGATCCGGACGTTCCCGTTGTGTTCGCCACCTCTTCGGCGGAGTTCGCGCTCGACGGGTATGACGTGCAGGCCGTTCACTATCTGCTCAAGCCCTTGACGTACGAAAAGGTAGCCGATGCACTTGATCGCTGCGGGAAGCTGCTGGCCACTACGCGTCGAACCATCGATATCACCGTGAACAGGGAGCGGGAGCGGGTGCTTGTGCGCGACATCTTGTATGCCGAGGTGTTCGGCAATCGCGCGATCGTTCGACTGCATGGGCGCACCATCGTTTCCTACACGCCGTTAGCGCAATTGCTCGAGATGGCGGGGGAATCGTTCTTGCGCTGTCATCGCAGCTATATCGTGAACATGAACTGCATCGAGCGCGTTGATGGACGCGAATTCGTGCTGGCCACGGGCGACCGCATCCCCATTAGGGCGAATGGGCGCGCGGCCGTTTTGGAGGCTTACCAGGCGTTTCTCTCGAAAGAATTCCGCATCGGTTCGTGAGCGCTGGTTTTTGAGCGCGTGGACGCGGTCCGTTTCGGAAGGTTCGCCGACGCCCACGTTCAGATCATTGCTTTTCACGTTCGCAGCCGTTCGTCATGGGCGCGGTTTTGCGTTCGATATAATCCGGGCAGCGGGGGGATACCCGGATTACTCTAGAAAAGGAGATGGGACTATGAGTTCTTTGTTGCGTGCGAAACAGGCTTTGTTGGTTGCCGCTATGACCGCTCTTCTTGCCTTGTCCGGCATGGCGCTGGTGGGCTGCGGCGGATCGAGCGATTCTGCCGAGCCGGCAAACGATGCTGCTGAAAAGCCGAGCGCCGATGCGACGGCGTCCGATGAATCCGAGATAACGTCCTTGAAGGATCTTGAGGCCGCCATGTCCGAGGCGTATATGGGCATGACCGATTCGGGCGAAGGTTTCTACTATGCTTCTTCTGCCGATGGGTCGCTGTGCATCGTCATGGCTGCCGAAAAGGGCGGCGACGTGGTCAGCTTCGTTGGCCCGGCCACCACGAACGGAAACATGGTCACCGTGACCGATATCGAGAACGAGCTGTCGCTGACGTTTGAAGTGCAGCCTCAGGACGACGGCACGCTCATGCTCGACATGGGCGATTTGGGCAAGGCCCAGGTTGCTCCGTGCAAGGTATCCGAGGTGCTCGAAGCTATGGACACCCTTGATACGTACGGCAACGCTGTAGCGTAAGCGCGGTTCTTCTTTCCGTGCTGGCCGGAATGCACGGGGATTGCAGGGATGAAGCGGGCTCTTCTTCGCGAGGAGCCCGCTTTTATACGGTTGGAGTTCTTTTTTGAGGGATGGCGAACATGACTTCGAACCATCCGTTTTCGTGCGTGATGGAGAGTATGCCGCCCAAACGGCGCACCGTGGCGCTGATGGATTCGATGCCGATGCCGGGACCGTCGTGCTTGGACGATAGGAACACGCCTTTGTCGCGGCGCACGTTTCCTCTGTACGTGTTGCGAACCATGAAGACGACCTGTCCCGCTTTCACCTGCCCTCCTACGAAAACGCAGGGCGCTGCATCTTCGTTTTCGGGGCACGACATTGCCGCGTCCACGGCGTTCTCCAGCGCGTTTCCCAGGATGATGCCCATATCGATTGGCGATATCCCCAGGTCTGCCGGCAATTTCAGGTCTGTTTCAAACGCGATGCTTCCCTCGAGGGCTCGAAGCCGATAGTGCTGCAGCAAGGCGTTGAGCTCGACGTTTGCCGTTAGGCGCGTCAAGATGTTGCGCGACGGCACCTCTTCCGCCTCTTCTGCATACCGGGAAAGCTCTTCAATATGCCCTTCGCGCGCAAGGGCTCCCATGGTTCTTGCGTACTGGCGAAAGTCGTGCCTGATCTTGCGTTCGATGTCTTCTTGCTCCTCCATGCGCCGCAAGTGTTCCGCCTGGATGGTCAGCTGTCGGCTCATGGATCGCCGTTGCGCTGCAAGGGACGCGTTCTTCAAATAACTTGCGGTCATGTTGCTTGCGAGCATGAACGTTATTGCGATGGCCATGGCCAGCATGGCCCACTCCACGAACCATCCGCCCATGATGGGTTCGTGCGCCGGTATGAGGCGATCCCAGAAGATGGCCGTTGCGAATACGGTATCTGCAACCAGGAGGGGGAGCGCGTCCGAGATGATGCCGTGCGTTACCCAGGCCGTCGCAAGAAGGTAACATGCCACAGCGACTTTGAATGCGGTGGTGAGCAGCGAGAGCATGAGGAGCGCCGTGGCGTTGCCTCCTGATGCGAGGATGTAGGTTGCGGCGATGGCCGCGCAAAGCGCCAGGGCGGTTCCTAGGCTGATGGCCGAGTTTCGACGGCTCACCATGCAGATGTGGTTATGTATGGCCACGATGACCGTAAGCGCACCGTAGAGGCAGATCGATTCGACGAAGTGCCATGGGTGGACGGGCAGGGTGAACATAGCATGCAAAGGAGCATGCGATATGACCGGCAGACTGCAAAGGGCGGCTCCGGCCACAAGAAGGGCGAGCGTTCTGTTCTGCCGCGACATAAAGGCCACTATCAGGGCGATGACAGCTTCCAATACGGTGATAGCGCATGCGACTGCAGCCATGCTCGTGCGGGCGATGCCGAGCGCCTCGAGGGCGGCGGGTTGCCCGAAGGCCAGAGGGTACACCATGCCGCTGTAGAGCGAGGAATGGTTGGTTGTTGCGATGACCAGGGTTGTTTCTCCTTCTGCCCAGAATGTCATCTGGCCGGTCCGCGTGGCGTCTCGGTAGTTTTCAGGGTCGGGGTTTCCCACGTGCGCCACAAGATTGCCGTCTATGTACAGGCGATAGGCCGAGTAGATTTCCGGGAGGTGGAGCGCGTAGAGGCGCGGGGTTTCGGGAAGCACGAGGGTCATGGCGTACGTGGCCGATCCCTGCCCGTCGCGCGCGGGGTTGTCCAAGGAGAACGTTCCATGCTGTCCTGCGGATACGTCGCGCATGACGTCCGCCCCTTGGCCCGCGGCAAGTTGGTCGGGCGTGAGAAGAAGGTCGGGATAGCACTCCCAGCCGTCAACCAGGTATCGTATGGGCGTGCTCTGGCAGTCGGCTTCGTCGACGTACAGCAAGCCGTTGATGGCCTGGTTGCCGGGAGCCTCGTATTTGTTGTCGTGCAGGCTTATCGTGTAAAAAAGGCACGAGGATAGCGCGACGGCGACCAGGATGAGCAGCATTCGTCGAGCGGTCGCATTCAGCCGTTCTCCTGCAGAGGCGATGTTGGAAATGTTCTTGCGAAGGTTCATGAAGGCGTGCGCGTCGACCTGGAAAGGGCTTTTCGCCGCTTGCGGGTTTCTATGCCAACCGTGCCGAGCGCAAGCGCAAGCGCAAGGCACGCTGCGCCCGCCAAGATGGGGCCGACGTGTCTGAGCGCTTCGTACGAGTTCGCGGTTGAGGCCGAATCCGTTTCAAGGGGGGCGTTGACGGGCTGCCCGTTCTTCCAGGCCGACGCCCCGAGGTTTTCGTTTTCGCCGCTGATGGCAACGGTGAAGGAATCGTTGCCTGCAAGCGACAGGCTGCGAACATGTTCGCTGGGTATCGAGACCGTCGCCCTCCCGAAGTCGAACAGCACGGCAGTGCGGCGTGTTGCGAGGTCGTTCATCCTTGTGCCGGAAAGCGTGATGGAGTTGGGCCCGTAGGATTCCAGATTGGATCCGTCCTCAGCGTAGGCGAGGTCATTGGCGGGAGGTTCGATTGGCAAGGGTTTCGGCTGGGGGGCCGGGGGATTCTCCTCGATTCCGCCGTTGCTTTGGGGCGGTTCGCTTCCGGAAGGCTCGTCCTCGGGGGGATTGCTTGGCTCGGGGGAGGGCTGCATGCCGCCGGGCAAACCGTTTCCCAGGCCGTCTCCGGCGTCCCGATCGCCTTCGTAGTAGATCACGCTCAGATCTTCTTGCGTTACGGTGGCTTCGGACGAGCTCTTCATGCCGGAAGGGTCGGTCAGTGTCAGGATATAGGTTCCGGGTTCGATTCTGGACGCGTACAGAAACGCCCCGTTCGTAGAGACGCGCCCCCAAGGCGATTCGTCAAGGGGCATGCGCTCGTCCGACCCCTTTTTCTGCACGGTGATCGAGCTTGCTGCGAGGTCGTCTTCGCCGACGCCCGCCCAGGGAAACGTCAAGGTGCCTGCCCAGTCGCGATACCAATACGCAAGCGACGGAGCATGGGGGTTCACTACGTGCACCGTGTACGAGACGTCCGGTTGGGCTACGCCCCAGCTGAAGCCTTCTTCGAGTTCGATCGAGGGCTTCAAGGTATAGCGGCCGGGGGCTGAAAGATCGACTGCCGAAGCATCCCATGCGAAGGTCATCAAGCACGTTTCCGGGCCGGTTGCCTCCATGGGGTTGGCGTTGGCGAATGCGCAGTACGAGGACTCCCTTTCAAGCATGGCTTCAAGATCGGCGAGCGAAGACCCTGCGACAACGGCTCCGCCTACATGGTACGACGAAGGGATTTCGTACGACAGGACAACTGTTGAAGCGGGCGCACCCTCTTCGGCGGCCGCGCCGCCCAAAGTGAACGCGTAAGCGTACGGGGGGAGCGCGAGGGCGGTGGTCGCGCCTAGGAGGGCAGCGGCCACTGCCAGCGTTGCGGCTGATCGGGCGACACGGAAATTGCGGATGTGGTCGCGTGCTGTCAAGGGCCCTTCTCTCGTCGAGCATGGTTAGAGGTTATCGCAATGCGATTCAATCATGTTCATTTTACCTGTGAAGGGTTTTCAATGGTGCGAAAACGCGGCCTTGTTTCGGCGTTTCCTGTTCTTCGGAAGATGCTCGGCTGCGTGGACGCGCTGTTTTGCGCTCGATGCAACCCGGGCAGCGGGATGGTTACGTTTCGTTGCCTGCTGCCGAGAGCCTGTGCCTTGCATGTATGCTACTGTCGTAGTATCCTTTATATGAACAATGTTCATGAATGAAGTCTGCCGCCTTCTTCTCGTGTGGGGAGGAGCGGCCGGTTAGACGATGCGATGCCCTGCGGGGCTGGAAAAGAGACGACATGATAAAGAAGTACTTCAATTTTGCCCTTGCGTATGCCATTGTTGCCCTGGCGATGGGCGTGTTCTATCGGGAGTTCACCAAGCTTTCCGGATTCGACGGGTTCACCAGCTTGTCGTTCATCCACACGCACTATTTCGTGCTGGGCATGTTCTTCTTCTTGGTCTTGGTGCTGCTTGAGAAGGCGTTCTCGTTTTCGACTCAAGGCAAGACCATGCCCTTTGTCGTGGTTTACAACATTGGATTGAACATCGCGTGTTTGGCGTTTTTGGTTCGAGGGGTCACGCAGGTTCTTGGCATCGCGCTTGCGAGTGCGCCGGATGCCGCTTTGGCCGGCATCGCGGGCATCGGCCCTATTCTTCTTGCCGTTGGCCTTGTCGCAATCTTGCTGAAGGTGCGCAAAAGCGCCGCGTAGGGCTTTTACGGCGTGACGTGACGGTTGCCGGTCGTCGCGTCACGCCTTCCCGTTGACGCGTTACGGGAGCCGCAGGCTTAGAACGGCGGCTCCTTCGTTTTGTGCATGGCCGCGACAATCTTCTCGGCTATGTCGAAGTATTGGTGAGCCTTGCTTCGACTCTCTTCGGGAATGATGGCGATGAGGGCTTCAAGCAAATCGGGGACGATGAAGGTGTCAAGATCGTAAAGCGCCTGTTCGGTGATGCGTGCGTACGTGTAACGCTGGTCCGAGGCGGAACGCTGCCGCTCAACGTACCCCTGCTTCTCGAGTTTCTTCAGCGCTTCCGAAACCTCGGGCGGCCGTAGGAACACCTTGCCTGCAATCACGATAGGGGACAGCCCGATGGGCGCGTCGGTAAGGCAGGCGAGGATCTTGAAACTGTTCAGGGACACCCCGTTCTTTTTCAGGGCGCGGCATTCGGTTGCGTGATTGACGAACACGCATTCGGCGTACGAGCGTTCCACGTTGTCGAGAGTTAGCCCGTATTTGCTGATCACACGATTGTTCGCGGCCGTTTTCAAAGAATCGTAGTACGTCAGCAGAAGCTCATCGGTGGTGTAAAGCTCCCAAATCTGCCTGACTTGGTCTATGATTTCTCGGTCGATGTCTTTGATGAGCTGGATGGAGCGCTCGGTGCATAGGACAACGGTGTTGCGTCGGTCGTCTTTGTCCCACTGGGTTTTGACCAGGTTCATCGCTTCGAGTTCTTTGATGGTCATGGTAACGGTTGATGGATGCAGGCTGAGCGTTTTGGCAAGGCTTCGCATTTGGTCGAACCGCTCGAATGCCTGCAGCCGCGCAAGGATTCGGTACTGGTTTACTGATATGCCGCCTGCAAGTCCAATGGTCTTGGCGAGCGCTTTGTGCGCAGCGGTAGTGGCGATGACCCAGTTGTTCAGTCGTAGGCACAGCGTCATGGATCGATACACCCTCTCCAAGGCGTCGTAACGGATATGATAAAAATGTTACTATTTTTCTATCGAAACTGTTTCGTAGGGCTCTAAAGGTTTACATACCGAATCGAATCATTAATTGAAATGACAAATTGGTATGCAAACTAGTTATTTGACTTTTGATGTGCTTCGAGTTGGGTATCCCGCTCGATTATGCGCCGCGTTTTGAATTGCGCGAGTTCACGCGAAGCGCCCGCTCGCACGCCTCGTTCGCCACGCACCTTGAAACCTTGATGCGCACATGGTTGGGTATATTGATCGTTTGTCCATGCATGGTTCAGCCGGGTGTTTCGGGCGGTATCATTTCACACGCGCTGGAACTTGGATTTCGCGGCGCATGAGTCTTCTTCCACCGGGCGAAGGCTGTGAAGGGGCGGCAAAGGAGCTTCGATGCGCATGTTCGATATTTTTAGGCGAAGGTCGTGCAGTGCGAGCAAGCCGAAGGCTTTGCCGTGCGATAAGCCGGTGGAGAAGGGTGTCGTTTGCGATTCGGAGGAGCTCCCGCATGCGCTTGCCGCGGAGTCGCATGCGCGTTCTCGGACGGCTGGGTCTGCTCAGTGACGAGGACCGCGTCGAGGTGGACGAGTCGCTTGCACTTGTCGGCGCAGATTAACTTGCCGACCGCGATTTTTCCTGCATCAGCGATGGACAGCGGCAGCGTGTGCTGCTGGCCCGTGCCATCTGCCAGGAGCCGGAGGTCATTGTGCTCGATGAGCCCACCTCCTTCCTCGATATTCGCTACAAGCTGGAACTGCTGACCGTGCTCAAGCAGCTGGTGCGCGA
>ENA-OQNO01000958-OQNO01000958.1-human-gut-metagenome-genome-assembly--contig:-NODE-958-length-21870-cov-5.267810_pt1 | contig 21870 bp, 23 predicted proteins | sample MGYA00242629_ERZ504880 | MGnify/ENA primary metagenome ERZ504880 (study PRJEB26092, sample SAMD00036377) | human gut metagenome | host: Homo sapiens | study: EMG produced TPA metagenomics assembly of... | reverse complement strand
TGATATGCCAAACGATATCATGTATATACCCCTTCATGTTGGTGCAGAAGGAAAGAAAGATGCATGCGGCAATGATCTGGACTTAGGATATTTAAAAGATAATACTGGGGACAATATTTCATTGTTGAATCCCGGTTTTTGTGAACTTACCGGACTTTACTGGGCCTGGAAAAATCTTGAGGCAGATTATATTGGCCTAGTACATTACCGAAGACATTTTAGTATAAAAAAAACAAAGTATCCATTTGATGGTATTTTAACATATAACGAAATCAAACCAATGCTTGGCAAAATTAAAATATTTGTTCCAGATAAGCGTAAATATTACATAGAATCACTATACAGCCATTATTCACATACACATTATTCAATTCAACTGGACGAAACAAAAAAAATATTAGAAGAAAAATATCCGGAATACATTAAAAGCTATGATACTGTAATAAATCGTTCTTATGGATACATGTTCAATATGATGATTATGGAAAAAAATCTGCTCGAAAAATACTGTATCTGGCTGTTTGATATATTATTTGAACTAAAAAAAAGGTTTGAAATGCCAGAATTATCCGATTACCAGCAAAGATACTATGGACGAATTAGTGAAATTGCTTTCAATGTGTGGTTAGATTATCAAATAAGAAAACATAATATCAGGAGAAATGAAATTAAAGAAATACACAGTATTCATTTAGAGCGTGTTAATTGGAAGACTAAAGGAATCGCATTTATGCAAGCAAAATTGTTTGGGAAAAAATATGAAGGAAGTTTTTAAACAATAGCGAAAGGAGTTCCGAATAATGCGAGAAATCAACATTGATGAATTGAAAAAAATTGAATACGATATGCTTGTTGATTTTGCGAAATTCTGTGATAAAAATAATCTTATTTATTTTCTCTCCAGCGGTACCCTTTTAGGGGCGGTAAGACATCATGATTTTATTCCTTGGGATGATGATATTGACGTAATGCTTCCTAGAAAAGATTATGAAAAATTTGTGACATCTTATAAAAATAAAGATTATTTTGTTGATGATTTGCTTATTAACAATTCTTGCTGGGGAAGATGTGGAAAATTAAAGTGCAGAAATACCATACTTGAATCTAATTTAAAAGAGAACTATAAAGATGTACGAAACATAGAAGATATAAAAGAAAGCCATGTAAAAGATTACATAAAGCACAGAGAAGAATCTGGGTGTTCTCCGTACACATATAGCAAGGATTTAGCGGCTTTAAACAAAGTATTTGGTACAAGTGTAAGCAAACAGGATTGTAATGTTGCAAATAGGAGCTATAAAGATATTTCTAATAATAGGGAGCTAAAAGAACACCATAGCCATATAAATTATAGTAATTATAAATCCGAAATAACGATTCTGAAAGCTACAGGCATGAGAAGAGAAAGCCTAGATAAGGTTAATCCAGATGATTTTAAGTATAATTTGGAAGGCTATCCAGTAGCGGTAAAATTGGTTGAAAAAGGCGGAAAGTACAGGGAAGCGGAGATATTAAAAGATTACAGGCAAGATGTTAAAAGCGTGTTAGAAAAACGATTGGAATGTAATGGTTATGATAGAGAAAAGCCTGTATTTGAGCATATACCAAGCAGATTAGGCACACATAGATTTAGGCAAGAATATGCCAGAGAAACTTATAATAACTATATAAAAGAGCATGGTATAGGTACTATGAGGCTGTGTGATACAAGTGAGAAGGCGTATGAGAGCGACAGTAGAACAGAACTTAGAGGTTACGATGTAGCTGCTTTAAAGCATACAACACAAAATTTAGGACATAACAGATTAGATGTAGTAATATACAACTACTTAGGAGCAAGAAATTAAATTTAAGGAGTAAATAATATGAGAAAAATAGCAAAAATATGCGATAGATTAGAAGGTTATACAAAATTAAGTGAGTTAGATGGACAAAATTATAATGTTTGGATAAACAATAGTATTGTAAATGAGCTAATAGCAGATTTAAACAAGGATATAGAGTATAAATCTATAAGTTTTGTAGGTCATGCGATAAACATGGATATAGAGAAGGACTATGAGTGTGATTCTCTATCTGAATTTAAATACGAAAATATAGCGGCTTACAAGGCTATAGAGTATCTGCAAGAGGATGTACACCAATACTTGATAGATGATGGTGATACTAGAGATTTCGCAGAAATAATAATAGATAAAATAATATTAAATTAGAAAAATGGCTAGAAATAGCCATTTTTTTATTGGTAAAAATAAAATTTAATAAACATATATAAAAAATGTATAAATTAAAATATTAAATTTGATATAAAAAATATATAAAATAAATATATATTATATATAATAAAAATATATATAATATATAAAATAAAATATTAAATAATATATAATTTATAAATATTAAAAATATAAATAGAATGGAAAAAATATATATAATTAATATATATAAAATATATATAATATAGATATATAAATAATGATGAAATTAGAAAAATATAATACAAAAATATAAAAAATTAAGTAAATTAAATAAACATAATATTAAATATTAAAAAATAAATATATAAATAATATATAAAAAATATATAAATAATAATATATAATTAAACATTTATTTTATATATTGTAGTAATATGAAGGTTTTAAGGTGGATTTATTTGAGGTCTGTTTTTAAAAGTGGTTTTAAGTTAGATATAAAATTTATATTTTAAATTATATAAAAAATATAAAAATAGAAATATTATATTAATAATATATAAAAATATATATAATAAAAATATTTTAATATAAAATACGATATATAAAATATATATATTATATATAAAAAAATAAATAGAAAAAATATAGAAAAATAATATAAATTAAATATAATGAAATTAATAAAATAAATATAGTTTTAAATATAAAATAAATACATAAAATATATTGTTTTTTATATAAAAATAATATATAATAATATATATAAAAATATTAAAAAATTATAGAAAGAAGGGATTAATATGACTGAAAGACTAATAAAATGGACAGAAAACGGAGTTGAAAAGGCGAAAGACGTTGAGAAAAAGGATAAAATACAAAAAAACTTTGTGATAGACAAAGATGTTGCGACTACTATAAAAGCTCTAGCGAAAGAATTTGATGTAAAAGAGAGTAGAATGATAGAGGAAATGTGCTACACATTTGTAGAGCTATTAGAGAGAGGCAAACAAGACCAAAATGAAACTACTACTAGCACTACTGGAAGAAAAAAACAAAGTTCAAATGCGAATAATACTAATAAAGCGAAAGCTAAAGGTAAAACTGCAACTGCAACTGCAAATGAGCAGATAGAAGGGCAAGTAAAAGCAGAAGAAGCTATAGAGAGTGTAGGCAAAACAGAAACAAAAACAAAAAAATAATTTTATTTAGAAGGCTAAAATGGGCATGGTAATTAATTTTTACTATGTCTTTTTTTCTTATTGGAGCGGAGTGATAATTTTAAATTTAAAAAAATACACAAAAATATACAAAGTTGCACAAAACCTAGCAATTTCAAGGCTTTTGGGAAAATTTATATTGCTATTTTGCAATAATATATGTATTATTAAGAAAATAGTTTTAAGCTAAGAAAGGTAGGAGAATTTATGCCAGTAAAAGCAATTATTAATAATTTATATCCAGGAAGAACGTATGAAGAGTTTAGAAATTCTGGACTACTACAAAGATACAAAATAAATGAATTAAAATGGAAAGATGGGCATACTTATCAGGGTAATTTCACAATAGACAATAATATAAATATTAAATTTGTATATAACTGGCTAGAGTGTTGGTTTTTAATAACAACACCAGAAGTTATTAAAAATAGTGCAGAGCTATTAGAAATATATAAATTAGCAAAAAAAGATATTCAAGAGCAGCTTGCACATGAACATAATATCACTCACAGATTATTAGAATTAGAAGAAAAAATAGATAATAACACAACATTTTACTTAAATCCATTTATTAATATAGATGAGCAATTTGAAAGTAAAAAAAGGGCTAATCAAGTCAAATCTTCGATAGAACATAAGATATTTTACACACATGATAACGGGTATGAAGAAGATGTAACAGAAGCTTTTCGTGTAGGGTGGATAGATATGGATGAAGTAAAAAGTGTACGGGAGTTTTTAGATATGCACTCATTCTATCTTAAATGCAGAACACTTTTTGTTACGAGCGAGCAAAGGTTTAAAGGCAATGGAGAAGAGTTGGAATACTTTAAAGAAAATATAAAACAAGAATATAATAGATTTCGATTTGAAATTTATATACATAGATTAAATTTTAATAAAAATTAATAAAAAAGACATGGTAAGAATTAATTACTGTGTCTTTTTTTGCATAGTGGAGATTATTTTAGCAATAGGTTCGTGCGGACTTGTCAGCACGATCCAATTGCTAAAATAATTGGAGCGGGGTAGTAATTAAAAATTTTTTTAAGAAAATTATATATAAATATATATTATATATTTATATATAACCTAGTAATTGCAAGGGTTACAACAAAATTTATGTTGTATTTTTAGAATTTTCTGTATATACTTAAAGCAAAAGGAGGGAGTGGAATATGGAAGCAAAACAATACCTAGTATTTAATGCGGAAACAACAGGTTTAGACCCAGTAACAGACCAGATATGCCATTTAGCATATATTATCTGCGATGATATGTTTAATCCATTAGTAGCTAAAAAATTTTATTTTAGTGTAGATGAGATGAGTTATGGGGCTATGAATATACATGGCTTAACAAAAGAAAAACTAGAGGAATTAAGTAATGGCAAGGGGTTTAAGGATTATTGTGAAGAGATATACGAAGATTTTAAGAGTGTAGATTTAATAGCAACACATAATTTTAGATTCTTTTGGGAGTTTTTGACTTGGGAGTTTGGACGATGTGACAGGGAAGAATATGAAATTAAAAACGATAAAGTATGCTTAATGTGGGAATACAAAGATATATTAAAAATTGATTGGAGCGATTACATGGGGGACTATAAGTTTCCGAAATTTACTGAAATAGAATACTTTTTAGACCTTAAAAAAGAGGATATAGTAGAGCAATCGGAAGCCTTGTTTAATTTGGAATACGTTGAAATTACAAGATGTATAGAGAAAACTACAGCTGCGGTGCAAATGTTAAAAGCATATATGCTAAAAGAAATAGAGATAGGAGGTTAAGTAATGCTAAAAGTAAGAATTACATATAACAGAGAAGATGAAAAAGAGTTAAAAAAAGCTATAGAAAAGCTAGAGAAAGACTTTGATATACTGAATAAATCTAAAATTTATAGGGGGCGAGGGGAAAGTAAATACAATAACATATATCTGGATGTAGAAAACAAGTAAGTAGAAGTTGTAAGCAACAGGTTCGTGATGACACGTCATCACGATCCAGTTGTGCAACAACTGGAACGGGGTAACGATTTAGAAAAAATATAGATAAGAATATAGTATATAACCTAGTAATTGCAATAAGTTAATGTAATGTCACGTTGATTTTTTAGAGTGAATTGTGTATTATTAGGAAAATAAAAATAAGGAGTTACGATTAAATGAAAGAAACAAAAATAGAAATACTAAGCTATTATGTATGTAATCCAGTAGGAAAAATAAAAACTTTTAATAGACATCTTAAATTAATAGAACAATATGTTGATTATATAGAAGATGAAGGTTATGTAGCATTAGGACTGGAATATAAAATAAAAGATTCTGGAATAGTTAAATCGGTAGATTTGGTAAGAAGAGATAAAGATACATGGGATTATACAAAAGATAGAGACGAGCTAATAAAAAGTTTAAGTGGCTTTGAAGCAGATGAAATAAAGGATATAGCTAGTAGTATATTGGTAACAGCAAAAAGAGACCAGAGGGCGAAAGAGGAAGGAAGAGTATTTGTAATAAGGCATAACGGGTATGCTTTTACAAAATCTCAAATAATGTATGTTAAAGGTTTTGATACGGAAGAAAAATTTGAACAATATATGAAAGAATACGAAAGAGCAGAAAATAAAACTGGATGGGCAGTTATTATAGATAAGGCATTAGAACGTTATGAGTATTACTCAAATACAACTATATTATAATTATAAAACTTTTTATTTACAAAACTTAAAAAAGAGTATATAATATGTGTAAAAAAAGACGCATAAAAAGGAGTTTTGGAATGGGAGAAAAGAAACAATTAAGAGTAAAAAACGGAACAATAGTAGTAGAAGATAGAACGGCAGATATAAAAGTTAAGAAGAATTATTCTATAAGCCAAGATGCAGTAGAAAAACTGGACGAAATAACTAAAAAGCTAGGAAATACAACAGCTTCGGCAACGGTGGAAGAAATAATTAATACAGTTTATAACTTAATAAAAGAAAACGAAAAGTAAGAAGAAGTTAATTAAAACTTCTTCTTTTTTTTGTCTAAATTTCAACGTTTTTCTACTAGGTGGCTAAATATGTGTAAAAATTTACGTAAAAATATGTTGACAGGAATAAAATAAAACACTATAATTAGGGTATACAAAAAAGAAGTAAAAAAAGAGAGAAAAATTTACTTAAATAAAAAGGGACAGGAGATAAAAAAATGAACTTAATAGAAGAAATGAAAAAAATAACAATAGATTTAGGTAACTCTAATTATAAGATGATTATAGATGACAAGAAGATAATAGATAGTTCTAATACGGAAGAGGTAACAGAAGGTACTTTTGGGGCTTATGCAGTAAACGGAAAGTACTATTTATTCGGAGAAGGAGCAGCTGCAAAATACACTACTAATAAAATAGTAATAGAGAAAAAAGCATTATTAGGGAAGGCACTTTATAGTGTTGTAGAAGATAGCCAAAGGCTTGAAATAACTACATTATTACCACTTAGCTTATATATACATAATGAGAATAAGGAACGTTATAGAGAACTTTTAAAAGGCGAATATGTGGTAACAAATCCAAGCCAATATACAAAAAAATTTGAGGTAGTGGAAGTTAACGTATGTTGCGAAGGATTTTCTGCATTAATAACAAAACCAGAACTATTAAAAGAAGCCATTTATTTAGTGGAAATAGGTGGGGTTGATTTAACAGGATGTTTTGTAAACAGAACACCAGTAGCAAGCCAATCTTTTGCAACAGAGCAAGGCATGAATAGATTTTATAAGGAGTTAGCTAAAGTGCTTACAAGTAAGTTATTAGAAGGGTTTAGCGATAAAGATGCGGAACTGGTGTATAACAAATACGAAGTATTAGAAGAAGAATTAAAAGAGATAATAGACAGTTTTGCAATGGAATATATACAAAAGAACATATATAAAAAATTAGTAGATATAGGGTATAAGAAACTAATACATAAACTTGTTCTAGTAGGCGGTGGAGCAATAGCACTAGAAAGATACCTAAAGCAAGATACAAACATAATAATTTTAGAAAATGCACTTTGGGCGAATGTAGAAGGTGCAGAAATAATAGAGAAAAGGAGAGCAAAATAGATGTGGATTAAATACAAGGTTGAGGGAGAATTAGAGCAACTAATAAAACAGCAGAGTGAAGACGAGTGCAGAACTTGTTCTCAACAGGCTTTGTTTATTCTTAAAAATTATTATAAAAACAAAAAAATACTAGATAGTTCTAATATAGAACAGGACAGAACAGAACAGAATGTATTAAACAAAACTGGAATAGAGAAGAATGAATTGGAATATAAAAGAAATAACAGTAACAGGATAGAACATACTGGAACTATTAGTTCCAATACTGTAGAATTTGGGAACGATATAGAACCAAGTGTGTTAGACGAAGTTTGTGCATTTTAAGTAGTAGCGAAGGTTGTTTTAAAACAGGTTCGTGATGACAGGTCATCACGATCCAGTTGTAAAACAAACTGGAGCGGTAAAACGAGGGGGAGTAAAAATGAATGAAATTACGATTGCAGAAAAGACAGAAGAAACGGTGCTACAAAAAGTATTAAATAGCATAATAAATTTAAGTTTTAGGTTTATGTGCTTTAGTTTTAAGTTTGTTACATATTTAATATTAAGTTTCATGCAGATGATTATAAATTTTATTTATGAGAAAATGGAACTTGATAACTGGGACTTCTTAAAACAAAGGGAAGAACATAGACAGAAAATGTTTGATATACAGATTGAAGAAGATGATGTTAACTATAAGTACAGAATTATACGAAGCAATGAATATGCAAATTTGTATAATGATTTGAAAGACTTCTTAACTAATGTTGCGGAAGGCGAACAGAGTGTAAATATAGAGCCGAAAATGGCGCTAGATATGATTAAAAAAATAGATAAAATGCTATTTGAAGCAGAGAAAAAATGTCTAGAGGAAGGCTATAATTTTGCGAGAGAAACAGAGTTATCTGTAGCTCTGGACGAGGTTTGCAGAGAGTATATAAAACACAATGTTATAGAGGGAGAGAAAGGTAAATGGCGAAAAGGAAACTAAACAAGGACAAGCTAGAAGTGGACGAGAATATACTAAAATTAATGCAATATGGAGAACAAATTAAACCTATTAGAAACTGTAACAATTATTATGTAACAACTTTTGGAAGGGTATTTTCTAATAAATACATGGTCCAATATACAACACTAGAGGGAGAAGAATACTATTATGTGGTATGGACGGAGCTTAAACAACGTTTAACCAATGGCTATTACTGTGTTAATATTAGTAATAACCAAGGGGTAAGAAAAAGAGAATATATACATAAATTAGTATTTGAAACCTTTAACAATGTAGTTGATACTAACGTGTTAAAGATAGTGCATAGAGATAAAAATAAGCTTAATAATAGGGTTGGAAATTTAGCAGTAACATGGAGAAAAAAGAGCGATTACCAGGCACATAAAAACTATGCTTATAGGGTTAAAATGCAACAAATAGTATAGAAAGAGGGGCTATAAGAGTGTAGCCCTATTATTGTAAGCAAGAGAGGGGCTGAAAGCATTGTAAATACTATGGAAGTAGTGGCTGAGAGTGTAGCCCTATATCGGAGTGTAGCCCTATTAAAACATATCTTTTTCAGTAGTTTTTTTAAAAAAATGAGCCGAGAGAAGTGGTTAAATTTTTTTAGGGTAACATTCCGAAAAACGGTCGATTGATAAACTAATCGGAAGGGGTAAAAAAATGATACCTGAGAACATTGGAAATAAGTATAAAAAGTGTTCAAAAATGTTTAGTAACTTTTGTAACGTTTTGCGAACAAAATAGAAAATAAAATAGAAACAGAAAGGAAAGGAAGGGTAAGAAATGAAATATGGATATGCAAGAATAAGTACAGGTAAACAAAAAACAGATAGGCAGATAGATATATTAGAAAAATATAATTTAGATAGAATTTATGCAGATGTGGTAACAGGGAGCAAATTTGATAGACCAGAGTATAAAAAACTTACGGAAGAAATCCTAAGAGAAGGCGATGAACTTTATATAAAAGAGGTCGATAGACTTGGTAGAAACAAGAGAGAAAATTTAGAAGAGCTTAGGAAGTTAAAAGAAAGAGGAATAATAATAAGAATCCTAGAAATACCAACTACATTAGCTGTAGAAAATAATCAGACAGAACAAAATAAAATGCTTATAGAAATGATGAATAATATGTTGATAGAGGTGTATACAACATTTGCGGAGTTGGAACTACAGAAGATAAGAACTAGAACAAAAGAAGCTCTAGCGGCTAAGAAGGAGAGAGGTGAGACACTAGGTAGACCGAAAATACAAATGCCAAAAGGCTTTAAGAAGGTATATAAGCAGTACAAAAATCGAGATATAACGGCTGTTCAAGCTATGAAGCTTTTGGATTTAAAAAAGACTACATTCTATAAATTAGTAAAAGAGTATGAGGAACTTTTAGATTTAGAGTAATTAGCGAAAAAGGGAAACTTTATATGGGTTCGTGATGACGTGTCATCACGATCCAATATAAAGTTTTTCTTTGTAGCGGATAGATTGAAATTAATTTTTAAAAAAATCGTTTTAAAAAGTGACAGTTTTTACACAATTTACACTCGTTGATATTACTGGGATAGAGTAGGTTTTTTAGGTGCAAAAAAAAGTTTTTTTTCTCGCAGTATTGAGAAAAGCAAAAAAAATACAAAAAAATACCTCTAATTAAAACTAGAGGGGTTAAAAAATTTTTGTGATTTAGACCAGCTACCCGTATGGCTAATTGTTTTTAGGTAAGAGTAGAGCTATATTTTGTGTAGTGTGTATGTATAAATAATGTTATAATATTATTGTAAATAAACGCAGAAAAAAAACTCCTTTTGGCAGAAGGAGTTTCTTAGAAGAATCGCACGTTCTTCAGTAATTTTTTTCTACATTTTTATTTTATTTTAATACGCTAAAATAAGCGTTTAATTGTTGTGCTTATTTTTATTTTACATAGATATTATAGCATATGTATTGTATTTTAATCAATAAAAAAAAGAATGTGTATTCTTCATCTTTCTGCAAACAAACAGAAAGAGAGGAGTTTAACTTGCAAAAAAAGAAAACCAAAGAAAACAAAAAAAGGAAAACAGATAAAATTTCTACAAAAAATATCTGTGAAGGACAGGTTTTTAAGAATTATACGGAGTTCTGTGAAGCTATAGGAATTAAGCCTAAAAAGTCTGGGAACTCAAAATTATTACAAGTTGCAAAAATTGAAGAAATAATTAAATTTAAAAAAGAAGGGCAACAAATTATTATACTAAGTATAAAAGAAGAAGAAGAAACCAGAGGGACAGGCACAATTTATTATAAATTAATAGAAGAAGCTTTAATTATAATTTTGCACAACAATAATCAAAAAGGGTTTTACAACACTACAAAAACGGATTTATTAGCAGAATTAGGGCTTATAAACAGAAATTTTAATAAATGTAGAGCTAATATAAATATAATTGCTTACAACTTAAATATTCCTAAGCTAGTTTTAATAAACTTTTTTAAAGCTAATATGGATAGAGTTAACGCAACACTCAAATATAATTTAGATAAGTTTTTAGAGAAAAATGAGGACTTTTGTAGTTTAAATAAAGAACTTGTTAGGCTATGTTTTAATGTTGGCAAGGAAGATAAGGTAAGGTATAGATTAGCAACAAAAGACGAGATAGAGCTAATAAATGAATGTGAAGATGAAGTTTTAAAAGATTTAAAAATAGATAGTAGAGAAGACTTACAATATAGAGATAAGTGGAATATTTTTATAAGAGAATCTTTGCGAAAAGTTAAGGAACAAGAAGGATTTAAAAATTTAAAGTTTTATTATAAAATATATCAATTTGAAATTGATGAAGATGAATTTGAAAAATTATATGATAAACTTGAAGAAAAAAATTTAGATAAAATAATTGCCAAAATAAATAAGCAATCTAAAAAAGCTAGTAAAGAAAGTGTTATAGATAGGCAAAAGAAAGCTGCTGCAAGACTTTTAAAAAATACATATAAAAAAGATTACGAACAAATAAGAGATAAATTATTAGTTGAAGAAGATGTCGTGCAACAGAATAATTTATGCATGAATAACTTTATAAAATCTACTGCAAAAGAGATAAGTATAAGTGAAGTCATAAAGAAAAATAAAAGAAAATATAAGAAAGAATCTAAAGCAGAAGTTACAACAGAAGAGGTTGTAATAACTATAGAAGAAGTTATAGAAAATACAGACGAAGTAACGTGGGAATACGACATAACAAGTGAAGATAATATACCATTTTAAAGACCAGATATTCTGGTCTTTTTTTTATTAAATCAATACATTAATGTATTGATCGCCATGACACATCATGGCGATTAATTATAAATATAAATAAAATAAATTTGTCACTTTCAGATATGATTTTTTTAAGTTTTTTTGGGGGGTGGAGAAAAACTTAAAAAAATTGATTGAAAAAGTGACAGTTTTTACACAATTTACACCCGTTGGTATTACTGGGATAGAGTGGGTTTTTTAGATGTAAAAAAAAGTTTTTTTTCTCGCTGATATATATATATATATATATATATATTTTACTAATACTACGAGAAAAAAAATAAAAAAAATCATATAGAAATATAGCTCAAAGCATTGATTTTACTGGGTTGTATCGATTTAAAAAACTGTCACTTTTTGAAACGATTTTTTTCATTTTTAATTTTTCCTTCTAAAGGATTTATTTTTTTGTTTTTTGTTTTTAGGTTTATTTGTTTAAAATCTACAAAATAGACTGTTCTAAGGGAAAATTAAATTATCGTAATAGATATGTTTTTTCTTTCTGCTTTTAAAGAAGATGTTACTTTTAACTGTTTTTTATAAAGTTAAATAAGTAACTAAAACAAAATTCAATAAAACAAAATTTCGTGCAGTCTGGCACAGACGATAAGAAATGCGTTAGTAAGCAACCTCTAAGCATTGCTTGGGACAAGCTAATAAGTAGATAAGGTGCGTTAGGTATTTGTTGCATTGAGTAAAAGTAACTAATTTACTATAAAAGTTACTATTTAAAATAAAAACTAAAACTAAAAATAGACTTTCTTTAAATGGGGATTTGTTTTTAATCTATGTGTATTGTAAAATCGGAAAATTCAGCGACAAGAATAGATTAAAACAATGTTTATGTGGCGATAATCCAGTAAAAAAGGTAGGTGGTAAAATGCTAGGTTTAAAGATTTTAAAAACAATAAGTTTGCTAGTTTGGATATTTAATATTGTAATGATAGTTTTAATGCTAAGTTTTTTATATTTGTATATTTAAGTGTAGATTTTTTGTGCAAAAAACTTGACCTTATTATAGTTATAACGTATAATAAAATTAGTTGTGACGTACATAATTAAAATATACAACGTACAAAAAGGGAGGGTTTTGAAAAATGACAAAAAAAAGATTTAATACGAATATGGAAGAAAGCAAGATAATAGCTCTAAAAGAAGCTGCAGCAAAAGAAGGTATCGGGGCAAATGACCTTATAGAAAGACTATTAAATGAATATTTAGAAAAAAATGATAAAAGTTTACAAGCTCCAATTAATTTAGATACAGAAATACCACAAAAAATAATAACAGAGCTAAGACGAGAAGGATTGGTTTTAAATGAATATGAGGTTCTGCTTATACAAAAAACTAGGTATATATATAAATCGAAAAACCTTTTGGAGCATGGCATATTTAGGGAAGAAGCGGTTGAGATAGATTTAAAAAATACTGCAACAGGAAAATTATATTTTGTTTCTTATAATTGGCTTGAAACATTCAAGGGAAACAAGATAGAAGGTCTTTATTTTGAGGAAAATGAAAAAACTAGATTACAAGGTATGGACTATATTTATAATGAAAAGTACGATAGTTATGAAAAAGAAATATTTATAAATGGAGTTAGAGTAAAATGGCTAGAAACGGCTGAATTTGATAACTACAGGAGAGAAAAAGTTTTAGTATATGCAAGATAGGGACAGGGATGTCTCTATTTTTTTTTGTTTTCTAGCGGAGATTATTTATAATGGGTTCGTACGGATTTGTCCGTACGATCCAATTATAAATAATTGGAGCGGTGAGTTTAAGATATATTAATTTTTTGTTTTTTACGATTTTTAAGTATGTTTTGTTATACAAAAATTAAAATTGCATAGTATTAGTTATAACACACAAAAACAGGAGGATTAAAACAATGTATAAAATAATTAACAAAAAAACTGCGGAAGGATTAAATCTTACCGGAGAAACTTAATATTACAAACGTATAAGTTTAATTTGCTAATTAAGTTAATATAATTTTTTTACAAAATAAATTTTGCGGTTTGCAGTATTAGTAGCAAAAAAAAGATATGTATGAGCGAAGTTAGAGCAGACAAAAACGAAGTTTTTGTAGCGGTAACGAGCGACATATGTATTAGCACGAGCGAAGCGAAGAAACGAAGTTTCTGAGTGAGTGAAAGTGCGGTGTGAGTGAAACGAACACAAACGAAACGGAGTTTCGGATGTGTGAAGTGGAACGGCAATTAAACGAATTGGTACCGATTCGGGATTGCGCTGGTTCTTTTAATCGTAGCACTTAAAAAAAATTATATTTTTTTTAAAGTAGCGGAGGGTAAAAGAAACGAGCGCAGCGAGTAAAATTTTTGCAAACGTAGTGTTTGCAAAGGTTTAAGTCTTATGGCACAGACTATAACGAGAGCTGAATTTACTTAACAATTACTGGGGAAAGTGCGTGTATTGTATTGGTATACAATACTTTTTTTATTTTAAAAATATATTGTATTCCAATATGTATTTAAATATATTGAACACCAATACGAGCCTATAAGAGGAAATTTAAAATTTATTAGAGTAATTTATCGGCAACAGAAATAGAAAGCCTTTAAAATGGATTTTAGAAGGTCAAAAAGACATCAAAAAATGTAGAATTTCATATAAAAGATTTATTATAAGTTTTTAAGTAGTAGCGGAGGTGATTTATCATGGGTTCGTGATGACGCGTCATCACGATCCAATGATAAAATCATTGGAGCGGTAGTAGAATAAAAAAAATTTTTAGTCACGACACGTCATCTATTTTATTTTTTAAAAAATTTTTATATAACTATATAAAAGAAAAATTTAAAGGGGGTTTCTGATTATGGAACAACAAATAAGAGATACGAAAATAGAGGTTAGGCTAACAAAACAAGAAAAGGAACAGATAAAAGGCTATTTTAAAGAGAATTGTATAAATATGAGCGAATACCTGAGAAAGCACCTATTAGAATTAACAAAATAATATATTTCACATAAAACTAGAGTTTTTGCTCTAGTTTTTTTATGTTTATTTAGAAAAAAAATAATATATAGATATATCTAATAGAAAAGGAGGGAGAAAATGGGCAAAGCAAGGAATAAAAGAGGTTCTCTTAATCATCAGATAAACCAGAGAATGCAACAGATGAACTGCATAGGAGAAAGTAGACACCAAGCAAAAGAAGAAGCTAGGGAGAATTTAGGCTATAAGAATAATAAAACTGTGGGAATACACAGCTACAAAACATACGATACCTATAAAAGCAGTTGTAAGCAGTTTGTAGCTTGGGCAAAGGAGAACAATAAGGGTATCCGAAATATAGAAGATGTTAAAGAAGAACATATAAAAGAATACATAAAAGATAGGGCAAGTAGTGGAAAAAGCTCTTATACCTATTCTAAAGACCTTGCAGCATTAAACAAAGTGTTTGGAACTGCTTTAACCAAGCAAGACTGTGAGGTTGAACGTAGAAGTTATAAAGAGATAACTAATAATAGAGAGTTTAAAGAACATCATAACCATATAAATTATAACAACTATAGAAATGAAATTGATATGGTTAGAGCTACTGGAATGAGAAGAGAAAGCTTAACAAAAATAACTCCAAGTGCTTTTAATTATAAGAAAGATGGCACACCATACCAAGTTAGGCTAAGGGACGAAAGGGCTTATGGTGGCTCAAATCTATCTGAAAAAGGTGGAAGGGACAGAATTGTTGATATACCGCACCAATTACAAGATAGGGTAAGAGAGATTGTAGAAGAGCATAGAGAAAATGGAAACCTTGATAATAAGCCGATTTTTGACCATGTGCCAAGTAGATTAGGGACACACAGGTTTAGGCAAGAATTTGCAGAAACGACATATAAAAACTATCTGGAGGAACATGGAGAATCAAGTACTTACAGAGGATACGACAAGGAAGCTATCCAACATACGACACAACAATTAGGACACAATCGCATGGATATAGTAATATATAATTATCTAAGCGCTAGAAATTAAATTTAAGGAGCAAATAATATGAGAAGAATAGCTAAAATAGTTGATGAAATAGAGAATTATATAAGATTAGATAAAATAGACGAAGAAAGCTTTAATGTTTGGATAAATAAAAGTATTCTAATAGATGTTGATGTTACAGATGATACTATATATGATACAGTAGGATTTGTAGGAGATGCGAGTAACATGGACTTAGAAAAGGATTATGATTGCAGAATTGATTCTGATTTTAAGTATTATGATATGACAGTATTAGAAGCAATTATGGATTTAAAAGAAGATGTACATAATTATCTTATAGATGAAGGTGATGATGAAGATTTTGTAGAGATACTTTTAGATAAAATAGTATTAAATAAATAAAGGCTGTGTTAGCTAACTTCGTGATTAATCATGTATAATATAATTAAGTTCGTAATTGTTATAAAGTGCGAAGAACTATTATTTTAGGGGGAGAATTACATGGAGCAAAATATAGGTATATTGTTTGTAGCTATTGGTCTTTTATCAGCAAGTATAGGTATATTAGAAAAAAACTATATGTTTGGAGTAGACAGTTATGTAGATAAATTTAATAAAAAATATAACGTAAATATAGATAAAGCTACATATTGTAGATTTGAAGGTATTCAACGAATTAAGACTGCAATGAGATTATTGATATTAGAGGTAGTATATTTTTTATTTGAAATAAAAGATTTGAAAATGATGATAATAATGATAGTTATATATTTGATTATTGACTTAATTTTATATCATGTAAAGAGAACGAAGTTTATAAAGGAAGTTAAAGCACAATATTAATATAATACGAACTACTTATAACAAATTAAACAACTATACCTTAGAACTTGAAATTTCTAAGGTATAGTTGTTTTTTTATCCTAATTATCACGAAGTAAGCTAACAGAGCCTAAATAAAAAATAGAAGGGCATAGTAATTAATTTTTACTATGTCTTTTTTGCATAGCGGAGGTAATTTTTCGTTTGGCTCGTGCGGACTTGTCAGCACGATCCAATAAGATAAAATTATTGGAGCGGACTATAATTAAAAATTTTTTTAAGAAAATTATATATAAATATATATTATATATTTATATATAACCTAGTAATTGCAAGGGGTTAAGACAATTTTGCTATTGTGTTTTCGGAATTTTCTGTATATAATCTAAAGCAAAAGGAGGGAGTATCAGATGAAACTAAAACAATACCTAGTATTCAATGCCGAGACAACAGGGCTAGACCCAATGTGTGACCAGATATGCCATTTAGCATACATAATTTTAGACGATATGTTTAATCCATTAGTAGCTAAAAAATTTTATTTTAGTGTAGATGAGATGAGTTATGGGGCTATGAACATACATGGATTAACAAAAGAAAAATTAGAAGAGTTGAGTAATGGCAAGGGGTTTAAAGATTATTGTAAAGAGATTTACGAAGATTTTAAAAATGTGGATTTAATAGCAACACATAACTTTGGATTCTTTTGGGAGTTTTTGACTTGGGAGTTTGGACGATGTGACAGGGAAGAATATGAAATTAAAAACGATAAAGTATGCTTAATGTGGGAATACAAAGATATATTAAAAATTGATTGGAGCGATTACATGGGGGACTATAAGTTTCCGAAATTTACTGAAATAGAATACTTTTTAGACCTTAAAAAAGAGGATATAGTAGAGCAATCGGAAGCCTTGTTTAATTTGGAATACGTTGAAATTACAAGATGTATAGAGAAAACTACAGCTGCGGTGCAAATGTTAAAAGCATATATGCTAAAAGAAATAGAGATAGGAGGTTAAGTAATGCTAAAAGTAAGAATTACATATAACAGAGAAGATGAAAAAGAGTTAAAAAAAGCTATAGAAAAGCTAGAGAAAGACTTTGATATACTGAATAAATCTAAAATTTATAGGGGGCGAGGGGAAAGTAAATACAATAACATATATCTGGATGTAGAAAACAAGTAAGTAGAAGTTGTAAGCAACAGGTTCGTGATGACACGTCATCACGATCCAGTTGTGCAACAACTGGAACGGGGTAACGATTTAGAAAAAATATAGATAAGAATATAGTATATAACCTAGTAATTGCAATAAGTTAATGTAATGTCACGTTGATTTTTTAGAGTGAATTGTGTATTATTAGGAAAATAAAAATAAGGAGTTACGATTAAATGAAAGAAACAAAAATAGAAATACTAAGCTATTATGTATGTAATCCAGTAGGAAAAATAAAAACTTTTAATAGACATCTTAAATTAATAGAACAATATGTTGATTATATAGAAGATGAAGGTTATGTAGCATTAGGACTGGAATATAAAATAAAAGATTCTGGAATAGTTAAATCGGTAGATTTGGTAAGAAGAGATAAAGATACATGGGATTATACAAAAGATAGAGACGAGCTAATAAAAAGTTTAAGTGGCTTTGAAGCAGATGAAATAAAGGATATAGCTAGTAGTATATTGGTAACAGCAAAAAGAGACCAGAGGGCGAAAGAGGAAGGAAGAGTATTTGTAATAAGGCATAACGGGTATGCTTTTACAAAATCTCAAATAATGTATGTTAAAGGTTTTGATACGGAAGAAAAATTTGAACAATATATGAAAGAATACGAAAGAGCAGAAAATAAAACTGGATGGGCAGTTATTATAGATAAGGCATTAGAACGTTATGAGTATTACTCAAATACAACTATATTATAATTATAAAACTTTTTATTTACAAAACTTAAAAAAGAGTATATAATATGTGTAAAAAAAGACGCATAAAAAGGAGTTTTGGAATGGGAGAAAAGAAACAATTAAGAGTAAAAAACGGAACAATAGTAGTAGAAGATAGAACGGCAGATATAAAAGTTAAGAAGAATTATTCTATAAGCCAAGATGCAGTAGAAAAACTGGACGAAATAACTAAAAAGCTAGGAAATACAACAGCTTCGGCAACGGTGGAAGAAATAATTAATACAGTTTATAACTTAATAAAAGAAAACGAAAAGTAAGAAGAAGTTAATTAAAACTTCTTCTTTTTTTTGTCTAAATTTCAACGTTTTTCTACTAGGTGGCTAAATATGTGTAAAAATTTACGTAAAAATATGTTGACAGGAATAAAATAAAACACTATAATTAGGGTATACAAAAAAGAAGTAAAAAAAGAGAGAAAAATTTACTTAAATAAAAAGGGACAGGAGATAAAAAAATGAACTTAATAGAAGAAATGAAAAAAATAACAATAGATTTAGGTAACTCTAATTATAAGATGATTATAGATGACAAGAAGATAATAGATAGTTCTAATACGGAAGAGGTAACAGAAGGTACTTTTGGGGCTTATGCAGTAAACGGAAAGTACTATTTATTCGGAGAAGGAGCAGCTGCAAAATACACTACTAATAAAATAGTAATAGAGAAAAAAGCATTATTAGGGAAGGCACTTTATAGTGTTGTAGAAGATAGCCAAAGGCTTGAAATAACTACATTATTACCACTTAGCTTATATATACATAATGAGAATAAGGAACGTTATAGAGAACTTTTAAAAGGCGAATATGTGGTAACAAATCCAAGCCAATATACAAAAAAATTTGAGGTAGTGGAAGTTAACGTATGTTGCGAAGGATTTTCTGCATTAATAACAAAACCAGAACTATTAAAAGAAGCCATTTATTTAGTGGAAATAGGTGGGGTTGATTTAACAGGATGTTTTGTAAACAGAACACCAGTAGCAAGCCAATCTTTTGCAACAGAGCAAGGCATGAATAGATTTTATAAGGAGTTAGCTAAAGTGCTTACAAGTAAGTTATTAGAAGGGTTTAGCGATAAAGATGCGGAACTGGTGTATAACAAATACGAAGTATTAGAAGAAGAATTAAAAGAGATAATAGACAGTTTTGCAATGGAATATATACAAAAGAACATATATAAAAAATTAGTAGATATAGGGTATAAGAAACTAATACATAAACTTGTTCTAGTAGGCGGTGGAGCAATAGCACTAGAAAGATACCTAAAGCAAGATACAAACATAATAACTTTAGAAAATGCACTTTGGGCGAATATAGAAGGAGCAGAGATTATAGAGAAAAGGAGAGCAAAATAAAAAATGTGGATTAAGTTTAAGGTTGAGGGAGAATTAGAGCAACTAATAAAACAGCAGAGCGAGGAAGAGTGCAGAACGTGTTCGCAACAAGTGTTATATATAGTTAAAAATTATTACAAAAACGGAAAAAATAATTCTAATGCAGAACAGAACGGAACAGTACAGAACATACAAAATATAAATGGAATACAGCAGAACGAGTTGGAATATAAAAGAAATAACAGTAACAAGATAGAACAAACTGGAACTATTAGTTCCAATACTGTAGAATTTGGAAACGATATAGAACAAAATGTGCTAGACGAAGTTTGTGCATTTTAAGTAGTAGCGAAGGTTGTTTCACATATGGTTCGTGATGACGCGTCATCACGATCCAATTGTGAAACAATTGGAGCGGTAAAACGAGGGGGAGTAAAAATGAATGAAATTATTATTGAAGGAAAGACAACAGAGGAAACGGTGCTACAGAAGTTATTACATTGGATTTTAAATATGAGTTTTAGATTTATGTGTTTTAGCTTTAAATTTGTAACATATTTAGTACTTAGCTTTACACAAATGATTATAAATTTTATATATAGCAAATTAGATTTAGATAATTGGGATTTCTTAATCAAGCGAGAAGAACATAGACAGAAACTTTTTAATATAGAAGTGGATGAAGATGATGTTAATTATAAGTATAGAATTGTACGTTCTAACGAGTATGCGAACCTATACAATGATTTAAAAGACTTTCTTATAAATATAGGAGAGGGCGAACAAGCTGTAAACATAGAACCAAGAATGGCTCTTGATATGGTGAAGAAAATTGATAAGATGTTGTTTGAAGCGGAGAAAACGTGCATACAAGAAGGCTATGATTTTGCACGAAAAACTGAGCTACAGATAGCTCTGGACGAAGTTTGTAAGGAATATATAAGATATAACATAATTATGGAGGAGAAAGGTAAATGGCAAAAAGGAAACGAAATAGGGACAGGCTAGAAGTGGACGAGAACGTATTAAAATTACTTAAGTATGGAGAGGAAATAAAGCCTATTAGAAACTGTAATAATTATTATGTTACAACACATGGGAGGGTGTTCTCTAACAAATACATGGTCCAATACAGAACTTTAGAAGGCGAAGAATATTATTATGTGGTATGGAAGGAGCTTAAAACAAGGTTAACGAATGGATATTTATGTGTTAATATAACAGACAATGAGGGTGTTAGAAAAAGACATTATGTACATAAATTGGTGTATGAGACTTTTAATAATGTGGTAGATACAGCAACGTTAATAATTGTTCATAGAGATAAAAATAAATTAAATAATAGTGTAGGAAACTTAGCTGTTACATGGAGAAAAAAGAGCGATTACCAAGGGCATAAAAACTATGCCTATAGGGTAAGAATGCAACAGATTATATAGGAAGAGTGGCTATAAGAGTGTAGCCCTATTAATGTAAACAGAAGAGGGGTTAGAAGTATTGGAAGTGCTAACGGAGTAGTGGCTAAGAGTGTAGCCCTATACCGAAGTGTAGCCCCTTTAAAACATATCTTTTGGGGCATATTTTTTAAAAAAATTGATTGAGAGAAGTGGTTAATTTTTTTTGGGATGACATTCCGTAAAACGGTCGTTAGATGAACTAATCAGAAGGGTAAAAAAGTGATGCCTGAGAATGTTGGAAATGAGTTGTAAAAGTGTTCAAAAAAGTAACGTAACTTTTGTAACGTTTTGCGAACAAAGTAGAAACAGAATAGGAAAGGAAGGGTAAGAAAATGAAATATGGATACGCGAGAATAAGTACAAACAAGCAGAAAACGGATAGGCAGGTAGAGGAATTACAAAAATATAATGTACAAAAAATTTATACAGATACGATAACAGGAAGTAAGTTTGATAGACCAAATTATAAAAAGCTAGTGGAAGAAATTTTAAGAGAAGGGGACGAGCTTTACATAAAAGAGGTAGATAGACTTGGTAGAAACAAGAGAGAA
>ENA-OQNO01000955-OQNO01000955.1-human-gut-metagenome-genome-assembly--contig:-NODE-955-length-21915-cov-69.537131_pt1 | contig 21915 bp, 17 predicted proteins | sample MGYA00242629_ERZ504880 | MGnify/ENA primary metagenome ERZ504880 (study PRJEB26092, sample SAMD00036377) | human gut metagenome | host: Homo sapiens | study: EMG produced TPA metagenomics assembly of... | reverse complement strand
CGCTCAGCACGCAATCGCTTGCGTCCTGTGTGAATTACTTTGTTTGGAATTGTTTAACGTGTTTTTCCAACACGAAAATAGGTTCCGTTACAAGTTTTTCGATATTGTTCAATTTTCAAGGTCCTGTAAGCGCCTCAGCCTTGCGGCTGACGACTTGATTATTTTATCACAGAAGTGATTTTTTGTCAAGCTCTTTTTTCGAAGTTTTTCGTTTCTTATCGAACTTGGAGCGTTCTCGGTTTCTCGGCGCTGGCCGGAACTTTCGGACGTCTATTGGTTCTTTTCGCTTTACTTCTAGCTGGGACTCAGAAGTCATTCTTTTGTCTCAGCGCTTGGCGCTCAAGTATAATACCATACGCCGGGCCGGATGTCAACACTTTTTTGCAAGTTTTTTCAGGTTTTTTCGCGCCGACTCAAATCAGCTTCATCCTCTTGTATTTTTCAGGCAAAGTCTTTTGTCTTTTATAATGTATTATATAAAGGGGTACAGTATAGACAATGACCTTTATTACCCTGCGGAAAGCGCTACTTCCTTTGCGCAGATTGTCAAGAGGTTTCGTCTCAAATTTTGTTCCGGAAATTTTCCTCTATTTTTGGCGAAAGCTACAAAACACAAAATGTAGTGGTTCTTCCATTGACATATCACTAAATAGTGATATGATAGTACCAACGACCAATGAGAGTTGCGGGTGCCTCTTGTATCAGGAGACACCCGTTCACACTGTATACGCGAAACAGGAGGAGCGCTATGAAGATCATCAAACGCAACGGTGCGGAAGTGCCTTTTGATATTACCAAGATCATCACCGCTGTTACCAAGGCCAGCGATTCGGTAGGCGGCAAGGCCCGTCTCTCCCGGGAGCAGATCACTGACATCGCCGCAGCTGTGACCGACCAGTGTCAGGCACTCAACCGCGCTGTCAGCGTGGAAGAGGTACAGGATATGGTGGAAAACCAGCTCATGGACATCAAGGCCCATGACATCGCCCGCCACTATATCACCTACCGCTATATCCAGAGCCTCAAGCGCCAGACCAACACCACCGACGAGCGCATCCTGAGCCTCATCGAGTGCCAGAACGAGGAAGTCAAGCAGGAGAACGCCAACAAGAACCCCACCGTCAACAGCGTCCAGCGCGACTATATGGCCGGTGAGATCTCCAAAGACCTGACTGCCCGCCTGCTGCTGGACCCGGAGATCGTTAAGGCGCATCAGGAAGGCCTCATCCACTTCCACGACTCCGACTATTTTGCCCAGCACATGCACAACTGTGACCTCGTCAATCTGGACGACATGCTCCAGAACGGCACTGTCATCTCCGGCACCTATATCGAGAAGCCCCACAGCTTCTCCACCGCCTGCAACATCGCCACCCAGATCATTGCACAGGTGGCTTCCAACCAGTATGGCGGTCAGAGCATCAGCCTGACCCATCTTGCCCCCTTCGTGGACGTCTCCCGCAAGAAGATCGCCGCCGAGGTCGAGGCCGAGATGGAGGGTCTGGATGTCTCCGCCGAGCGCAAGCGTGAGATCGTGGAACGCCGCCTGCGCAGCGAGATCAACCGCGGCGTCCAGACCATCCAGTATCAGGTCGTCACCCTCATGACCACCAACGGTCAGGCCCCCTTCATCACCGTGTTCATGTATCTGGGCGAAGCCCGCAACGCGCAGGAGAAAGCTGACCTCGCCATCATCATCGAGGAGACCATCCGTCAGCGCTATCAGGGCGTGAAGAACGAGACCGGTGTCTGGATCACCCCCGCCTTCCCCAAACTCATCTATGTGCTGGAAGAGGACAACATCCACCCCGGTGACCCTTACTACTACCTGACCGAGCTGGCTGCCAAGTGTACCGCCAAGCGGATGGTCCCCGACTATATCTCCGAGAAGAAGATGCTCGAGCTGAAGGTCGACAAAAACGGCGAGGGCCACTGCTACACCTGCATGGGCTGCCGCAGCTTCCTGACCCCCTATATTGACCCCGAGACCGGCAAGCCCAAGTATTATGGCCGCTTCAATCAGGGCGTTGTGACCATCAATCTGGTGGACGTGGCCCTCAGCTCCGGCGGCAACTTTGATAAGTTCTGGAAGATCTTTGACGAGCGTCTGGCCCTCTGCCATCGTGCTCTGCAGGCCCGCCACAAGCGCCTACTGGGTACCCCCAGCGACGCCGCCCCCATCCTGTGGCAGTACGGCGCATTGGCCCGCCTCAAGAAGGGCGAGAAGATCGACAAGCTGCTCTTCGGCGGCTACTCCACCATCAGCCTCGGCTACGCCGGCCTGTATGAGTGCGTGAAGTATATGACCGGCAAAAGCCACACCGACGCCGGCGCAAAGCCCTTCGCCCTCAGCGTGATGCAGCACATGAACGACAAGTGCAACGAGTGGAAGAAGGCCGAGAACATGGACTACTCCCTCTATGGCACCCCGCTGGAATCCACCACCTACAAGTTCGCCAAGTGCCTGCAGAAGCGGTTCGGCATCGTACCCGGCATCACCGACAAGAACTATATCACCAACAGCTACCACGTCCATGTCTCCGAGCACATCGACGCCTTCACCAAGCTGAAGTTTGAGAGCGAGTTCCAGAAGCTGTCTCCGGGCGGTGCCATCAGCTATGTGGAAGTCCCCAATATGCAGGACAACCTCGAGGCGGTCATGAGCGTGCTGCAGTTCATCTACGACAACATCATGTACGCCGAGTTGAACACCAAGTCCGACTACTGCCAGTGCTGCGGCTACGACGGCGAGATCAAGATCGTCGAGGACGACGGCAAGCTGGTGTGGGAATGCCCCAAGTGCGGCAACCGTGACCAGAACAAGCTGAATGTCGCCCGCCGCACATGCGGCTATATCGGCACCCAGTTCTGGAACCAGGGCCGGACGCAGGAGATCAAGGATCGGGTGTTACACTTGTGACCCTCTCAGGCGCTTCGCGCCAGCTCTCCCAAGGGGAGAGCCATTGGCAAGCTACCCAAGCACAAAAAAATTGCAAGGCAAAGCAGCGTGCTCTGCTTTCAGGTCTGATTTATGAACTACGCGACTATTAAATATTACGACATCGCCAACGGGCCAGGCGTCCGCACCAGCGTCTTCGTTTCCGGCTGCCGCCACCACTGCCCCGGCTGCTTCAATGAGGTGGCATGGGATTTCGGCTATGGCCAGCCCTTCGACAAGCCCGTCCGCAACGAGGTATTCGCCTCCTGCAAGCCGGACTATATCACGGGCCTCTCCCTGCTGGGCGGCGAGCCGATGGAGCCGGAGAACCAGCGGGAGCTGGTGACCTTCGTGCAAAATTTCAAAGCCCTTTACCCGAAGAAAACGGTCTGGTGCTACTCTGGCTACACCTGGGAGCAGCTGACCGGCAAAGTCCCCTGCCACGCGCGGTGCGAAGTCACCGACGAGCTGCTGAGTCTGCTGGATGTGCTGGTGGATGGCCGCTTCGTGGAGGCTGAGCACGACATCTCCCTCCGCTTCCGGGGCAGCCGGAACCAGCGTCTGCTGGATGTTCCCAAGTCCCTCGCCGCCGGGCAGCCGGTGTGGTGGCAGGACGAAAAAGTGTTCTCCACCCATACGATGGAATGATAAACAAAAGGCGCAGATTTTCCACAACGAGCCTCTTGGCTCGTAGAAGATCTGCGCCTTTTCTTATTCTCTGCTTCCCACCATATCCTCAATGGCCCGCAGGAAGGCCATGCCATAGCGGGCGGCTTTCTTTTCGCCGACGCCGGTGATGTTCAAAAACTCATCCATGCTCAGGGGCTTGCTCTGGACCATCTCGCGGAGGGTCGCGTCGCTGAACACCATGTAGGCCGGAAGATTCTGCTTCGCCGCAAGACGCTTGCGGAGGGCGTAGAGCGCGGCCAGCAGCTTCTCGTCGGCCTCGCTGAGGTCGCCGCCGACAGCAGCACGGCGGGCCGACAGCCGCCGGGAGTTGGCTGCGGCCCTCTGCTTTGCGGCGGCAGCGCGCTGTTCCACCTCCTGCGCGTTCTGCTCGGCAAAGAGGCAGCAGGAACAGTTGCCGCATTTTTCAGGTGCGGCCTCGCCGAAATAGTTCAGCATGAACCGCCGCAGGCACTTCTGGGTGGTGGAGTAGAAGGTCATATACTTGAGCCGCTCTTCCGCCTTGCGGGCGGCCTCGGCCTTGACGTCGGCGGGCAGGCCGTTGTCCGCCTCCATCTCTTTGTCGATGAAGAAGCGGATGGTGCGCACATCCGTGCCGGAATAGAGCAGGATACAGCGGGACGGCAGACCGTCGCGGCCCGCGCGGCCCGCCTCCTGATAGTAGCTCTCCAGATCCTTGGGCATATTGTAATGGATGACGAACCGGACGTTGGGCTTGTCGATGCCCATGCCGAAGGCGTTGGTCGCCACCATGATTTGAACGCGGTCGTAGAGGAAGTCGTCCTGATTCTTCCGGCGCACCTCGGCGTCCAGCTTGGCGTGGTAGGCCGCTGCCCGGATGCCCCGGCTCTGGAGCAGACGGGCCGTCTCGTCCACCTGCTTTGTGGTGCTGCAATAGACGATGCCCGCGTTGTCGCCCTCCCGGAGCACAAGGTCCAGCAGCTCCTTCGGCTTCTGGCTGGGCAGGGCGCGGCGCGTCTCGAAGTAGAGGTTGGGCCGGTCGAAGCCGGTCGTCACCTCATAGGGCTGATGGAGCTCGAGGTGGCTGCGGATGTCGTCCCGCACCCGGGCCGTCGCCGTGGCCGTGAACGCGCCCACCACCGGGCGATTCGGCAGGCTGTCCACGAACTCCTTGATACGGAGATAGCTGGGGCGGAAGTCCTGCCCCCACTGGCTGATGCAGTGGGCCTCGTCCACCGTCACCATGCTGATGAGCTTTTCCTGCGCGAAGCGCTGGAAGCCTGGCATCTCCAGCCGCTCCGGGGCCACATAGATGATCTTATACCAGCCCTCCCGGGCGCGGCGGAGCATGAGGGCCTTCTGGTTGTCGGTGAGGCTGTTGTTCAGGAAAGCCGCCGCCACCCCCGCCTGCACCAGCGCCCCCACCTGGTCCTTCATCAGGCTGACCAGCGGCGACACCACGATGGTGATGCCGGGCAGAAGCAGGGCCGGCACCTGATAGCAGATGGACTTGCCCGCACCGGTGGGCATCACGGCCAGCACATCCTGCCCGTCCAGCAGCCGCCGGACGATGTCCTCCTGTCCGGGGCGGAAACTGTCGTAGCCAAAAACTTTTTTCAAGATAGAATGCGGGTCTGCCATGGGTGCCTCCTGCGTTTTTCAAATCTGTATCCGTATTATTATAGCACAGCCCGGCCCGAAATGGTATCAGATCGCTCTTCTGTCGTCGTTTTTTGGCAGGTATTTGCTGGTGTTCCTAGCTTTTTGTGCGCGAAAATGCTATAATAAGAATACATATCTCCATCTCCGGCCCATTTTGTTCTGAACATGGCCGGGCAAGCACGATAAGGAGCTTATTTTTATGCAACAGAAACTCATCACCTTTGCCGTCCCGTGCTACAACTCGGCGGCATATATGCGCCACTGCATCGAGACCCTGCTTTCTGCAGGCGAACAGGCCGAGATCATCCTCGTGGACGACGGTTCCGTGAAGGACGAGACCCCGGCCATCTGCGACGAATACGCCGCCAAGTACCCCACCATCGTCAAGGCCATCCATCAGGAGAACGGCGGCCACGGCGAGGGCGTCAACCAGGGCATCCGCAACGCCACCGGCCTCTACTACAAGGTCGTGGACAGCGACGACTGGCTGGACACCGACGCCCTCCAGAAGGTGCTGGCCCGCCTGCACACCCTCGTGACCCGCGGCACCGCCCCCGACCTCATGATCTGCAACTATGTCTACGAGCACACCGAGGACGGCACCCGCCACACTGTGCGGTACACCAACATCTTCCCGCAGGAGCGTCTGTTCACCTGGATGCACGTCGGCCACTTCCGCCCCGACCAGAACCTGCTGATGCACTCGGTCATGTACCGCACTGAGGTGCTGCGTCAGTGCGGCATGGTGCTTCCCAAGCATACCTTCTACGTGGACAACATCTTCGTCTACCAGCCTCTGCCTTTCGTCAAGACCATGTATTATATGGACCTCGACCTCTACCGCTACTTCATCGGCCGCGCCGACCAGAGCGTCAACGAGAGCATCATGGTCAAGCGCGTGGACCAGCAGCTCCGGGTCACCCGGCACATGATCGACTGTCAGGACCTCGACGCCCTCAAGGGCGAGAAGAAGCTGCGGGCCTATATGCTCCACTACCTCTCCATGATGATGGCCGTCAGCGACATCTTCCTGCTGCTGGACGGCAGCGCCGAGGCCAAAGAAAAGCAGAAGGGCCTGTGGCAGTATCTGCGCGAACACACCAGCGCCGCAGTCTACCGCTCCATCCGCTTCGGCTTTGGCGGCGTGACCAACCTGCCCTTCCCCAAGGGCGACGCCATCGTGGTGGGCGGCTACCGCATCGCACGGAAGATCTTCAAGTTCAACTAAATTCACGATTGTTGCATACAACAGGGCCGCTGCCTGCGCAGCGGCCCTGTTTTTTTGCCTTTTTCGGCCATTTGTTAAGGAATCTTCAATTTTGCCGCCTGAAAAGATGTTGCTTTTTAGAAAGTGGAATAGTATAATTTATTACTGTGCTGTGTTTTTTGGGCTTTTGGCAAACAGCAAGAAAACGCGCCCGACTGAGAAAAAGGAGGAAAGGGCGGCTGCGCGTCGGTATCGTGCTGCTGCCCGCAATATCGCATGGAACAGCTTCTCATCTGCCTTTCCGCGGCGCTCATCGCAGGTCTTTTGATGTCGCGCCTCGCAAAGGCGATCCATTTGCCGGCGGTCACATCGTATCTGCTGGCGGGCCTGCTGCTGGGGCCTTTCTTTCTGGGGCGTCTGGGCCTGAGTAATTTTGGCATCGGCTTCGGCACCCTCGAGCAGGTGGACAGCCTGTCCCTCATCACTCAGGTAGCGCTGGGCTTCATCGCCTTCGTCATCGGCAACGAGTTCCGTCTCTCGGCTCTTGAGAGCATGGGCAAACAGGCCATCACGGTCGGCATTTTACAGGCCGTCATGACCACCGCCCTCGTGGATGCGGCGCTGGTCATCCTGCACTTCATCCGGCCCGACATCATCTCCATGGCCTCGGCCATCACGCTGGGTGCTATCGCAGCAGCCACGGCCCCTGCCGCCACCCTGATGGTCGTCAAGCAGTACAAGGCCGACGGTCCCCTCACCCGCCTGCTGCTGATGGTGGTCGCCATCGACGACGCCGTGGGCCTCGTGCTCTTCTCCGCCTCCTTCGGCATTGCCAACGCCCTCGAGCAGGGCCGCATCGACGCCATCAGTATTCTGGTGGAGCCGGTGGTGGAGATCGTCTTCTCGCTGGGTCTGGGCGCCGTGGCGGGCTTCGCGCTCAACCAGCTGGAAATTTATTTTCACTCCCGCTCCAAACGCATGAGCCTTTCCGTGGCCTTCGTGCTGCTGACGGTGGGCCTTTCCATGGTCACCTTTGACATCGGGCCGCTGCACTGCGGCTTCTCGCTGCTGCTGGTCTGCATGATGACTGGTACGGTGTTCTGCAACATCTGCCCCACTTCCGATGAGCTGATGGACCGCCTCGACCGCTGGGTGTCGCCGGTGAATATCCTCTTCTTCGTGCTCAGCGGTGCAGAGCTGGATCTGAACATCCTCTCCGACCCGCTGGTGCTCCTCATCGGCGTGGTGTATATCGTCTTCCGCTCTCTGGGCAAAATTTCCGGCGCCTTCGTCAGCGGCCGGGCCACCCACTGCAGCCGCAACATCCAGAAGTACCTCGGCATCACCCTGCTGCCGCAGGCTGGCGTGGCGCTGGGCATGGCAGCCGAGGCCGCTGAGCTTTCCGACGGCCACATGGTGCGCAACGTCGTGCTCTTCTCGGTGCTGGTGTATGAGCTGGTAGGCCCCACCCTCACCAAGCTGGCGCTGACCGCCGCCGGCGAGATCATCCCCGAGGGCCGCACCAATGCCCGTATGGCCAACAAGCCCGAGTTCCCGGTCTCCCTCGACTAAGTCTGCCTATGACAAACGGCACTCCGAACTGCTTCGGAGTGCCGTTTACTGTATCTTTTGGTCGAATTATATGTTATAATTGTCTCACGGTCCTTACCGACCCAATTTCATTGGGAAGGGAGGTGTGTCCTATGCACGAGATGTTGTCTTTCATGGTATCTGTCGCAGCTGGTGTGACTTCGAATCTCATCAGCAAGTGGCTTGACAGAATGCTGAACAAGGACTGTAAGCACTAAAAAGAAGACCCCTTCTTTGGAGCGGCAACTCCAGGAAGGGGTTTTCTTCTTTTGGTGTGAATTCTATGCACGAATTCATTGTCTTTCTGTCTTTATTATATGCGATCGTGCAGAAAAGTCAAGCATTCACTTCAAGATAACTTCGCCATTCTCGGCATCCACCGTCAGGCTGCCGCCCGCTTTCAGGGTGCCGTCGATGATGCGCTCGGCGGCGGGGTCCTCCACAGCCTTGCGGATGACGCGGCGCAGGTCGCGGGCGCCGAACTTGCCGCCCTGACTCCTGGCCACGAGGGCAGAGAGAGCCGCCGGGGTGTAGCTGTAGGCGATGCCCTTGGCTTCCATGCTGGGCTTGTACTCATCCAGCATGAGAGCCGCGATGCCTTCCAGCGTCTGCTGGCTCAGCGGCTTGAAGGCGATGACCTCATCCACACGGCCAAGGAACTCAGGCCGCAGGAACTGGCTCAGAGCCTTGCGGGTCTTTTCCTCACTCAGCTGCTCCTCGCTCTTGTTGAAGCCGAGGCCGGAGGTCGTCTTGTCGCTGCTGCCGGCGTTGGAGGTCATGCAGATGACCGTATTGGAGAAGTCCACCGTCCGGCCCTGTGCATCGTTGATCTTGCCCTCGTCGAGGATCTGGAGCAGGATGTTCATAACGTCGGGGTGGGCCTTTTCGATCTCATCGAACAGCACCACGCTGTAGGGGCGGCGGCGCACCTTTTCGGTGAGCTGGCCGGCCTCCTCGTAGCCCACATAGCCCGGAGGCGAACCGATCATGCGGGACACCGCATATTTCTCCATATACTCGCTCATGTCGAGACGGATGAGCGGGTCGGGGCCGTCGAAGAGCTGGTTTGCCAGCTGCTTGACCAGCTCCGTCTTGCCGACGCCGGTGGGGCCGACGAAGATGAAGCTTGCGGGACGGCGACGGCCCGACAGGTCGGCGCGGCTCCGCTTGACGGCCTGTGCCACCAGATGGACAGCCTCGTCCTGACCAATGATCTTCTTTTTCAGCTCGGCTTCCAGCCCGGCCAGCTTGACGAACTCCGTCTCCTGGATCTTCACCGCCGGGATGCCCGTCCACAGCTCAATGACCTTGGCCACATCGTCCATGGTCACTTTTATCTCGCTGGCAGCAGCCTGCTTTGCGGGCAGCTCTGCCTCGAGCTTGGCGATGCGGGTCTTCCGCTGGGCTACCTGCTCATAGTCGATGGCCTCATTGACGTCGGAGGACTCCATGTCTGCCTCTTCCTGCCTGAGGCCGTCCAGCTCCTTCTGCATCTCGAGATACTCCGAGATGACCGGGTGGGCGAGATTGCAGCAGGCGCAGGCTTCGTCCAGCAGGTCGATGGCCTTATCGGGCAGGTAGCGGTCCGTGATATACCGCTCACTGAGGGTGACGATGGCGCTCAGCACATCGGCATCCACCTGCACATGGTGGTGCTCCTCGTAATACTTCTTGATGCCGTTCATGACGGCCAGCGTGTCGGCCACGCTGGGCTCTTCCACGCGGACGGGCTGGAAGCGGCGCTCGAGGGCCTGGTCCTTCTCGATATACTTGCGGTACTCGTTGAAGGTGGTGGCGCCGATGACCTGTATCTCACCGCGGGAGAGGGCAGGCTTGAGGATGTTGCCCGCGTTCATGGCGCCCTCGCTCTCACCGGCGGAGGTGATGGTGTGGATCTCGTCAATGAACAGGATGATGTTGCCGGCGGCCTTGACCTCGCTCAGCAGGCCCTTGACCCGCTGCTCGAACTGGCCGCGGAACTGGGTGCCGGCCACGAGGCTGGTCAGATCCAGCAGGAAGATCTCCTTATCCTTCAGGCCCACAGGGACATTGCCCCTGGCGATGCGCTCCGCGATGCCCTCGGCGATGGCCGTCTTGCCGACGCCCGCCTCACCGATGAGGCAGGGGTTGTTCTTCTGGCGGCGGCTCAAGATTTGGATGGTGCGGTAGATCTCGCGGTCGCGGCCCACGATGTCGTCGAGCTTGCCTTCCCGGGCTTTGCAGGTCAGGTTCTCACAGTAGGTGTCGAGGAATTTGCGGCGGGGCGGCTTCTTGCCGTTCTTCTGGGCCTTTTTGCTGTTTCCGGGATCGCCCTCCGCCTTGACGCCCAGCGGGAAGGTAGCGCTGGAGCCGGGGACAAGGTCGTCGTCCCCTTCGTTCTCCTCGCCGCCCATGGGCTGGCCCATATTCATCATGAGGGAGAGGGGGTTCGCGTCCCCCATCTCATCCATCATGCTCTCCATCCGGTTTTCCATGTTATCCATGTCCTCGTCGGACATACCGAACTGCTTCATCAGGTCTTCCACCGGCTTGATGTGCAGCTCCCGCGCACAGTGCAGGCAAAAGCCCTCATTTTTCATCTGGCCGTTCTCCATCCGCTGGACGAAGATGATGGCCGGACGTTTCTGACAGCGATTGCAGACCATATAGGTTCCTCCTAAAGCTCCCCTTTACAGGAAGGGGTTGAACAGATTGAATGCTTTATAGTAAAGGCTGCTGCTCATGACCGTATCGTTCAGGACGGTCAGATTGCCGCCGGTGATGACGATGACGGCCCACACCACACAGAGCATCAGATAGATGTCCATGGTGCTGGCGACACAGCCGGTGACCCAGCCCAGCCAGCGGTTGACGGTGCCGATGACCGGCAGCCGGTTGACGAGGCCCAGCACGGTGACCAGCATACTCACCAGCATCCGCAGCAGGGCAAAGACCACGAAAAAGAGCACGACCGAGATGACCGGCGTAAGCAGCGGAGCCAGCACCTTCTGGACGATGGCGTCCGCCAGCACCACGGCGTTGTCGCTGAGCACAGCCGAGATGGAGCGCTCGCAGGTCTCCACGATGGAGGCGCGGAAGCTCTCGGGCAGAAAGCCCGCGTACTTGTCCGCGATGCCGGTCAGGTCCACGACCCCTCCGGCCGAGATGCTCTCGGCGATCTGGGTACGGAAGCTCCCGGCCAGAAAGCGCTGGAACACCTCGGCAGCCGCCCAGCCCGAAAAGACCCGGGCGCCCACGAGGCTGAAGACATTCCCGCCCAGCTGGACACTGGATGCGAGAAAGCCCTTGCGGGCATAGCGCACAGCCAGAAGCAGCCAGACCACGGTACATACTATATCAAAAAGAAATGACGGATTCTTGAACATATCTTGTTTTCCTTATTATGTATTGCTTTGAGCGTTGTTTTCCGCCGCAGGCGGGGTCAATCCCTGCACCGTATTGCCGCAGAAGACCAGCAGCTGCCTGCGGTCGGCCAGCAGACCCTGCGGGCGGGCCGAAAGGCTCTGGGTCCACTGGGAGGTGCCGTCGGTGGAAAGGCACTCCACCCCTGTATCGGTGAGCAGATAAAAGGTGTCTCCTGCCCGGACGATGCGGTTGGACGCCTGCACCTGCGTGGTGTTCTCGACGCCGAGGTCACGGCCCAGCATCACGGCCTGACAGAGCTGGCCGGAAGCCAGCAGAAGGGCAGTATTGCCCGAAGCGTCCACCGAGATGTCGCGGAGGGTCTGCCCGGTAAAGTCATAGGCTGCCCGCTCGCCGCCCGATGCGTTGTAGAGGACAGCGCGGCTGTCGCAGACGGCCAGGATGCTCTGGGAGCCGGTCCAGCTCAGCCACTGGGCCGCGCCGCTGCCGCTGCCCACCAGCAGGGGGTCGCCCTGCGCCAGGGTGACGACATAGAAATTCGTGACCATCCGGCCGCCGTTCACCGTCACCGCCGCCACTGCCAGCCGCCGCCCATCCGGCGAAAAGGCCAGCCGCAGCGGGGTGCCGTCGGCGATGGTGAGGCTCCAGCTCAGCAGCTGCTCCATTGAGGACGAGTAGACCCGAAGCCGGGCCGCGCTGCCGGGGTCCTCTGTGACGACGGCCAGGGTGCCGTTGTCGGCCATGGCACAGAGGGTGATGCTGTTCTCCATGGTCTTGGTGTAGAGATTCTGGGTCCGGCTCTCCACCCGCAGCTCATTGCCCGAGCGGTTGTAGAGCACAAAGCGGTTCTTGCCCACAGCCAGCGCCGGGCGGGCGTAGCCGCTCTGGATGGAGTTGAGCCGGGTGCCGGTGCGGGACCAGACCACGCACCCTTCCTCGCCCAGCTCCACAAAGCTGCTGTTCATGGCGGCAAGCTGTTTCACCTCCATGACGCCGGTCTGCTGGGGCCAGCCCGTGCCGGGGAAGAGCAGGATGCGGGCGGTATCGGCCCAGTCCTTGGCCATGGCCACAGAGCTGCCCACGATGCCGGTGGTGAACAGCACCACCAGCGTCAGAGCCACGACGATGAGTGCCGTGCGGCGGATGCGCCGGTTCCGCACCCGCTCGCGGGCCTGCTCGAGGTATTCGACCCGTCCCGCCGAAAGCGGCTCGTCCGACACAGGCCGGGGGCCGCGCTGTCTTTTTCTCATACTCTCCTGTCCCTTCGTGCAATGACAGTGCTCCCAAAGGGGCGTTTTCCCTCCGGGAGCATCGGTCGTGTTTGCGTTATTCTATGGGCGTGTCGTAGTCCACGCTCTTGAGGAAAAGCCCTTTCGCCGCCAGCGTCGGCCCGGCGTTTTTGCGGTCGCGGCTGGCGAGGATGCCCGGCACGGCCTCAGGCGCAAGACGCCCTGCGCCGGCCTCACAGAGGGTGCCTGCAAGGATGCGCACCATGTTGTAGAGGTAGCCGTCCGCCGTCACCGTGATGTCGATGTCGTCGCCCCGGCGCTGGACGTCACAGGCCGTGATGGTGCGCACGGTGTCGCCGTGAGCCGCAGCCGAGCTGCCCGAGGCGCAGAGGGCGAGGAAATCGTGCTTTCCCACAAAATACTGCGCCGCCTGCTGCATCCTGTCCGCGTCCAGCCGCCCCGGCACTTTGGTGTAATACCGCGCGGCAAAGGGCGAGTCGATCGGACTGTTGTGGATGCGGTAGAGATAGGTCTTAGTGTGGGCCGCATAGCGGGCGTGGAAATCGTCCGGCACCACCCGCGCTTCCAGCGCCCGGATGTCCGGGGGCAGGTGCCGGTTCAGCGCCAGCGGCAGCTTTGCCGCCGGGATGCGGGTGTCGGCGTGGAAGTTGAGCATGAAGCCCAGCGCGTGGACGCCGGCGTCGGTGCGGCTGCAGCCCTTGATGTCGGGCCGACAGCCCAGCACCGCCTCCAGAGCGTCCTGAAACGCAGCAGCTACGCTCCGCCCGTTGGGCTGCACCTGAAACCCGCAGTAGTTCGTGCCGTCGTATGCTAAAGTAAGAAGATAGTTCATCAGTGAAATTACAACTTTCCCGTCCGTATCATTCAAAATCGGAGAAACGAGAAAAAAGCGTTTAGCGAAGCGGCTAGCTTTTTTCCGTTTCGACCTCTTCTTTGGGGTCTGAAAGGGGCGAGCAGCCCCTTTCTCGTGCCTCCCGCGCTTCGAAAGTAGCGGGCGCTTTTCTGGTTCTCTTTTGGCGCGCAAAAGAGAACTTCTCCCCCGCACTTTAGAAATTCGGGAACACCAATCTCGAAGCGAGGATCCCCGCAAAACACGCAATGCAGACTGCAAGGTCGATGTAATCCTGCTTTTCGCACCGCAGCACCTTGAGGCGGGTGCGTCCGTCGCCGCCGCGATAGCAGCGGCACTCCATGGCCATGGCCAGCTCGTCGGCGCGGCGGAAAGCCGAGATGAACAGCGGCACCAGCACCGGGACCAGCGCCTTGATGCGCTCGGTCATCTTGCCGTTGTCCAGCTGCGCACCACGGGCTTTCTGGGCGTTCATGATCTTGTCGGTCTCCTCGATGAGGGTAGGAATGAACCGCAGCGCGATGCTCATCATCATGGCCAGCTCATGCACCGGGAAGTGGAGCCTGCCAAGAGGCTTGAGCAGCTGCTCGATGGCGTCCGTCAGGACGATGGGACTGGTGGTGTAGGTCAAAAGGCTCGTGCCTGCGATGAGGGCCATGACGCGCACCGCCATCAGTACAGCATACCGGATGCCCTCCGCGTAAACGGTCAGAAATCCGAGTTTGAACACCGGGTCGCCCTCGCCCGAGACAAAGAAGAGGTTCAGCACCGCCGTAAAGACGATGATGGGGAAGATGGGCTTCAGGCTCTTGAGGATGAGCTTGAAGGGGATTTTCGCCACTGCGTACATCGCGGCGAGGAAAATCAGCGAAAGCGCAAGGCCCAGCGGGTTGGACGCCGCAAAGAGCAGCACGATATACAGGATGGTCAGCACCAGCTTGAGCCGGGGGTCAAAACGATGGACGAGGCTGTTGCCGGGGAAGTGCTGGCCGATGGTAATATCTCTCAGCATCCGGCTGCACCCCCTTTCTGTTCTTCATTCCGGGGTAAGACGAGGGTCTCCCCTGCATCCCGCCGGGCTTTTGCCGCCAGGATCATCTTGACGGCGTAGGGGATGGTGTAGACGTCCGCCGGGACGTCCACGCCCATCTCCCGCAGCTTGAGGAAGATCTTCGTCACCTGCGGCACGGAGAGGCCCAGTTCCAGCAGCTCGGGAGCGCGGGCAAAGACCTTCTCCACCGTGTCGTACATGGCGATCTTCTTCCGGCTCATCACCAGCACCTTGTCGGCGTACTTGGCAATGTCCTCCATGCTGTGGGAGACCAGAAGCACCGTGGTGCCGGTCTTTTTATGGTAGTCCTTCACCTCGGACAGGATCTCATCCCGTCCCTCGGGGTCGAGGCCGGCCGCAGGCTCGTCCAGAACGAGGATACGGGGCTTCATGGCCATAACGCCCGCCACGGCCACGCGGCGCTTCTGTCCGCCGGACAGCTCAAAGGGACTGCGCTCCAACAGCGCCTCATCGAGGCCGACGAATTCTGCCGCCTCGTGGACGCGCTTATCGACCTCCGCCTCGTCGAGGCCCATATTCTTCGGGCCGAAGGCGATGTCCTTATAGCACGTTTCCTCAAAGAGCTGGTACTCCGGGTACTGGAACACCAGACCCGTCAGGAAACGGAAATCCCGGATCTTTTCCGGTTCGGCCCAGAGGTCGCGGCCATCAATGATGATCTTGCCGCTGGTGGGTTTGTTCAGACCGTTCATGTGGGTGATGAGGGTGCTCTTGCCGGAGCCGGTGGCTCCGATGATGCCCACGAAGTCGCCCTCTTCCACCTCAAAGCTCACGTCGTCCAGCGCGGTGACTGCGTTCGGCATACCGGGGTTGTAGACATAGCTCAGGTGTTCTACTTTGATAATGCTTGCCATGTTTCCGTCCCCCTTACTTCAGCAGCTCATACAGAGCCTGTGCGCACTCGCCGGTGTCGATGATGCCTTCGGGCATGGGGATGCCGGCCTTGACCAGCTCATCCCGCAGCTCTGCGGCCTGCGGCACGTCGAGGCGGAGAGAACGGACTTTTTCGGTCTGGCTGAACACCTCTTTCGGGGTGCCTTCCATCACCACATTGCCCTGGCTCATCACCAGAACACGGTCGGCCTGCGCGGCCTCTTCCATGTAGTGGGTGATGGACACAACGGTGATGCCCAGATCCTTGTTGAGGTGGTGGATGGTCTGCATCACCTGCTCACGGCCGCGAGGGTCGAGCATGGCGGTGGCCTCGTCGAGGATGAGGCAGTCGGGGCGCATGGCGACGACGCCCGCAATGGCGACGCGCTGCTTCTGGCCGCCCGAGAGGTTGTGGGGTGCGCGCTCCCGGAACTCGTAGATGCCCGCCATCTTCATGGCGTCATCGACGCGGCGGCGCATCTCTTCCGGCGGAACACCGAGGTTTTCCAGCGCGAAAGCCACGTCTTCCTCTACCACCGTTGCGACGATCTGGTTATCGGGGCTCTGGAACACCATGCCCACGGTCTGGCGGATGTCATAGAGCTTGTCATCATCGGCGGTGTCCATGCCCTCGACGTACACCTTGCCCTCCTCCGGCAGGAGGATGGCGTTGAAGTGCTTGGCAAGGGTGGATTTGCCGCAGCCGTTTGCGCCCAGCACGGCCACGAACTCGCCCCGCCTGACCTGCATGGAGACGCCGTTGAGCGCGTAGCCGGGCTGCTCCGAGTCGTAGCGGAACTTTAAGTTTTCTGCTGTCAGTATCGTTTCACTCATTTGTTTTCTCTTTCTGGTGGTGCGCCCCTCTGAAAGGGGCTGTACCCCATTCTTAGATTATTCTATAAACTCCCCCAGCCGCCTGCGGCGGCAGCCCCCTCAAAGAGGGAGCCTTTTGGCTTTCTGCCGTCAGAAAGCCTCCCTCACTGAGGGAGGTGGCATCGCGCAGCGATGACGGAAGGAGTATTTATTCTTCCCAGATCGCCGTCGCGCCGCAGGGGACGACGCCGCCGGTGGCGGAGACGGGTAGGCCGATCTCGTCGCAGCTGGTCTTTCCGCCAAAGCGGGGGATCAGCGTCGTCTTGAGCATATACTCCATGACGGCGGGCGAAAGGCCGGTGGTGTAGCTGTTGACCGCAAAGAAGAGCGGCTTGTCGCTCAGCACCTCTTCGCACTGGCTGATGAGGTCGTAGATGCAGTCTTCCAGCTTCCAGATCTCGCCGCCGGGGCCGCGTCCATAACTCGGCGGGTCCATGATGATGCCGTCGTAGGTGTTGCCGCGGCGCTTCTCGCGGGCGACGAACTTGGCGCAGTCGTCCACCAGCCAGCGGATGGGCCGGTCGGCGAGGCCGCTGGCGGCGGCATTGTCCTTGCCCCAGGCCACGATGCCCTTGGAGGCGTCCACATGGCAGACGGTAGCGCCCGCCGCCGCACAGGCCAGCGTTGCACCGCCGGTGTAGCCGAAGAGGTTCAAAACTTTAATGGGCCGGCCTGCGGCGCGGATCTTCTTGGCGTACCAGGCCCAGTTGACGGCCTGCTCCGGGAAGACGCCGGTGTGCTTGAAGCCGGTGGGGCTGACGATGAGGGTCAGCTTATCCTCCCCTTCGCCGCAGGTGATCTTCCACTTTTCGGGCAGACGGCGGCGGTACTCCCACTCGCCGCCGCCCTGATTGGAGCGGTGGTAAACGGCGTCCGCCTTGGCCCAGAGGGGGCTCTGCTGGGGCGTCTTCCACACCACCTGCGGGTCAGGCCGGACAAGCAGCGTCTCGCCCCAGCGTTCCAGCCGGTTGCCGTCGGTGGCATCCAGCAGCTCGTAGTCTTTCCATGTATCTGCAGGGCGCATATGCGTCCTCCTTCCTGCTTTTTATCTCTATCTTAACCTTCGATGATCCGCTCGTTGATTTTATCCACGATGCGCTTGGCGCACAGGTCGATGGCCTCGAGGTCCCGGCCCTCCACCATGACGCGGATCTTCGGCTCCGTGCCGGAGACGCGCACCAGCACACGGCCCATGTCCATCAGCTTCTGCTGCTCGTTCTCGATGAAGTCGGCCAGCACCTTGTCATCCTTGTAGGCGGCCTTCTGGGCGGCGTTGGCCGCCACATTCACCAGCACCTGAGGGTACTGGGCGTAAATGCCGTTCAGCTCGCTCATCTTCTTGCCGCTCCCGGCCAGCAGCTTGAGCAGCTTGCCGGCGGTCAGCTCACCGTCACCGGTGGTGGTGTGGTGGAGCAGGATGACGTGGCCGCTCTGCTCGCCGCCGATGGCGTAGCCGTTCTCCCGCATGTTCTCGAGAACATAGCGGTCACCGACGGCGGTCTTCTCGGTGCGGATCCCCTGGGACTCCATAAACTTGATGAAGCCCAGGTTGGACATGACGGTGACGACCGCAGTATTGCCGTCCAGACAGCCCTTTTCCTTCATGTTCATGGCCAGCAGGGCGATGACCTTGTCGCCGTCGATCTCCTGACCCTTCTCGTCGCAGGCGAGGCAGCGGTCTGCGTCGCCGTCAAAGGCGATGCCGCAGTCAAAGCCGCCCTCGACGACAGCCTTTTCCAGATTGTCCAGATGGGTGCTGCCCACACCGGCGTTGATGTTCTTGCCGTCAGGCTCCACGCCGATAAAGGTACACTTTGCGCCCAGACGGGGGAACAGCTGCCGGGCTGCTGCTGCGGAGGCACCGTTGGCGCAGTCGATGCAGACGTTCAGGCCGGACAGGTCGCCGTCGATGGACTCATACAGGTGGTCGGTGTAGTCCTTGATGCCGTCGGTGCGGCAGGTCACGCGGCCCACATCCTCGCCGGTGGCCAGCTTGAGGCCCGCGCACTGATTGTCGATATAGGCTTCAATTTCGTTCTCCACCTCGTCCGGCAGCTTGTAGCCGGTGCCGGCGAAAATTTTGATGCCGTTGAATTCCATCGGGTTGTGAGACGCCGAGATGACCACGCCGGCGTCGGCGTTGTACTTGCGCACCAGATAGGCCACGGCGGGAGTGGGGACGACGCCCAGACTCTCGACGTCCGCGCCCACGCTGCACAGACCGGCGGTCAGGGCAGCTTCCAGCATATCCCCAGACTGGCGGGTGTCCTTGCCGATGAGGATACGGGGCTTATGGCCGGTGCTGCTGGTCAGCACGGCGGCAGCGCCGCGTCCGATGAGCATCGCCATCTCGCAGGTCAGGTCTGCACCGGCCACGCCGCGCACACCGTCGGTACCAAAATACTTTCCCATAGTAAATACCTCACTTAAAATAAGCTCTGCTGTCCATTGTCCTCGGCGCTGCCGCTCTCAGGCGCTTTCAGGCCGAGATGCTCATAAGCCAGCCGGGTGGCACAGCGGCCCCGGGGCGTCCGGGTCAGAAAGCCCATCTGCATCAGGTAGGGCTCACACAGGTCTTCCAGCGTCACGGCCTCTTCGCCGAGGGCTGCGGCCAGTGTTTCCAGACCCACCGGGCCGCCGTTGTACATTTCTATGATGGCGCGGAGCAGGCTGCGGTCCAGTTCGTCCAGACCCAGCGCGTCCACGTCCATCCGCTTGAGGCTCAGCAGCGCCACATCCCGGTCGATGATGCCGTCGCCCAGCACGGTGGCAAAGTCGCGCACACGCTTGAGGAAGCGGTTCGCCACACGGGGCGTGCCGCGGCTGCACTTGGCCAGCTCATAAGCACCCTCGGGGGTGATGGGCTGGTCGAGGATGCCCGCCGAGCGGATGATGATATTGCTCAGCTCGTCGGGGCTGTAGAGCTCCAGCTTGAGCAGCACGCCGAAGCGGTCGCGCAGAGGGCCGGTGATCTGGCCCGCACGGGTGGTCGCACCCACCAGCGTGAACCGGGGCAGATTGATGCGGATGCTCTGGGCGCTGGGGCCTTTGCCTATCATAATATCCAGCGCATAGTCTTCCAGTGCCGGATAAAGCACCTCTTCCACCTGCCGGGAGAGGCGGTGTATCTCGTCGATGAAGAGGACGTCGCCCTCCTGCAGATTGGTCAGCAGGGCGGCGAGGTCGCCGGGCTTTTCGATGGCCGGGCCGCTGGTGATGCGGATCTGCACCCCCATCTCGTTGGCGATGATGCCCGCCAGCGTCGTCTTGCCCAGACCCGGAGGGCCGTAGAGCAGGATGTGGTCCATGGGCTCGCCCCGGCGCTTGGCCGCTTCGAGATAGATTTTCAGGTTCTGCTTGACCTTTTCCTGTCCGATGTAGTCCTCCAGATGCTGGGGGCGGAGATTGTTTTCCTCGCTGTCCGCCGCCGTCATCCCGGGCTGCATCATTTTTGCGCCATAGAGCGCGGTATCGTCCTGCATCGTTTACCTCCTGCCCGCCATGCTGCGCAGCGCCAGCTTGATGATCTCTTCCACCGGGAGCGTGCCGTCGATCTTGGAGACGGCCAGCGCGGCTTCGCTCTGGCTGTAGCCCAGCGACACCAGCGCGGCGATGGCCTGCCCCGCTCCCTGTGCGGCGGCGGTGTCCGAAGCAGCGCCCGCCACGTTTTCCAGGTCGATGCCGGCGGCAAAGCCCTTGGCGACCTTATCTTTCAGTTCCAGCACGATGCGCTGGGCCAGCTTGGGGCCGACACCGGACGCGGCCTTGAAGGCTTTGTGGTCGCCCGCCGAGATGGCCAGCGCCACACGGTCGGGCTCCATGACGCTCAGGATGGCAAGGCCCACCTTCGCGCCCACACCCGACACCGAGGTGAGCAGCTCAAAACAGGCCTGCTGCTCCTCGCTGGCAAAGCCGTAGAGGCTGACGTCGTTCTCGGTGACGTTCATCACCGTATAGACGGTGGCTTCGTTCCCCACGCCGGGCAGCGCACCGGCCACGCTGGCCGGACACTGGGCGTAGTACCCCACGCCGCCGCAGCAGATGACCACAGCGTTCAGGGTCTTTTTGATGATCTTTCCGGTTAAGCTGTATATCATAGTAACAACCTCAAATCGGCCCCGGCACACGCCGTACAAAGCGGTTGAGCTGGCTGCCGTTGGTGTGGCAGAAGGTGATGGCCATCGCCAGCGCGTCGGCGGTGTCGTCGGGCTTCGGGATGGCGGGCAGATGCAGCAGGATGCGGGTCATCTCCTGCACCTGCTTTTTCACGGCTTTGCCGTAGCCGGTGACGGCCTGCTTGACCTGCATCGGGGTGTACTCGTAGATGGGCAGGCCCGCCTGCGCCGCCGCCAGCAGAATGACGCCGCGCGCCTCGGCCACGCCGATGACGGTGGTCTGGTTGTGCTGGTAGAACAGCTTTTCGATGGCCAGCACCTCCGGCTGCGTCCGCTCGATGACCTCCTTGACGCCTGCATACACCTCGTCCAGCCGCCGCTCGAACGGCACGCCGGCGTCGGTACACACCGCGCCAAAATCCACCGGTGCAAAGCGGTTTCCCGCGTAATCCACCACGCCCCATCCCACGATGGCGTAGCCCGGGTCGATGCCCAATACTCTCATTCTGCGATACCTTTCCTATTGTAATCATCTTATTATAGCACACCTATAAAAAAGGGGCAACGATAACCTTTTAACTCCCAGCCTTCGCCCGCTTTCCCGCCCCTCCGTCAGAGGCGTCCCGGCCAGCCCCGGAAAGATTTTTTGAAGATTTTTGCAAAAAAGGCTTGATTTTTATTCCATCCTATGCTATCATAATTGAGCTGACTACAGCAAAACAGAATATGGACGGTTAGCTCAGCTGGTAGAGCATCTGCTTGACGTGCAGGAGGTCACAGGTTCGAGTCCTGTACCGTCCACCAAAACAAGAGCCTCTGACTTAGGTCAGGGGCTTTTTTGTTGTGTCACCCACCAACCCACGTCAGAGCAGGACGGTACAGGACTCGAACAGGGCGGCGGCACGAAGTGCCGTAAGCAATCAGCCCAGTGGGCTGTTGCTTAGCCCGCGGTTCCCAATCTTCAGGAATGTCTACCAAGAAAGCTCCGCCTGCCGGAGCACCGTTTGCAGAACCTCGGTTCATGCAGTACCAGACAGGAACAATGTACGTCAGAGCCATTCGTAAAAAACAAAGGCAGGGTAGCATCATGGCGATGGTATCCTGCCTTTTGCTTTACGGGATCAAGTTTGCTTTGTGCGAACTTGGTCGTCCCCCTGTATGGCGGCATTGGGGGCAATCGCTGCGTACGCAGGAAAAAGGGAAAGTTCTGGCATATAGGGGTGTTCTTTCGGTTTGCGGTATGGTATAATCGACTCAACAAATCGGAGTTTATAAAGGAGAATATTGATGAAACTATTTTTATGTTCGCACTTTTCAAGTGTGGGAAGTCTGATAAAGGAAGAAATCGAAAATAAGAAAGTCGCATTTATTCCAACAGCTTCGCTGCGTGAAGGCTACACCGGTTATGTCGGCTCGGCTCGAAAATTATTCAAAAAGTTGGGAGCAATCGTAACTGAAATTGATATTTCAACGG
>ENA-OQNO01000948-OQNO01000948.1-human-gut-metagenome-genome-assembly--contig:-NODE-948-length-22059-cov-4.040717_pt1 | contig 22059 bp, 16 predicted proteins | sample MGYA00242629_ERZ504880 | MGnify/ENA primary metagenome ERZ504880 (study PRJEB26092, sample SAMD00036377) | human gut metagenome | host: Homo sapiens | study: EMG produced TPA metagenomics assembly of... | reverse complement strand
GGATATTGCAACCGTTTCGACGCACACGCCGTCTTCGTAAGATATAAGGTACTTTCTAGGGCCGTCGCACGATATTTGACGATCAACTACTGAAGGAGCATCTATCGAGAATTTCTCTGCAAGAGACGATCTGAACGATGCAGGGAGATTCGACATTTCATCAAACGACTGCACGTTGTGTGCATAGAGCCATTCGTAGAGTTGCTTTGCGCGGAATGCCGGCTGTTCCAGATCTTTCGCGATCTGAGCAAGACCGTCAAGTGTATAAGCTTTAATTGAAGTATTCATGCCGGTCATTATACATGTTTCACGTGAAACATTGCTCTTCTCGCGTCATGGTTTTAACTCGGTGTTGTTCGTTTTGCTATACTGCTGACGTTCGTATCCATAGGGTGAAAGAAGGACGCATGTCTGAATGCTTCGATCCGCGCGAGTGTCGCGTGGCGTTGCTTGCCGGGGGAAAAAGCGGGGAGCGAGAGATATCGTTGGCTTCTGGAGAAGGGGCTTCTCAAGCTCTGAAAGAAGCGGGATTTAACGTGACCGTCCTTGATCCTGCTGAGAAAGAGGATTTGAAGCGTCTGATCGACGAACCTTTCGATGTTGCGTTCCTATGCTTGCACGGAAAACTTGGCGAAGATGGCACGGTGCAGGGCTTTTTGGAAGTGATCGGGCTCCCTTATATTGGTTCAGGGGTGTGGTCGAGTGCCTTGGCTATGGATAAGGCGAAAGCGAAATTATACTATCAGCAGCATGATATCCCTACGCCTCCTTCGGTGACTGTTCGCGCAGGCGATTCCGTTGACGCTCATCGGGTTATCGCTCTTCTTGGGGATCACTGCGTGGTGAAGCCTGGTACGGAAGGCAGCGCGCTCGGCGTGTTCATCGTCGAGGGAGAACAGGCTATTCTGGATGCGGTGGAAAAGGCACTTGAGATAGACGACGAGGTTCTTATCGAACGATACATCAAAGGCACCGAGCTGACTGTTGCGGTTATCGGAGGGAACGATCTACAGGCTCTTCCCATTATCGAAATTGTTCCTAAAAGCGACTTTTATGATTTCGAGTCGAAATACGCTCCCGGTGGGTCGCAGCATATCTGCCCTGCTCCACTTTCTGACGAAACAACGAACATGGTGCAGGAGTTGGCTATCAAAGCGCATAAGGCCCTTGGATGCGACGGGGTTTCGCGCTCCGATTTCATTTTAGAAGAAGATGGGTCGTGCTGGATTCTGGAAACCAATACGATTCCCGGCATGACCGGCACCTCGCTTTTGCCGGATGCTGGCAGGGCGGCGGGAATTTCCTTCCCTGACCTGTGCACGAAGTTGGTGCAGTACGCACTTCGCGTCTAAATTTTCAACGATGGGATAAAATGGAGCGCGGTCATGAACCTCGCTCCATTTTTTTGCTAGCGTTTACAGTATTCCGCAGGACTTCAATCCGAACAACGCCAAGGCAACGATTGCAAGAAGGAATATCCAGCTTATCGCATAACATCCCTTGTTTCCCTTACGCCCTTGTTCGATCAGTTTCTCGCTCATTTTGCGGCGGCTTTTCATAATGACGGTTCCAGGCTTTTTTTCAGGAAGAGGCACGGTGTCTTTCGGTTGCCACGATCCCTCGCTTTCGACGATCTGCTGAACCGCTTGATCGCCGAACGAGACATCGGGACGAACTCCATCCGCCAAGCGCGCTGAAATTCCTTGTATAAAGGAACTCATAGGATGCTCAAGTTCTTTCTCATAGCAGACGAGCGCGACTTGCCCCCAGTAATGACCCGGATCGGGTGCGTCGGTGAACGCTATGAACGACAGGATTGCCTTGAGGTTCCATCCGCGGGCAACAAGAATGCTGAGCGTGCGAGAAGTTTCGTCGTCAAGGTACCCGATAAGCCCGCCGAAACGGTTTTTCAGCCAGGCAACGCTCTTCTTGTCTTGCACGATGAACTCTAGTTCGAACACATCGCCAACCAGGTTGTCGGCGCCAAGAAGAGCCGCCGCATCCTTCTTGGATTTTGTCTCGAATCGAGCGTATGTTCCGAAATAGCGTTCCGCCTGCATCTTTTCTCCTCTACCATGGTGTAGCTCAGGGTGTGTCGGGCGTGTAATCACCGTGTTTTAGGTTTGTGCGATCCTATGATAGATGATAGGCTGATAGCTATGGATAATCAAAGTATGCTCAAGCAGGATACCCTGCAAAGTTTCATAAGCGATGGAACACTTCAGTCCGTATGCGACCGCTATGCATCGCTTCCTTCATGGGCGGACTCCCTTGATTTCGGCGAGTTTGACCGCAACGTGGTTGTGCTCGATACGGAAACCACGGGTTTCTCGTACAACCACGATGAGTTGACCCAAATTGCTGCTGCTCGCTTCGAGCAAGGTGAGATTGTGGCTTGGTTCATCACGTTCGTGAATCCGGGAAAGCCTATTCCGGAGGACGTTGCTCGGTTGACCGATATTCACGACGGTGACGTTGCCGATGCTCCGTCTCCTGAGGAAGCGCTTGCGGCTTTGGCGGCGTTTGTCGGCGATGCGAGCGTGGTTGCTCATAACGTCGATTTCGATCGCACGTTCACGACACGCCACCCCAGCGGGTATCCACTTTTAGAGAACACTTGGATCGATTCTCTCGATCTTGCTCGCATAGCTTTACCACGTTTGAAGTCTCATCGGCTTCTGGACCTCGTGCGCGCTTTCGGCGCACCGCTTTCCACGCATCGTGCCGACGCCGATGTAGCGGCCACATGCGCCATCTATCGCATCCTTCTTGCCGGCGTGGCATCTATGCCTCCCGCGCTGGTGAAAGAGATCGCTCGCATGGCAACTCCCGATCAGTGGTCTACGCAGGTTGTGTTCGATCATATTGCCGATCTTCAATCGAGTGAAGCGTACAACGAGGTCTTTTCCAGTTTTTGGAACGATGTTTCACGTGAAACATCGTCGAATGCTGCCGTTGAAGCGGGTGATGTTTCACGTGAAACATCACCGGTTGATACAAAGCACCACTTCTCCCTTCGTGCTTTGAGAAGAGATCGACTGGGCAAAAAAGAGCATGCCCCCAAGATGGATGCAGACGATATAGCTTCTAATCCCCAACGAGAGCTTGTGTTTCCTTCTCAAGAAGCTATCGACCAAGCATTTTCCGAGCAGGGACTTGTGGGAGCTTTGTACGGCGACTTCGAGCCGCGCAAAGAGCAGCGCATTATGGCCGAAGCGGTGCGCGATGCGTTCGCTAGTTCGGAGAATCTTATCGTCGAAGCAGGTACGGGCGTTGGGAAGTCGATGGCTTATCTGGTGCCGGCTGCGCTTACGGCGCAGGCGAACAACATTACGGTAGGCGTTGCGACAAAAACCAACGCGCTGCTTGATCAGTTGGTGTACCATGAGCTTCCTGCGCTCGCTGAAGCACTCCATGCAGTCAATCCTGAGCGACCGCTGTTGACGTATGCCCCATTGAAGGGATTTTCTCATTACCCGTGCCTGCGGCGCATAGACCGCATTGTTTCTGACGGCCCTCAGATGAGGCTTGTGAATGGCAAAGAGCAAACTCAGGCTCCGGCGCTGGCCGCTCTTCTTTCTTACGTGGAACAGACCTCGTACGATGACATGGATGGGTTGAAAATCGATTATCGAGTACTGCCCCGTCGAGCGGTAACCACGACGAGTCATGATTGCCTTCGCCGTAAATGCCCTTACTTCGGAACGTCCTGCTTTGTGCACGGCTCTCGCCGTCGCGCCGAGGCTGCCGACATCGTTGTGACCAATCACAGTCTTCTCTTTTGCGATTTAGTAGCTGATGGCGGATTGCTCCCTTCTATTCGATACTGGGTGGTGGACGAGGCTCACGGGGCCGAATCGGAAGCGCGCAGGGCTTTTTCGGTCTCTCTGGCCGCTGAGGATATTACGCGTCTTGCTCATCGCGCCGGTGCTGACGAAGCTTCCCGTAACGTGTTCGTCCGAGCCGAGCGCCGCGTGGTGGTTTCGGGAAGCGAAGAAGGAAGCTCTCTGTTCTATGCGTTGACCAGCAAAGCTCGAGCTGCCGGGAAAACGTATGCCGAAGCCGCACAGGAATTTGCTTCCCATATGAAAGATCTGCTGTTCTTCGATCAAAACAAGCGAGGCCGAGGATACGAAACGGTAGAGCTCTGGATCAATGGAGATATTCGCAACAGCGCAACATTCGGTCAGGTTGCATTGTTGGGGCGGACTATGGCGGACGCTGCGGAGAAGTTGGTGGCAGCGTGTCAGAATCTGGTTGCGTACTTGGAAGAGGTTGATGGGGCGGCTGAAATTCAGCGCGAGATCGCGTCGATGGCTATCGAACTGAAGGAACAGATCGATTCTGTTGACATCATATTGACCAAGGCACCCGAATCTTGCGCGTACTCCGCTACGATCAATCGCAAAAAAGATCGCGTTGCTGAAAAACTCGAAGCGCTGATGGTCAACATGGGCGCGATTATGAACGAGACATTGTTCGCAAAGACTCATTCCGTAGTATTTGCTTCGGCTACGCTGTCGGTTGATGGGAGATTCACCGCATTTGAGAATTCTCTCGGATTGAACGAAACCGAATTCTCTCAATCTAGAACCTGCAAGCTTGATTCAAGCTACGACTACGACGGCCACATGACGGTGTACGTTGTTGACGATATGCCCGAGCCGAGCGACGCAGCCTACCTCTCTTCGCTGCAGCGCCTTCTGGTGGACGTTCATCGTGCGCAGCAGGGGTCCATGCTGACGCTGTTCACAAATCGTCGAGAAATGGAGAAGTGCTTCGACGAAGTGAGTCCGCAGCTTAAAGAAGACGATCTTCGCGTTGTTTGCCAGAAATGGGGCGTGTCGGTAAAGGGGCTTCGTGATGATTTCCTTGCCGACGAGCATTTATCGCTGTTTGCCCTCAAAAGCTTTTGGGAGGGGTTCGATGCTCCTGGGGCTACGTTGAAGGGCGTGATTATTCCCAAGTTGCCGTTCTCCAAACCTACTGATCCCCTGTCGTGTGAGCGTGCGGCACGCGATGATCAAGCATGGCGTCGATACGTGCTTCCCGCTGCTGTCCTTGAAACGAAGCAAGCGGCAGGAAGGCTTATTCGCAAGGCCGAAGACGAAGGCGTGCTCATTCTTGCTGATAAGCGATTGCTCACTAAGAGCTATGGCAAGGCTTTTTTGAATTCCCTACCAAGCCGAACTATTAAAATCATGTCCGCGTGCGAAATAGCGGACGATGTGCGGCGCGGTCGTGCGTGATCTAGGCTGCGACGGGGTTGTATGGCCAGGAGAGACGACAAGCTAACGCGAGCTGCACATATTAAGAGGCATACGAAGGGCACGTCGAACGAGATTTCGTTCAGCGTGCTCGATGCCGCTCGAGAGGCTCTTGACGGTGGTCGCGCAGAGAAGGAAAAGCGCGGCCCGTTCGGTCATGTGTCCTTGTTTACGTTGCCCGCTCGTAGAAAAAAACCCTCGGGAACCCCCACTAAAGAAAAAGGACTTCCTCTTTCGACGGGTGACTTTGTGTCGGTGGACGACAAAGAGGTTTCTTCGCGCTTCGACGCATTTGATTTTGCAGCTCCAACGATGGGGGGCGCTCAGGTTGCTTCCTCGGATAAGGCAAGGCGTTCGAGGTCGTCTTCGTCAGCCTCTGCGGCATCGAGGAAAGCATCGATTCCTTCTAAACCTGTTCGATCTCCTGAAGAGGAAATAGCCCTGCGCAAAGCTCGCCGCAAATTGAGTAAAGTGGTGGCCGCTGTTGTCATATCGCTTACGATGGTGGTGTTGCTGTCGCTTGGTGGGATGTATCTGTACAACGATCTCAAGAGTCATCAGAGCAACGTCGCGCAATTGGACGAGGCGCTTGATTTGGTGAATCAGGCTGACGAGGTGATCGTGGAGCTTGACGATGTGATCTCGCATCCTTTTGACGAGGGAATGGCTCAACGGCGCAAAGACGTGTACTCGCAGCTTGAAAGCGCGTCTCTTCAATTGAATCAAGCTGACGAAAAAGCCCGCGCTTCATCTCTGAATCTGAACGAATCGCGTGACAAGGAAGCGGCTAATCAGACTGTGGCTGCTATTGCCGCTCGTCGGTCGCTTATTGAGTCGGGTGCGGAGCTGCTCAAAGAGTCTTCCAAGGCTGAAACTGCCGCTATCAACCTTCGAAATGCTTGGAACGAGGTTCTGAGGGCCGATAGCCTCGCGCGCGACGCAGCTAAACTGGTGAAAAATACGACAGCTGAGAATGTCCAGGCTTCAAAAGATAAGACCAACGAGGCTCTTGCTGCGTTCAATACCGCCTATAGCGCTCTTTCCGAGGTGCAACGTGCTTACGGTGGGGCCGATATGAGCGCATTGTTCTCTTATGTGGAAAAAAGAATAGAGTCCCTTGGCTATGCGATAGCTTCGGATGACGCGTTCCTAGCTAAGAATAAAGAAGAAGCGTCTGCCCAGAACGAGGCGTACAACGTTGCCGACGCAGAGGCGGTCGCTCTTGCGAAGGCAATTCCTGAAAAACCCGAAACGCTTGTGTATGAAGCATACGAACAAGTTGTGTCCAGCATGGAAGGGTCGTACTCAACAGCTCGTTTACAAGCGGGGACGGCCGATGCTTTTATTCGCGATTATTTGGGCGCGGAAAGCAAATAGCGTATACTTGCGTTATATGTGCCTTGTAGAAACACCAGGGAACGAAAGGCAAAGCTAATGCCGGAAATAGTAGATCACGTTGCGTATCTGTCCCAGGAAATCGGCCCGCGCCCAGCGGGAACCGAAGAGGAGCAGCAGGCGGCGCTGTACATAACCGAGCAAATGCAGAAAGAAGCTGGCCTTTCCGCAGTGATCGAGGATTTTAACGGTTCTCCGGACGCCGATATTCCCCGCATGATTTGCTGCGGTTGCTCGCTGGTTGTCACGGTTGCGGCTTTGTTCGTGCCTGTTCTGGGCATCGCCTCGGTAGTCGTTACATTGATAGCAGCGCTTTTGTTCGCAGCGGAGGCATTCGATCGACCGGTTCTGTCTAAGGTTTTAGCGCGCGGCGTCAGTCAAAACGTGGTTGCGAAGTACGATCCGGGTTATTCTGCTGAAGCGGGCGGATCTCGTCGACGTAAAGTCGTGCTGGTGGCTCGTTATGACAGCGGCAAGGTTCGCGCCGAGCTGAACGGTCCGCTTACCCAGGCGCTTCCTGCCATTCAATGGACGACGTTTGGGGCTATGGCCTTGCTGCCCGTTATTTTGCTGCTGCGTAACGTGGTGTTCTTGAACGATGGTGGAATGGTTTCCACGGTTCTTAATGTGATCGTTGTCATCCTGCTGGTTCTTGCCTGCATTCCTTTGGCGACCGGCGCTCTTCATAAATTCGCTGCTTACAATGAGGGCGCGAACAGCAACGCTGCGGGTACGGCGGTGCTGCTTGAAGTGGCGCGCCGTGTGGGTCGCGGCCGCGTAAGCGAAGCCGAGCTGGCCGAACGTGGGGAAGCTGCCATTCATGGTGAAGATGCGGCCCGAGCTGCCGGATTGGTCCCCGAGGGAGTCGAGCTGGTATACGAGGCTGAGAACTTGAAGCCTCCCGCGATGGCCCCTCAGACGCCCGAAGCTCGTTTGGCAGCTGCAAAAGCGGCTGTTGCGGCTTTAACCGGAAAACCTGTGGCGGGCGCCGCTGCCGCTGATATAGCGCAGAATCTTGTCCAGATCAAAGAGCCTCCCCTGTATCGTCCTTCCGACGACGATTATCACGGGGTGCGCGGATAGGTTTTGGAAGCTTTTTCCACTATTCCTCCCGATACCATGCAGGAAGCGCTCGCTAAGGCTGAAGCCGCCGCTCAGGATGCTGAAGGGATCGTTGCGGCAAGCGATGCTGCCCTGAACGTGGTTTCGTCGGTCGAGCCGACCCCGTATTCCACCGCATTGACGGGTGGGGTTCCCGATTGGTTCACGAAGGCACAGGAAAAGGCAAAAAAGCCCCGAACCGTTGAAAAGCCCGTACAGCGTTCTCGTTATGCGAGTGCGCTCGACGCGGCAGTAAGCGAAAGCGCTGGTCATTTTACTGAGGCGAATATGGCTGTTGAGCGCCGCTTCGAACAGCAGATGGACGCAAGCCGTGATGGCATTCGCGAGATCAAGGCTCCCCAGTGGAACGTTTCCACCGACCATGCCGAAGTTCCTGACAGTGCTTTGAAAGACGGAGAAGCGGTCGACAACGCTGTTTCCGCCGCCGAGCATGGCGCTGAGAACGTGCATTCGTCGGATTCTTTCGATGGATCTGCGACTTCTGCTTCACAGAATTCAGAGAACGATCCGCTGTCCACCACTGCGATGGCCCCTATCGATGTCAGCGGCCTTCGACCGGGTGATCTGCCTTCCATGCCCGAACTCTCCATGCCGTCGTTTTTAGATCCTCGCAAGGTCCAGGAAGAGGCTTTGGCAACGCGTCAAGACGAGCACCGTACGGATAACCGTGTAAACGTGACCGACGGCGTTTCTGAAGAGGAAGAAGCGGTGTTCGGGCTTGTCCAGGATACCTCGCTCGACGAGGCGGCGCGCAAGCCCATCGTTCTGCCCGATATCGGCGTTTCTGCGGCGAATCCTGCTCCTATCACCGAGCTGCCGAAACAGCGTGCTCCTTTGGCGGACGTTGAAAGCGCTGGCAAAACCGCTGCGAAGAGCCTGCTGACCATGCTTCCTTCCATCAACTTGGGTTCTTCCGACGGAAACGACGGATTTGATTCGACGTCTGCCGAAGGTTCCCCATCCGAAAAAGCCGCTTCCCTTCGCGCTATGCTTCCGTCTTTGTCGGGGGCTATTGCACGCGCCAATGCGTCCGATGCGAAAAGCTCTAACGTAAATGCTGCGGGATCGTTCGCGCCTGCTGGAGCCACCGGCGCCTTCGCTCCTGTTGGCGATGAACTGCTTGATAACGTGGACCCTGACGACATTTACGTCGACGATGCTGACGACTCGGCGTACGACGCTAACTTTACCGAAACGGGTGCTTTTGCGGGACCTGGGTACGTGGAAATGCCGAAATCGCGCGTCCGTCGCTTGTTCGACCGTTTTCGTCGCAAAGATAAGGAAGAAGCGCCGAGCGCTCGGGAGTGGTTAAACGTAGATGATACGTTCGATGCTCGCACTGTAGGTGCCGAGCGTGGCGGATGGGAAAGCTTCCGCGAGGAAGATGAGTCCGCGGGCGATATCGACCCTTCTGCAACTACGCGTATGGATGCGTACGAGGGCGATTATCTTGACGAGTCGTTCGATGCTTTTGATGAGAACGCTTTTGTCGGTCAGGACGATCGTTTTGAATCCGAAGGATTTCATGACGAGGATCTTGATGTCGAGGACGATGAATTCGACGACTACAGGGGCAACGCTTCTCGCCCGTGGAACGGCGGGGCGTTCTCGGCTCGTCGCGTGGAGAACGCGGATTTCGATTCCGAAAGCCTTGCGGAAGAATCGGCGCAAGCCGCTGCGTCCGAGATCAAGATTTCTGACGAGCTTCAGCAGATATACCAGTTCCGCAACCCTGATATCAATACGGAAGTATGGTTCGTTTCGCTGGGATCCGAGCTTGCTCAAAACAGCGGTATGAAGGCTTTCTTGGCAGAGCATCAGCAGGATTTACGCGGTGCGATCATTATTGATCTTGAAGCTTTAGGCGCAGGTGATTTAAGCATGATTGAGCAGGAAGGCCAGTTCAAGACCGTAAAAACTTCTTCTCGTATGAAGCGGTACGTAAAGAAGGCTTCTCAGGCAACCGGAGTCAGCGTGTCGAGCGGACGTATTCTGTGGCAGGATAGTGCTGCCTCGTTCGCTATCAAGCACGGCCATCAGGCGATGCATTTGGTGGGTATGGCGGGGTCTAAGCCTGCTTACTTCGCCCAAAGCGATGACGTTTTGGAAAATATCGATGAGGAAACACTGTCGTCGAATGCAGACTTTGTTATGGAGTTGTTGAAGAATATATAGTCACCTGCGGATATACTCTTCAAGCATGTTCCAGGTGACCTATAATGGGCAATTGCGCATCTTGGGATGCAAGTTCACAACCTTGATTTAAGAGACGGGCCGCTTTGCGGTTCGTGAGAGTAAAGAACAGAGAGGTGTTTTTCAGCCATGGCTATTGAGGCATATTGCGTGAAGTGCAAGGCAAAGAAGATCATGAAGGATCCCGTTGAGAGCACGACGAAGAACGGCAAGCCTATCACGAAGGGCAAGTGCCCGGATTGCGGCACCACGATCTGCCGCATCGGTGCTGCAAAATAGCCACCATCTCTTTTAAGATTATTGAATGCCCGTCCTACGACGGGCATTTTTATATATACCGAAGGTCTCGTATAATACTCCTTCACCATGGTTTTCACCGATAACTCCCTTTGACTCGTTGTACGGGAGGTTGTTGCGCTTTATCATGGTAAAGATTTCATTCTCCACTCTACAGGTACGCAAGGCCGTCGTTTCAGATTGGCCGTATCCGCTTTATCGAAAAGCCGTTACTGCGGCAGGAAGGATGCGCTATGGGAGACGAGAGAAAACTCGCGCTATACGAAAGTTTCAAAACCATTAACTCGATCGATGTCGACAACTACGATCTATACGACGTTAAGCGCGGCTTGCGCAATGCCGATGGCACGGGTGTTGTAGCGGGATTGACTAATATTGCGAACGTTCATGGCTATGTAATTTCGGATAACGAAAAGATAGCTGATGACGGGATGCTTCGATATCGTGGTTACGATATCTACGATTTGCTTGATACCGATGCTATTGATCGTCGTTTCAACTATGAAGAAGTTGCCTATCTTCTTTTAATGGGAGAACTGCCTACGCAGGATCAGCTGGATCGCTTCGTTTCTGTTCTGGATGCCGAGCGCGAGCTTCCCGATGGGTTCACTGCATCGATGATCATGCGCGACACTCCCCCTGACATCATGAACGTTCTTGCGCGTACCATTCTTTTGCTGTATGCATACGATCCCGATGCTGAAGACCGCAGTGCTCATCATGAGATACATACGGCTATCTCGCTTATATCGCGTCTGCCTCGCATCATGGTCCTTACGTATTACGCGAAGCGCGCGCGTTACAACAATGAGTCGATGATCATGCACCGGTTCCTGCCGGGGCAGTCTACCGCAGAGACTATTCTGTCTATGCTGCGCCCGGATCGTGCATTTACGCCCGAAGAAGCGCGGATGCTCGATATTATGCTGTGCCTGCACGCTGAGCATGGTGGAGGCAACAACTCTACGTTCACGACGCGTGTTTTGACCTCGTCGGATACAGATGCATATTCCACCTACGCAGGCGCGATCGGGTCGCTGAAAGGCCGTAAGCACGGCGGCGCAAACCATCAGGTGCTGGCTATGCAGAAGGAAATCAAAGATCACGTTTCAGATTGGTCTGATGAAGGCCAGGTTGCAGATTATCTGGCGAAGATCGTCAACAAGGAAGCGTACGACAAGACGGGCTTGGTATACGGTATGGGTCATGCCGTATACACGAAGTCGGATCCACGTGCGGTGATCTGCAAGAGGTTTGCGGAAAAGCTTGCGCGGGGAACGGAATACGAGGCGGAATTCCAGCTGCTTGAGAATATCGAGCGTCTTGCCCCTGAGGTTATCTTGAAAGAAAAAGGCACGCGCAAGGATATGTGCGCCAACGTCGATATGTATTCAGGCTTCGTGTATTCGATGATGGGCATTCCCGAAGACCTGTTTACTCCCCTGTTCGCGTGTGCTCGTATGTCAGGATGGGCTGCGCACCGTTTCGAGGAAATTGTTTCAGGCAAACGTATTATTCGACCGGCTTATAAATCCGTTCGCAAAGGAAAGCGCGATTACGTTCCCATGACGAATCGTTAAAGAGCACAGTATTATTCAGGAAAAGCCGATGTTTCACGTGAAACATCGGCTTTTCCATTTTAGAGCATATCGCTACCTGATCTATAAAGGACGGGTGCTAGATTGGTTTGCATCTGATGCGCCGTTCATGTCCAAATATCTGGGAGTTTAAGATGTTTCACGTGAAACACTGGGATAATCCCTAGTTCCAAATCAAATCGATCATTTCCTGCCTATCGTGAACGTTCATCTTCGTGTAGATATGAGTTACATGGGTTTTCACGGTGCTGCCGGACAAAACAAGTTCTTCCTGGATAAAGGAGCGAGTCCTTCCCTGCGCGAGCAGTATGAATACTTCAGTTTCGCGAGGAGACAAGCCATATTTCTTAGCCATATCCATACAGGTATCGGTGACAGTTTGAGTGAGATCCGCTTCCTCTTTCTGATTCGATGGGTTTTTCTCGCTGTTAGATAGGCTTCTTTTTTCGTCGAAGCTTTGCTTATCACGACGAAGCGTTGAAATGACATAGAGGGAAACGATAACCAAAGCGTAGGTTGCGAGCATGGTTATCAAGGTGATGATGATGGGCGCTTTGCTCAAGAGGATTACCCATGCTATTGAAACGCCGGCATACAAAGCTCCTGCCAGCCCTATTACACGATACGATGGAATGTCCAGCACGTCGAGCGCTGTAATGGCGATGACCCAAAATAATAAATGAGCAAATAGCTCATCTATTTGGATAACGCTGGTGAGCATGGTGAGCGTTGCTCCATCAGGGCTTGCTTGTACGGCTACGACTAAAAGCCCGAAAAGAATGAGCAGCAAGGCTGGTTGGAATCGCGTCGAAAGCGAATATCCGGCTAATGCAATGAGTGCAAAGTAGGCAAAAGCCATCACGCATGCAGCCGGGATCAAAAAACCGCTGAGCCAAGGGATGTCCGTGGAGATGGTGGCGTTCGTGTCGCCCCACATCCCCAAAAAGCTCACCGACCGTATAACTGCCAAAACGACAGCGGAAACCCCTAGCAGGACGAAAACGCTGCGGCGATCCGCCTCGGGCGCTTTCCCGGATTCATGCTGCTTGATGGGGATTCCGAACACCGTGCGGGAATCGCTTCCTGCACTACCGTTCGCCGCCTCTTCAGCTTGGCTGAATTTTCGCACCTTAGCGCACGAGACTTCGAATGCGAGCGCTGAAGCTATGGGGACCGCCATGGCGATGAGCATTTGCGTTTCCGGGCCGACCAGGGCGCTCAAGCAAAGCAGAAGGGGCAGCTTTATGATGAGCCCGCCCGAGATGCAAAGGACTATCGTGATGAATCCCTGAGTTCGCGCCAGCATGAGGTTGTAGCGCGCCACAAGCCAGAAATAGCAGGCACCTGATACGAAAAGCCCACCTATAGCCATGAACACCGGGTCGAAGAACGTTTGATGGTACGACATTCCGAAGCATCCGGTTCCGAAGGCTGCAGCAAGCGGAAGTATGAGGCGCAGCGTTGCGTCGGCGTGTTTGAGCGCCCGCGGGATGGCGATATAGGCAAGGGAAAACGCAAGGATGCCTGCTAAAAAGAACAGTCGAGGATTTGCCCAGGAGTCGATGCCCGACGCTGATGAGAAAAATCCAAGCGTATGGCCCATGAGGGTGCACCATACCAGGTTCAAACCCAAACCAAGCGAAGCAAGCATGATTCCAGGACAGGGCATTCCCTTCCTGCAGTTCTTCCGTATATTCATACCCTTTTTTCTGAACCCCTCTAGATATAGCCGTCTGCACGAGCGTTTCCCCTGATATAGCCGCTTCTCATTATCTCATGTCGGCATGCGGAGCGCATCGCATTGCCAAGCTAAATATGGCCAGCCTTTTCTCGAACCCCTATCGGCCACTTTGGCCGATAGGCGGTCATCAGGCAAAACGTGATTCGGACTTCTGGGTGATAGTGGGATTTTCATCGGGAATCTACTATAGGGGCTCGCGATTCCGCTCGCCTGGGGAAAGGGGAAAGGGGTGGCTGATTCGGTGAGGCGCGAATTGCGCATGCGATAAGAAACCGTAGATGAACCAAGAGGAAAGGGGGCCTTATGCATCTCAAGAAGACGATTGTAACAACGACAATATGTTTGGTATGCGGCTTGAGCTTGGTCGCCGGCTGCGCGCCTCAGCAGTCGGAGCAGGCTGCGAACAAGGCGAACGAGGGGGCCGCGAAGCCGCAGTCCCCTCTCACGGATGAGCAGAAAGCGGTCATCGAAGGCCGCGAGGGCATAACGAACGAAGATATCAACGAGGACCAGTACCCCGGCAAAGAGTACCTTGACGGGCTATGGGATCGTTGGGATTCCATAGCGTCCGAGGTGGCGCCTGAAATCAGGACGCTTCCCAACGGGCAGATGGTCCAGCGCACGCCAACGGAATACGAAGTGAACCCCGACGCATGGCAGATTCAGGCTGGGAGCAACTCGTACAACACGTATTGGCTTGATTCCGACAACCGTGGCTGCGAGTCCTGCCATGCGGATATGAACTCGCTTTTGAAGCACCTTCCCTACGAGCATCCCGTTGCTTGGAACGACGAGCTCGACAACAAGACAACGCTGCAGCAGTGCTTGTTCTGCCACTCGTACGCGCCGGGCTACCTTGCCAAGCAGTACGAGTTCGGAACGCTCAGGCACGGCATCGATTTTGGCGCGCTTGGCAAGGAGAAGTTAGCGAACGAATAAGGCGGCATCTGCATGTCCTGCCATAACGCCACCGAAAACGGCGCTGGCCTGGAGATGTGGGATCTCACGAAATACGATCGCCTGTGGGGCATCAACAAGGTGGAGAACGTCGAAGGCGAATTCGCGATCGACCAGGAGATGACCCAGGATCAGAGCGGCGTGTTCTCGTACGACTGGATGCATGCCTACTATGACAATATGCGCCACGGCGCAGGCGTGAACGGCTTGAACCTCGAGATGCCCCAGTCCTTGTTCGATGAGTGGACTATCACGGTGGACGGCAACGTCAATTCCGAATACACGGCAAAGCTTCCCGACCTCATCAAAGAGGCTGAGGCTGCAGGGGCCGTTGTGACCAAAACCTCCAAAATGGTTTGCAACTGGAATCCGGTCGGCGGTGGCGGAGTAACGAACACCGAAGTGACCGGCATTCCCGTGAGCTGGCTTATCGAACGCGCAGGCGGGTACAAGGACGACACCACGGGTGTTCGCGCCTTGCGTGCGGATGGCAGTTCGAAGCGCGCCTTCCCGGTGAACAAGGTTGATTCCGACGAGGCTTTGCTGGTGTACAAGATCGGCGGAGAGTACCTGGACGCCACGCGCGGCTACCCGTGCACGAACTGGGTCGAGGGCGTGGATGCGCAGATCAACTCGAAGCAGGTCGGCACGTACCGTGTGACGAACGAAGATATCGATTACACCGACAAGTGGGCTGGAAATCCCAATGCTTGGCAGAACGAAGCCGGCGATATGATGAACAAGCCGAATGCGACCATTCTGGGCGTTCCCGATGGCTTGCTGGTGCAGAACGGCCAGCCGTACACCTTCAACGGGTACGTCGATGCTTACGACGAGAAGGTGACGAGCGTCGAATTCTCCATGGACAATGGAGAGACCTGGACGAAGTACGACATCGCCGACATGGATCGCAACAAGATGGTGTGGTGGAAGTACACGTACACGCCCCAAATCGAGGGTGCGTATTGCCTGACCGTCCGCGCGACTACGGAAAGCGGCCTTACGAGCTATGAAACGCAAACCGTCATGTTCAATGCGAAAGACAAAATGCCGAATCCGGAAGACACCACGGTGTTGACGAGCACCTCGCTTGTTCCTCCGAAGGTTGAAGCTGCATCCGATAAGGCAGAGAAGTAAGGAGGAAGCCATGTCTCATAGAACACCGATCAAAATCGCCTCGGGCGTGGTTGGCTCTGCATTGCTCATGTTCGGAGCGACCGCCGCGTTCGGCGCACAGGTAGATGGTTCCGACAAGAAGGGCCCGGATGCAACCGGCGCTACGCATGAGGTCAGCGGCGGCGCGTTGTCGTCCCATGTTTTCGATCCCGAAGCAGACCAATACACGCAGGTGGCAAACGTACAGGGTTTGTTTGCGTTCAACCAGGAGGGGGTTACCCCGAACGATGAGCTGTTCAACGTCTTCGGCACGGCTTTGACTTCGATGTGCTCGAAGCCTTCCGACGAACTGGTTTCATCCAAGGACGGCGTTGCCAATTTCTACGTGAACGTGGGCGGCAACGTGAAGAAGAGCTTTTCCATCAACGTTCAGGATCTCGCCGAGGAAAAAGGCAAGGAGACCTTGATGGGCTGCTCCTGCGCAACCGGCTCGCCGTTCGGGCAGGCAAGAATCATGGGCGTGCCCCTTGCCTCGGTCGTCGAGATGGCCGATCTGGAAGACGGCGTGAACACGGTGACGGCATATGGCGCCGACGGATACGGCCAGCCGTTGCCCCTGCGTTACGCAATCGATCACAATGCGATGCTGGTGTACCAGGTCAACGGCGAGGAATTGTCTTCTGCCGAAGGCAGCAGCCTGCAGTTGTGGATGCCCGAGACGGTTGCCAGCTATTTCACGCGCAACATCACCGATATCGAGCTGACGCGCCAAGATTCCGAGCCCGAAGTGCAGCGCGTCGATCCTTGCTATCGCAACAAGATCAACCTGCTGAACTACGCCGACGGCTGCGTGTTCCCCGTTGGTCATGAGATAACGTTCGAAGGCGTAGCCGACGATCTGGGCAGCCCCATCGAAGCGGTGGAATTTTCCTTCGACGGGGGCCGTACGTGGACGTCGTGCGCCACGGAAGGCGCCACGGCGGACAAATGGGTGAATTGGCAGTTCTCCACCTCGTTCGATGAAGCGGGCGACTACCGTATGACCGTCCGTGCGAAGACCGCCGACGGCATGGTTTCTCCCCTTGCGGCCACGTTGCTGTTCGAAGTTTCGTAGACGCGTTCGAAACGATCCGCGCAAAGAAGCCGGTAGGCCAAACGGTCGGCCGGCTTCTTTGTTTCATGGCACGTGGCCGCCCCGGGTATTTTGGCATGGGGCCGTCGAAGAAGACGTCTTCCAGAATGCTCATCGTCGTTTTTTGTTGGTATCGAAAATCGCCACCTGTTGTCATTTTTTATCTTCCATTAGTTTGAACAGGCAAAACGCCCAGTATTCACTAACGAATATTGCCATCTTGACGCTCTTCCTACCGGTTTCGTACACTGGCGAAACCGGTAGGGGAGATCTGCAGATCCTTCATGTATGACAATGGGCATAGCCTTGCTTCGGAAAGGATCGGTCATGGGAGATATGGGACAAAACCTCGAAGTTCGCAATGGGAAAAAATTCACACGTCGAGAAGCTTTGTTCGCGGGTGGAGTGGTAACCGTCGGAGCTTTGGCGAGCGGCTTGCTTTCCGGCTGCTCTCAGGGAGCGAGCACCGCTTCTGCGGAATCTTGGGACAAGGAAGCCGATGTGGTCGTCATCGGCGCAGGCACGGGTTTGTACACCGCGCTGCGCGCTCGTGAAGACGGGTTGAGCGCGATCGTCCTGGAGAAGGGCGCCAAGCCAGGTGGCTCTACGCTGTACTCTTCTTCGGTTGTTTGGGCTCCTGCAAACAAATTGATGGAGCAGAACGGGGACAAAGATTCGAAAGCCGACGCCCTTGCCTATATAGAGGCGGGATCCGCGGAGACGTATCTTCCCGAGCATGCCGAAGCGTTCGTGGACAACGTGAACGTCGCTTTGGAGAACGTAACGCGTCTTGCAGGTGTCGAGTGGGTGTACTGGGCGTCCGGGATCGACTATCGTTCCGATTTGCCCGGAGGCAAAACCATCGGACGATCCCTGTGCCCGAAGGTTGAGAAGGGACAGGCTATAGCGGGAGTGCTCGGCGGCGCGCTGGTTTCGCATGCGCAAGATGCGGGAGTGGAGATCATGGCGAAAACCCCTGCTCGCCAGCTGATCACGCGCGAAACCGAAGCCGGTGGCTTGGAAGTGATCGGCGTGCTTGCCAACGATGGGAAAAAAGACATCCGAATCCGTGCAAAGCGGGCCGTGGTTCTGTCCTCAGGCGGGTTCGATTGGAATGAGTCCATGATGAAGACCTATCTGCGCGTTCCCGCTCGATACAGCTGGGGTACGCCGGACGGCACCGGCGACGGGCACAAGATGGCCATGAAAGCTGGCTGCGATTTCAGCTTGATGAACGAGGCATGGTTGTCGCCGGGTTACAAAGTAGAGTATGAAGAGGCCCGCTCTCTGGGTGCCAGCAAGCTTTCGACGGCGATTCGCGATGATTGCAAGCGCGGCGTAATCTACGTCAACAAGCATGGGCGGCGATTCACGAACGAATGCTCGAACTATGATTCTGTGGGAAGATCGTTCTGCGCCCTTGAGAACGGCGCGGAGCCGCGCGGCTGGAAGAATCTTCCTGCGTTCGCGATAGCCGACCAAGCTGCCGTTGACGCGTATGGGTTGAATGGGGGTAAGCCCGGGGAGCCCGGTGCTGCTTTCAAGCAGTATGCTTCGCTTGACGAGCTTGCCCAAGACTGCGGAATAGACGCCGACGGCCTCAAAGAAGAGGTTTCCCGGTACAATGAACATGCCCGAAACGGAGCCGATCCTGATTTTGGCCGCGGGCAAGACTATTACGGCCAGAACTATACGGGAGGAGACTCCAACTTCGAGGGCGCGGCTCGTACGCTGGCTCCCTTGGAACAGGGTCCTTTTTGGGCAGCGGAAGTGGTTCCCGTTGTTTTAGGCACGATGGGCGGCGTGAAAACCACTCCCGCCGCGCGTGCTTTGGATGCCGAAGGCAACGAGGTCGAGCGTTTGTTCGCTCATGGAAACTGTTCGGGTGTGGGTTGCGGCGGCGCATTCTACACAGGAGGCGGCGGCACTCTCGGCCCCTCGCTTGCGTTCGGCGAGGTTATCGCGTCGCAACTACCCGGGCTTGATCCCTGGTCTTAGGAAAGGGAACCGGCGCGGGAGCGGTTTTCCTGCGCCGGCCCGAAGACGAAGGAGGTTCCCGTGTCTCTGGAGCTGCTGAAAAGCCCTGAGTTTCAACTTCTTCTCTGGAGGACGGAGCGAGCGCCCCTGCTTAGACGGGAACTCGATGCTCGGTTCGTCCCTCGCGGTTTTACTGCGGACGAAGTTTGGGACGTTCTCACAGCCGTTCGCAAGGGGCAGGCGTTTTACGGCCCCATCGTCGAGTTCGCGCCGGAGGGCGTACGGAAAAACTGGCATACGATGCCGGCCTCCCTTCGGTACTATTTGCGACAGATAACCCGCAAAACGCAAAAGGGCTCGTTTCTCGATGTGCTGATCAGGGAGCGGTCTGGTTCTCGTTTCGTCACGCAGTATTACATCGAGGAAGCCGTGGCCAATCTCAAGCAGGATGGTTTCGAGACTGATTACGAGAGCATTCGGGCGGCTTTTTCCGGGGAGCGCCCGTGCATGACGCGGGCGGAGCGTCTTGCGGTCAATTTCCATGGGATCATGAGGAACTTGGATTCCTACGAAGAGCTTCCTTTCGACCGGTCGGTCCTGCTTCGTTTTTACCAGGAGCTCACGGAAGGCCTGTCAGATAGGGAGCTTTCCGGCCCCGAGACGGTCCCTCTCCTAGACCAGCATGCCGTTTCTTTTCGCGACGATCATGTAGTGGACGTCATCGTGGCCACGGGAAACGATTTGAATACCGAGCCCGTTCAAGATCCCCTTATGGTTTCCATGCTGGTCAATTGTCATTTTTGGAGGCTGTCCCCGCTTCCCTTCTGCAACAACCTTATGGGATGCATAGCAAGTAGGTTCTATTTGCTCAAGAAAGGGCTTCCGGCTTTTCGGTTTCTTCCGAAAACGAAGATCCTGGAAGATTGGAAAGCCGGCAGTTTCTTCTCTGGGAGCGCGCGCTATTCGTTGGAGGAATCCATCGTGGCGGATGGGTGCGAAACGGATTGGACCGCTTACTACGATTCGTTCATGTCCATAATGCTGCATATGCTCCAGCTTATGGAAGAGTCGCTTGCCAGCCTTAAAGAGTCCGATGATCTTATCTTGGACTGGATAGCTTCTGTCGAAGATCTCAATCATCGACAGAAAGCCATACTTCGCCGTGCCGTGCTCTCCCCGGAAACGGAGTTCTCCATTTCCGAGCATAAGGCTGCGAACGGGATAGCCTATTCGACCGCGCGTACGGATTTCGAGGTTCTTGTTGCACGGGGCCTTCTTCTCCGAACGACGAAGGCCATGGCGAACGTATACCTATGCGTGCCCGATCTAAGGGTTTCGCTGGCGCGGTTGATGGGAAGCGAGCCTTCGCGATAGACGATCCGGCAAGGATCTGGAAGAGTTTCTGGCGGAGGCGGTAGGATTTGAACCCACGAACGCGTGAACGTTAACAGTTTTCAAGACTGCCGCCTTCAACCACTCGGCCACGCCTCCGCATTTTTGACCCCAGGGCTTTGCGCGACTAGTCTGGCGAACGTGTTTGGGCCCTCTTGTTTCACGTGAAACAGATATTTGAGCCGTTCCGTCATTCTGACCATGCGGAAATCGCGTTGAATCCCTGAACGATTGGTAGGATACCATATAATATGCGACATGACTGATGAAGACTACATGCGCATGGCTCTTGCTGAAGCGCGCCGTGCCGAACAGTTGGGCGAAGTTCCTATCGGTGCCGTTGTCGTATACCAGCCTATCGACCCTGCTACTCGGAGGGCGCTAGCTGATCCGCTGGTTGTTTCTCGAGCTTGCAATATGAGGGAAACGACGAAAGATCCAGCTGGGCATGCGGAGTTTTTGGCTATGAAGCAGGCTGCTGAGTATTTAGACGCATGGCGTCTGACGGGTTGCACGGTGTACGTGACGCTCGAACCCTGTATTATGTGCGCTGGGCTCATGCACCAAGCGCGCATTGATCGGTGCGTTTTTGGCGCACCTGATCCGAAAGCTGGCGCGACGGGCACTTTGTACTCCGTTAACGCTGACGAACGGCTTAATCATACCTTCGAGGCGACTTCCGGCGTTCTTGCCGATGAATGCGCCCAGATGCTACGCGACTTCTTCGCAAGCAAAAGAAAGAGGCGAACGAAACCTTTATGACGAATACGACCGAGCTTCCGGAATCCAGGCCCGTTTCTTCAGGTGCGGAGGGGCTCTCCTCTCGTGCAAACGACCCGCATGCTGTTGATATGTTCGAGGTTGCGCGCATCGCTCAGGGGGTGGATGTCGCCGCGTTCAATGCTTTCGGCTCCGTTAAGCTGGTTGCTCCTGCGAAGGTGAACCTGTACCTCGACATAGGCGAACAACGCTCGGACGGATACCACGAGGTCACTACGGTCATGCATGCGCTGCTGCTGCATGACGTCTTGCGCATGAAAACCGCCCCGGCGGCGCTGGGTGCGGGATTGGCAGTTGATCTGGTTTCACGCTCATGCGAGGGGCTCGCGCCGCTCGACGTTGCCCCTTCGGACAATATCGTGAGCAAGGCTGTTCGCCGTTTCGCCGCCGCGCTTGGACGGCAGCAGGATGAAACGATCATGGTAAGCATCGAGAAGCACATTCCCGCAGAAGCCGGTCTTGGGGGCGGGTCTTCCGATGCCGCCGCCGCTTTAGTGGGGGCGGCACTCTTGTGGGGCGTTCCAGCCGACGATGCTTTGATTGAGGAAACCGCTCGGTCCCTCGGTGCCGATGTGGCGTTTTTCCTGCACGGCGGCTGCGCGTGCTTGACCGGCGTAGGGGATGTGCTCGACCATAAGCTGACGCCTATGAACGGGCCGGTGGTGTTGATCAAGCCTGAAGGGGGCGTTTCGACGGCTGCTGCTTATCGCGCCTTCGATAAGAGTCCTTCGTTCGTTTCAGCCGATCAACGTGCTATTGCATTACGTGCTACGCGCGCGCAAGATGTCCCTTTGATCAATAACTTGGTCCCGGTCTCCGAGGGCATGCTTCCGGCTCTTGCGGATATTCGAACATGGGCAAGCTCTCATGAGGATGTGGATGCGTCGCTCATGTCCGGACGCGGATCGGCTGTGTTCGCGATGTGCAAGTCGATTGATGCCGCAACCCGCGTGGCGGCGCAGGCTCGACGTCGGGGCTGGTGGGATCGCTAGACAACCTTCTGTCCTTCGCGTGCGGCTTCACTGCCGGTGATATAGTTCACGGCCTGCTTTGTATGAGAAGGTGGCTGTTGTTCGACGTGTTTTAATGTCA
>ENA-OQNO01000947-OQNO01000947.1-human-gut-metagenome-genome-assembly--contig:-NODE-947-length-22086-cov-4.759370_pt1 | contig 22086 bp, 19 predicted proteins | sample MGYA00242629_ERZ504880 | MGnify/ENA primary metagenome ERZ504880 (study PRJEB26092, sample SAMD00036377) | human gut metagenome | host: Homo sapiens | study: EMG produced TPA metagenomics assembly of... | reverse complement strand
CAATGCCCCCTCCCCGCATCGCGGCTTCTCGTGTTCCCGGCCTTGCAAAAAACCTGCGGGGTCCGCTAGTATGGGGCCTCAAGGAGTGCCCCATGCTGATAGAAATACGCCGCTTCGCAACGCTGCCCCCGCACACGCCCGAAAACGACAGGCTGGACGTGGCCGAGGGAACCACGGCGGGCGAAGCCATGCACATCCTCAACATCCGATCCGCGGAAACCCTGATCCTCGTCAACGGGGTCCATGCCGGGCCGGATCGCATCCTGAACGACGGCGACAGGCTCGCCTTCGTCCCCGCCGCGGAGGCGGCCAACTCATGAATACCCCTTTGTCCTACTCCGTCACCCGCTGGAAAGACGGCGGGTGGCAGCACATCGACGACGCGGTCAGCCCCGAAGAACCCGTATACGTTTCGTGGTCCGGAAGCAGCTGCCGCCTGTGGGCGTGGCCCGACGACCTTGAACCGCTGGCGATCGGGCACGTCCTGCTCGATCGCCGGCATCTCGGCCCGGAAGCCGGCCCTTCGCCGTTCCGCATGTCCGGAAGCGTTCGCGCCGTATCCGTCCCGCCCGGCATCGACGCGAAACACGCCTTTGCCGTGGAACTCAAGCGCATGGAGAAAAAAGGGCACGATGAAACGCCCTCCATCGTCATGACGCCCGACGCCATCGTCAAACACATGGACGCCTTCCTGACGCTGGAAGGCTCCTGCCCCCTGCTCTGGGAATCCACGGGCTGCTTCCACCGCGCGGGGATGTTCGATCCCAAGACCGGAGCCTTCCTCCGCCTCGCCGAGGACATCGGGCGGCACAACGCCATGGACAAGCTCGTGGGGCAGGCGTGGCTCGACCGCTTGGACGTGCGCGACAAGGCGCTGTTCATCACGGGCCGCATCAGCTGCGAGATGGCGCTCAAGGCCTACCGGGCCGGCTGCCCCGTGCTCGTGTCGCGCAAGTCGGCCACCGACGAAGCCGTGAGCCGCGCCGAGCAGCTGGGCGTCACGCTCGTGTCGCACTGCCGCGACGGGCGCGTGCGCGTGCTGTCGCGCCCCGAGCGCATCATCGGGTAGGGGCGTCCGTCCGCGCGGGCATTCGGCAGTCGAGGTAGGCGAGGAAGCGCTTCACGGCGCGCGGCGCATGCGCCTCGTCGCGCGTGGCCAGGCATATCTCGCGGTGCACCGGCACCTCGAGCGGCAGCGCCTTGATGCGGTAGGGCGCCCGCTGCAAGATGAGCTGCGGCAGCAGGCCGATGCCGAGGCCGCTTTCCACCATCGACATGATGGCGTAGTCGTCCCAGGTGGTGAACCGCACGTCCACGGCCACGCCGAGGCGCTGCAGCGCGTTGGCCACGTCGGCGTTGCCGTCCTTCGCCAGCAGCATGAACGGGTCGTCGCCGAGCGCCTGCACGGGGAAGCGCTCGCAGGACGCGAGCGGATGGTCTTCGGGCAGCACCACGAGCAGCTCGTCGCGGGCGAGCGGCACGATGTCGAACTCGGGGCGCGTGGGCAGGCGCAGGAACCCGCAGTCAACGCGCCCGTCGGCGATCCAGCGCTCGATTTCGGCGTAGTCGCCCAGGACCAGCTCGTAGTCGATGGCGGGGTAGTCCTTCTGGAACTCCTTGATGATGTTGGGCAGCCAGTGCGTGGCCACGCTCGAGAACGTGCCGATGCGGATGAGCCCCGCCTGCAGCCCGTTCAGCTCGTCGATCTGCGCCTGCAGGCGGCCGTGCGCGGCGCACACGGCCTCGGCGTAGGGCAGGAGCACCGCGCCGTCCGAGGTGAGGCGCACGCCTGAGCGCCCGCGTTCGAGCAGGGCCATGCCCCAGTCGCGTTCGAGGTCGTTGATCATGCGGCTCACGCCCGACTGCGAGTAGTGCAGCACCTCGGCCGCCTTCGTGAAGCTGCCGTGCTCCACCGTCTTCACGAAGGCGAGGTACTTCTGGACGTTCGTGTCCATGGACGGCCCCTTTCGGCTGCTCCGGCGCGCGCGGACGCCTCGGCGATCTAACTATCTGAAATACTCATGCAAAACATGATAAACATTCGCTTTTAGGATGCAAGAGGATAGCGTATCGTGCTTCCTCGCGATGAAACCGTATATGACATATCTTCCGGCGCTGCTGCTGTTCGGTTCCAACGGAATCGTGGCGGGGCAGATCGATCTCGGCAGCGGCCAGATCGTGCTGCTGCGCACGCTCGTCGGCTGCCTGTTCCTCGTGGCGGTGTTCGCGCTGACGCGCGGGAAGCTCACGTGCCTGCGCAACCCGAAGTGCCTCGCGCTGCTGGTTGCCTCGGGCGCGGCGATGGGCGCGAGCTGGATGTTCCTCTACGAGGCGTACACCCTCGTGGGCGTCAGCATGGCCACACTCGCGTACTACTGCGGGCCGGTGATCGTGCTGGCCGTCTCGCCGCGCGTGTTCGGCGAGCGTTTGACGAAGGCGAAGATCGGCGGCATCGCCGTGGTGATGGCGGGCATGGTGCTCGTGAACGGCGGCTCGGTGCAGCAGGGCGGGCTGTCGTGGGGCCTCGTGTGCGGGCTCGCCTCGGCTGCGTTGTTCGCGCTCATGGTGGTGCTCAGCAAGAAGGCGCAGGGTGCCGAGGGCCTCGAGCGCTCGCTCGTGCAGCTCGTGGCCAGCTTCGCCACGGCGGGCCTCATCCTCGTGGCGCAGCACGGCTTCGACGTGGCCGCGGTGGTGCAAAGCGCGCTGCCGGCGGCGTCGGACATCGCGCCCGTGCTGTTCCTCGGCATCGTGAACACGGGCCTCGGGTGCTTCCTGTACTTCTCGTCCATCGCCAAGCTGCCGGCGGGGTCGGTGGCCATCTGCGGCTACCTCGAGCCGCTGTCGGCGCTCGCGTTCGCCTCGCTTTTGCTGCACGAGCAGATGGCCGTCGTGCAGCTGCTGGGCGCCCTGCTCGTCATCGGCGGCGCGGCCTGGGGCGAGCTCGCCGGGTTCCGCCCGCCCGCCGTGCGCGTCCGCCCCCTGCGCCCCCGCGTCCGCCGCGCCCCCTGAGGCCCGTCATCGGGGATGCTGACGCTGCCAGCGCCGTCTTCCTGCCCGGTTTCGGCGTGGGGGCGGCCGGTTTCGGCGGGCGCCTTGACCGCGTTCGCCGGTTGCCTTTGAATTGCCGGGACGGCGCGCGGCGCGTAGGCGCGCTCGAACGAGAAAGGGCTTCCTTTGGGACATTCCGGGCGCGCACGACGCGATCCGGGCGCGTTGGCGCTCGTCGTGCTGCTGGCGCTGCTGCTCGCCGGGGCGGCGGCGGGGTTCGGCTATCTCGCCTGGCAACAGCAGCAGGCGGCCGATGCGGTGCGCGCGGTCGAGCGCGAACCGCTGCCGGCGGTGGAGCGCGCCTTCGACGCGCCTGCGGACGAGCCGGCGGAGAACCCCATCGACTTCGAGGCGCTGCGCCAGGAGAACCCCGACGTCTACGCGTGGCTCTCCGTGCCGAACACGAACGTGAACCTGCCCGTGCTCCAGCGGCCGGGAGACGACTTCTTCTACCTCGACCACGACCGCTACGGCGAGCCGGCCGTCGAAGGCGCGGTGTTCTCCCAGATGGCGAACGCGACCGACTTCTCCGATCCCGTCACCGTGCTGTACGGCCACAACATCGTGGACGATGCGATGTTCGCCACGTTGCACGCCTACGAGGACCCGGCGTTCTTCGCCGACAACCCCGAGCTGTACGTCTACCTGCCCGATCGCATCCTCGCCTACGAGGTGGTGGCGGCCTACGAGTACGACGACCGGCACATCCTCAACTCGTTCGACTTCTCCGATCCCGCCGTGCGAGCGGGCTACTTCGCGTCGGTGCTCGCGCCCGACGACCCGAAGGCGAACGTGCGCGACGGCGCGCAGCTCGATGCCGACGACCGTATCGTGCAGCTCAGCACGTGCCGCTCGGCGTGGACGAGCGACCCGGTGCGCTATATCGTCACGGCCGTGCTCGTGGGCGAGGAGCCTGCCACGTGAGCTGCGCGCCCGCTTTCGCAGCGGGCGGCGCCGCTTTCGTCGGAGGGGTCGAACGGCATGCCTCCATGCTCTAGCATGAGGTGGCTGTGGAATGCTTGTGCCTTCGGGTAGGCGCATCGACGAGAGAGGTGCTGATATGAAGAAGAAGCTGGCCGCGCTTTTGTGCGCTGCGATGCTCGCGTGCGCGCTCCCCGCGCTCGCGTGGGCCGACGAGGCGGCTGAGCCGACGGCGGATCAGGCGACCGCGCAGGAGCCGGCGGCGACCCGCTCGATCGGGCCGTGGCAGGAGAGCGCGTCGAACGAAGACGGCTCGTGCCTCCTTTCCGGCGAGACGAGGGCGGCCTCGTTCGCCGTCATCGCTACGAGCGAGGTGACCGACGACGCTCTGGACGGCATGCCCTCGTTCAGGGTCGTTGCCGAGAACGCGACCAAGAAGATCGATTTCGGCGTGGCGCTTCTCGCGGGCGGCCAATACGCCGGTTGCAACAAGCTCGAGGTGCACGTGAAGCCGAGCGCGGGCAGCGCCGGCGTCGCCAAGACGTTCGAAGTGACGAGGGCCGCAAACCAGAGCAGCTTCAACTTCACGTCCGAGATGTTCAACCTCGGCGACCAGGAAGGCGATGCCTCCTACAACGCCGACTTCGTCGTGACGCTCGTCCCCTCGAAGGTGGATGCGGACGAGCCGGCCGCCGACGAGCCTGCTGCCGATACGCCGGCTGCGCTGCCGTCCGGCGCCGACACGGGCGCGACCTCGCCCAAGACCGGCATGGACGCCGGCGCCCTGGCGGGCGCCTCCTTCGGCATGCTGGCCGCCGCCGGAGCCGTGGCCTTCGCGCTGCGCCGCAAGCTCGCGAAGTAAGCACGCCCCGCCGTTCCGGGCGAAGCGCCGCAAGGCGCGCAGTCGAAGGACCCCGCGAGGGGTCCTTCGTTCGTCTATGCACATTCTCATAAATTTCTGCATAAAAGGGGTTACATATCGCGAGCAAACCGCATATACTGCGAGCAGTCCTTTAAAAGCGGTACAGAGAGACCGACAAGGTAACACCCCAAGCGTTCACCTCAACAAGAACGCGAGCGAGTAGAAGCCTTCGTCTGTCGCGAGGCTTTTTTTACGCCCTGCGCCAGACGCCGCCAACTCGGAGGCGAAGCGAACGCCCGGCCCGGCCGGAACGTGCGCGGAACCTGGCGGATACGCAGGTCCGTCTGTACGCACTCGACGTTAGAAAGGGTGTGTATGAACGACGCAGGAACGGTCAAAACCGTCTGCATGGATGCAGACGAGATCGAGCGCTCGCTGACGCGCATCGCGCATCAGATCCTCGAGACCAACAAGGGCGCGGGCAACATCGCGCTCGTCGGCATCGTGACGCGCGGCGATCTGCTCGCCAAGCGCCTGGCCGAGAAGATCGAGCAGATCGAGGGGACGAAGGTGCCCATCGGCAAGCTCGACATCAGCTTCTATCGCGACGACTTCGCGACGCATCTCTCGCCCGAGGTGCACTCCACCGACATCCTGTTCGACCTCGACGGCAAAGACGTCGTGCTCGTGGACGACGTGCTGTACACGGGCCGCACCATCCGCGCCGCCCTCGACGCGCTCATGGACATCGGCCGCCCGGCCACCGTGCAGCTGGCCGTCCTCGTGGACCGCGGCCATCGCCAGCTGCCCATCCGCGCCGACTACGTGGGCAAGAACGTGCCGTCCGCGTCCGACGAGAACGTGCGCCTGTTCCTCGAGGAAACCGACGGCAAGTCCGAAGTAGAGATTCTGGAAATCGCACCGGGCTCCCGCGCGGGTTCGGCACCGCTGGGAGGTGAATAGGGCATGGCCTTCAACCACAAGCACCTGATCGATATCACGGAGTACTCCGCCGACGATATCATGACCGTCCTCGAGACGGCCACCCGCTTCAAGGAAGTCAACGAGCGCCGCATCAAGCAGGTGCCCACGCTCAAGGGCGTCACCGTGGTCAACATGTTCAACGAGCCGTCCACGCGCACGCGCTCGTCGTTCGAGATCGCCGAGAAGCGCCTGAGCGCCAACAGCCTGAACTTCGGCGGCAGCTCCACCTCCACGGTGAAGGGCGAGAGCCTCGTGGACACGGTGGAGACGCTGTGCGCCTACAAGATCGACATGATCATCGTGCGCGACAAGCACGCCGGCGTGCCGCGCAAGATCGCCGACGTTTCCGGCGCGCACGTCATCGACGCGGGCGACGGCAAGCACCAGCATCCCACGCAGGCCCTGCTCGACCTGTACTCCATCTGGGAGCGCAAGGGCGACCTCGCCGGCCTCAAGGTGGGCGTCGTGGGCGACATCGGCCACTCCCGCGTGTGCGGCTCGCTCATCCCCGCGCTCAAGATCATGGGCTGCGAAGTCACCGTCGTCGCGCCGCCCACGCTCATGCCGGCTCGCCCCGACATCCTCGGCGCCGACCACGTGACCACGAAGCTCGACGAAGTGCTGCCCGACCTCGACGTGGTGTACATGCTGCGCATCCAGCGCGAGCGCCTCGAAGGCGCGCCGTACCCGTCGCTGCGCGAGTACAACATGCTGTACGGTCTCACGAAGGACCGCGAGCACCTCATGAAGCCCGACGCCCTCATCTGCCACCCCGGCCCCATCAACCGCGGCGTCGAACTGGATAGCTACATGGCCGACCACCCGAAGCGCTCGGTCATTCTCGATCAGGTCTATGCCGGTATCCTCACCCGCATGGCCGAAATGTACCTGCTGCTCGGAGGGAGCGAAGATGGCCTTACTGCTTAAGAACGCCCACGTGATCGACCCGCAGGTCGGTCTGAACGACACGTGCGACATCCTCGTGCGCGACGGCAAGATCGTCGAGATCGGCACCGATCTCACCATGGAGAAGGGCGTCGAGCGCGACCTCGAGGGCAAGATCGTCGTGCCCGGTCTCGTGGACATCCACGTGCACCTGCGCGAGCCCGGCTACGAGCTCAAGGAAGACATCGCGTCTGGCACGCGCGCCGCGGCCCACGGCGGCTTCACGGCGGTGTGCTGCATGCCCAACACGAAGCCCATCATCGACAACGCGCTGGGCGTCGAGTACGTCCAGGCGCGCGCCGCAGCCGTCGGCAAGTGCCGCGTGCACGTGGCCGGCTCCTGCTCGCAGGGGCTCAAGGGCGACACGCTGTCCGAGATGGGCGACATGGTGGCGCACGGCGCCGTCGCCTTCACCGACGACGGTCGCGGGGTGCAGGGCACCGGCATGATGCGCCGCGTCATGGACTACGCCGCCCAGTTCGACCGCGTGGTGATGAGCCACTGCCAGGACGAGGACCTCGTCGGCGACGGCCAGGTGAACGAAGGCGTCGTGTCCACGCGCCTCGGCATGCTGGGCTGGCCGGCGGAGGGCGAGGAGATCCAGATCGCCCGCGACATCGCGCTGTGCCGCCTCACGGGCTGCCCGCTGCATGTCCAGCACCTGACCACGGCCCGCGGGTTGGACCTCGTGCGCGCCGCGAAGGCCGAGGGCCTGCCGGTCACCTGCGAGGTCACGCCGCACCACCTGTTCCTCACCGAAGACGCCATCGGCGACGACTACAACACCTCGCTCAAGGTGAATCCGCCCCTGCGCACGGCCGACGACGCCGCCGCGCTGATCGAGGGCGTCAAGGACGGCACGGTGGACGCCATCGTGACCGATCATGCGCCGCACAACGACTTCGAGAAGAACGCCGAGTTCGAGCTTGCCCCCTTCGGCATGATCGGCCTTGAGACGTCGCTCGCGCTCGTCATCACGAACCTCGTGAAGCCGGGCATCATCAGCTGGGAGCGCGCCATCGAGCTCATGGCCGCCAAGCCCCGCGAGATCCTGCGCGTCGAGCGCGTGGCCCTCGAGCCGGGCGCGACGGCCGACCTCACCGTCATCGACGAGGACGCCGCCTGGACGGTCGACGCCGCCGACTTCCTGTCGAAGGCCGTGAACTCGGGCTTCATCGGCGCCGAGCTGACGGGTCGCGCCACCGACGTCTACGTGGGCGGCTACGCCACCCTCGAGGATGGCGCCATCGTCGAGTAGCGCCTGCGCACCGAGCACTTCGCGGCCCCCGCATCGCCTTCGATGCGGGGGCCGTTTTGCTACCGGTCGCTCTCGCTCGGCGTCGGCGAGCCGTTGCGGGCGAGAAGCATGAGCTCCTGCTGGGAGTGCACGCAGCATTTCGAGAATATGCTGCGCACGTGCGTGCTCACCGTGTTGATGGATACCACGAGCTCATCGCGGATGAAGGGCCGGCTGCGTCCGGCCAGTAGAAGGGCGGCCACGTCGGTTTCGCGACTCGTGAGGCCGTAGGCCGCTTGGAGGGCCTGCGCCTCCTGCCTGCATAGAAGCCCGATGCCGTCTTCGCTTCCGACATCGGCGTCCATCGTGCGCATCCCGGCGTCGTCGTCTCCGCGTGCGGCGCTCGGCCGGTCGAACAGCCAGGCCGGGTTGAACCCGGTGACCATGACGGCGAAGATCACCGTCGCCATGAGCGCGATGGACACCTCCATCATGCCGTGCGCGTCCATCGACTCAACCACGTACAGGCCGATGACGCAACCGGCGAAAATGCCGAGCCCCTCGCCGAACGCATACGTGCCGAGCAGCCGCAGGGCGTTGCCATGCGAGCGGTGCAGACGCTTGCACATGCCAATCCAGCTCCCGAACTGCACACCGAACATGCCCAGGAAGTTGATGGCGTAGGCAAGCATGCGCAGCTCGGCGTTGTCGTAGTCGGCGAAGATGGGAAGGTAGCTGAGCATGAACAGCGGCAGGCTCCACCGGTAGGCGAGCGAGATGTTCAAATAGCGCGACATGCGCAGGCACAGCAAGAACATGGCGAACGACAGCGCGCAGGCGAAGGAGAACGGCAGCAAGTAGTGGGTGAAGCGATCTCCGGTAAGGCCTGGGGACGATATGATGCGGAAGAACGCCACCTGCAACCACGATACCGTCATGAGCGTGGCGAACGAGAGCAAACCCTGCCGGTCGTCTTCTCCGCGTTTCGGGAGGCTGCGTTCCGCCCGAGGAGCTTTTTTTGGGTGCTCGGCGACGTTGCCGCGCACGGCGAAGAACGTCGAAGCGGCGATCATGAGGACGAGCGCGAGGAATATGGGGATGTGCCCCTGTTTCGTAAGCAGCAGCACGAAGTACAGGGCGAAGGCCAGCGTGAACGACAGCGGAATGGCGAATTCCGCGTACGCCTCGTCGTAGGAACCGAGGCGCGCTCCCCACAGCAAGATGAACAGCGCGATGGCCGTGCCGGTCAGCGCTCCGCCGAGCGGATACAGCTGCCAGAACAGGCCGGGGAAATCTGCCCATGCGGTCATGGTGACGTAATTGCCCACGATGGCGCATGCGAGCGCGAGCGCGCCCACGATGCGCCCTTGCAGCGGGCGATCGGATATCCGGACGAAGCGGGAGGCTGCGATGCCGACGATGCCCCCCAGGGCTTCGAAGAGCCCGCTCACCATCCAGATATGCTCGAGGTTGTACACCGTCGTCACGCCGACGGGCGAGTTCTCGTAACTTGCCAAACCGCAGCCGAACAGACTGCAGTACACCCACGCGAGGAAAAGCGCGAATCCCAATGCTTCACGCACGTACAACGATTTATAACGAGTGCAGTATTCTCTCATGGTTCCTCCCACGCTCGATTATAGGGCATCGACCCGCTGGGCTTTCTGAGGATGACAAGCTCGTCATCTCGGATGCAACTCTGTGACCAGGCACGATGCAAAACTCACTTGATCAGGTGAGGCTCGATCAATCGATTTTACCGTCAAAAATCCCTCGACTAGGTGATGAAGCCCTTGGTGCCGGAGCGCTAGACTCCTCGCTCGGAGAACCCCGAATGTCGAAGGAGGAGAACGAATGGGGGACATGAATATGGATCGACGCACGTTCGTCGAGGCGATGGGGGCGCTCGGCGCGCTGTCGCTCGCAGGCGCGAGCCTGGGAGCGCATCCGACGGTGGCCGTTGCCGCCGAGACCGCTTTCCCGGAACCCGGGACAGGCAAGCCCATCGAGGCGCGCATCGATCCCAAAACAGGGGACGTTACGGTCAACGAAGACGTGATCGTGCGGTACTCGGGCTGCGTGGGATGCTACAGCTCGTGCGGCAATCGCGTGAAGCTCGACCGGGCAACCGGGCGCGTGCTGGGCGTGGGCGGCAACCCGTACAACCCCGCGTGCGCATACCCGTACCTGAACCACGAGGAGCCGCTCGAGGAGGCGTACCGCTCGATGAGCTATGCCAACGGCAAGGGCAACATGCTGAACGGGACGGTGTGCGGGCGCGGCAACGGCACGCTCGATGCGGTCAGCCAGCCCGATCGCATCACGGTGCCGCTCAAACGCGCGGGCAAGCGCGGCGAGGGAAAGTGGAAGCCCATCGGCTGGGATCAGCTTATCAAGGAGGTGACCGAGGGCGGCAAGCTGTTCGCCGACATAGGGGAAGATCGCGACATCGAGGGATTCAAAGCGCTCTGCGACACGTCGACGCCGATGAACCCCGAGCAGCCCGATCTGGGCCCCGTCTCGAACCAGCTGGTCATGTTGGGCGGGCGTGCCGACGGTCGCGGCGCGTTCAGCAGCCGCTTCGCCGCTTCGTTCGGCACCCTCAACCAGTACGGGCACGTGTCCAGCTGCGCCGGAGCCAATGGCGCGGGCTCGCTTCTGCAAGAATCGGTCAACACCATGATGCCGGATCCTGAAGAGGCCGAGTACGCGCTGTGGTTCGGCGGGTTCCCCGGAGCGAGCGGGATCAACTTCCAAAGCTCGGCCAAACGCACCACGAAGAACCTCGCAGCAGGCAAGCTCAAGATCGACGTCATCGATCCCACGCTTGCGAACGGCGCCGTGACGCCCACGATGCCCGGCATCAACTGGGTTCCCATCAAGCCGGCCACGAACGGCGCGTTCGCCTCGGCCCTGACGCGCAGCATCATCGACGGCAATCGCCATAATGCCCGGTTCCTGGCATTTCCCAACCAGGAGGCCGCCGTTGCGGGCGGGTACGCCTCGCATACCAACGCCTCCTACCTCGTCATCGTCGACGAGGGACATCCGAACTACCGCAAGCTCATGCGCGCGGCCGACGCGGGTATCGAGGCGCCCGAAGTCAAGGACAAGGCCGGCAAGCCGGTCGAGCAGTACGTCGTTGTCGACGAGTCCACCGGAGAGCCGGCCTTGCACTCCCAGTGCTCCCAGGGCGTGCTCGAGTACGAGGGCGAAGTGAACGGCGTCAAGGTGCGCACGGGCTTCCTCCTGCTCAAGGAGACGGTGAGCGCCTACACGATGGACGAGTACGCCGATATCACGGGCATTTCCGTGGACGAGCTCGAGCGCATCGCGAAGGAATACACCTCCCACGGCGTCAAGACGAGCATCTGGGCCAATGGCGGTTCCTGCATCGCGGTCAACGGACTGGACGCCTCCATGGGCACGGTCGTGCTGCGCGCCCTCATCGGGTCGAACCAGATGACCGGCGGCAACGTGCCGTACAGTATGACTCCCGTGGCCATGGGCAACGGGGCGCGCTACAAGCTGAACGACATCGAGGGCAAGCCGGACGTATCGGCCAAGAACGCCACGGCCATCGCGCGCACGGGCAAGGCATGGGAGGGCATGGCGGAGTACGCCAACCGCGTCGCGGCTGGCGAGAAGGCTCCCAAGCCCACGCTGCCCTGGTACCCCAACGCGCCGCTTTCGGACGCCCAGACGCTTATGTCCATCGTCAACCGCTACCCTTACCAGGCCAAGATCCTCACCACATGGATGAACAACGTGCTGCAGGCCACGCCGGGCGCGATGCGCGACGAGGTGATCGACCGGTTCAAGGATCCGGCGTACGTGCCCCTGCACATCGCCTGCGACCTCGTCATCGGTGAAGGCACCCAATACGCCGACTACGTCGTTCCCGACGTCAGCCAGTACGAGAGCTTCGGCATCCCGCAGGTGGGAACCGCGTTCACGGGCTACGGCAGCACGGTGCGCTGGCAGGTGAAGGAGCCCGAGAGCATCCAGCTCGACGACGGACGCCATGCGAGCTGGGAGGCGTTCCTGGCGGACGTTGCGAAGGCTTGCGAGCTTCCCGGTTGGGGCGAGGGCGCCATCAAGGATGTGGACGGCAAGGCGTGGCCGCTCGACGATGCGGTCGACTACTACCTGAAGGCGGTGGCGAACCTCGCGTACGGCGAAACGCCGGTCGAGGACATCTCGCCCGAAGAGGCGCGCCTGCAAGGCCTCGACGAGCTTCCGCCTGCGTTCGCCGGTGCGGTGTCGGCCGAGGAATGGCCGAAGGTGCAGAGCGTGCTTTCGCGCGGCGGACGCTACTGGCCCATGTCGTTCATCTTCGGGGACGACGGACGCAGCAGGTGGTACGAGGACAACTACCGCGCCTTCGTATACAGCGAGAAGCGAGCGCTCGCGAAGAACTGCTACTCGGGCGAGCGGCTACCCGGCACACTGCACTATCGGCCCCAGACGTTCAGCGACCTGTCACCCATGACCGAACGGTTCTCGACCGACGAGTTCCCGTTCACGGCTTCCGAGCACAAGCCGCGCTTCCGCTCGGTGTCGATGCTGGCGAACAGTCCCATCATGCGCGACCTGTGCGACCACAACTACATCGAGATCAACGAAGAGGATGCCGCCGCCCTCGGCATCGCCGACGGCGATGCCGTCAAGATCACGAACCCGATCGGCGACGTGAGCACGGGCGAGGCCATGGTGCGCGCCGGGCAGGTGAAGGGCGCGTTCAGCTCGTCGTTCGGTTACGGGCACCGCGCTTACGGCGCGCAGGACGTCGAAGTGGATGGAACGCTGACGAAGGGCAACCCCGCCATCGCCGCGGGCGTCTACGTGACGACGATGCTCGATCCCACCGTCACGACCGACGGCGTGCTCGGCATCATCGCGGACAACGACGCTTCGTGCCCCGGACGCTCCGGCGGCATGTTCAAAATCGAGAAAGCGTAAGGAGGAGCTCCCATGAGCGAACAGAGACTGGGTATGGTCGTCGACCTCGCGCTCTGCATCGGCTGCAACGCGTGCGCGGTGGCCTGCAAGCAGGAGAACGACGTGCCGTTGACGAAATTCAACACGTGGGTGGAAAGCTGGGACGTGGACGACGGAGGACGCATCCGCCGCGCCAATCTGCCGAAGCTGTGCAACCATTGTGCGAACCCCGCGTGCGTGCACGTGTGCCCGACGGGTGCCAGCTACGTGGATGCGGACGGCTCGGTGCAGATCGACGTCGATAAGTGCATCGGCTGCAAGTACTGCATGGCCGCATGCCCTTTCGGCGTGCGCTACGCCAACGAGGAGACGGGCGACGTGCATAAGTGCACGTTCTGCCACCACCGCACGGCCAACGGATTGCTGCCGGCGTGCGCCGGGACGTGCGTGACCCATGCGCGCGTGTTCGGCGATCTGAACGATCCCGACAGCGACGTATCGAAGCGGCTGGCCGCGGCGGACGACGCGGGCGTGCTGCTCGACGATATGGGCATGAACCCGTCGGTGCACTACCTGGGCTTGGACAAGACGATGGCGATGGAGCGCGTGTCCGCCGTGCACAAGGGCGGCAACGTGAAAACGCCGTACGAGGGGAGGCTGTAATGGTGTGGGACGGTATCGTCGCCTGCGACCTGTTCTTCGCCGGGTTGGGTGCGTGGGCGTTCGTGTTCACGGTGCTGGCCGGCGGCAGGGGCGCGGCAGCGCGCAAGGTTAAGCTGATCGGCATGGGGACGGCGTTCGTCGCCGTGGCGCTCGGCGCGCTCATCCTGGCGGTGGACGCTCGCGGCGGGCTGCTGAACCCGTTGCGCTACCTCAACTTGCTGGGCAACTTCGGGTCGGTGATGACGTGGGGCGTGGTGCTGATCAGCCTGTTCCTGGCGTCGGCGTTCGCCTGCCTCGTGCTGCTGGCGCTGCGCAAGGACCCGCCGCGCGCCCTCGAGCTCGTCGGGTCGGCGCTGGGCGTGGGCGTGTCGCTGTACACGGGCGTGCTGCTGAGCACCGCTCCGGCGTTCCCTCTGTGGAACCTCGCCGTGCTGCCGGCCGCGTTCGCGGTGTCGGCCGCTTACACGGGCTATGCGGCATACGGCCTAGCCGCGCGCATCGCGGGTGCAGACGGCCAAGCCGCGCCCGCGTGGATGGGCAAGGCGGGCATCGTGCTCCCCGTGGTCGAGGCGCTGCTGGTCGTCGCCCTTCTTGCCGTGGTGTCGGCGACGCAGGGCAGTGCCGCCCTGTCCGCGGCGGCTTCTGTGGCCCAGCTGCTGACGGGCGTGTACGCGGCAGCGTTCTGGGGCGGCGTGGTGGTCGTGGGATTGGCGGTGCCCTGCGCGCTGGCCGTCGTGCGCGGCAAGCGAGGCGAAGCGGCACCCGGCTGGATGGGTCCCGTCGAATGGATCTGCATCCTCGTCGGAGGACTTGCGTTCCGCTACGTCGTCGTGATGGCGGCTGTGCCGCTGTTCGCCTAAGGGAAGGGGTTCGAAGATGAACGAGGAGGAGCCGTTGTCGGCGGACGCATGCCGAGGATTCGCCGTCATCGCCCGCGCTTGTGTTGAAGCCTTGGCGAACGAGCCGGTTGAGGAGGTCGTCGACGGCGTGCGCCATGCGGCGCAGGCAGTGGGCGAGGCGCGGTTCGACGGGGCGAGGGCCGACGCGGCGCTTCGACAACGCTATTACGACCGGTTCTTCGTGTCGGCGAGCCCCTTCTTCCTGCCGCTGTGCGAGAGCAGCGTGCGGGGCGCGGTGGAGGAGGGCGGACGCCTGAGGTACGCGCCCGCCGGCGGTGCGCGGGCCGATCACGTGCTGGCGTGCTATAGGGTTGCGGGCTTCGAGCACCGCGACGTCGGGGGCTTCGATTTGGCCGTCAAGACGCTGAAGCCCGATTCGATGGTCGCCGAACTCGCGTTCATGGCTTCGCTCGCCGAAGCCGCTGCCGCCGACGCGGAAGATCTTGCCGCAGCTCGCAGGGCGGCCTGCCTGCTGCGGCAGTTCGCTTGCGAGCACGCTGTCGGCTGGTTCGCCGCGGCAGCGCGCTACGCCGCGCGCGCCGACGACGATTTCTACGCTGGCGTATGCTCTCTGGCGGCGCGGGCCGTCAAGGCCGTCGCCGCCTGACGGAGGGGGATGAGGGGCGCGTGATGCGCCCCTCATCGTTTCGTGCGCGCGGCGGCGTTTAGATCGCGCGACCGACGTCGTTGCCGGCGCGGATGGCCAGCGCGATGTTGAACGGTTCGTTGCAGTCGCCGATGGCGTAGGTCTCCGCGACCGAGAGCCCGTCGAGCAAAGATGCGTTCGGCGTCATCTCGGCGCCGTCGACGATGGCGTCGCAGTCCACGGTCACTTCGGTGCCCACCTCGGTGGCGATGACGGCCTTGCCGTCCTTGACTTCCTTGATGGACGCGCCCGGCCACACCTTCACGCCGAGGGCGTACAGCGCCGTGGTCATGAAGCGGATGGCGTGCTGCGACTGCTGCATGTCGAGCTCTTCGTTGGCGTGGGGCGTGACGATGGTGACGCGCTTCTTGCGCACGGTGAGCCACAGCGCGCAGTCGAAGGCCTGGGCGTTCGAGCCGTACACGATCACGTTATCGCCCATCTCGGCGGCCATGAAGGAATCGAAGTCGATGACGGGCGCGTCGCCGGGGATGTCGGCCTTGTCGCGCACGCCGCCCACGGCGAGGATGACGGCGTCGGGGGCCTCGGACTCGATGAACGCCCGGTCGACCTCCTTGCCGGTGGTCACCTGCACGCCCGTGACCTCGAGCTGGCGCTTGAGGTAAGCGGTGAGGTCGTCGAGGTTCTCGTGGGGTCCCTTCACCATGCTCGCGAACGACAGGAGGCCGCCGAGCGTGCCGCTCTTCTCGTAGAGCGACACCTCGTGCCCGCGTGCAGCAGCGATGCGTGCGGCCTCCATGCCGGCGGGGCCGCCGCCTACCACCATGACCTTCTTGGGCGACGAGGCGGGCTCGAGCTCGTAGGTGGCCGGCCCGTTCTCGGTCATAACGCGCTGGGTGAGCGCATTCACGCGGCAGTAGCCCATCTTGCGGTTCAGCTCGTTGCTGCCGATGTGGCAGTGCAGGCAGCGCGTGCAGGGGGCTATCTCGTCGGCGCGGCCGTCGCGCAGCTTGGACACGTACTCGTTGTCCACGGTCAAAGGCCGGGTCATCATGTAGAAGTCCACTTTGCCGTCGGCGAGCGCCTGCTCGAAGAAGTCGGGCGCGTGCGCCGGGTCCATGTACGTGACGGTGCCGCAGGGGATGGAGACGGCCTCCTTGTAGCGCGCGACGACGTCGATGAGCATGCCCGCGCCGCTATGGTCGGCGATGAGCGAACCCTGGAAGTGGCGCTTGAAGTCCCATTGCGTGCCGTAGCCCGTGGCGCCCTCGATGCCGTAGAGCAAGAAGTACAGATCGCTCGCGAACTGGCAGGGATGGTTGCCCAACGGCCCGAGCCGCAGATGCATGGAGTCGCAGCCGGCAGCCTCGAACAGCTTCGCGAACTCGATGCCTTCCTCGATGGTGATGACGAGGTTGCTTGGCGAGGTCAGCGTGTTGTCGAGGTCCATGAGCGTGGCGTTGTTGGTGAGGTTGTCGTTCTCCTCGACGCAGTCGATGAGCATCTGCACGACGAAGTCGTCGCCGCACGCCTGCTTGATCTTCTCGATGCATTCGGTGATGAAACGGGCGCGGTTCTCGAGGCTGCCGATGCCGTACTGGTCCGTGCGCGTGTTGTGGTAGCGCGACAGGAAGTGCTCGCCTATATTGAAGCCGGCGGCGTTGATCTCGAGCCCCTTGAAGCCGAAGCGCTGGATGGTCTGCGCGAGGTTCACGGCGATGTCCTCGACGGCGACGATCTCGTCGACGGAGAGCTCGGCCACGTCGGGTCCGAAGTGCGCCCACTGCAGCCCGAGCGAGGCGCCGTGCTTGGCGCATTCGTCCACGAGGCGCGTGCAGAAGCTCTCGGCGTCCGCGTCGGCGGTCTCCCCGGTGACGAGCGATACGAGCTCGCCTTCGACCCAGATGAGCTCGACGCCGCCCTTCGCGAGGTTCACGTAGTACTGGAAGAACTCGTCGGTGAGGCCGCCCAGGTAGGTGGCCGACCCTGCCGCCGACTTGATCATGCGGTGGCTCGACTCGATGGAGCCTATCTTCACCGGCGAGAACAGCGTGGAGAAATCGGTCGTGCTCTGACGGTAGTCGTAGTCCTGCGGGTTCACGTACGCGGCCGGGATGAGCTCGGATTCGCCCGCTGCGCCTGCGGCCGCCGATCCTGCCGCGTCCGCGCCATCCGCGGCCTTCGTCGCGGGTGCGGCGCTCGGCGCGCATCCCGCGAGCCCGGCTCCCGCAACCGCGATGCCCGCTGCGCCGAGCCCGGTCAAGAAGCTTCTTCTCGATATCTGCGTTTCCATGTTCTCCTCCTGATTGTTTCCCGTGCGCGCCGCGTCCTGCGTGTCCATCGTCTGGTTGCCGTTCGCTCGCGGCGCCTCGCCTCCCTTCGGCGATGAGGGAAAGGCTACGCGACGTAAGGCGGAAACGCCTCACATGCGGCATGTGAAATAGCGGAAAGCGGGTTGGGAATTGCCACATGGCACGGGCGATTTCGAGAACAACGATTACAATAAGCCGGAAGAAGGAGACGGGGAAGGTTTGCTTGGCGCGCGCATCGAACGCCGTGAGGTCGCGCGCTGGGGATGAGGAGGGTAGCGTGAAGGATCGCGCGATCAGATGCCTGGGCTTGTCGTCGGTGCTGCTGATCGGAGTGCTCACCATTTGGGGCGGGCTTCCCTTGGGCGCGCTCACCCGGCTGGAGCTTTCGGATATCTTGAAATGCTGGTCGATCCCCTTGTCGATCGCGCTCGGGATGACGCTGTGCCTGGCCTTGCTGAAGCGCACGCGGCCCTCCCGGCGTTTCGTCGCCGCGGTGGCGGCGGTGGCGGCCGCGTGTCTGCTCGGCGGCTTCGCGCTGCTCTACACCTCGGTCGAGGGCTTTTCCCGCGTGCTCTTCGTGGTGCTGTCGTCTTCGGCGGCGGGGGTCGGGTACGGCCTGTTCTCGCTTGTGTGGCAGGATATCCTCTCGCGGCTGTCGTTCAACGGCATGACCAAGACGCTCCTGCTCTCCCTCGCCCTGGGGTCGGGGGAGTACCTGGCGTTGTCCGCGCTCCTTGGCGGAAACCTGCAGGCGGCGTTCCCGCTCCTTGTGGTCGCTGCGACCGTTCTGAGCGCGCTCGCGCTGCGCGCGCCGGACGATCCCGGCGTCGAAGGCCCGCAACCCGGCGGCCGCGCGGAAGGCGTGCGCGGCTTGGCGAAGGAGGTGGGCAGCCCGCTTCTCTGCGTGTGCGCCATCGCGTTCGCGGTGGCCTTGACGCGCACCATCACGCTCGACGGGATCGAGAATTCCGATCTGGTGAACATCGTGGCCAGCGGATGCATCATCGTCGTCTCGTTGGCTCTGTACGCGGCCTGGTGCTCCCCGCGCAGCGAGCGCACGGCGTTCGGGAAGCTCGGCATCCTGGGGCTGTACCGCATGTTCTTCCCCATCATCGTAACCGCGCTTCTGGCGCTTTCCATCGTAGGCGAGCCGCTCGCGCTCGCCGTGGCCACGCTCGCCTACGTGCTGTTCTCGTTCGTGGCGGTGTTCATGATGTCGACGAGCGTCTCCATCGCGCGGAGTCGAGGGCTCTGGTCGCCGCACGTGTACGGGGCGTTTGCGGGGGTGACGTACTTCGTGTTCGCAGGAGCCACGGCGTTGGGCGCATGGGTGTACCATCCGCGCAGCTTCGGCGCGGCCACGCTCCCGGTCGTCGTGCTCGTGGTGTTCTACATCCTGGCCATGTCGTACGCGGCGATCCAAGCGCGCAAGCGCAACGGGGAGGCGCGCGCGCCCGCCACCGCAGAACGGGACGGCGGTGCGCAGGCGTCCGTCGCGGCGACTGCCGTCGTCGACGAAGTGGCGCAGCGTTGCGCGATCGTAGCCGAAGAGGCAGGGCTGACGAAGCGCGAGCGGGACATCCTGTTGGTGCTGGCGAGGGGACGCGACGTCCCCAGCATCGCCAAGCAGCTGTTCATCTCCGAGAACACCGTCCGCTCGCACAGCAAGAGCATCTACCGCAAGCTCAAGATCCATTCGAAGCAGGAGCTGCTCGACCTTCTCGAGCGCGTCCCCCTCGACCGCGGGTAGCGGTGCGGGCCTTCGCGGGCTTTTTGCTACGAAGCCGGCTCTTCGCCCGCCTTCTGCATCTTCTCCACGATGAGGGCGGCGTTCTTCACCTTCTCGGCGCACTTGAACGGCACGGGCGGCTCTCCTCTGAGCACGTCGAAGCACGTGACGCCGTGGTACTTCTGCTCGAACTCGCCCAGAGCCGCGCGCACCTTGCCGAACACCACGGCGCGGCCCTCGAGGTCGCCCGGCACGCCGGTGCTGAACCGATGGCTGATGATGGCGGTGGCGGCAACCATCGCCCCGCACATCTCCTGGGTGGCGGCGAACCCGCCGCCGTACCCCTCGGCCATCCTCAGGGCCCCCTCCTCGTCCAAGCCGAGCTCGTCGGCGAAGGGCACGAGCACCGATTGCGCGCACGTGCATCCCTTCGCATACAGCCTGACCGCTTCCTTCGCTTGCTCACCCATGGAAACACCTCGCTTGCCTCGTCTTGACGCGCCGCCGCTTCTGCCTCCCATGATAGGAAAGACGACGGGAAACCACAATGAAAACCTGGTGGAAGGTGGAAGGGGAGAAGAAGCACGCGCGCACGGGCGCACGTGCCCGTGCCCCCCGGGACTCACGCCGGCGCGCCCTGCGCACCGCCTTGCTCGCCCTCGTCGTTGCGGGCAAGGTCGATGAGCTCCTGCTGCGAGTGCACGCCGCATTTCGAGAAGATGCTGCGCACGTGCGAGCTCACCGTGTTGATGGACACCGTCAGCTCGTCGCGGATGAACGGGCGGCTGCGTCCGGCCAGCAGCAGCGCGGCCACGTCGGTCTCGCGCTCGGTGAGGCCGAAGCGTCCCTGCAGGGCCACGGCCTCGCGCAGGAAGATGGCCTCGAGCTCGGCGCGCGGGGTGGCGTCGGCCCCCGGCCCCGCGTTCGCTCGGCGGCGCGGAGGGTGGGTGCGGTGGAACACCCAGTTCGGGTTGAAGCCCGTGGCCATGGCCACGAACACCACGAGCGACATGAGCGCGAACGACAGCACCATGATGCCCTGCGCGTCGAGCAGCTTCACGGCGAACAGGCCGCCCAGGCTGCCCGCGAAGATGCCCGCGCCCTCGCCGAGCGCATAGCGGCTGAACAGGTCAACCGTGCTGCCGCCTCGGCGGCGCAGGTACTTGCACGCGCCGATCCAGCACCCGAACTGCACGCCGAACATGCCGAGGAAGTTGATGGCGTAGGCCAGGATGCGCAGGTTGGCGTTGCCGTAGTCGAGGATGATGGGCACATAGCTCAGCATGAACAGCGGCAGGCTCCATCGGTACGCCAGCGACACGTTCATGTAGCGCGACATGCGCATGCACAGCAACAGCATGGCGAGCGACATCACGCAGGCGAACGAAAACGGGATGAGGTAGTGGGTGAACCGGTTGCCCGACAGCGCGGGCGTGGAGAGGACGCGGAAGAACGCGATCTGCACCCACGAGGCGAAGGCGAGCAACGTGAACGACCGCAGCCCGCGACGACCCGCTGCGCGTCCCTCCGCAGCGGCGTCGGGGGGGGGGCTTCATCGCTGCGTGCGAAGTACATGGACCCGAAGCACATGGCGGCCACGAGCAGCAGCACGATGAGGCCGCTCTCCTTCGTGAGCAGGATGACGAAGTACAGCAGAAACGAGACGGTGAACGCGCAGGGGATGACGAATTCGAGGCGCGCTTCGTTGAGCGCGCGCAGCCGCGCGCTCCAGATGACGGTGAACAGCACGATGGCGATGCCGCTCAGGGCGCTTCCGGCTACGAACACCTCGTCGAACAGCAGCATGCGGTCGGACCAGGCGAGCCAGATGAAGAAGTTCCCCGCCGCGGCGATCGTCGCCGCCGCCGTGAGGAGCCGGTCGCTCTGCAGCAGCCGGTCGGCCGCGGGCACCTTGCGCGCGATCAGCATGCCGGCAACGCCGCCGAGCGCCTCGAACAGGCCGCACATGAGCCAGATGCGTTCGAGGTGGTAGGTGGTCGGCACGCAGGCGATGGGCTCGACGGCCGAGGACAGCCCGCAGCCGAACAGGGCGCAGTACACCCACGCGAGAAACAGCGCGAAGCCGACGGTCTCGCGCCAATGGGCCACCAGGTTTTCACGGAAATGATCGATCATACGCCCTCCCTCGTATGGCATAAGTATAGCGTGAGCCTTATTGCTTGCCGCCGTCATAGTTGTGCGACAACAAGCGTGCGACCTGGGTAAACCACAATTTCACCGGATTAAGGTGAGACGTTCTCGGTCGCAATTCCATCCTCCCGGCCCACAAAACACCTTGATCAGGTGATGATCTGCGCCCGTTTGCCCCGTAGGCTCGACGACGTTGTAATCCCTGGACGAGGAGTGAGGCAAGGAGGAGGATATGGTTCAACCGAACATGGATCGAAGGACGTTCGTCGAGGCGCTGGGCGCCTTGGGGGCCCTGTCGATCGCCGGCGTGAGCGCGGGGTCCCCGCCGTCCGTGGCGGTGGCCGCGGAATCGGCGTTCCCGCCGCCGCGAACCGGCAAGCCCATCGAGGCGAAGGTCGATCCCAAGACGGGCGACGTGTCCGTCAACGAGGACGTGATCGTGCGCTATTCGGGATGCGTGGGGTGCTACCAAGCCTGCGGCAACCGCGTGAAGCTCGACCGCAAAACCGGCCGCGTGCTCGGCGTGGGGGGCAATCCCTACAATCCGTCGGGCGCCGTCAAGCCGCTCGCGTTCGACGCGCCGCTCGAAGAGGCGTATCGCTCCATGAGCTACGCCAACGGCGCGGGCAACATCACGCGCGGCACGATCTGCGGGCGCGGCCACGGCAAGCTCGACGCGGTCAGGCAGCACGAGAGAATCACAACGCCGCTCACACGCGCCGGCAAGCGCGGCGAGGGCCAATGGAAGCCAATACGCAGGGATCAGATTACAAAGGACATCACCGCG
>ENA-OQNO01000946-OQNO01000946.1-human-gut-metagenome-genome-assembly--contig:-NODE-946-length-22090-cov-77.639667_pt1 | contig 22090 bp, 21 predicted proteins | sample MGYA00242629_ERZ504880 | MGnify/ENA primary metagenome ERZ504880 (study PRJEB26092, sample SAMD00036377) | human gut metagenome | host: Homo sapiens | study: EMG produced TPA metagenomics assembly of... | reverse complement strand
CTGCACCGGTCCCTGGGCTACAGGACACCCGAAGCGGTGGAAACCGAGTATTATCAACATCGAGTATTATCAACATCAAGCGGCACAAGCCGCCTCACTATAAGGGCGGAACAAAAATCAGGCCACTTCAATAAGATGATAAAAGGGATTGTAGAATGGAGAGAAGACGTGACGGATGGAATTGACCAGCCTGATGTATCTGGTGTCGATAAACATTGTGACAAAAACTCAGACCGTGAGCCGATTCGTGTAGCCCAGATTGTCGGTAAAATGCTTGGTGGCGGAGTTGAAGCCGTAGTGATGAATTATTATCGTCACATTGACCGCAGCAAAGTGCAATTTGACTTTTTAGTTGATGAAGATTCCACTCGTGTCCCAGAGGATGAAATCACTGCTTTGGGTGGCCGAATATTCCGCATACCACCCTACCAGCATCCAATCCGCTACCGTCGTGAGCTGATTCGCTTGATGCGTGAACAGCAGTGGCCGATTGTGCACAGCAATATCAATACGTTGAGCGTGTTCCCGCTATCGGCGGCAAAGAAGGTTGGAGTGCCGGTGCGTATCGCGCATTCTCATTCGACTATGGGCAAAGGCGAATTCGCAAAAAACGCGATGAAACTTGTGTTGCGTCCGTTCGCCAATGTGTATCCAACGGTTCGTTTTGCATGCAGTCGTTATGCAGGAAAATGGTTATTCGGCAAAAATGCGGATTTTACCGTGATTCCCAATGCTATCGAATTGGATAAATTCCGTTTTAATGCTGAAACGCGTAAACAAACACGTAAAGAGCTCGGCATTTTGGATGATACGTTCCTGATCGGTCATGTTGGACGTTTCATGCCACAGAAGAATCAGTCGTTTCTGGTTGATGTGCTTGCGGGGCTGCTTCCTAAATGCTCTGACGTCATGCTCGCCTTCGTTGGTGATGGTCCTGACAGGACTGCGGTTCAACAATATGTTGAAGAACTTGGTATCGCTGATCATGTGCTATTCCTCGGTCAACGCTCGGATGTCAATCGTCTATACCAGGCGTTCGATGTGTTCTGTCTTCCCAGTCTTTACGAAGGATTGTGCGTCGTTGGTATTGAAGCACAACGAGCCGGACTTCCATGCCTGTTCTCCGACGCAATTACACGAGAAGTTGATGTAACAGGTGCGTCTAGATTCATGCCTATAACATCGCCTGAAGAATGGATCTCGTTTATATCGGCAATTGAATCGCTATCAAACTTGCATTCCTCGAAGCGCTCAGATCAAATTAGCGGTGATATCGAAGAATACGATATCCAACGATGTGCAAACAGCTTGGTAAAAAAATATGAATCATTTATCTGCGAATAAGAGGAACGGGAAGTGAAGATGAATCCACGTGTTGCTGTTATTACTTCCGGTTACTTGCCGGTTCCTAACGTGCTTGGTGGCGCGGTCGAAGCGTTGGACATGATGATGGTCCGAGAGAATGAGAAGACCGCGAATTTTGAGTTCACGGTTTTCTCTTCCTGGGCACTTGGTGTTGATGAAGTTATTCGTGATGGTGCTTTTCAACATACTGATTTTCGCTTTATCAAAACGCCAATGCTAGTAAAGGCTGCCGATCGGTGTATTTACTGGGCCGCGAAATATATTCTTCGCAAGAAGAAGCTCATGAGCTACCGGTATATTGCGCAACGTTTGTGGTACATCCGCAAGGTGGCCAAAGCATTGAGCAAAGACGATGCGAGCGGCAAGACGCCATTCGATAAGGTCATGATTGAAAACCATGCCACATTGTTCATGACCATGCAGAAGTACCGCAACACTGAACGTTATGCGGACAAGGTGTATTACCATCTGCACAATGAAGTGACCAATGACTTCGGTTGCAAGCATGAGATAGCCCAGGTCAAGAAGGTTTTGGGCGTTTCTAATTACATCGTTGAGACGCTTGACAGGTTCCTTCGAGAGCATGGCGAGGGCGGGCTTAAGCCCGAGCAGAAGGCGGTATGGCGCAATGGTGTGGATACGAGTAGGTTCGGTTCGGAGGAAGCCGACAAGAAGGCGCAGGTTTTCCGTAAGAAATATGGCATTGGCGAAGATGATGTTGTATTCCTGTTCTCAGGCCGTCTTACCCCAGAAAAAGGAGCGGAGGAACTACTTCGAGCTTTCAGTGAAGTTGCGGAGGAAATTTCCAACGCGAAGCTTGTAGTTGCAGGCGCGTTCTTCTTTAATTCGAATATTGTGAGTCCGTTTGAACAGAAGCTGCGGAATTTGGCATCAAATCCAGGTGTGAAAGACCGTATTATTTTCACTGGTTTTGTGGACTATGACAACATGCCTGCCATCTACGCTATGTCTGACGTATGCGTTCTGTCGTCAATTTGGGATGATCCTGCACCTTTGGCGGTAATCGAGAGCCTAGTTTCCGGCAAGCCGTTGATTACCACGCGTTCCGGAGGCATTCCAGAATATGCGGATAATCAGTCCGCCATCATCCTTGAGCGGAATGATCGGCTCGTTGATCAATTGGCTGAGGCCATGATTGAGCTTGCCCAAGATGCAGGTAAACGAGCGGCTATGGGAGCTCATGCGGTAACATTGCGCTCGGAGCTCAACAAAGAAATGTACATGTCGCAGTTGTCTGGGCTTATGAGGTGATTGCGTGAATAAGTATAAGAATTTGCTGATTAATGTCGGCATCTTCGGACTCAGCGCAGTAGCCACCAAACTGATGGCATTCATACTGATGCCGTTGTATACCCTGTACCTATCTACAGAGGAATACGGCATCATGGACATGGCTACCATCATGGTGACCACATTATTCCCTGTACTAACTTTGCTCATCAGCGAGGGCATGCTCCGTTTTACGCTTGATGATAAGTCAAAAGCCGCGTTTTATATTACCGAAACCATGCTGGTCATGTTGGCAAGCTGTGTGCTATTGGCAATTCTTCTGCCAGTATTTGATTTGCCTATTTTTGGTGGGCTAGGTAGATATAAAATTTGGTTCCTGTTGTCCTATGCGGCATTGTGTTTTCCCTCTGTGATGGGTACTGTCGCTAGGGCTATGGATCAGATGAAACTCATTGCTTACGCCTCAATATTGTCTGCGCTTATTATGGGCGTGCTTGCTTATGTGTTGATTGCCGGAATGAATCTCGGTCTTATGGGGTATTTCTACTCTTATATCGTAGGCAATGGTTCAGCGATTCTGGTATATCTTTTTGCCGGTAAGCAGTATCAGTTTATCGATTTTACAGTATGGCGAAACAACGCGTCTCTTCGTAAGCAGCTTTGGCGCTACTCACTGCCATTGGCTCCAAATTCATTGTGCAACCAGATTCAGACGACAGTTAGTCGTTTCATTATTACAGGTGTACTGGGTATTTCCGCTTCTGGTTTGTATGCTGCAGCTTCAAAGATTCCTAATTTGCTTAATGTGCTTCAACAGATTGTTCAACAGGCTTGGCAGCTTTCCGCGTTCCAAGAGTTTAAGAGCTCTGGGCTCAAGCATTTTTATGATGTAATTTGGCGTGTGTATCAAGCCTTGATGTCGATAGGAAGCGCGTTAGTGATTACGTTATCTCCGTTCATCGCCAAGGTACTGATGCAGCGTCAGTTTTACTCGGTATGGCCGCTAATTTCCATCCTTGTATTAGCTTTCTATCTGGGTGCCATCAACAATTTTCTTGGCACAATTTATCAGGCCTATATGCGTACAAAGCCATTGCTTATAGCAACGATTGTAGGAACTGTATCATGCCTTGCGTTTACTGCTATGTTCGTGCATAGTTGGGGTATTTTAGCTGCAGCGCTTGGTGTACTTGTGGGCAGTTTGACGATATTCGTAATTCGTGTAATTGATATCCGTCGTTTAATGCGTGTCGACATGAGGCCGTTTCCCACTGCCATTACCATGGGGCTGCTCGCTGTTCAATCTGTAGTGACTCTGAGCCAATGTGGCCATTACCTGTCTTTGTCATTGATTTGCCTGTTATCCATTGCAGGTGTTCAATGTTATGAGCTCAAGCCTTTAATTAATTTGATGTTTGGAAGGAGAAAATATACAGCATGAGCGACAATCCATCTAGCTTTCATGAGGGGGCCACGCCAGAAGACTTCCCCTTGATTTCGGTAATTGTCCCTGTATATAAAGTCGAGCGTTATCTCGATCGTTGTGTGCAGTCAATCGTTGACCAAACGTACCGGAATTTGGAAATCATCTTGGTTGACGACGGCTCTCCGGACTCCTGCCCAGACATGTGCGATGCTTGGATGGCTAAAGATTATAGAATCCGTGTTATTCATCAGGAGAATCAGGGATTGGGAGCTGCTCGAAACAGTGGAATTGAAAGTAGCACGGGAGAGCTCATAGGCTTTGTGGATTCCGATGACTGGCTGGAACCAACCATGTATGAGGCTCTTTTTAATTCTCTTAAAAACAATGATGCCGATATTTCTATGACCGCCAGCATTATGGAATATCCTGATGGACGACAAATCTGTCCCTACCAGCCTAATGTCCATTTAGTGATGACCACTTCAGAATCATTCAAGTATGTTAACCTACCGGGCTACTCGACGATTTCTGCTTGGAGCAAGCTTATCAAACGCTCTGTGTTGGGGGATATACGTTTCCCGGAAGGGTGCATTAATGGTGAGGATTCGAGATTTACTTATGAAGTACTTGCGGCAAGTAAACGAACTACTTTTGATTCGGTGCCTCTGTACCATTATCGGGCAACTGAGGGAAGCCTTTCTCGTACATACACAAACTATAATTGGGCAGGTTACGAAGCTACTAAGCAGATGGTAGAACTGGTACGTCGGAGGTTCCCTGAGCAGCTTCCTTTTGCCTTGTACGGGTTGATGCGGAGCATGATAAGCCTTTATGATCAGGCTCTTGTCACTAGGAGTTCCAAAGAACAACAATGGCGACGTTTCGCAAAAGATACGCAGGCCTTTGTTAGGCGCAACATAGGGCTTGTTGCCGAGTCGGTGGATCTTCCTCGGGGACGCAGCATGCAGCTTAAGCTCATGGCGGTATCTCCAGTCCTCTACAGTGTGTCTTTCCTGATTTATAAACGTATCCATCCGGAACGGAGTAAGTAAGAAGATGAGCCTTAAACAACTTGCCTTGCAACTGGTATACGGGCACAAGTCCTCGTCGGAGCAATATGTATCGTGGCTTCGTAGACAAGGGATGCATATAGGGCAGCATGTGCATCTGTATACGCCATGGTCTATCAAGATTGATACTCAGAGACCTTGGATGATTGAGATTGGCGATAACGTACATATTACTGCAGACTGTTCTATTTTGCAGCATGACTATAGCTGGGCATTGGTGCAGCGTCTTACCGGAGAAGTGTTGGGCTCATGTGGAATGGTGCATATTGGTAATAATGTTTTCATTGGACAGAAGTCATTGATTCTTAAGGGGGCCGAAATCGGAGACAACACTATCATCGGAGCTGGTAGTGTGGTAACCGGTCATTTGGAGGGGAACGCTGTATATGCAGGCGTACCGGCGAAAAAGATTTCTTCTCTAGACGTATATGTAGACAAGCGGCGTAACCTTCAATTGGAGGAAGCGACACTATTAGTGCGTAAATATGAGGAAGTGTACGATAAGCGTCCGCCTAAGGAGCTGCTCAGGGAATTCTTCTGGCTATTCGAATCTCGTGATGCTCAGCTGAATGAAACATTCCAGGATGTATTTCGCCTCGATGACAATACGGAGCGATCGCAGCGGGCATTTATTCGTAGTGAGCCTATGTTCGAAGGCTATGAGGCTTTTCTTGAATACGTCGAATCGGACCCACAATAGCAGTATCGGAAAGGAACTTCCTATGACTACCTCCTACACCATCACCTGCAGCCGGCCGACGAATTACGGTGCTGTTTTGCAAACCTATGGTTTGAACACCGCACTACGCAAGATAGGTGTGGACGCAAAGGTGCTGGATTACAATCCCAAGTACTACTACACATCCACACAGCCATTGCCTATTCGTATGGTCCGTGCCGTCGTGCGTTTCCCCGACTTGACCAAGGGACGCAAAGTGTTCGGCAAGTTCCTTGAGGACTATGTACCTATGAGTACCAGAACTTACCGCACCCTTGCCGAGATTGAGGCTGACACCCCCCAATCCGACGTCTATATTTGTGGCAGCGACCAAATTTGGAACTGTAAGAACAAACTTAATGGTAAAGATGATGCGTTCTTCCTGTCATTTGCGCCTGCGGGTGCTCGCAAAGTAGCGTATGCTGCCAGCATTGCCATGCCTGAAATTCCTGACGATCAGAAGGATCGTTATCGTCGGTTGATTTCCAATTTCGATGCTGTGTCTGTACGTGAACCGTCGTCGGTGTCCATGCTTGAAGATCTTGGCATTAGTAATGTTCAATCCGTTATTGACCCAGTATTTCTGCTTGAGAAGGATGATTGGGACGTAATCGCCGACGCCAGCGATTTCATTCCCACTGAAGACTACGTACTGGTATACGGCTACAACCGTCAGAAAGATGTGTATGCCTACGCACGTCGGCTTGCCAAGAAGCTGGGCGTGAAAGTCTATACCATCGGTACTGCCATCGAAGATTACACACTTGATCAGGACCGTTATTTCTGGAATGCTTCTCCTAACACTTTTGTGAACCTTATTCGCAATGCGAAAGCCGTGGTGACAAATTCATTCCATGGCACTGTGTTCTCTATTGTGTACAACAAACCATTCCACTTCTTTACAGTTAAGCAGACCACAAACTCACGCATGCTCGACCTGCTGAATTCGCTGGCACTAAAAGACAGACATGTTACCAGTGGCGACCTGCTAAGCAACCACATCGACTATACACAGCCGAATACTCTACTCGCTTCATTACGTAAACAGTCATTAGCTTATTTGCATAGCAGCGTATCGGAACCACTAAATCAGCAATAATCAAGAGTCCAAAGGAATGTCATTATGAATTGGAAGAGCACTGTAGAACAGTGGATGCCAAAACCGCTTATAGCTCCTCTCAAGAATCTGCGTCAAAGCATTCATCTATATCAAGATTCGTGGGCACAAGCCAAGCGGTTTAATCGTAGCTACTCTCGCATTATGCCCCATGAGCGAGTAAGAATCGAGACACGAGTGATGTTTCTCAGCCATCAAATTGAAAAGGGGCTGAGCCATCACAATTTTCGCTATGGGTTCGGGAAAAAAGTTTTTAACGAGCTTCCGACCCTGCTTACACGTCTGGAACAAGCAGATCTGAATTTCGCTAATAACACTGTGTACAAAGAAAGTCTTGCTGCGCTTCATGAGTACATGCAGCGTCATCTCGATGCGGAGAAAGATATTTCTTGGCAGCAATTGTTATTCACTGCAGATCAGTGGCAACGCATTATGAATGCCGAATCAAATGATGGTGGAAGCATATCTATCCGTAAAAGTGACAAGCTCAATAACAAAGATCTTTCCTTTGCTGCGCTAAGTGAAAATAGACATTCAGTTCGTGAATTTGCTGATGAGCCGGTGTCCCTAGACGAACTTAACCAGGCAATTCAGATGTCCATGCGCACTCCATCAGTGTGTAACAGGCAACCCACCAGGGTGCATGTCATTCTCGACAAGGAAGTCATCGCAGAGGCTTTGCACATTCAAGGTGGTGTTAATGGATATCCAGCCCCTCCCGCATTGCTGATGATTACTTCTGACTTGCGTGCGTTTATGACATCTTATGAGCGCAATGAGGGATATACCGACGGTGGCCTGTTCGGAATGTCACTACTATTATCTTTGGAATCTTTGGGAATTGGAGCTTGTCCGCTCAATACCATGTTTACGGCAACTGCAGAAAAGAAAACCCGCAAACTTTTGCATTTGCCTGACAACGAAGTACCCGTCATGTATATCGAAGTTGGACATTTCTTGGACGAAACACGTACCTGTCGGTCCACTCGATTCCAAGGCTCAGATATTACCTCGGTCTTGCAGTAACCACAGACTGATATTCCCGTTCGCGTACTTGCATCTGTGTGATCAGATAGTCGCATAATCAGCAAGGAGCCTTCCATGGACGCACTCTCTGTTTTCGTCACTACATCATTGCCCAAAGCTGGAGCGCAAGTTGCCGGGTTGCCATTGACGCTGAATTTGCTACTTACCGCATATGTAATTCTTCGTCATCCAGACCGAACTTTATTGATGATGCAGAGGTTTCGCGGATTGGCCGTGGCTTACGGAGCTCTGTTTGCGTCTGGTCTGCCATACATGTCTCAAGGACGGATGTCTTTAGACATGTATGGCAATGGTTTATGAAGCGTTAGTCGTATTTGATCAACTGGCTATGCTATTTGTTCTACGGGATGAAGTTTCTTGAACAAACCCCTTTTGGGAATATAATGTATCAAAATAAGGAAAAGAATGTTTGTTTACATAACGACTGTTTTCTGCTGCACACTTTTGATGTGTGTGGCAGATAAAATGAGTAAAAAGGCAAGGGTTTTACCTTTTGTCATTACTTTTTTGATTTTATTCACAGTATCTGGATTTCGCTATGGAGTTGGAACAGATTATTTCTTTACATATGTTCCAACTTATAAACAGATATATAATGGCACACCTCCGCCAATGGAGCCCATATTTAAATGGCTTAACGGGCTGTGTATTGATTTTGCAGGTAGTTGGTATCAGTCTATCTTTATTGTTACAAGCTTTATATTCATAGGTTTAGTATATATTGCTATATACAATATGCCATGTTCAAAAGCTCTATTGACTGTTTCTTTTTTGTGTGGTGGGTATTTCTTACTCTCATTGAATGTAGTTCGCCAGACAATAGCTACTGCATTATTCTGTTGCGCGTTATTTCTTGTGAAAAGAAATATGGATGGCGAAAAACAGTTACAGAGTCTTTTTGAGGCTTTTTCCTTAGTTGCGATAGCGGTAGGTTTTCATTATTCCGCTATAATTTATTTTGCTGTCATTCCTCTCCTTTATTTAAAGCTTGACAGAAAAATATATTTGTCCCTTTTTGCTTTTTTTGCTGTTCTTGTACCTACCTTTGTTGCAGTTATTGGTATCTTACTCAAAGGGACAAAGTATGGGAACTATATATCTGGCTACTATCTGGATTCTGGCAAAGCATTTTCGTTATCGTCTTTGTTGTTTGTAGGTTTCTTCTTTGTCTATTTGTTTACGAAATCTAAAGAGGGTGATCATTGGTTTACGGTTTTTAGAAATTTGCATTTCGTGGGATCCATAGCTATTATGATTGGTCTGTCTATACCACTAGGTCAGAGAGTTTCTGCATTATTCTATTTGCTTAATTTTCTTAGTATACCGTATTATCTTGAATACTATGTTGCAGGAAGAAAGAAAATCTTTGCAAAAATATCATATTTTTCTTTATGTCTTTTTATATTCCTGCACACGTTATCAGTTAATGGAAACGGCGTTCTACCATATAATTTCGCTATATAATATTAGTTAACGTAATCGTTAATTGAGATGCTTTTAAATTAAGAAACAGAAAACTTAGCTGCAATAGAGAATTTTGCCATAATGTTTTTTTTAAATAAGGCTTGAATGATACTATAGGAGTGAGTACTCATGTCGTATGAATTATATCGAAGCAGATCGCGTATTATATGGGTTGATATCGCCCGCGCAGTAGCCATGATGCTTGTTTTTACCGGGCATCTCGGTGCGAGATGGTTTCCGCAGTTGGAACCATTGCTGACTGCCATATATACCTTCCACATGCCCTTGTTCTTCTTACTGAGCGGATTGTTCTTCAAACCGACTGTCAATCTGTTGAATTTGATCATTAAGCGAGCAAAGACCTTGCTTATCCCTTACTATTTATTCTCAGTATTCGCATTGGTATCTCCCATAGTGAAATTACTCCGGCCATCATTGTATGAATCTGCTGGAAAATCTGCTGATTCCAATCCTCTGAGCGCGATTATCGCCATTGTATTTGCACAGGGCAATGCTGGATTATGGTTCTTGTGGTCATTGTTCGTAGCCATACCTTGTCTATGGCTTACAGTGCGAGTCGTGCGATCCAATAAATTGGTGTTGGCTGCAGTCCTTTTGGTGTATCTCATCATCGATTTCTTCCTCAAGGGTTCTTCTGTGGCAGCAATGCTTCCTTTCCAGCTTGGGAAAATCTTTGAGGCCACTGCGTATGTAGGATTTGGATATCTCATTGCTCAGGCATGTGACATTCGGAAATGGGATCGGCTGGACTTCAGTCACAAACTTGGCGCATTTTTGGTTTTCACTGTAGCGTTTCTGATTTTGGAACATTTCTCTGCAGCACAGCCTGTGGCTACAGGTGCGATGCTTGCTACACTTGCACTGTTTACCACGTTCTTTGGCATGGCGATGGCTATCGCTTTCAGCCTGTTGTTGCCAGAAGCGCGTTGCTTCGCCACAATCGGTCGGGACAGTCTGGTTTTTTACGCCTTGAATGATCTTGCTCTTAAGATGGTCAAGTTTGTTTTGTTCTCCGCCGTTGGTATTCCTGTGGCTTCTTTGCCGTTGGGAGGACAGCTTCTCGTTGGATTCTTAACACTTATCGCTGCGATTGCTGTCTGCTATGTTCTTGACATCTTTATTCAGCGTCATATGCGGTGGGCTATTGGCGATTTCAATTCAGTACGTCATGCCTAATTGAATTCGGAGAGCATTTTGCTACTCCGAATTTATCGAATTGATAATCCAGGGTTGACTATTAGTTATGTCGTTACAGTTAGATAAATGTAATGACATAACTAATAGTCTCCTTTGTACTCCGATTATATGGAATCCCCGTTGTCTATTTGTAAGTGCAACAGCCTTGTTGGGTCTTTAAGTTTAGCAGTTCGTCGGTGAACGCCTCGGCGGGTGTGCGGTATCCGAGCACGCGCATGGGGCGGTTGTTGATCTCGTCGACGATCTCCTGGACCTCGCGCGCCATGCCGGGGTCGATGACGGCGCGTTTGGGCAGGTACCGGATCATGCCGTTGCGGTTCTCGTTGCTGCCCCGCTGCCACGAACTGTAGGGGTCGGCGAAGTACGTGGCCATGCCCAGCTCGTCGCGCAGACGCGCGTCGCGCGCGTGACGCTGGCCCTGGCCCCCGCCGGCAGCGGGGAGAACATCGCCAATTGGGCCCCGACGCTTTCGTCGGCGGTCCTGTCCGGGATGATGGCGGCCATGAGGAACCGGGTCCTGCGCTCGACCTCGGTGTGCAGATGGCAGCCCGTCCCGATGACGCTGTCGGCCTCCCAATGACCGAAGCCGCCGCGATCCCCGGGATCGAAGGGCCGTTCGTGGATCGGAGTGCGTCCGGGTATCGGGAAACGGGGCGCCCTCCTGCCGCCACGTGTGTTTCTGCAAATTGGCGTCCACAGTATGGGCACTATTTTTCAGCAGCATAGGCGGCTGGTTTCCAGCAGAAACTGCGTCGTCGGGTCCGCCGCCTTTTTCTTGGTTATCTGGTCATGAGGGCGTGCTCGCTGCGGTAGGAGCCTCCCTCAAATCTGATGAGCCTGCCGTGGTGCACGGTGCGGTCGATCAGCGCGGCGGCCATGTTCTTGTCGCCGAGCACGCGTCCCCAGCCGGAGAACTCGATGTTCGTGGTGTAGATGACGCTCCGGGTCTCGTAGGAATCCGATATGACCTGGAACAGGAGCCTGGATCCCTCCTCGTCGACGGGCATGTAGCCGAACTCGTCGATGACCGGGAGCCTGGCCTTGGCGATCTGCCGGAGCTCCGTGTCGAGCCGGTCCTCCCGCTTCGCGCGGCGCAGCCGCATGGGCAGCCCGGTCGCGGTGAAGAACCTGACCGGTATCGCGCGCATGCACGCGAGCCTGCCCAACGCGACCGCGAGATGGGTCTTGCCGGTGCCGACGGGCCCGTAGAGCACGAGGTCCTCGCAACGGTCTATGAAGTCGAGCGTCTCGAGCTGCGCGCGTCCCCAGTCGGCGGGCATGCGCAGGTTGGACCAGTCGTATCCCTCGATGTCCTTCGCGTTCGGGAATCCCGCGGCCTTGAGGAGCCGGACCCGTTTCGACCGCTCCCTGGAGGCGATCTCCGCGTCGAGCCGGCTTTCCATCAGATCCAGCTGGACGGGCGTCGCCCGCTCGATGGCCTCGGCGAGCACGTCCCGGGTCAACGGCAGCCGTCTGGCCGTCTCCATGATCCTCCCGCATCTGGCGATGGTGTCGGCCCTGCGTCTGCGTGCCGTGTTCCGTCCGGTCGCGTCGTTCATCGTCCCGCCTCCTTCCCGCCGTTCCCGGTGATGAACCGGTCGTATCCGGCCAGGTCGGGCCCGTCGTCGGTGATGGCGCCGGCATCGGTGTCGCGTGCACGCAGGGCGAGGGTGACGAGCGTTGATTCGTCCAATGCCGAACCCGGCCCGTCGGCTATCGCCCGGCTCGCGGCCGCGACCGCGTTGCGGAAACCGGCGGCCGCGCATGCCGCGCCTATCGATCTGAGGCTCTGCGCGAGGCGTTTGGAATCGGCCTCGTCGAGCCATGCGCGCACGTCCTCGGGGAAGTCCGGGCGTATCGACGATTCCCTCCAGGATCCGGGTTTGGCCGCGAGCACGGGCATGGCCAGCTCCGGATCCTGCAGCGTGGACTGGCTCCGTCCGTATACCCGGGGGTACCGCGCGACGATCTCCCCGGTACCGGGGTCGGTGATCCGCACGCTGTCCCAGCGGATGGCGGCCAGGAGCGTCCTTCCGTGCAGCGCGGCGCCTGCGAGGTACCGGTTCGAGTCGATGTCTATCTGCCCGTACTTGTCGGCCCTGCGGCTCTCCCATCTGATCGGGTCGAACGTGGTGGAAGGCAGCGGCATCAGCGCCGCGCGATCCTCCCCGAACACGTCCCCGATGGCGGTGCCCCTGCGGTGATGCCTCGACGAGGCGGCCAGCGCATCGCATCTGTCGAGCATGATCCGTCCGAGCTGCGCGTGGGTCTCGGCCTCCGGCGGCGGGACCATGAGGTCGCGGCGGAGGAACCCGACCGCGTTCTCCACCGCGCCCTTCTCCCAACCGGAATAGGGGTTGCGGAACCTCGCGTCGATGCGGTGGTGCGCGAGGAACGCGTCGAACACCGCGGCGGGCGTCACCTCGCCCCTCGCGTTCCTGCGTCCCGCGCCGGTGGCGTTGTCCATGACGATCACGGGAGGGACGCCGCCGATGTGCTCGAACACCTCGACCAGCCCGTGGCACAGGCATTCCGCGTTCTCCCCGGGCAGGCTCGCCGCGTACCGCATGTTCGAATGGGGGAACGTGACGACCAGGCAGTGGTCGTCCACGAGCCCGCCGGCGATGCGGGCCTTCGCCACGCCGAAATCGATCTGCGCGACGCCGGGCGCCCAGACGAGCTCGCCGTACCCGTCGGAACCGCTCCGGTTCGCCTCGCGCCAGCGTCTCACGTACCCCGGCGTCGTCGTGTACTCGCCGTCGTAGCCGGTCTCCGCGCGGAGCCTGTCGTGCACGCGTTTGGCGGTATGGCGCTGCTTGCGCGGCAGCATGCGGTCGGCCTCGAGCCATTCGTCGACCAACGCCGCGTACGGGTCGATCTTGGAGCCCCGGCGCCTGTCCATGGGCGGTTTCGGGGTCATGTCGTCCATATCAGCGTATTTCGCGACCGTGGCGCGGTCCACGTCCAGCCTCCTCGCGATCTCCGACCTGGACACTCCCTGACGGTCCAGCCTCCTGATATCTTGCTGTTTGGGCATCGGCATCGCCATCGTCCTTTCCTTCCCGAGCGCCGCCGGCTGCAACCGGTGGATTCGTTTTCTGGTTACGTCTCGGGAATATACAGGCACGGCGGACCGGTGCCTGTTCTCGTCTGGGCGGTCATATGGTGCAGTTCCTGCTGGAAACCGGCAGCCCATACTGCGGAAAGATAGTGCAGAAACTGCTTAAGAAAAATTGAAGCAAAACAACGGTTCCCACAGGGGCGGGACAACTCCCGCGCCCGGCGACCTGGCCGACCGGAACTTCACCGCCGAACGGCCGAACGAGAAGTGGCTGACGGACATCACCGGGGTCAAGGCCGGGGACGGGAAGGGCGTGCCTCTTGCCGCCGGTCGACTGACACGATGGCGGGATCGTCGCGTATGCGGCCGGTTCCGGTCCCGACGCCGGGCTAGCCAACAGGATGCTCGTCAGGGCCGCGGAAACGCTGCCGGAGGGAGCGCATCCCTTGGTGCGTTCCGACCGCGGATGCCTGTTTTTAGTCAAGTCGGTGTTTCGTGTTTCGTCACTAATTTTTTTCGGTTTTCGGCATGAGGAGTGCCGGCCGGTGGTTTGTCTTACTGGTTGTCCGTCTTGCCGAACATGAGGGCTTGGCTGACGCGTCGGCTGGGGCCGGTGAATTCGATGAGGCGTCCGTGGTGGACGATGCGGTCGATGATCGCGGCGGCGAGTTTGTCGTCGGCGAAGATCGTCCCCCATTTGCTGAACTCGATGTTCGTGGCGGAGGATGATGCTGCGACGTTCGTAGCTGCCGGCGATGATCTGGTAGAGGAGACGGGCCCCGTCGAGGCGCACGGGCGCGTAGCCGAACTCGTCGAGGATGATCAGGTCGGCACGGGCGAGGTCCCTGAGCAGGCTGTCGAGGGCGCCGTCGCGTTTGGCCTTGCCGAGCTGGAGCACGAGCTCCGCGGTCTGCCGGAACCTCACGCTCCTGCCTTGCTCGATGGCGAGCATGCCCAGGGCGGTGGCCAGGTGGGTCTTTCCGCGTCCCGTCTTGCCGTAGAACACGAGGTCCTGCGCCTTGGCCGCGAAATCGAGGCCGGTCAGCTGCTCCTTGGTGTATCCGTCGGGCAGGCGCACGTTCGCGAAGTCGTAGCCGTCGAGGCTTTTGGGCACCGGGAACCGGGCCTGGCGCATGAGCCTTGCCCGTTTGGAGGCCTCCCTGTTGGCCAGTTCCGTGGCGAGCATGCGGTCGATGGCGTCCAGTTGGCGGGGCGTGGCCCATTCGAGCGTTTCGTCGATGGTGGCCTTGGAGATGAACAGGCTCCTCGCCCGCTCGCGCAGCGGGCCGGGGTCGGTCCGTCCGTTCTTCTGGTTCACTCGTCCTCCTTGGTGTAGGCGATGTCGTATTCGCTCAGGTCCACGGGGTCGTCGTAGGCCACGGGTCCCAGGCCCGAGGCGTGGCGTGCCGCGGCCAGACATACCCCGGCCCGGTCCGTGCCTCCGGTGGATTCGAGGATCACCGGGCATGCCGGCCACGGCCGCCCGCCAGCCGCTCTCGCCGTCGGCGTGCAGCAGGGCACGCAGGCTGTCGCGCCGCGTGGCCTCGTCCTGCGCGTCGATCCATTCGCGAAGCGGGTCGGGCATCGCGTCGCGCACCCGGCTGTTGCGCCAGGCCGCCGGCCGGTCGCACAACAGCCCGAGCTGGCTCGACGGGTCGCCGCTGTCGGTCGGCTTGTCCCCGTAGGACCTCGGATGCGTGATCACGCGTTTGCCTTCGGCATCGAGGATCTCCACCTCCAGGGCCCTCAGGCCGACGATCATCTCATGGCCGGCGTGTTCGGGTCCGGCCGCGTACCGGTGGCTGCCCTGGACGGTGATGTTGCCGTATTTGTCGGCCTTCATCCTCGTCCACGTGACCACGTCGAACGGCTTGGCGGGCAGGGGCAGCAGCGCCTTTCGGTCCTCGTCGAACAGGCCGGTCTGGCTCTCGCCCTTCCTGTAGTGGTCCTTGTCCCCCAGTTCGAGGCAGCGGCCGGGCAGGCGCAGGTTGAAGCTGTCGAGGTTCCATACGCCGGGCACCGGCACGAACAGCCTGCGGCGCACGGCCCCGACCCTGGCCTCGACCGCGCCCTTCTCGTGTCCCGAGTACGGGTTGCAGAACGTGTACTCGAACCCGTAGTGCGCCTGGAACGCCTGGAACAGGCGGGTCAGGCGGATCCTGTCGAACCATTTGCGTCCGACGCCGGCGGTGTTGTCATACACGATGCGTTCGGGCACCCCGCCCAGCCATTCGAATAGGTTCCTGAGGGCCTGGCACGTGCACTCCGCGTTCTCCCCGGGCATCAGCTGGCTCGGCCCGATGTTCGAGTACGGGAAATCCAACACGAAATGCCGCATTCGCGTCACGACGCCCCGGTAGCGCACGTCGACCTGGCCGAAGTCCGCCTGGCATTCGCCCGGATGCCACGACAGGTCCAGGAAACCGGCCTCCCGCTCCGCCGCGGCCTCGCGCCTGAGCCGCGCCACGGTCCGGGTCACCGTCGACAACGACACCCCGGCCCCGTACTCGTCGCGCAACCGCTCATGGATGCGGGTCGCGGTATGCCGCTGCTTGCGCCAGGTCTCCCGGTCCTCGGCGAGCATGCCCTCGATCATGGGCAGCCACTCGTCGATCACCGAACCACGACGTCGCCTCACGGGCGGCCTGGCCGATAGGTCGTCGACCCTCAGATACTTGCGCACGGTCGGCTCGCTGACCCTCTCGCTGCGCGCTATCGAGGCGATGGACTCACCGTTCCTGCGACGCGAACGGATAGACTGTATTTGGGGCATGCTGATCATTGCCTTTCCGGACCTTTCCCGAATGGAACTAGAAGCACCATCAGGCTAAGGCCCACGGGTGGTCGGCATGCCTTTCCGCCTAAACCCGAAAAACCTTCGTGACTAAAACCTCAACTTCCTATTGAACAAAAACATTCCTTCCCGTGGCGCGCGTCCTGCCGTTGCGCCACGCCTTGCCGGTGCGTTTCGAGACGCCGACCGCGTGCGCGGCCTGGGTGAAGTTCATGCCTTCCTCGTCCAGCAGGCGCGCGTACTCGGCGCGTCTCGCCTCGCACATCAGCTTCCTCGTCGGATATTCGACGCCGTTGAACGCCCAACGGTGTTCCCCGCCACGGTCTTCGTTTCGGTGGCTTCTGGTCACCTGACCCTCCTTGCGGTAGGTCAGGTGTTGCAACGATCACTAGAACCCGCCACGCTGTATGCCACCCTAGGGGGGTGCTCCTCCCGGTCAGGGAGTCCAAGAAAACGTCACCACCTCGTTGTGGAGTGCTAGCCTTGATTGTTAAGAATGGGTTTAAGGAGTGGCGAAATGGCAATGTCTAATAAAGAAATTATTAAGCACCTTCCGGATTGGATCGCAGAAAAGAAAACAAGTTTCTTCTTCGGCTCGGGTACGTCTGCTCCTGGCATGCCTCTAATGAATGATTATGATCCTAAAGATTTGCTGGAAGAAGTAGTGCAAAGAAATAAGACTTTAATAGCGCATGATCCTGCTTTATTTATTGAATGGGTGGAATCTAAAGATAGCAGGTGGAATTCACCGCTTAAAAAAGAATATAATCACTTTTGTGGGCAAGGTAGTATACAAGCTGTGCAAGACTTTGTTGAAACAAAATTTCATGAAATACAAAGCACTGCAAATGAATATAAATGTTTTATGAATAATATTCTTTCCATATTAAACAATGTGAATTCGAGAGAATTGCATAAAAATATTAATATTTTTTCTACAAATTATGATTTATTCGTTGAAGAAGCAATTGATGAAATTTATAGAGAAGGAGGGTCTGTTCCTTTTGTATTTAATGATGGTGCCAGAGGATATTTTAAGAGACTGTTAGATAGCTCAAATTTTGATACCTTGACTGCTTATAGAGGTCGTTTTGATAACTATATAAATGAGTTACCAGCAATCAATCTTATTAAAATTCATGGATCTGTAAATTGGAACGAACTCTCTGCTGATGCGATTCAGATTCAAAATAATGTCGTTGAGGACATTGATGTGTCTGGAAAAGGAATGGTGGCGCCTAATGGTCAAGAACCAGAGAACACAACATTAAAAAAACACTATTATGAAATGCTGCGCTATTTTGAATATGAGATGTCGGCGAGTTGGGAGAATGGCTCGATACTGATAGTGCATGGTTTTTCATTTGGTGATGGGCATATTGCTAAGGCGTTGAAAAGAGCGTTGGAGAATCGTGCGCTAATGGTTGTCGTTGTGGCATATAGAGACGCTGACGTTGAAACAATTAGAAAAAATCTCACTAATTGTGGTTTAAGGAACAATTTATACTTCTTAAGTCCAAAAGATTTTATCTTCTCTAGTGAAGATTTTAATCGTTTAAATTTGAGTAATTTAAACAAAATAATTACTGGTGAATTAAATTGTGCGTAATGGTGGAGGAAATCGTGGAGCGAAGTGAAAAAGAACTCGGGGTTGTTATGTCAGTTGATGCCGATGAGGCGACTATTGGCATGTACAACGTAACTAATGGTACTTCTTTCTTTATGGATGGTGAGGAGATAAACGGAATAAAGGTTGGAGCATATGCGATTCTTAAGCAGGGGCGGAATCGCATTGTTGTGACTGTTCTATCGGAAAAAGTGCGAGATCAGCTGAATACCATTAATTCAAAAGAATTTGATAACCGCTTCCATGCACAATCGATTCAGAGAATAGTGAAAGTCAGATCTCAGGGTGTGATCAAAGATGGACACTTTTCTTTAACAAGTGCTGTCGTCCCTATGGTGGGTAATGTTCTTGTTTCCGCATCTTCTGAAGATATCGCGGATATTTTTTCTCGCGGTGTTAAAGAATGTGAATCGGTAACCATAGGGCGCTCTCTTATGGAGAATCAGCCAATTAGGATTCCTGTGAATGATTTCTTTGCTTCGCATATTGGCATTTTCGGTAATACTGGAAGTGGAAAATCGAACACCCTGCACAAGCTGTATCTTGAGTTATTTAATTCGAGGTATGGTTCACCGGCATTGGAGAAAAGTAGCTTTGTTATCATTGATTTCAATGGTGAATACGGAAGCGGTTCGGCTTTTAAAGACCATCATATTCAACTTTATGATGGAGTAAAAGAAAAATTTCCAATTGATGAAAATTTATTTTTTGATATAAATACATTGAAAGTTTTGGCTAAAGCGACTGAGAATACACAAGTGCCTTTTTTGGCTCGTTCTCTAAAAAAATGGCGAGAAAACCGTGAATATACTTCGATGGAAATAGGTCTCTTAAAGAAATGTTTAACGTCTTGCAGTATTGACCTTATCGAAGAATGGCGTGATGTGGCGAGAAGTATTTTACAAGAGGGATCTAATGGTGAAATTGATTGTATGAATGTGCTTGATACCGTTAAAACATTTAAAAATGATTTAATGTATATATTGGAGGATGGCATAGAAAAGTATATTGACAAGGGGGATTCCATTGATGGGTGGGAGTATTCTAATTTGAAACTTGATTCTGTGAAGCGAGATTTAGCAAAATGCGTGAGTTCTTTTAATCCATGTATTTCTTTTTTGAATTTTATAAAATTTCAGAAAATATATGACGCGAAATATATGGGCATGCAACTTGATTGGTTGAGGCCTGTCGTGGGAAGAATGGAAAGAGTTGTCAATTCCATAGAAAAGTATGCTGAAATAAAAGGATCTGATGAGTGTTATCTAAAAGGCGTCACTGTTTTCAACTTAAAAAACGTTGATGCGGAATATAAAGAAACCTTTGCATTGTTAATTGCTAAGATGTTCTATGAGTGGAAAAAGAAAGATTCGAACAGTGTTTCGGTTCATCTAATAATAGATGAAGCGCATAATATTCTTAATTCTTTTAAATCATCTCACTCTGATATCTGGGAAGATTATCGTCTGTCGACTTTTGAGTCAATGATTAAAGAAGGTCGAAAGTATGGTTTCTTCCTTACAATTGCGTCTCAACGTCCAGCGGATATTTCTCCAACAATTATGTCTCAGATCCATAACTATATCGTTCATAAGTTAGTGAATGACAAGGATTTGCAAATGATGGAGAACACGATGCCAACTCTTGACGCGTTCTCCAAATCACGAATTCCTACTTTAGGTAAAGGCGAAGCCGTGTTGACTGGTCGCGCTTTCGGTCTTCCCTCACTCATCAAAGTTGATTATGAACCGTATTCGCGTCCTGATTCCGACGATGTTGATTTGATTAAAAAATGGACATCCAAAGCTGATAATACTGCTTCTGCGAGCGATACGTACAGTGGAACGCAGACTTTTTGAAGATTGAATAAACGGATCTTTGCGGGTTCGGTTCCGAGGGGCGGAGTCGTATCGAACGGCTACCATTACCTCCGCGCCAGGCTCGGCGTCGACAAATACGTCGGGCTGGCGCGCTCGAGTAACTGAAACATTTTCCATCCAAGGGCGGCGTGGATAACGTCTTATCAAGTCCTCGCTTAAAACTGACTTCTAGTATTCCTCCATTCCCATTTATCTCCCTGTGTCGCGTAACGTTTCTCGATAATCCAAAAATCTGTGCGGTCGCTGACCCTGCGCGCGCTGATTCTTCATATCGAAATCACCGGCACATCCTACTGATTGGCGTTTTCTGAATCATTGCCATTATTGTTTTTAATTATTGTTGAGAGCTATCTATATGGAATTGCGTATTGCTCATATGCGGATAAATCAAACAATGTTCCAATGAAGACTTGAGAGACTTTGCTCCTTTCTTCGGGCTTTAGTGTGGTTCTACATTTCATGCATAAATCGCAAATAGGGGCTTCTGAATGCATTGTGTATTCGTTTTTGTTATTTGGATAACCATCTAACGAGGTTGCATATGTATATTGCGATGTTGGTTTCAACATCGTCGCCGGATATTCTTTCCCATGAAATACGTCCAGGCACTTGTTATGTCTCCTTAGTTTCACGTTGATTCTATGGTGGGCTGTTTCCTATTGGTGTGAACCGCACCCCCGATTGTTGGACTGAAGAAATTCAGATTCGATGATCGGAGGTGCGGTTCTTTCGTATGCGTGAGGATTGAAGGAAACACTACGACGACGGGTTCCGGCGCGAGGCGCTGGAACCCGTCAAGGCCGGAGCCGGCGGGAACACGCTCGCCAGACGGCTTGCCATACCGGTGTATACCGCGAGAAACTGGATCATGCTGTACAGGTCCGGCGGCGAGGAGGCGGTCATGGGAGGCAACGGCGGCAGACGCTACGACTGGGAGACGAAGGTCGCCGCGGCACGCGACCACGTCGAGAACGGCATGACCAAGACGGAGGTCATGGCCAGGCACGGGATCACGAGCGTCACACCCCTGGAACGCTGGTGCCGCGAATACCGGGCCGGAGGCCCGGAGGCGCTCAGACCGAGGCCCAAGGGCAGACCGAAGGGCGCGAAGTCCAAGCCGAAGCCCGAACCCACGCGCGAGCAGGAGCTCGCCGAGGAGGTTGCCTACCTGAAGGCGAAGGTCGCGTACCTGGAAAAACTCCGGGCCCTGCGGGCGCAGAAGTCACGAGACGCGAGAGAAGCGCCGTCGTCCGACTGCTCGCGGGGCGGGGACACCGGCTCGACCAGCTCCTGAGGATCGCGGGGCTGGCCAGATCCACGTACTTCTACCACCTGTCGCACCCGGAGCTGACGCGGGCCGATCTCGGGCCATTGGTCGGCGAGGTCTGGGGACGCACGCCGAACGGGTGCGGCCACCGGCAGGTGCGCATGTGCCTGGTCCACGAGTTCGGACGGAAGGTGTCGGCCAAGAGCGTGCTCGGGGTCATGCGGCGCATGAGACTGAGATGCGCCATCCGCTCCAGGAACCCGTGGAAACGCTATAACTCGTACAGGGGCGACGAGGGAGGCCACGTGCATAACCTGCCCGAACGCGACTTCGACGCGGCCCGTCCGTTCTCCAAGCTCGGGACCGACGTCACCGAGTTCAAGGTCTCGGGCGGCAAGGCGTACCTCGCGCCCGTGTACGACATGGCCAGCAAGGAGATCGTCGCCCGGGACGTGAGCCGCAGTCCGGACCTCGGGCGGCAGAGGCGCCTGCTCGCCATGCTCGCGGAGCGCCTGCCCGCCGGCGCGGAGCCGATCCTGCACAGCGACATGGGATGGCAGTACCAGCACCGATGGTGGAGGGACGAGCTCGAACGCCTCGGCATCCGCCGGTCCATGAGCCGCAGACAACGCCGCCACCGAGCAGGTCTTCGGCCACTTGAAGGACGAGTTCTACCGCGGCCGCGAGTTCGACTCGTACGAGCGGTTCAAGCGCGAGCTGGATGCGTACATCATCCATTGGGACACCAGACGGCGCCAGATACGACTCGAGGGACACATCCCGGA
>ENA-OQNO01000945-OQNO01000945.1-human-gut-metagenome-genome-assembly--contig:-NODE-945-length-22099-cov-53.903969_pt1 | contig 22099 bp, 24 predicted proteins | sample MGYA00242629_ERZ504880 | MGnify/ENA primary metagenome ERZ504880 (study PRJEB26092, sample SAMD00036377) | human gut metagenome | host: Homo sapiens | study: EMG produced TPA metagenomics assembly of... | reverse complement strand
ACTTTGCTTTCAACCGGTAGCCCTTAGTGATTTTTGCTTCTCCGGTGCGGCAGCCGTGCAGCGTGCGGCACTCCGCCAACAGTTCCGGCCCTGCTGCCCGGTGGATGGCACCATCCACACCGCCGCCGCCCAGCAGACTCCGATTGGCCGCATTCACGATGCCGTCACAGTCCAGTTTGGTAATATCACCCTGCACCACTTGAATCTGATTTTTTACTTTTTCAGAAATCATTGTAAACTTCTCACTTTTTGAGCAGTTCCAACGCTTTCTCCATAGGCACGCAATCGGCATAACAATCTGGCCAGAGGAATTCATTGTAATAGTGGTAGCTCTGCTCCCCTGTCATATACTCGTTGTCCTTCGTGGAATTTGCATAGGCAGGAACGATCATGTGCAGGCCATGCTCAAAGCCCGCCTCCACCGTTGCATTGATGCAGAAGTCCGTCATGATACCGCAGACCATCACATCTTTTTCGCCCTTTTCCGTCAGATATTCCAGCAGACCGCTTTCTTTTTTGAACGCACTGCATACGGTTTTGACGAACCGTTTTTCAGTCGGCAGCGGTGCAAATTCGGAATAGACCTCAAATTCATCGTCTCCGATGGAGAAACCGGTGCCGGGTCCATCGTCATGCTGGACATAGACGACCTCGATTCCCTGTTCGCGGGCAGTCCGGATCAATTCCCTGATGTTGCTGACAAACTTTTCAAACGCATACAGGCGTTCATCCACGATACCTTTCTGTGTATCCACAACCAGTAAAACCATGTGTAAGCCCTCCTGTTTTTCTTTGGTTTCATTCTACCATCGACCGCCGTTTTCTGCAAGCGGATTCAAAAAATCCCCACAGGGAAAACCTGTGTTTCACCTGCAGGGATTGATTCAGCCACCCAAGACGATCAGGATCAGCACCACGACCACTGCAATAGCGATCAGGCAGCCGCACCCGCTGCCGTCCCCGCCGCCACCGCCATTGTTGTTGTGGTTTCCGCCGCCACCACCGCCGCCGGATGAGCCGCCGAAGTTGCGGTTGAACGCCGTCATGTACTGGGCATAGCCCGTATCACCTTTGCCGAAGTAACCATAATCACCGTTTGACATTGTTTTGTCCTCCTCAGAAGTCTGTTATTGCTTCTTCTGAAGGTATCTTACAAAAAGTGATGTTCCATACATCATACTCGGCACAGGCCGTAGCATCCGGTCTTTGGGCATAGATCATCAGCTGATCCGGGTAACTGTATTTGTACAGCCGTGCCGCTGTGATCAGAAATTCTGCCCAGTGCTCCCACTGTCGCGAAAAGCTGTCTGCCGTTTTGCAGGCAAGTGCAAGATATTCTTCGGTTTTGTTTGGCATTTGAAGCCTCCTTTCGGTTTCAGGGTACAAAAAGAGCGGGCAGCCGTTTCATCGCTGCCCGCAGAGGTATGGAATGATTTACTTATTTGATAAACTGGAAGTTGTTACTCAATCAAATTCCGTAATGAATAACCCATTTATTTTTGTCCAATGCCTTTTTTAACAGTTTCTTTAATTCGCACAATTCAGGAATATCAGCAATGCTATCAATAAACGCCTTTAATGAACAGGGCGGAACAAGTGTAACACCACAATATGCAAGCCCTTTGCCTTTAACAGAAAGTGTATGCCAATAAAAGTCAATGGATGAAAGTCTTTCAACAACACCTTCTAAATCTTTATCATCAACAGAAATGCATTCGTATTTCCACGGTTCATATTCGTCATATCGCTCGCTCTGCCGAGGAGTATTCATCATAATTCCAAACTCATGTTTTGCCATATACCATCACCTCCGCAAATCCCGATTTATCAAATTGAACAGGGATGTTCAGTTCCGCTCGAACCCAAGATAGCGGGTGCCCTGAAAACTCAGCTTTCCAATGTCGCCCTCCACAAGCATTCCGTAGTCCGAACCACTTACGGTAAATTCCATGCGGTCGCCGCTCTCTACCTGAAAGGTCACATAATAGGTCGTGAACGTATGCGCCATCGTATTGTCTGTATGGTGGCGAGAAACTTCCGTTCGCTTTGCTACCACTGTTGCCGGAACGGTCAGCCGCGGCGAATGGTTGTTTTTATTCCATGTGCTGATATTTCCGATGATGGTGTATAGGATCATACCCAAAACCACAAGGAACAGGATGGGAAACAGAATGCTGAACAGCATATCAATTCCAGCGTAAAACATCTTATTCCTCCAAAATTTCTTCCAGCAGTTCCTTTACATCGTCCAGAAAAGATTCTTCTCCGAGGGTGTTCACCTTGAAGAACACCGCTTGACTGCCTCCTGCGGTGATGGCAGACAGCCGGATGGGGCTGTCCCCATTCTGGAACATGGTCAGCGTCAGACTCAGGCGGTTGCCGCCCATCATGCTGTACCGTTCAAATACACGGACACTGCACCGGGCACCGCCCTCTTTGAAATCACTGCCTGCCTCTAAATCTGCAGACCAACTGCTGTCTGGGATTTCTTGTTCCAGCTTCCGAAGCAGCTTGTCAAAGTTTTTGTTTCGGATGGTCTTTTCAAAGATTGCCATAATAGTTCCTCCGTTATGCCAACGAAATTCGGTTCCTTTATCTGGAACACGAGCGAAGCTGCCGAAAAATTGCAGAGAAGCTCCTCTCAATAACCGAAAGCCAGTGCGCCGCCATCCACGGCAAAATCCTGTCCGGTGATGTAAGCGGCACCATCGCCCACCAGGAACTCGGCCATCTTACCCAAGTCGCGGGTGTCACCGTAGGCGTGCAGCGGCATCCGATTCAGAATTTTCTGCTCCCGGGCTACGTCCACTACCTGCTCGTTCATTTTGCTGCGGAACCACCCCGGCGCAATGCTGTTGACGGTGATGTTGTCCTGCGCCCACTCCACGGCCAGAGCGCGGGTCATCGCCAGCACAGCGCCCTTGCTGGCACAGTACGGCACCACCTCGCTGAAGCCAAGATGGGCGCTCATGCTGGTGATGTTGATGATGCGGCCCTTGTCCGCACTTTTCTTCAGATAGGGGTAGCAAATCACACTCATCTGGAACAGATATTTGACATTCACATTCATGATATTGTCAAACTGCTCCATGGGAAAGTCCTCGGCCCGGCATTTATAGCTGACGCCTGCGTTGTTTACCAGAAAATCCAGACAGCCGTTATGCTTTGCGGCCAGCTCCGCCACCAGTGTTTTCATAGCTTCTGCATTGCCGATGTCCCCCTGCAGATGGACAACGCCCAGTGCACTTTCGCCTACACCCTCTTTGGGCTTGCCGGTGCGGCTGATGACATAAACTGTCGCGCCGGCCTGAGCCAGCACATTTGCGATCTGGAAACCGATCCCGCTGCTGCCGCCGGTCACGATACCGGTCTTTCCCTTCAAACCTGCCATAAAAAGCACCTCTTATCTTTTATCTGCGACCTGAAAGCTGTCAGCTTCAGTATATCATACCTTTGCAGGATGCGAAAGCTCTTATGTACGCCGCCCGCAGGCGGCAAAAATCAGTTCATTGGAAATTCCAGTCCTGCAAACTCGGCATCCGTCAGCCGTTTCAGCTTTTCAATGACCTGCTCTGACAGTTCCCGCAAAGCAGTTTCATCCGGCATCAGGTAGCACTGCATCAGCCGCAGCTCCCGCACCAGCCCCTGCCGGGTTCCGGTATTGTAGAGCATCATCAGCATCAGCTCATCATGGTTAAATTGCATGGTCGTGGGTGCATTGTAGAGTGCAGCCAGCAGATACTGCTTCATGTTCCGTACCGGTGCGGTACTTTCCGCAAGACACTTCAGCACAAAGCGGATATTGTCTGCATCTCGCCCGACTGCCCATAGAAATAGTCAAACATCCTGACTTCCTCGCTTGTTCTGCCTTGTCACATCCTTGACACCTCCGTTCGTAGTATGATGAAAGATGGCCTGCCATGCTACAATAGCCGCATCTACGGCCGCCGGACAACAGGAAAGGAGTATCTCATGGCCAAAACTGCCGACACCATTGCCATCTATTCCCGCAAATCCCGCTACACCGGCAAGGGCGAAAGTATCGGAAATCAGATCGACCTCTGCCGCGAATATATCCGCACTCACTACGGCGATGCCGCTGCGGAACATGCCGTTGTCTTTGAGGACGAGGGCTTTTCCCTGCCGAAAAGATGCCGAAACGCAAAAAGCCCCCGGAGAGCCTTTGGGCAGCACTGCTCCCCTGTCATATACTCATCCTGCCACAGACTACCTTTTTCTACAAGCAGAAAACGATTCTGAACCCTATTTCCCTGTTCATATCGTATAGGAGAATGGTTTTGGAGGTGTTCCGTATGCTGTTGACCCTGCTGCAATTTTTTGCATCCAAATTCCTCGTGCTTGCGCTCCATCTGGAAGCGGGCAGTTTCCCCCGCCCGCTCAGCCCACAGGAAGAGATCCGGACCTTCGCCGCCCTGCGGGCCGGTGATCCATCCGCCCGGGAAAAGCTCATCCGCCACAATCTGCGCTTAGTGGCGCACATCGCAAAGAAATACTATGCTCTCCCCTCTGAGCAGGACGATTTGATCTCCATCGGCACCATTGGCCTGATGAAAGCCGTGGACACCTTCGACTCCACCCGCCGGGCGCGCTTCTCCACTTATGCCAGCCGGTGCATCGAAAACGAGCTCCGGATGCACTTCCGGCGAGAGCGGAAGAACGCCCCCACCCTCTCGCTTCAGGAGACTCTTGATGCCGGAAAGGAAGACTCTGCCCTCACCCTCGCCGATGTGCTGCAGGACGGCTTCTGCATGGAGGACAGCTGCGAAAAACAGGACGATGCCCAGCGCCTGCGCCGCCTCATCGAGGGGCTGCCCGCCCGGGAGCGGAAACTTATATTATTAAGGTACGGTCTGGCGGGCCAGCCGCCGCTGACCCAGCTGGAAACGGCAAAGCTGCTCCAAATAAGCCGGAGTTACGTTTCCCGGCTTGAAACACACGCACTGGAGCTTTTGCGGGCCGGATGGGAGCAGCCTTAGCTTCCTCTTGCATTCCTCACCGAACTGTGGTACAATACTAAGGCACACGAATCGTGTGCCTTGTCGGACAGCGCCTGCTGCGTGGTTCGGCATACGGATGCGGGTCCTGTACGATGGAGCCGCAGTGAACCAGGTCAGGTGGGGAACCAAGCAGCCTTAAGCGGCGCGCCCCGTGCGTTTCAGTCAGCCTGCATCCGTATGCCGAGTTACGCAAGGCGGGGGTCAAACCCCGTCAGCGCTGTCCGATTTTTTATTACTGACGGGAGGGAAGCACCGATGTATCGCGCATTATACCGCAAATGGAGGCCCCAGCGGTTTGAGGATGTCGTCGCACAGCGCGGCATCGTCACGGCGCTGCGCAATCAGGTGGCGTCGGGCCGCGTAGGCCACGCCTACCTGTTTACCGGCGTGCGCGGCACAGGCAAGACCACCTGCGCGAAGATCTTCGCCAAGGCGGTCAACTGCCTTCACCCCCATAACGGCGACCCCTGCGGCGAGTGCGAGATCTGCAAGGGCATCGACAACGGCAGCATCCTCGACGTGGTGGAGATGGACGCCGCGTCCAACAACGGTGTGGACGACATCCGCGACCTGCGTGATGAGACAGCCTACACCCCCAGTGCCTGTCATTATAAGGTATACATCATCGACGAGGTACACATGCTGTCCACAGCGGCCTTCAACGCGCTACTGAAAACGCTGGAAGAGCCGCCCGCCCACGTCATCTTCATCCTCGCCACGACCGAGATCCAGAAAGTCCCGGCCACCATCCTCTCCCGCTGCCAGCGGTACGATTTCACCCGCATCGGGCCGGAAGACATCGCCCAGCGGGTCGAGTATATCGCCGGCCAAGAGGGCTTAGAGTTGACGACCGGTGGTGCAGAGCTGATCTCCCGTCTGGCTGACGGTGCCATGCGTGACGCCCTCTCGATCCTCGACACCTGCGCCGGCGTGACCGCAAAAATCGATGCTGATGTTGTCCGCCGGATGGCGGGCGTCACCGACCGGAGCTACCTGTTCCATATTTCGGATGCTCTGGAAGCGCAGGACGGCGCAGCGGCGCTGGCTCAGCTGGCCGCACTGCGGCAGCAGTCGGTGGACGTGAAACGTCTGACGGAAGAGCTTATCGCCCACTACCGCGCCCTGATGCTGGCAGCTCTGCCCGGCGGGCAGAGCCTGCTGTCCGGTGTTTCCCCCGAAGAGGAACAGCAGTACCTCGAAAAAGGCCCTCAGCTGGGCCAGCGGGAGGCCATCCGGGCCATCCGTACGCTGGGCAGCGCCCTTGAGCATATGACCCGGGGCAGTGACCAGCGCATCGAGCTGGAACTGGCCCTCTTCACCCTCTCGGAGCCGCCGCAGGCCGCAGCTGTCCCCGTGGCGGCAATGCCTGTGCAGACTGTCGCTCCGGCCGCACCGGTCGTCCGGCCCTTTGTTGCGGCACCGGTCCAGCCTGCGCCGCAGCCTTTCATGAGTACCCCTGCTGCACCCGTGGAACCTGTGGCCGCACCGGCAGTGGAAAAGGAGCCTGCTCCCGCGCCCGCTGCAGAGCCGAAGGCCGCTGTCCCGGATATTCCAGAGTCCCCCGCGCCCGCAGACGAAGAGCTTCCCCCTCCGCCCGACGAGCCGCCGGTGACGGAGTCGGCCCCCCTGCCCTGGGATGAGCCGACTGCGCCGGTCACTGCGCCAGTCCCGCCCGTACCGGAAGAGAGACCGGTGGAGTCCGCTGCAACGGTCTCGCCGGCAGCACCTGCCCCGGAGTACACCGCCGACCCGGCTCTCAGCCGACCCCGCAAGGTGGCCGCAGAGGGTATCAATCCCTTCGAGCAGTGGAGCGAGGTCGTCAAGCTCTTACAGGAGAAGGACCCGATGCTTCACAGCTACCTGCGCAAATCGAAGGCGTACTTCGATGGCACACGGGTGCTCATCGACGGCGGCAAGACCTTCCGGGACTTCATCCGTGTCAACAAGGACAGCCAGCGTCTCATCAAAAAGCTCATCGCGCAGGTGTCAGGCGTCGCGGTGCCGATCGGCCCCTACGAGCCCCGCACCGCCGCAAAGCACACCTCCAATGCCGAACAGTCGCTCCATGCGCTGGAAAAGCTGGGTCTGGACGTGAGCATTGAGGACAGCGCGAAAAAAAAAAAATAAACAATAACTTTTAAGGAGAACCAATTATGAAAGCAAGAATGCCCGCAGGCTTTGGCCGCCCCGATATGAACGCCCTGATGCGTCAGGCTCAGAAGATGCAGGATGACATGAAGGCCAAGCAGGCCGAGCTGGAAGCCGCCGAGTACACCGGCAGCGCCTCCGGCGAGATGGTCACTGTCCGCATGAACGGCAAGCACGAGGTCCTTGGCATCACCATCAAGCCCGAAGCCGTTGACCCCGACGACATCGAGATGCTGGAAGACCTGGTGGCCGCTGCCGTCAACGCCACCGTCAAGCAGGTGGACGAAACTGCCGAGGCCGAGATGGGCAAGCTGACCGGCGGTCTGAACATCCCCGGCCTCTAAGCGGGAGGGATACGCATGGGTTACACCGCAGCGCCGCTGGAAAAGCTCATTGAGCAGTTCAGCCAGTTCCCGGGCATCGGCCGCAAGGGCGCGACCCGGATGGCCTATCAGGTGCTGAGTATGTCGGACGCGGACGCCGCGGCACTGGCCGAGGCCATCCAGAACGCCCACACCCGGCTCCACCGCTGCCGCGTCTGCCAGAACTACACCGAGGCCGAGCTCTGCCCCATCTGTTCCAGCGCCAAGCGGGACCGCTCCACCATCTGCGTGGTCGAGACGCCCCGCGATGTGCAGGCCTTTGAGCGCACCCGGGAGTACCACGGCCTGTATCATGTCCTCCACGGCCTCATCAGCCCCATGGACGGCATCGGTGCCGAACAGCTCTCGGTGAAGGAGCTGTTGGCCCGGCTGGGCAGCGGCGAGGTGAAAGAGGTCATCATGGCCATGAACCCCACCGTCGAGGGCGAGGCCACAGCCATGTATCTGGCAAAGCTCATCAAGCCTCTGGGCATCAAGACCACCCGTCTGGCCTACGGCCTGCCCGTGGGCGGCAGCCTCGAGTACACCGATGAGACGACGCTTTACCGCGCGCTCTCCGGCCGCGACGAGCTGTAAAGAGCAGATTTTATAGAACCTTAACGATTCTTTCAAAAATCGCTCTTGAAAATCCAGCAAAATGTGATATAATGACAAGACAAAGAAGCTGCTTTTATAGGCAGAGTGCGCCGACCGACGAGAATTTTTGCCCGTATACAGGACGGTGTGCATGCTTATGAAAACGGCTTTTAGAGTAAAGGAAAGGAGGCGCGCTTCATGGCACCTGCCAAGGAACGTCCGGCGACAAAGACCATCGCCACAAACCGCGAGGCGCGTCACGAGTATTTCGTGCTCGAAGCGCTGGAAACGGGCGTCGAGCTGAAAGGTACCGAGGTCAAGAGCCTGCGTGCCGGCGGCGTCAACCTGAAGGACAGCTGGGTCGATATTGAGGACGGCGAGCTTCTGGTCAAGGGAATGCACATCACTCCCTACGACCACGGCAACATCTTCAATCAGGACCCTCTGCGGGTGCGGCGTCTGCTGGCCCACAAGACCGAGATCCGGCGTCTGCACCAGCAGTGCAAGCTGCAGGGCTATACTCTCGTTCCCCTTTCTCTCTACTTCAAGCATGGCCGCGTCAAGATGGAAGTCGGCCTGTGCAAGGGCAAAAAGCTCTACGACAAGCGTGCCGACGCCGCCAAGCGCGACGCCAAGCGCTCCATCGACCGGGCTGTGAAGTCCAACGGCAAATTCTGCTAAATCTCTTTCAGGCAGCATTCCTGCCCTGAGAACACCAAGCTTTCTGCGCATGGCAACATGCGCTTTATGGGGGCGTAAAGGTTTCGACGGGGGGAGCGAGGCCTGGGCAGCGGGTAGCAGTGGGGGAACTGCTCTAAACTCCTCCAAAAAATTAACTGACAACAATAATTATCAGTTGCTCGCAGCCTGAGTGCTGCGCGTTCCGCCCACTCTTGTGTCGTGTGGGGTCGGGGCGTCCTTTAGACACAGCACCTGAACGGACCTAAGCTTTGCGGACCGGCAGGAACTCATGAAGCTACTGAAGCGTTAGCCTGACGACCGGCGTGACGCGGAGGGAATGTTGTAGATCGCCTGCACCCGGAGACACCTACGCTGAACTCTTTTCGGACATGGGTTCGACTCCCATCGCCTCCACCACACGTGAGCCAGACGAACCCTCTGTGCTCCACCAAAGGGAAGAGCCTCACCGCTTTGCAGTGAGGCTCTTCCCTTTTCATCTTATAGCATCCTTATCCCATGAAATCAAGCAGCACGTCGATGTCCTGACTGATGGCGCGGAGATAGTCAGCTCCGCCGCGCCGGCCGTCATAGTTCCGGACGCGGCTGCTCATCTCCGTCAGGAGCTCTTCCTTCCGCACCAGAACGGGGTCTCCGATCCATTCGTCTTTCTCTATAAAGGCTTCCAGCTGCTCATATTCTTTTATGATACGGACGTTGGACAGGTTCTCCGGGAGGGTACGGGCATCGAACCAGTCCGGCTGCGCGTGAAAGTCCAAAGGCGGCAGCGGGTCCAGCGGCTCATCGGCGTCCCACACATAGGGATGCCGGTCATCTTCTTCCGGCGTCTTCTTGAAGCGTCCTACCCGATTCTCGGCCTTGCCGACCGTCTCATAGTGGTTGAACAGTGCCTCAGCGTCGTAACCATAGAGCTCGTAGGCGTCCGAATAGCGGTCTGCATAGTCCTTGTACTGGAACGTCTCGACGCTTTCCGTCCCCGGGGTAAGGTCAAGCCAGATGCTCACCGCCTCCGCATGGGTGGGCAGAGCTGCCATGACCGTCAGGGCCAGAACCCCCGATGTGACCGCCGCAATAAATTTTCTTCGCATGATAAAACCTCCTTTTTATGAGCGGTTCATCCCAGAATCGAGAATCTCCGCACTACAGCCAAAAGAGCCGCTGCCCGCAGAATGCGGCAGCGGCTCTTTTCAGCTTTTCAGTTCAGCCGGGTGTCAGCTCAGGACTGGCAGGCGGTGATGAGGCTCATCTTGTAGACCTCGTCGGCGTTGCAGCCACGGGACAGGTCGTTGATGGGAGCGTTCAGGCCCTGCAGGATGGGGCCGTAGGCAGCGTAGCCGCCCAGACGCTGTGCGATCTTATAGCCGATGTTGCCGGCCTCGATGCAGGGGAAGATGAAGGTGTTGGCCTGACCGGCGACCTTGCTGCCCTTGCACTTGACCTGTGCGACCTCGGGAGCAACGGCTGCGTCGAACTGCAGCTCGCCGTCAATAGCCAGCTCGGGGGCCATCTCCTGAGCCTTGATGACAGCGTCGTGGCTCAGAGCGACGGTGCCGCCCTTGCCGGAACCCTTGGTGGAGAAGCTCAGGACAGCGACCTTCGGGTCGATGCCGAACAGCTTAGCGGTCTTAGCGGTCTCGACAGCCACCTCAGCCAGCTTGGCAGAAGCAGCGACCTTGACCTCGCCGGTAGCCTTATCGACGGTATCGGTGTAGTCGATGTTGACGGCGCAGTCGCCCATAGCGATGCGCTTCAGGCCCTCTTCGCCGCAGTCACGGTCCAGAATGAAGCAGGAGCTCACCAGATGAGCGCCCTTCTTGGTCTTGACCAGCTGCAGAGCGGGACGGATGGTGTCGGCAGTGGAGTAGGTAGCGCCGCCCAGCAGGCAGTCAGCCTTGCCCATCTTGACCAGCATGGTGCCGAAGTAGTTGGACTTCTTCAGCAGAGCAGTGCACTCCTCTGCTGTCTGCTTGCCCTTACGCAGCTCGACCATGGTGTTGACCATCTCATCGAAGCCGGCGTAGTTCTCAGGGTCGATGATCTCAGCAGCGGAAATATCAAAATTGCCAGCAGCGGCAGCAGCCTTGCACTCTGCCTCGTTGCCGACCATAACAACTTTCAACACGCCCTCAGCCAGCAGCTTGCTTGCGGCCTCCAGGATGCGGGGGTCATTGCCCTCGGTAAAAACGATCGTCTTGGGGTTTGCCTTCAGCTGGGCTACCAGGGGTGCAAACATATCAGCCATTGTTGATTACCTCCGAAATTACTTTGCAATTATTCCGGGCATCACAGATATGCCCTTCTTTTTTATTCTAGCACAGAGTCAGAAAACTTCAAGACAAATCTTGAATTTTGTGGTATATTTTAAGGAAGAAATCGTGCGATAATTTGTTAAGAAAATGTCATTTAGTTTGTGAGAGGATACCGAGCTTATGGATTGGGAAACACTGAAAAACGACTGTCTCGCCTGTCAGCGCTGTCCGCTGCACACCACCCGGCACAACGTGGTGTTCGGGCAGGGCGTGGAGAATGCCGAGGTGCTCTTCGTGGGCGAAGGCCCCGGCCAGAGCGAGGACGAGCAGGGCCTGCCCTTCGTGGGACGCAGCGGCCAGCTGCTGGACAAATACCTCTTCGCCATCGACCTCGACCGTGCCTCCAACTGCTATATCGCCAACATCGTCAAGTGCCGCCCGCCCCAGAACCGCGACCCTCTGCCCGCCGAGAGCGAAGCCTGTATGCCCTGGCTGCGGGAGCAGTTCCGTCTGCTGCGGCCTAAGATCGTCGTCTGCCTGGGCCGCATCGCCGCTCAGCGGATGATACGCGCCGACTTTTCGGTGACGAAGGAGCACGGCACCTTTATTGAGAAGAACGGCATCCTCTTCATGGGGACGTTCCACCCCGCCGCCCTGCTCCGTCAGCCCCAGAACAAGCCGGAGGCTTTCGGCGACTTTGTGGCCCTGCGGGATAAAATACACGAGGTGTGCGAGCATACCTACTGATGGGGGCTAAGCCTCTCCCCTTGGGAGAGGTGTCACCGCAGGTGACGGAGAGGGCAAGCCCGGCAAGATAAGGCCTCTGCGCAGCGATAGACAATTTCTTTGTCAGAGCCATATTATCGCTGCACCATGCTTCTTTGTCAGCATCCTTGCCCTCTCAGGCGCTTCGCGCCAGCTCCCCCAAAGGGGGAGCCTTTGCCATCCACACTCCTCACTTTTTCCTTCACTTTTGCATACCCTATAGCAAAAGTGAGGTGTTTGAGTATGAATGCTGTACGCAGCAATTCTGTTGATTTCTTTCTGGGGACCACCACCCCCGCCGGGTTCAAGGGCTATTTTGAGCCGCTTCGGCGGGAACCGGGGATGCAGATGTATCTCATCAAAAGCGGGCCGGGCTGCGGCAAATCGACGCTGATGAAGCGGCTGGCCATCAAGGCCGAGCAGAAGGGGGAGCCTATCCAGCGCATCCACTGCGCCAGCGACCCCGACAGTCTGGACGGCGTCATCTTTCTCGACAAGCGCGCCGCCATCGTGGACGCCACCGCACCCCATGTCATGGAGCCGGACGCCCCGGGCGCAGAGGAGCAGGTGGTGAGCCTGTACCACACACTGGACGCCGACGCCCTCCACGCCCACGCCGACGAGGTGAAGCGGCTCTTCGCCCAGAACACCGCCCTGCGCAGCCGGGCCGCGCGGTATATCGCATCTGCCGGGAGCCTGCTGCTGGACAGCCGCCGGGCTGAGGCGTGCAGTGCCAACTTCGAGAAAGTCCGCCGCTACGTCAAGCGGCTCTGCGCCCGGACTCTCCCCCGCCTGCCCGAGGGGGCCTCAGCCAGCGAAGAGCTGCGGCTGCTGTCGGCCATCACGCCGAAAGGGCCGGTCTTCTACCGCGGCACCGTACAGGCGCTGGCCGACCGGTATGTGGTCTTCCATGACGACTACGGCGCCGTCTCCCGCCTGCTTCTCGAGCTTATCCGGGCCGAGGCGCTGGCCCGGGGCTACCACATCATCACCTGCCCCTGCGCCATGCACCCCGACGACAAGATCGACCATCTCTTCATCCCGGCCCTCCGGCTGGCTTTCCTCACCGACAACCGGTGGCACCCGGTGCAGCTGCCCGGCGTGCAGGCCGTCCGGTGTACCCGTTTCGTGGACCGGGAAAATCTGGCGGGCTACCGCGCCCGTCTCCGCTTCAACGAGCGGGCGGCAGCAGAGCTTTTGGAACAGGCCGCCGACCTGATGGCACAGGCCAAAGCCTGCCACGACGAGCTGGAGACTTACTACCGCGCCGCCGTGGACTTCGGCAAGGTGGACGAAGCTGCCGCCCAGTGCGCCGGGATGCTGGGGCTGGCGTAGGAATCAACCTCTCAGGCGCTCCCGCGCCAGCTCCCCCAAAGGGGGAGCCTTATACAAGATGATGCCATAAAAAAGGAAGTGACCCGCTATGCCTGCTTTTCGCCTGCCTGTCCGCCAGCTGGTGGAATTTTTGCTCCGCACCGGCAGCATCGACAGCCGCTTTGCCGGCTTCGACCGCGCCAACGAGGGCGCACGCATCCACCGCAAGCTCCAAAAGGCCGCAGGCGAAGGCTACGCCGCCGAAGTCTTCCTCTCCGGCGAACGGGAGGCGGCGGGCATCCCCTTCACCATCGAAGGCCGGGCCGACGGCATCTTCACCGACGAGGCGGGCGTGACGGTCATCGACGAGATAAAGACCACAGCCGTCCCCGCCGACGACATCGCCGAGGACATGAACCCCTGCCACTGGGCGCAGGGAATGGTCTACGGGGCGCTGTATGGCCGTCAGCAGGGGCTGGAAAAGCTGGACGTCCGGCTCACCTACTACCAGATCGACACCGACGACATCCTCCGCTTCGTGCGGCATTTCACCCTCGAAGAGCTGGAAGCGTTTTTGCAGGATCTGCTCGAGCAGTACGCCCCCTGGGCGCAGCGTCAGCTGGCGTGGAAGGAGCAGCGGGGCGCGAGCCTTTCGGCTCTGGACTTTCCCTTTCCGGCCTACCGGCCCGGGCAGAGGGCGCTGGCGGGCGAAGTCTACCGCGCCTGCACTGCCGCGCCGTCTAAAAGCGGCGTCCGGCTCTTCTGTCAGGCCCCCACCGGCATCGGCAAGACCATGAGCGTCCTCTTTCCTGCTCTGCGGGCCATTGGCACCGGCTGCGGCGAGAAGCTGTTCTACCTGACGGCTCGCAACACGACTCAGTCCGCCGCCGAGGATGCCATTGCGCGGCTGCGGGCGTCTGATCCCAAGCTGGCTCTGCGCAGCGTGACCCTGACAGCCAAGGAGAAGGTCTGCCTCCACCCGGATGCCGAGGGCCATCCCGCCTGCCTGCCGGAGCTCTGCCCCTACGCAAACGGCTACTACGACCGGGTAAACACGGCCCTGAAAGCCCTTCTGGACGACGGCACCGGCCGCTTCGACCGGGCCGCGCTGGCCGACGCCGCAAAGCAGTTCACGGTCTGCCCCTTCGAGCTGGGGCTGGATCTGAGCGAGTGGTGCGACGTCATCATCGGCGACTATAACTACCTTTTCGACCCCGTGGTGCATCTGCGGCGGTTCTTCGACAGCGCGGGCGACTGGCTCTTCCTCGTGGATGAGGCCCACAATCTGCCCGAGCGGGCGCGGGCCATGTACTCGGCACGCTTCTGCAAGAGCAGCCTCACCGAGGCAAAACGCGCACTCGGGCGGGGCAAAAGCACCCTTAAGACCGCTCTGAGCAAGGCCGACAAAGCCTTTTTAGAGGGACGGAAAGCGGTCTCGGCCCTCGCGCCCCGCCGGGGCAGCACTGCCGCCGAAGAGGACGACAGCGGCCAGACCTCCCTGCTGGGATCTGCGGAGACGCCCGCCATCGAGCTGCCCGCCGCCGACTACGCTCAGGACGGCACGGTGTTCTGCAAGGAACTTCCCTCAGCCCTGCTGGCCCCGCTGCGGGCGCTGACGGCTCCCTTGCAGGACTGGCTGGAAGACGATCCCGACGCCGAAGCCCACGCGGCCCTGCTGGATCTCTACTTTGAGGTGCAGGACATCCTGCGGGCGTCGGAACGGTACGACGAGCATTTTGCCGCCCAGCTCACCGCCCGGGGCAGTGACCTTGAATTGCAGCTGCTCTGCCTCGACCCGTCCCCCTTCGTGGACGCAAGCCTTTCGGCAGGGCGGGCGGCGGCGCTGTTCAGCGCGACGCTGACGCCGCCGGGCTACTACCGCACCGTCCTCGGCTGTCCCGAGGCCCGGGCCGTGGCGCTGGAAAGCCCCTTCCCGGCAGAAAACCTCGGGCTCTACTGTCTGCCCTCCATCTCCACCCGCTACCGCCAGCGGGAGGCCAGCATCCGGCCCATCTCGGACGCCCTCGCGGCGCTGGCGTCCAGCCGGGTGGGCAACTATCTGGCCTTCTTCCCCAGCTATGCCTATCTGCGGCAGGTGTGGGAGGACTTCACCGCCCGCTACCCGGACATCGGCACACTGGTACAGGAGAGCGGTCTGGACGACGCCGGGCGGGCGGCGTTCCTCGAGCGGTTTTCGCCCTGCCCGGAGAAGACGCTTCTCGGCTTCGGGGTCATGGGCGGCATCTTCGGCGAGGGCGTGGACCTCGCGGGCGACCGGCTCATCGGCTGCGCCATCGTGGGCGTGGGCCTGCCGCAGGTGAGTCCCCGTCAGGAGATGCTGCGCCGCTACTACGACGCCCAGAACGGGGCAGGCTTCGACTACGCCTACCGCTGGCCCGGGATGAACAAAGTCCTGCAGGCCGCCGGGCGGGTCATCCGGACGCAGGAAGATAAGGGCGTGGTGCTGCTCCTCGACGACCGCTTTGCTCAGAGCGAGTACGCCCGGCTCTTCCCGAAGCATTGGAGGCATCTGGAGTATCTGAGGGATACGGAAGAGTTGAAGAAAAAGCTGGAAGATTTCTGGGCTGAATAAACACAAAAAGAGGCAGACTCGCATCTGCCTCTTTTTCCATGCACTTATCGCTTTGCTTTCGCCGTCTTTTTCCGCATGATGTCCCACGAGGGCGTCTGACTGCGCAGGGTATCCCACGCCGTCATCCGGACGCTCGTCCGGGTGCGTAGACCTTCGAAAGCCTCATCAAGGTACTGCATCTCAGCCACAGCATGCATCGCGTGGTCGGAGACGCAGAGACGGCCCAGCGGGGTCTTACAGAGCGCCAGGACCATGGCGTCCATCTTCCGGCGGCCGGGCGTACCGGCACGGTAGCAGTCGGTGTTCTCCTTGTCGTCCACGGGGATGTGGGCGGCTTTCAGCATCTCGCAGGCCTCCCACGCGGCGTCGAGGACCAGGTCACGCTGCTCCTTCGTCGCCTTGGAGAGGTTGCCGCTGCAGGCGTAGCAGAGATAGCAGGCCGGCAGGATGAGGGCGAGGTGGCACTTGAGCCATCCGTCCATGTCGCTGACGAAGGTCAGCTTGTACTTTGCACCCTCGAAAGCCGTCTTGACCCGGTAGCGGAAGACGCCCGAAAGGGGCGCGGTAGCCCCGCCGATGGTCATATCCACACCGACGTGGGCGCTGACGACCTTATCGACATCCCGATGGCCGCCGCTGCTCTGGAAGCCGAAGGCGATCTTATCCGCCGGGCGCTGCATGGCCTGCATGACCTCCACGGCGTGGGGGTCGTTGCCCACGAAGACGAAGTATTCGCTCCTGTTCTGCTTGAGGATGGGCAGCACGTCGGGCAGCTGCCCGGCCTGCAGCGTCACGAAAACGAGGTCGTAGCAGTCGTCCGGGGCCAGCGTGTCGATGGTGGCCACCCGATCCACCGTGGTGCGGCACTGCGCCCAGTGGCGGATGACGAGGCCCCTTTGGTCGAGCCTCTCCTTCCACTCGCCCCGCGCCAGCATAGTGACGACATTCTTTTTGTTCTGCAGCAGACGGTGGGCCAGCTCACAGCCCTGTACGCCTGCACCATAGACCAGTATCCTCATCTCTGCCTGCCTCCTTATATAGGCCCCTCTCCGGGGCCGGAAGTCATCAGTGCTTCAAAAACGAGAAGAACCCCTTCTTCTCATACGGCTTTTCCTCTGCGCCGGTCACGGTATAGCCCGTGTCGGCGATGGCAGCCTTCAGGGCCTCGATGTCCAGCGGCTGGGCCGAGACGATGACCGTCTCTCCCTTCGTGTGGGAGGAAGTCACCTTCTCCACCTGCGCAGTCTTGCGCACCACCTCGTTGACGTGGCTCTCGCACATGCCGCACATCATGCCGTCTACTTTCAGCGTCGTCTGAACCATTGGTCAGTACCTCCTAAGGATCGTTATCCACTGGGCAGACTGCACAAGCCGCCCGTGTGTTTTTCGTCATTTTGTTAGTTTTGCCTAACTTTTTATGGGAAGCAAAAGGCCGTCGGCCCCGCGCACCCCTCCGCGCCCGAGGCAAAAGACCCTGTTTCTCTGTTTCCGTCTTCATCATACCACACCGGTATGGTAATTGCAAGCACCGGTTCCTCACAGTACACGGGTGTGGTATATTTCTCCCGTCTCTACGTCTTTCCAGTAGAAGACGCCGTTTTCCAGAATCATATAGCTGTGGGGACTGTTTTCCTTCGGGATGCTCAGGGAGCCGGGGTTGAGGCAGACGTTCCTCTGCCCGAACTCCGTCCACGCCGGGACGTGGGTGTGGCCGTGGAGCAGGATGTCCCCTTCGGCCAGCGGCGGCGGGTTCTTTCCATTATAGATATGCCCGTGGGTGGCATAAATGAGCTTTTCGCCCGCCGGGAGGATGCAGTAATCCGCCATCACCGGGAGATCCAGCACCATCTGGTCCACCTCGGCCTCGCAGTTGCCCCGGACGCAGCAGAGTTTGTTTTTCAGGCCGTTCAGCATCGGGATGACCTCTTTCGGCGCGTAGTCCCGGGGCAGGTCGTTCCGGGGGCCGTGGTAAAGCAGGTCGCCCAGCATCAGCAGCCGGTCAGCCCCCTCCCGCTCAAAGGCCTCCACCATCTTCTTGCAGTAATAAGCCGACCCGTGCAGGTCGGACGCGATCATCCATTTCATGGCGCTTTTCCTCCGTTTCTGTCTGGCTTTATTGTATCACGAAATAGCCGCTTGAAAAGCCTTTTGTGGAAAGTCATACTTTTCACTTGACAATCCACCCGTTTCGTGGTATCCTATCGCAGGCCGGTCAGAAAGGCTCTTCCTGTACTGCCCTTTCCGGCCCGCATCCCGGTGCTGTCCGGCGGCGTCCCGTAACGCCGCTTTTGCGATGCACCGTATTTCTCAGCACTTCAATAAAACCCGTGTGGATTTTTACAGCATAGATGTTTGCTACTTTTCGCCACACAATGGCCCGCTTCAAGCCGCCGTTGTGTGGCTTTTCTTGTGCGGAAATTTCAGGAAAGGAAGCTTTTGCCCCCATGAACGATACTTTTATGAAGACGAAGCCGGTGTTCCCGCTGCTGGTGTCGATGGCTCTGCCCAACGTCATCTCCATGCTGGTGAACTCGCTGTACAACATCGTGGACAGCCTCTTTGTGGCCCAGATCAACGAACAGGCCATGACGGCCCTCTCCCTCGTGTTCCCCATCCAGAACTTCGTGAACGCCGTTGCCATCGGCTTCGGCATAGGCATCAACGCCCTCGTGGCCCTTTACCGGGGCGCAGGCGACTACGACAGGGCGGACGCCGCCGCCACCCACGGCATGGCCCTCTCGGTGCTCCACGGCATCCTCTGCACGTTGGCGGCTACCGCTGTCATGCCCGGCTTCCTGGCCCGATTCACCGCCGACGGCACCATCGTCTCCATGGGCGTGACCTACTCCACCATCGTCTTCCTGTTCGCTACCGTGAACATGGCCAGCCTCGCCTTTGAGAAGCTCTTCCAGGCCGTGGGCCGGATGAAGCTCACCATGATCGCCCTCATCTCGGGCTGTGTCTGCAACATCCTGCTGGACCCCGTCCTCATCTTCGGCCTCGGCCCGGTGCCTGCCATGGGCATTGCCGGCGCGGCGCTGGCTACCGGCATCGGACAGGCCGTCGCTCTCGTCATCTACCTCGTGGTCTACAGCACCACCGAGTCGCCCGTCCATCTGCGCCGGAAGGCCCTGCGGCCCGACCTCTCTCTCGAAGGCCGTCTCTACGCCATCGGTGTGCCTGCCATCCTGAATCTGGCCCTGCCCTCCCTGCTGGTCACCTTCCTCAACGGCCTGCTGGCGGCCTTCTCCGAAAGCTATGTGGTGGTGCTGGGCATCTACTATAAGCTCCAGACTTTCCTCTATCTGCCCGCCAACGGCATCGTGCAGGGAATGCGCCCCCTCATCGGCTACAACTACGGTGCAAAAGAGCATGCCCGCGTGGCAAAGCTCTACCAGCTCACCCTCGGCATGAGCGCCGTCATCATGGCGGCAGGCACCGTCATCTGTATGGCCGCTTCCGCGCCCCTCATTGGCCTGTTCTCCTCCAACCCCGAGACCATCGCCATCGGCCAGACCGCCCTGCGCATCATCTGCCTCGGCTTTGTGGTGTCGGCGGTGTCCACCACCTCTTCCGGCGCGCTGGAAGGTCTGGGCAAGGGTGCGGCCTCGCTGGTCATCTCCCTCTGCCGGTACGTCATCTTCATCATGCCGCTGGCGTGGCTGCTCTGCCGCCAGCTCGGCCCCACCGGCGTCTGGCATGCCTTCTGGGTCACGGAAGTGCTGTCGGCTGTCATCGCCTTTGCGGTGTATCGGAAGAGCGTAATTAAGAAGTAAGAGAAAGCCCGATGCATCGCATCGGGCTTTCTCTGTTATCTATCTTCCGGCACCAGCGCACACACCAGCCGCACCATCCACGGCAAAAAAGGCAGCCAGAGCAGGGCGCAGCAGACGTTGAAGGCGGTGTGGGCATTGGCGATCTGCCGGGAAATGACTTCCAGCTCCGGGCCTTTGGGGGAGATAAGCTCCACCAGCCGGACGAACCAGGGCAGCAGCACCGCCGCCAGCAGACTCCCGCTGAGGTTGAAGCAGCTGTGGGCCAGCGCGGCGCGGGCGGCGTTCTTTCCCTGCCCGATGCAGGCCAGCAGAGCCGTGACCGTCGTGCCGATGTTATCGCCCAGAAGGACAGGCACCGCCCCGGCAAGGCCCAGCACGCTGTGGATGCCGTCCGGCCCGGCCTGACGGGCCACGTTCTGCAGCAGCGCGATGGTGGCCGAACTGCTCTGCACCACCATGGTCATGGAGAGGCCCAGCAGGATGCCCAGAAGCGGCGACTCCTTCACCCGGGTCATCCAGTCGAGAAAGACCGCCTGCCCGGCCAGCGGCTGCAAAGCCCGGCCCAGGATGTCGATGCCCTCGAAAAGCAGCCCGAAGGAGAACACCGCCTCTCCCACGGCCTGCCAGCGGGGCCTGCGGGCCGCGAAGTCGAGGAGGAAGCCCAGAAACAGCACCGGGTATACCAGCGTCTGGACATCGAAGGCGATGAGCTGGGCCGTCATGGTGGTGCCGATGTTGATGCCGTAGATGACGGCCACCGCCCGGGGCAGTTCCAGCAGCCCGGCGCTGACGAAGCCGATGACCATCACCGTCGCCGCCGAGCTGCTTTGGAGCACTGCCGTCACGGCCAGCCCGGTGAGGACGCCCAGCAGCGGCGTGGCCGTCAGCCGGGCCAGCAGCCGCTTCATGGCGTCACCTGCCGCCCGCTGCAAGGCGCGGCTCATCCTGTCCATCCCGTAGAGGAACATCGCCAGCCCGCCGAACAGCGCAAAGAGCATCTCCATCCCCTGCTCCATCCGCACACCCCCTTGTCCGTCAGTGTATGAGGGGTGGACGGGCAGTATGACGGGAAGCCTCGTCTCTTCGCCAGAGGCTCCCCTCGCTAGGGGAGGTGGCAGCGCGTTAGCGCTGACGGAGAGGTTTCTTCCAGCAGCCTGTATTTTTTATAAGGGCAAATCGCTCCGACTCAGCTTACAGCTGGCTCTTGTACAGCTCCACGATCTCCTCCACGCTGGTGTCGCGGGGGTTGCCGGGACGGCAGGCGTCAGCATATGCAGACTCGGCGAGGAACTGGATGTCCTCTTCCTTCAGGATGCCGTTCAGGTTTGCGGGGATGCCCACGTCAGCGCTCAGCTGCTTGACAGCGGCGATGGTGGCATCTGCGGCCTCGGCGTCGTTCATCTCGTCGATGCCCTTCACGCTCATGGCCTTGCCGACGGCACGATAGCGCTCACCGGCGACGGTCTTGTTGTACTCCAGACCCACCGGCAGCAGGATAGCGCAGGCCACGCCGTGGGGGGTGTCATACAGAGCGGACAGGCCGTGTGCCATGGAGTGGACGATGCCCAGACCCACGTTGGAGAAGCCCATGCCGGCGATGTACTGGCCCAGAGCCATGCCCTCGCGGCCTTCCGGAGTGTTCTGGACAGCGCCGCGCAGGTTCTCACTGATGAGCTTGATGGCTTCCAGATGGAACATATCGGAGATGGTGCAGTGGCCCTTGGTGATGTAGCCCTCGATGGCGTGGGTCAGTGCATCCATACCGGTGGCGGCAGTCAGGCCCTTGGGCATGGAGGCCATCATATCGGGGTCGACCACAGCGATCTCGGGGATGTCGTTGGTATCGACGCAGACGAACTTGCGCTTCTTCTCCACGTCGGTGATGACGTAGTTGATGGTGACTTCAGCGGCAGTACCGGCGGTGGTGGGGACAGCGATGGTAAAGACGGCGTGCTTCTTGGTGGGAGCGACGCCTTCCAGAGAGCGGACATCCGCAAACTCCGGGTTGTTGATGATGATGCCGATGGCCTTTGCGGTGTCCATGGAAGAGCCGCCGCCGATGGTCACGATGCAGTCAGCCTCTGCGGCCTTGAAAGCGGCCACGCCGTCCTGCACATTGGCGATGGTGGGGTTGGGCTTGATCTCGCTGTAGACGGTGTAGGCGAAGCCTGCAGCGTCCAGCAGGTCGGTGATCTTCTTGGTGACGCCGAACTTGATCAGGTCGGGGTCAGAGCAGACGAAAGCCTTCTTGTAGCCGCGGGCGGTCAGCTCGGGAACGATGTTCTCGATGGCGCCGTGGCCGTGATAAGAAATAGTATTCAGAACGATACGATCAGCCATTGGTAAAACCTCCTGATTTTGCGCCCCGCCGGGCGGCGGGTACGACTCTCTATGCTTTTACTTTACCACTTTGTTAAAATCCGTTCAATACCCCTTTCTTATGATTATCCCAAACTTTCTATGTGATTATATAAAGATGGTGTACGAATGTTTAATTTTTGAGCAACAGCTTTTAACGAAACGTTATTTAATCCTTTTTCATCTGCTAAGTCTGATGTTGCTTTTATTACTGCTTCTT
>ENA-OQNO01000928-OQNO01000928.1-human-gut-metagenome-genome-assembly--contig:-NODE-928-length-22318-cov-3.674823_pt1 | contig 22318 bp, 15 predicted proteins | sample MGYA00242629_ERZ504880 | MGnify/ENA primary metagenome ERZ504880 (study PRJEB26092, sample SAMD00036377) | human gut metagenome | host: Homo sapiens | study: EMG produced TPA metagenomics assembly of... | reverse complement strand
AAAAGTGCAAGGCGTGCCGCCGCTGCGAAATCGCCTGCATCGCCGCCCACCACGGCCTGACCTTTAAAGAGGCCCTGAAAAAGCGCGACGAACTCGTCGCCCGCGTCCATGTCGTCAAGAGCGGCTCGGTGAAGTCGCCCATCTCCTGCCGCCAGTGCGAGAACGCCCCCTGCGCCCGCATCTGCCCCACCGGGGCGCTCCAGCAGGACGACGGCATCGTGACCATGAACGCCCAGATCTGTTCGGGCTGCCAGCTCTGTATCATGGCCTGCCCCTACGGCGCGATCTCGCTGGAATCCATCGGCCTGCCCTCCGCCACGTCGGAAACGATGGCCCAAAAGAGTATGCGCTCCGTGGCCGTGCGCTGCGACCTGTGCAAGGACTGGATGAAGCGCGAGGGCAAATCCGTGCCCGCCTGCGTCGAAGCCTGCCCCGTCCACGCCCGAAGCGTGGTGCAGATAGGCTGATCCCAGCGCAATCATTGATGGTGTAAGCGTGCCGGGGCGGGGCTCCGGCACGCTTTTATTCACCGGCCATTTATGGTACAGGGCACGGATTATGAGCGAATCCATCGGCATTATTGCAGGAAGCGGACAATTCCCGCGCCTCGTGGCGGAAGACGCCAAGGCGGCGGGTTATGGCGTTGTGGTCTGCGCCTTCCACGGCTTCACCGATCCCGGCCTTGAAGCGCTGGCCGACGCGTACACGACCGTCTATCTGGGCCAGTTCGACAAGGTGATCGACTACTTCCGCAAGCACGGCGTCCGCAGGCTGTGCATGGCCGGAGCGATCAACAAGCCGCGCGCGCTGGACTGGCGCCCGGACTTCCGGGCGGCGCGCATCCTCTTCTCCCTCAGGGGCAAAGGCGACGACGCGCTGCTCCGGGCCATCATGGCGGATCTGGAAAAGGAAGGCTTCACGCTCATCCAGGCGGCGGAACTCTCCACCTCCCTGCTCTGCCCCGAAGGCGTCCTGACCCGGCGCGGCCCCTCAGCCGAGGAGATTGCGGAAATCGACTACGGCTGGCCCATCGCCGAAGCGCTCGGCCGGTTTGACATCGGCCAATGCATCGTGGTCAAACAGGGCATGGTGGTGGCCGTGGAATGCCTCGAAGGCACGGACGCCGCCCTGCGGCGCGGCGGCGAACTGCGCGGCGAAGGTTGCGTGGCGATCAAACGCTTCAAGCCCAAACAGGACGAACGCGTGGACTTGCCGTCCATCGGGCTGCAGACCGTGCGCCTCCTCATCGAACAACACTACCGCTGTCTTGCCGTGGACGCGGGCAAAACGCTCTTTTTCGACAGGGCCGAAGCGCTGGCCCTTGCCGACAAACATAACTTCTGCATCGTCGCGCTGACCGAAGACTCGTTCGGGAAGCTGCGCCTTCAGGCGAAAGCCGACTAGACACACGAAACCCGAGAGGAAAACAAGTATGGGCAAGGCCGACCGTTATCAGAAACTGTACCCCGTCACATGGGATCAACTCCACCGCGACGCTAAAGCGCTGGCATGGCGCCTTCTGGAACAGGGACCGTTCAAGGGCATCATCGGCGTCGCGCGCGGCGGGCTTGTCCCGGCCGCCATCGTGGCCCGTGAGCTCAACATCCGTCTGGTCGACACCCTGTGCATCTGTACCTATCAGGGCCGCGAACAGACCGGCGGCGAAGAAGTCCTCAAGGCCATCGAAGGCGACGGCGACGGCTGGCTCGTCGTCGACGACCTCGTGGACACCGGCAACACCGCCACCATCATCCGCAACATGCTCCCCAAGGCCCATTTCGCCACCCTGTACTCCAAGCCCGCCGGAAAGCCCCTCGTGGACACCTTCATCACCGAAGTCAGCCAAGATACGTGGATTCTTTTCCCGTGGGACTCCGAAGTGCAGTATACCGCCCCGCTGGTGGAACAGAACTAGGCGTTAAGACGGGAAGCCCCCGGCAGACGGCATTATAAAAAAAGAAAACCGGGACAGCCTCGCGCAACAGGCTGCCCCGGTTTTCCGCATAGGAGAGAAGGAAGGATGGCCGTCGGCTTCGTTCCTGTCGGACACCGAAAGCCTTCGGGAAATGTCTCCGGATCGGCAGCCCGTGAATGCCGCCAATCCGGGGCTCCGCCCTTCCCGCCGGGTGGCCGGAAGGGCGAAGCGGTTTGGGAGGGAAGGATGCCAAAAGGCAATCCGTGCGGAGGAGCTTCAGCCGCGCGGCGCGAAACGCATCCTTGGTTTCCCCTCCCGGTTCAGCAAAGCCTGTTCTTAGAAAGCGTACCGCATGTTGACGGAAGCCTTGTAGGCGTTGCGGTTGGTGTTGTCGAGGACATTGCCCCAAACGCCGTCGTTGAGGCTCAGGTGGATGTACCCGAGTTCCACGGCGAGGGTCAGATCCTTGTAGATCTGGTAGTCGGTGTCGAAGGTGGCTTCCCACGCGCCGTCCTTGGTGGTCAGGTAGGTGGAGCCCACCATGCTGCCGGTGGCATCAGGATAGCTGGCATGGAAGGTGGTCATACCGGCGTTCGCGGGCATGTTCTTGTTGTTGGTACCCCGATAGTAGCCGACCTGAATGGCGTGAGTCAGGTTTTCCATGAAGGAGATGTCCTTCATGCGGAGCGCGACGCCCCACGTGCCCACGGGGCTGGTGCCGAGGATGGTATCGCTGGAAATGCCGTAACCGCCGTCAAAGCCGAAGGAAGAACCGGACCAGCCGGCGTCCACGGTGGGCATACGTTCGGAGCCGTCATACGGATTGGAGTTGTCACCGGAGCCGTACCACAGGAGCAGGCCGGGAACGCCGAAATCAAGCTTGTATTCCGCAATGGCGGAAGCCAGCCAGCCGCTGCGCTTCAGGTCGATGGTCTTGCTGGTCGCGCCGTCGTATCCGCTGAGCGAACGGACCGTGCCCATATCCACGGAGCCGTAGTTGAAGTCACCGGCGAGGCGGAACGGGCTGAACGTGGTCATTTCACCCGTGATGCCAACCCACCATGCGTTGCCTTCGCTGCGGTTGCCTTCAAGCGTGGTCAGATCGCTGCCGCTGGGGAGCACGGGGAGCATCCCGGCGCGCATGTCATCGATGTCACCCTTGGCGTCGCCACCAAGGCTGCGGCTGCCCACGAAACCATACATGCCCCAAGGCGTGATCTTCACACCGTCAAAGGTCAACGGCAAGGTCAGGCCAACGAAATCCATGGCGTTGTTCTGATCGTCATGCCACTTGCCATAACCATTGGTGTTGTCGTTTTCAGCGCGCAGCCAGAAGAGGTTCGCGCCGACGTTTTCGGTGAAGTTGCCGCCGATGGTGATGCCCGCGCCGTCGCCGTCGAGCACGGCGGAACCGGCCACGAAGCCAGGCATCACGAAGGGCTGCAAGCCCATGCGGACCAGCACGTCGGTTTCGGGGATGGCCCAGTCGATGTAGGAGTAGCGCACTTCAACGGTCCTGCCGTCCGTGCCGAGGGAAGCGCCGTCCTTGGCATGGCCCCAATGCGTGTCGCCGATTTCAAAATAAACGACGCCCTTCAAGCTTTCAGACGCGATCACGTCGATCTGGGTGCGCAGACGCTGCGCCGCGCCGAAGCGGTCGCTGCTGTTGTGCTTGTCGAACGAATCGTTCGTATACTCAAAACTGAAGTCCCACATGCCCTTAGCCTTGATGTCGGCTGCATTGGCGGCGGAGAATGCGGAGCAGATAAGCCCGGCCGCAAGCAGAAGCGTGGTGAGTCTCTTCATGACGAAAATCTCCTTTCTTCATGGTGAAGGTTGGGGTATTTCCGACCTCTTCCTCTCAGAGCCGGAAACACCAAAAGCTTCAGGATCCGAGGTGAAGCTTTCAAGGGCATTTTCTCTCACCGAAATAAATATTCAATTATTTGTACGATCTTTATAACAAGCCTCTAACGAAGGCTCTCTCGGCCCCGCTTGCAAAAAGAAAAAAGAGGGGCTCCGCGACACGCCCCCTTCCCGCTTTTCCTTGCCCCCCAAGGCAAAACCGAAAGGCCCTTTCCACCGACCCCCGCCCCTCTCATATTAGACCTATCCCTTGCCTGGAGATGACGGTTCCACTCCGGCGGATGCAGAAGCGCATCCCTAAGCCCGCCTCCCCGCACGATGCCGGAACAGGGCCAGCCCGAGGAACAGGTTCAAAAGCAGGCTCACACCAAGCACCGCCCGGAACAGGACCGGCAAGGCCCGCAGCGATTCGCTGAATCCGGACGGGGCGACCTCGCGTTCCTCCGTACCTCCATCGGAAAGCGTGATTGTCATGGGATGGGAAACCTTATGCCCCATGTTGTCCGCAACCACGATGGTCCATGTGCCGGGCTTGTCCGGAAGGAACGCGAATCTTCCCTGAGCGTCCGTACGCCCGTTCTGAAACTCCACATCCGCGCTGTCCGGGCCGTACAGCTTCGCTTCGGCATACGCCGCCACGTCGCCCGTGGAATACGAGAACTCCACCACACGGGCATCTCCGGACGCCAGCTCCTTCGCCAGCAGCGCGTGAGCCTGCGCGTCCGCGGAAAACCAGCCCAGAACCAACAGGGCGGCCAACACTACACGCCTCAACATATCTTCTCCTTGGAAAGGGAACACCGGAAACGGAGCCTCCGGGCACTCCACTTTCATCTCACACTCAATCCGCATCGGGCTTTCCCCATCCAGCCGGGACACCCGCGCATCCTTCCCACGAACAATGCCGCCGGGCCGCGCCCCGACACAGCAGAAACGCTCTTTCCTAGCGCCCCGCCGGGAGACGTATTCCCAACGGAAAATTTCCATGCCGCCCCACCCTCCATCGGCCCTTATGGAAATTTTTGGAGGGGGAAAGGAGGGGTTTGTGGAGGGGCGAGGGAACTGGGGGTGCTCCCCCTTCTTCAGAAAGGTTCCCTCGCCCCTCCACAGCCTTCCTTTTCCCTGCTCCCTACTTCATCACCGGGAAAACATAGGTGGCGCGCATGTTGCGCTTGTCGGCGCTCCCGTCGGTGAGCTTTTCGGTAACTTCGGTACGCAGCATCCACAGGCCGGGCTTGGTCACCTTGAACGACGCCATGCCGTCCGCGCCGGTTTCAGCCTTGGCCATGTAGGCATCCTGCTCGGCGCTGTACCCGTCGTAGGTCAGGCCAAGCGGGGCCTTTACCGGCTTGCCGTTCAGCAGCACTTCCACCTTGATGTCGTCACCGGCCTTGATGTCGGCGGGATTCGTCAACAGCACGATCTCAAGATCGTGCCCCAAGACCTTCTTGTACAATCCGTCATTCGCGGCGGGATTGAGCATGGTCTTGGCGAACTTCTCATACTTGCCGACCTTGAGGACCTTCTTGCCCTTGGCTTCGAGATCCTTGCGGCCGCCCTCCAGCACGCCTTCGGTCGTGTCGCTCCAGGTCTGCGGCAGACGATGCCCGACAATCATGGCGGGGCCGTCCGCAGGGAGGGCCGCCTTGCCCACAAGCGCCTTCACCTTGGCGTCTTCGGCAAGCTTCACGGGCTCCTTGGCGTTGCCCTGAATGAGTTCGACCACCACGGTCTCCACCGGCTCGGCCTCTTCGCTGATCATGAATACGTGCGCCGCCTGCGCCTGCACGCCCACGCTTTCGCCCTTGGCGGCCTGCGTTTTGTCAGGTTTGACGATGAATTCATGCGCGGAGGCAAGAGTGGCGGTCCCAACGAGGCAGAGTGAACACATCCCAGCAAGCAACACTTTGAAAAGCATGGCGAACTCCTTGTTTTGAATAACACGGCACAATATTGTGTTATCTTTTTCAAAAATGTATTACCCGGAAAAATGATTTTCCGTCAATTCAATTTTTATTTTATTTCCGCATGTTATAATCATTTACCCAACAATTCCGACACTGTTCGTACTTTTTTTAAAAAAATAACACGCATACTCGGCGACACACACCCGTGCCCTGAAAAACAGGTTCCTCCTTCCAAAAGCCATCATCGGCGCGGGGTTGCAAAATGACAAAAAGGCAACTGCTTGCCTTTGTTCAGCTATCCGCGTAGATTATCTCCTTTCGCGCCAGCCGGCCCGGTTGGGGTGCGCCCCTCGGCTTCAACGCAGTCCAGACAAAAGGGAAGCATATGAACCTCACACAGAAAATCATCGGCAGTCACCTTGTTTCCGGCACCATGACGCCCGGAAGCGAAATCGGTCTGCGCATCGACCAGACCCTGACCCAAGACGCCACCGGGACCATGGCGTGGCTCCAGTTCGAAGCCTTGGGCATCCCCCGGGTCAAGACCGATATTTCCCTGAGCTACGTGGACCACAACACGCTCCAGATGAACTTCCGCAACCCTGACGACCACCGCTTCCTGCGCACCGTGGCGGCCAAATTCGGCGGCGTGTACTCCGGGCCCGGCACCGGCATCTGCCACCAGCTCCACCTCGAAAACTTCGCCAAGCCCGGCGCGACCCTCGTGGGCTCCGACAGCCACACCCCCACCGCGGGCGGCATCTGCTCGCTCGCCATGGGCGCGGGCGGGCTTTCCGTCGCGCTGGCGATGGCGGGCGAGCCCTACTATATCCCCATGCCCAAGGTCGTGCGCGTCTTCCTGACCGGGGCGCTCACCGGATGGGCCTCCGCCAAGGACGTCATCCTCGAACTGCTCCGCCGCCGCACCGTCAAGGGCGGCGTGGGCCGCGTGTTCGAATACGCCGGGCCCGGCGTCGCCACCCTCTCCGTGCCGGAACGCGCCACCATCGCCAACATGGGCGCGGAACTCGGCGCCACGGGCACCCTCTTCCCCTCCGACGGCGTGACCCGCGCCTTCCTCAAGGCCATGGGCCGCGAAGCCGATTGGCGGGAACTCGGCCCTGACGCCGATGCCGCGTATGATGAAGAGGAAACCATCGATCTTTCCGCGCTGGTCCCGCTGGCCGCGCAGCCGCACATGCCCGACCGCGTGGTGCCCGTGGCCGAACTCGACGGCCTGCCCGTCGAGCAGGTCTGCATCGGCTCCTGTACGAACTCCTCCTACGCGGACCTCAAGCTGGTCGCGCAGATCCTCGACGGGCACCGCATCAATCCCGGCACCGACGCCATGATTTCCCCCGGCTCCAAGCAGGTGCTCACCATGCTGGCGCAGGAAGGGCGCCTTGAGCCGCTCATCGGCGCCGGCGCGCGCCTGCTCGAATGTTCCTGCGGCCCGTGCATCGGTTCCGGCGGCGCACCCGTCACCTCCGGCGTAAGCGCACGTACCTTCAACCGTAACTTTGAAGGGCGCAGCGGCACCAAGGACGCCAAGGTCTATCTGGTCAGCCCTCTGACCGCCGCCCAAGCAGCCCTGAACGGCAAATTCACCGATCCCGCCACATGGGGGACCCCGCCCGCCAAGCCGGAACTGCCCGCCGATCCGCCGTCCATCCGGCACCTGTTCGTGTTCCCGCCGGAAAACGGTGACGGCGTCGAAGTCCTGCGCGGCCCGAACATCGTGGCGCTGGAGAAATTCCCCCGCCTCGACGCGTCCGGAGACGTGCTCGAAGCCAACGTCGTGATCCGCCTCGGCGACAACATCACCACCGACCACATCATGCCCGCGGGCGCGGAAATCCTCGCCCTGCGCTCCAATATCCCGGCCATTTCCGAGCACGTGTTCGTGCGCGTGGACCCCGATTTCGTGAAGCGCGCCCGCGCCGTCTCCGAAGCGGGAGGCAACGGCGTCATCGTGGCTGGCGAAAACTATGGTCAGGGCTCCAGCCGCGAACACGCGGCGCTGGCCCCGCGCCATCTCGGCATCAGAGCCGTCATCGCCCTGTCGATGGCCCGCATCCACCGCGCCAATCTCGTGAATTTCGGCATTCTGCCTCTGGTCTTCGTGAACAGGGAAGATTATGCTAAGGTCGCTCAAGGTGCGGATATCCGCATCCCGCTCACGGAAATCACGCCCGGCGGCGTGACGAACATTGAGATTGCGGGCGTGGGCGTTCTTCCTGTAAGGAATGATCTCTCGGCGGCCGAACTGGACATCATCCGGTCCGGCGGCCTGTTGAACGCCGTAAAAGAAAAAATGTAAGCCGGATCCCGGGAAGCCGTGCGGGGCGCCGTATGGCTTCCCGGGGCCCGTAACCTTTGAACTGGAGCTGTCATGCTGGATCTCATTCGAGCCAACGCCCAATCGTGGGGCGTCAAAATCGCCTTTGGCATCATCATTCTGGTCTTCGTCTTCTGGGGCGTCGGCGGCCTGACGGGCGGCCCTTCCACGGTCATCCTCACCGTGAACGGGGAACCCATCACCATTCAGGAGTTCCAGCGGAAATACGAACAGCTTGAGCAGCAGGTGCGCGCCCAGTATCCCGATCTCGATGCGGCCGGCCTCAAGGCGATGCAGCTCAAGCAGCAGCTCATCCAGAACCTCATTCTCGAAAACCTCATCATGCAGGAAGCCAAGCGCGTCGGCATCGTCGTGACGCCCGTGGAGCTGCGCAAGCTCATCGAAAGCTTCCCCGCCTTCCACAACGCCGAAGGCAAGTTCGATCCCGACGCCTATGTCCGCGTGATCAAGGCCCAGCGCAACACCCCCGGCAACTTCGAAGCCGAGCTCCGCAACAACATGCTGATGAACAAGCTCCGCGCGGACGTCACCGCCGGGGCCTTCGTTCCCGAAGCCGAAGTGCGCGATCTCTTCCGCTATGAAGGCGAACGCCGCATTCTGGAGTATGTTTTCTACCCGCTGGAAGACTATACCTCCAAGGTTACCGTCGACGACGCGCAGATCAAGGACTATTACGAAGCCAATCAGGCATCCTTCACCGTGCCCCCGCAGGCCGACGTGGAATACCTGCTCATCGGCGCGGAAGCGCTGGCCGCCGCCCAGAACATCAGCGACGCCGCCGTATCCGAGTACTATGAAAAGAACGCCGCCCAGTTCGCCACCCCCGAAATGGTGCGCGCCCGCCACATCCTCATCCTGAGCGACGCCAAGGCTTCCGCCGAGGATCAGGCCAAGGCGAAGGCCAAGATCGAAGAAATCGCCCAGCGCATCAAGGCCGGCGAAGACTTCGGCGAGGTCGCCAAGGAAATTTCCGAAGATCCGGGCAGCGCTCCGCAGGGCGGCGAACTCGGCTGGTTCGCGCACGGCCAGATGGTTCCCGAATTCGACAAGGCTTCTTTCGCCCTCAACCCCGGCGAGCTTTCCGAGCCCGTCAAGACGCAGTTCGGCTGGCACCTCATCCAGCTTGAAGAAAAGAAGGCCGCCGGGCAGAAGCCGTTGGATGAAGTGAAGGATCAGATCCGTACCCGTCTGGCGCAGGATGAAGCCTCCGGCAAGGTACAGGAAGCGCTGGAACAGGTTCAGCTCGCGGTCATCGGCGGCAAGTCGCTGAAGGAAGCCGGGGAACCGCTCAAGCTGGCCCCGCAGGAAACCGGCCTCGTCAACACGACCGAATTGACCGAAAAGATGGGCATCAAGCCTGAAAACCTGCCCGCGCTGCTGGCCGCCAAGCCCGGCACCGTGCTGGACACGCCTTTCGTGACCAAGACCGGCTATGTCATCGCCAAGGTAAACGAATCCAAGCCTCAGACCGTGAAGCCGCTTGACGCCGTGAAGGACGACATCAAGGCCCGCCTCCAGCAGGACAAGGCCCGCACGCTCGCCTTTGAGGCCGCCAATGCCGAACGCAAGACCTTTACCGCCGCTCTGCCCAAGGAACTTCAGGGCAAGCTCAAGAAGACCGAACCGGTCGGCCGTCAGGGCTACCTGGGCGAGCTGGGCATGAACGCCGAACTGGCCAAAGCCGCCTTCGCCGCCAAGGTGAACGAATGGTTCCCCGTGGCCTACACGCTCGACGGCGGCGCGGTCATCGCCCGCGTGGCCGAAGTCGTGACGCCGAGCGACGAAGACTGGAAGACCGCCGCTCCGCAGATCACCGACGCCGTGCTCAACGCCAAGCGTGAGCAGATGTTCCGCGGCTTCCTCAGCCTGCTCCGTTCCAATGCCAAGATCGAACTGAAGAACGAGACGATTCTGGCGGATTAGAGCCAAATACATTCCTATGTTATCAATAAAAAGAGGCCATCCTAGGATGGCCTCTTTTTATTGAAATCCTAAAAAAGTATTACCGCAGAAATCCTTTAATCAGATGCTTCATCAATGGAACAACATACCGAACATAATAGAGTACTCTCATTTTCTTATACATATAGAGCATTGTCCATGCATCGGCATATTTTTTCTGCTTCAATGGAGCAGAAACAAGCTGAAGATCCATAGTGAGGTTCTCCAAAACGTCTTCCGGCAAGGCCGCGAAAACACCATCTAAGGCAACCATATATTCAGAACATTCATCAGCTCTGCCATATCTGAGAAAGTCCCTATACGCACCCCGCAACATATCTCCGATATTGTTCGCATAAATTCTCTGAATCATCGGTTCGGCAGTGCGCACGACTGAAGCCATGTTCTTCGCTGCGTGGCATTTCCAAAAGGCGTCCTCACGCCCTTTCATATACATCTTGGATTTGTCATTTCCTTTTCTCTGGCGGTACTTGTAGGTATTGACGGCAAGATACGAAATCGTCTTCGCATGTACGGCCACACGGCACGAAAAATCATTGTCCTCAAACTTAAGCAATGTCTCATCAAAAAATATAGCATGCTCCACAAGAAAAGAACGCCGTAATAGCTTATTGCACGCAATAACATTATTTGAAAAAAGACCACATCTTGAGAGAGATTTCCCTCTAATATCCTGGTCGGGGTAGACCACTGTATTGACTACGTACTCTTTTCCTGATTCGTCAGGAAACCAATTCACAGTCCTTCCCGAAACCAATTCAGCATCATCTTGTTCAGCAATAATATAAAGTTCTTTCAAAACTTCGTTATCGTATAAAGCATCATCAGAGTCTAAAAAGAAAACATACTCTCCGCAGGATTCTTTTAATCCCCTATTACGGGTAAAGGATAAATCTCTGTTTCTTTCATTGTAAAATAATCGGATTCGAATATCTGATTCAGCATATTTTTTTAAAAGAAACGAGCTATTATCCGTAGAACAATCATCCACACAAACAATTTCTATATCTTTTAGAGACTGCTGAATAACCGAGTCCAAGCATTCGCCAAGATACGGAGCTACATTATACACGGGGATTATAACGGAAACCTTGACCATAGCACTCATTCCGCGCTTAGCTTCCTCAGCTTCTTCTCAAACCGCTCGTATTCGCTGAAAATACACGCACAGTAGTTCTGGCGGTACAGGCCCATTTCCTTGGAGCGGTCGATCCCGGCCTGCCACAAGGGGCGGAAGTCCCGGTACAGGAACTCGGAACCGAATCCGGCGTTGGTCCTGTAGTCACCGGACGCCGCGACGCGGGTTCCGATTCCCCGGATGGCGTCGTGCTGCTGGTGCCGGGAATACAACAGGCTTGTGGTAAAGCAGTCGAAACCGTTCTCCGAGGCGATGGCACAGGTCAGGGCAAGACGGCTCTCGTAGCAGTAGCCGCAGCGGGCATACCCTTGATTGTCCGCGATACCCAAATCGTGCACCATCTTGAGCCAGCCGGGCAGATCATACACATCGTCCTGCCACAACATGGGCAGATCCATCTGTTCCGCCACCTGTTCCATCGCCTCCCTCCGCCGAAAATATTCGGAGACGGGATGGATGTTCGGATTGGCGAAGTATCCCGTGACGTCATAGCCCTCGTCGCGCAACGACTGGATGCACATGATGCTGCACGGCCCGCAACAGGCGTGCAGGAGCACTTTCTTGCCGTTACCTGCCATTGTTCTGCCCGTTGTGCTGATGGCCCTGCTGCTGTGCTGGAGCTGCCGGCGCGGAAGAAATACCCTCGATGCGGATATCCAGACGGATGTGGAATTCCTTTTCCATGAGCGAGAGCCGTTCGCGCTTGTGATTCAGAAGATACAGCCCGAGCTCGGCGTCCACGCTGTGGGCGTACTCGGCCTGCCCCGCCGCCGCAGCGCTGCGCATGGCGCGGTGCAGGTCGCGAAGCGTCTGTACGGACTGCCACTCCATATTGCGGCGCTGGCCCGTCCCCTTGCAGTGCGGACAGGTCTCCATGCTGATAGAGATTGCCGAGGAGCCGGTCCGCTGGCGTACGATCTGGAGCAGGCCAAAAGAACTCATCTTGCCGATGTCGTGACGGGCGCGATCGCCCTTCATGGCGTTGCGGAGTTCTTTTTCAACCTCACGGCAATGCTCGGGATCGCGCATTTCAATGAAGTCGATGACGATCTGCCCGCCGATGTCGCGCAGGCGAAGCTGGCGGGCGATGGCCGTCGCCGCTTCCATATTCGTACGGAAGGCCATAGCCTCAAAATTCGTCTTGCCGCCGATCTTGCCGGAGTTGATGTCGATGGCCATAAGCGCCTCGGTCTGGTCGAACACCAGACGCCCGCCGGACGGCATGAGCACTTCGCGGGAATGTACCTGCTCGATCTGGTTGAGAAGGCCGAAGTGTTCCCAAAGGGTCTTGTCATGCTTCTCATAGAGATGCACGAGGTCGCCCTTGCGCGGGAACAGCAGGGAAGCCATCTCCCGGATGGCTTCGGCGGTTTCCGCGTTGTCCACCCAGACTTCGGACACGTCGTCGGACAGATAGTCCCGAACGCTCCGGCTGGCGAGGCCCGGTTCCTGATAGATCAGGGAGGGGACCTTTTCCGTGGTGGCGCGCTTGCGGATATCCTTCCAGACGCGCTTGAGGAAAGAGAGGTCCTTCTGGAGCGTGGTCTTGCTCGTGCCCGCGCTCACGGTGCGGACGATGGCCCCAAGCCCTTCGCCGGGCTCAAGGCCCCGGATGAGCTCGCGCAAACGGTTGCGCTCCTCGCCGTCCTCCACCTTGCGGGAAATGCCGATCTGCTCCTGCCCCGGCGTCAGCACGAGGAAACGCCCGGCGAGCGACAGCCATGTGGTCAGGAACGCGCCTTTGGAGCCGTTGGGCTCCTTCACGACCTGCACGAGGACTTCCTGCCCGGGCTTGAGCACTTTCTGGATGGGCGGGTATTTGCGTCCCTTGGTGGGTTCGTGGGGCTGGAGGTAATATTCGGGGTGCACTTCGTCGATCTGCAGGAACCCGTTCTTCACGTTCCCGTAATTGACGAAGGCGGCTTGCAAATTGGTGTCGATGTTGTTGATGACGCCTTTGTAGATGTTGCCCCGGATCTTGGCCTGATGGGTCATCTCCACGTAGTACTCGCGCACGGAGCCGTCTTCGGTGAGCACCACCTCGACCATATCGCCGGGCAGGACGCTGACCAGCATCTTGCGGTCCACGCCGGACGCGGCGGCCTTGGCGGACTTGCGGCCCTTCTTGGCGTCCTGTTCCTCTTCGCCTTCCTCGGCGGACTCGTCCTCGGCTTCCTGCAGCGCGGCGGCAGCCGAGGCCTTCTTGTTCCGGCGGCGGCGCGGCTTGCGCGGCACGCGAGGCGCGCGCGCCTCCTCACCCTCGGCTTCGGCGGGAGCGGCAGCGGGTCCGTCGTCGTCATCATCATCAAAAACGAACACCTCATCCTCGGGCACGGCGGCCTGCTGGTCCTTCAGCGTCTCCTCAGCCTGTTCGGCGGCGGGACGCGCGGGTTTGCGGCGGCGGGAACGGGAGCGGGGTTTGCGGGGAGCCTCTTCGCCCGTGGCGGCGGATTCCTGCCCGGATTCAGCCCCTGCGGGCTCATCTTCGACGGCGGGCGCGGATTCGGCAAAGGCCTCAGCCGGAGCATCGGCGGCTACGGGCTCATCAAGAATGGGCGTTTCACCCGCTTCCGGCGCGGCTGCGTCAACGGCGGCATCGCCTTCGGCGGGACGGCGGCGGCCCCGACCGCTGCGGCGGGAACGGCGGCGCTTCGCGGGTGCGGCGGCATCGCCTTCGGCGGTTTCGGAAGCATCGGCGGCAGCGGATTCCTCCGGCGAGGCGACGGCAGGGACGGCGGCGGGTTCGGACACGGCGGGAACGGCGGACGCAACCGCCTCGGCGGGCAGAACGGAAGCGGCGACGGCGGGAATCTGAACGGGATGTTCGGTCAACACGGGCTGTTCAGGCTGCTTCGGCTCCACAGGCGCCTCAACAGGCTGTTTCGGCTGCTCGGACTGTTTCCGGGCTGTTTTCGCCGCGGACTGCTTCGGCGCGGGGCGTTTCCGTGCGGGAGCCTCGGGCGCGGGCGGGGCCGACACGGACTGTTCCTCCACGGGTTGCGCCGACACGGCGTTCTCCGGAGCGGAAAGTTCCAGCGTGGCCTGCTCCACGGCAGGCTTCTTGCGGCGCGGGCGGCGGGGCTTCTTTTCGGGAGCGGGCTCGGAAGGGGTTTCAACGGCATCCGCAGCGGCGGACATGGGCTTTTCGGACGCAGCCGGCTGTTCCGCCGGGGCTGCGATCTTTTCAGAATCGGTCATATGTTTCCTCAAAAAAACAAAAAAGTATCGGGGTGCCGTCCGGCTGGCGCGGGCGGCCGCAAAAATCGCGGGCTCGGACGCGCCGTTCGCTCGGCGTCTCCGAAGGAGCCCCATGCATACGGGCCTCGCCGGGAGAAAGCCTTTCCGGAGAATACGGAAGGCGGGCAAGGCCGCAAGACGCGGGTTTCCAAAAAATTTTTCCGGCGGTGACAAATGCCCCTGCGCACGGACAGGCCAGCGGTCCGGGCGGGGAAGCGACGATCCGGGCGAACCGGTCAGTCCAGCATGTGAAGCGTCACCGACAGGTCGTCCCCCGCAAGCCGCAGGACGGCATAGCCGCCCGTCGCAAACGCGCCGGGATTGACCAGCACGGTGCGTCCGAGGCGATCCACGGCGCGGGATTCATGGATGTGTCCGCACAGGCACACATCAGGCTGCGCGTCCAGAATGAAGTCACGTACGGCGGAGGAACCAACGTGGATTCCGTCCCCGACGATGTCGCACAGCGTGTCATGCGGAGGCGTATGCACGGAAAGCACCACATGACGATACGTCCGGGCCTCCCTCCACATGTGTTCGAGCCAGTCCGCAAAGCGGGACTCGGGAAATTCGCTCGGCGTACCGAACGGCGTGAACGTGGAGCCGCCAAGCCCCATGAGCGCGACGCCGGGAGCCAGCTCACGTACGCATAAATGGGTATTCCATCCCTGCTTGGCAAGCCAGTCCGTGACTTCGGCGCGATCCATGTTGCCGATCTGCGCGTAAATGACGGGATTGTAGCGGGTGAGCTTCTCAAGCACATTACGGGCCTGCGCCGCGCCGCCGGTGACGGTCAGATCGCCGGTGACGATGATGCCGTCGGCCTCTTCCAGCCCCTGGATTTCGCCAAGCCGGGCTGCCTTGTCGTGAAGATCGCCCATGACGATCCATGTGCGGCCCCCGGAGGACGGGGCCGCCGCACCGGAAGTTCCGGAAGCGGGGACCGCAAAGGACGAAAGAGGCTGGGCGCTTGGCATGTCGGCAACTTCCTTGTACTGTTGGGGTTGCAGGGTATACCGGCTTGCCTTTCCCTGCAAGGGATTCCGCTTCACTGATCTTTCGTACCCTAACCTATTGTTTCAGGTTTGACAAAGGTGCGCCATGTCCCTTCCCCCGACCTCCCCTTCTGCGACGGGTACGCCCTCCGGCCTCGCCGCCCCGGACAGAAATGTCTTGCGTTCCGAGCTGATACGCGCCCGTAAAGCCCTTGACCCCGCCGAGTGGGAACGCCATTCCGCCGCCGTCCAGCGGCGTGTCCTCGCCCTCCCCGAGTGGCGCGACGCCCGTACTGTCGCCATGTATATCGCCGTGCGGAACGAAATCTCCACCGATGAAATTATCAGACGCGCGTGGGCCGAAGGCAAACAGGTGCTCCTGCCCCGCTGCCTCCCGCCGAGCGCGGGCGAAGGAATCATGGAATTCGTCCTGTGCCGGGGCTATGATGAACTGGCGCCCGGCGCCTTCGGCCTCTCCGAGCCCGGCCCCGCGTGCGTACCCCTGCCCCGCACGGGATGGGGGCAGGACGCCGCCGGAACCTTCGTCCCGCCTTCCGGGACGGATGCGTCTCTCCGGCTGCCGGATCTGATTCTGGTCCCCGCCGTGGGCATCAGCCCCGCCGGGGCGCGCCTCGGGTACGGCAAGGGCTTCTACGACCGCCTGCTCGCCCTGCCCGGCTGGGGCGGCGCGAAGCGGCTCGCGCTGGTCCACTCCCTCCAGCTCGCCGCATTTCCCGCCGGGCCTCTGGACATCCCCATGCACGGCTACGCTACCGAAAAGGAACTCATATGGCTCTGAGCTTCATCCCCTTCGCCTTTCCCGGCGCCCCGGGCGTCCGCTGCGCCTTCCAGACCCGCGACTGGGGCGTTTCGGAAGGGCCCTATGGAGGCGGGAACATCGCCTATACGGTAGGGGACGATCCCTTGCGCGTCTCGGCCAACCGGCTGGATCTCGCCGCATCTCTTGAGCTTGCCGAAATCGCCGAACTCGATCAGATCCACGGCGACACGCTCGTTTTCGATCCCCCGCCCTCGCCGCTGGAGCGGTTCGTGGAGCCGCCCGCCTTTCCCAAAGGGGACGGCCTTGCCACGGACAAACCCGGCATCGGCCTGATCATCAAGACCGCCGACTGCCAGCCCGTCCTCGTCGCGCACAAAGGAGGGCGGCACATCGCGGCCTTCCACATCGGCTGGCGCGGCAACCGCCTGCGTTTCCTCCAGTCCGGCATCGCGGCCTTCTGCGGGCGCTACGGCCTCGACGCCCGCGATCTGCTCGCCGTGCGCGGCCCGAGCCTCGGGCCGCAGCGCTCGGAATTCGTCAATTACGGCAAGGAATGGGGCCCCGATTTCGCCAACTGGTTCAACGCCCGCGACAAGACCATGAACCTCTGGCGGCTGACCCGCGATCAGCTGCTGGAGGCGGGCCTGCCGGACGAAGGCATCTTCGGCCTCGATCTGTGCACGGCGTCCATGCCGGACAGCTTCTTCTCCTACCGCCGGGACGGGATCTGCGGGCGTCAGGCCAACGTCATCTGGATAGCCTAAATGCCCATGCTGCTGGACATCCGGGATACGGTGGCCGACTATGCGGAACTCATCGCCCGCGTGGTCGGCGTGGACGTGGAAGTCGTGGACGCGGGCCTGAACCGCCTCGCCGGGACGGGCCTCTATGCCTCCGGGGTCGGGGAAAACATCCGCGCCGAGGGCGAAACCTACCGCCACGTCATGCGCATCCGGCGCTCGTTCGTCATGGAGACGCCCCGCGAGCATTTCATCTGCACCCGCTGCCCGGGGCGCGACCTCTGCCGAGAAACCCTTTCCATCAGCACGCCCATCATCGACGGCAGCGACGTGCTCGGCGTCATCGGGCTCGTCTGCTCCACCGACGAGGACCGCGCCCGTGTCCTCGGGCACAAGGACGTGTACGTCCAGTTCATCGAGCGCTGCGCGGAATTCATCCTGCACAAGCTCCACGACCACGCCGACCTGCTCCGCGCCCGGTCATTCCTCGACATCATGCTGCGGATTCTCGAAATCAACAGCCGGGGCATCGTCATCTTCAACGCCAAGGGCGGCATTTCCTATCTGAACGACATCGCCCGCCGTGATCTCGGGCTCAAGGACGACGGCCTGCCCACGGACGTGCAGTTCAAACGGACCGGGGAATCCTTTTCGGATCTCGAGGAATTCGTGGTCACCGCCCGGAGCCGCAAGCACACGCTCATGGGCCAGATGACCCCGCTCGCGCCGTCGGACTACCATTTTGCCACGGTCTTCACCTTCGAGTCCCTGCCGCGCATGGCGGATCGCGTCTCTTCCCTCGGGGACTCCCTTTCCGGCGTCGAAAACCTCATCGGGCGCTCGCCCGCCATGCTCCAGCTGAAAGATCAAATCCGCCAGATCGCGGGCTCCACGTCCACGGTCCTCGTCACCGGCGAATCCGGCACCGGCAAGGAACTCGTCGCCCGGGCCATCCACGCCGCCAGCGGCCGCCGGGACAAGCCCTTCATCGGCATCAACTGCGGGGCCATCCCCGACGCCCTGCTCGAAAGCGAGCTGTTCGGCTACACGGGCGGCGCGTTCACCGGAGCGAGCGCCAAGGGGCGCATCGGCAAATTCGAGCTGGCCCACAAGGGCGTGCTGTTCCTCGACGAAATCAGCACCATGCCGCTCTACCTGCAAGTGAAGCTGCTCCGCGTCCTGCAGGAACGGGCCTTCACCCGCCTCGGCTCCAACCGGCTCATTGAGGTGGATATCCGTATTATCGCGGCGACGAACGAAGATCTTGCCGGAGCGGTGCGCCAAGGCCGTTTCCGCGAGGATCTCTTCTACCGCCTGAACGTGATCCCGCTGCAGGTGCCTCCCCTGCGCGATCGGCACGGCGACATAGAACTGTTGTCCTCCCATTTCCTCGCCCGCTACAGTGCCCGGTTCAACAAGCCGGTCCCGTCGCTCGGCCCGGACATGCTCGCGGCCCTCTCCGCCTACCCGTGGCCCGGCAACGTGCGCGAGTTCGAGAATGTGATGGAGTTTATGGTCAACATGGCCCCGTCCGGCGGGGTCCTGCATCCTGACATGCTCCCCGCCTCCGTGCGCGGGGCCTTGCCCTCTTCCGCGCCTTCCCCCTCCGCCCCCCTCCCGCCCGGCGGGATCATCCCGCTCCGCGATCTGGAACGCAACGCCATTCTGGACGCCGTCCGCCGCTGCGGGGACGACACGCCCGGAAAGAAGGCCGCTGCCGCCGCCCTCGGCATCGGCGTCGCCACGCTCTACAGGAAGCTGAAGGAGTATGAGGACGAAGCGGCGGCTCTCTCCCGTACCACCTAACCCCACCTGAACAGGATGGAACTTGCGATTTTTGGGATTTCGCAGTAGAGTCCCTCCTTTGTGTGCCGACTGGCGAGAGTGGCGGAATTGGTAGACGCACTGGACTTAGAATCCAGCGGATTTCCGTGGGGGTTCAACTCCCCCCTCTCGCACCAGAAAGCCTTCCGGTGCATTCATAAACTTCGTGTTTTGATTGATAAAAAGCTCGTCCGTCCGCCCTTGAGCAGGTCGGCTCCCCTAAGGAGGGAATCCCCATGGAATTTGTCGTTGAAAACCTTTCCCCTACCCGGAAAAAGATCGCCTTCACCCTGACCGCGGATGATGTGAACGCCGCTATCAACACCGCCGTCAAGGGCTTCCAGAAGGATCTGTCCCTGCCCGGCTTCCGTAAGGGTAAAGTCCCCGCGTCCGTAGTGGAAAAGCGCTTCGGCGAAGACGTGTACGCCCGCGCCACGCAGGACGAGATCAACGGCCTCCTCCAGAAGACCCTCAAGGACTCCAGCCTGACTCCCGTTTCCAGCATGGAAATGGACAACCATGACGCCTTCGCCCGCGATACCGAATTCAAGTGCAACGTCACCTTCGACGTGCTGCCCGAAATCGAGTTCCCCAACTACGAAGGCCTCGAAGTCGATCAGGCCAAGGCCGACGTGTCCGACGAAGACGTGAACGAAATCATTGAAAACCTCCGCGGCCGCATGGCGGAACTTACCGAAGTGACCGAAGATCGCCTGCCCCAGGACGGCGACACCGTGGATGTCGACTACTCCGGCACCGATGAGGAAGGCAACAAGATCGACGACGTGCAGGGCGAAAACTTCGGCGTGGCCCTCGGCCAGGGCCAAGCCCTCCCCGATTTCGAAGCCCTCGTGAAGACCGCCAAGGTCGGCGAAGAAAAGACCGGCCCCGTGAACTTCCCCGCCGACTACCCCCACAAGCCGCTGGCTGGCAAGACCGTCATCTTCACCATCAAGGTGAACAAGATCCAGACCAGCCAGAAGCCCGAAGTGAACGAGGAGTTCGCTCAGAAGGTCGGCCAGGAAAGCCTGGAAAAGATGAAGGCCTCCATCGTCGAGCACGTTTCCGCCACGAAGGCTCAGGCCGCCCGCAGCGAAGCCATGAAGAAGCTCATCGACGGCCTCCTTGAAAAGGTTTCTTTCGAAATCCCCGATTCCATGCTGAACGCCCGCGTCGAGCGCGTGGTGCAGGAACAGGCCATGAAGCTCCAGCGCATGGGCCTCGACGACCTCCGCAAGGACCAGGCTCAGGAAGAAAAGCGCGAAGAAGCCAAGAAGGAAGCCCTCGAAACCCTGCGTCCCCAGGTGTTCCTGATGGCCCTCGCCCAGAAGGAAAACATCACCGTCAACGATCAGGAAGTGGAAATGGCCATCTACGGCATGGCCATGCGCGCCCAGCAGGACTACAAGAAGGTCAGCGAAGCCTATCACAAGAGCGGCCTGATCTATGAGCTGCGCGACCGCATCCTCGCTGACAAGGCCCTGGAAATGGTCTACAGCAAGGCGAAGATCAACGAAGTCCCCGCCGTGAGCCTGAGCGAGCCCAAGAACGCGGACTAGTCCGTTTTCCGCCCGCTTTTTGGGAAAAATAAGGAGAGGGGAGTGTCCGCACTCCCCTCTTTATTGTATGGGGGCCCTGTGCTATTTCCCGTTTTTATGGCTTCATCCCGAGACAACGGCGCAATCGTGCTTATCTGACGGGGAAAGCCCTGATGCCCAATTATCATATGGAGACAGTATGCAAGATATTCTTGATATGACGGTGCCCATCGTCGTCGAAACGTCGGGCCGCACCGAACGCGCTTATGATATTTTTTCCCGCCTGCTGAAAGACCGCATCGTGCTCCTCGGCTCCGAGGTCAACGACGCGGTGGCGTCCCTCATCTGCGCCCAGCTGCTTTTCCTCGAATCGCAGGACCCGGAAAAAGAGATTTATCTCTACATCAACAGCCCCGGCGGCTCCGTCACGGCGGGCATGGCCATCTACGATACCATGAACTACATCACCCCGCCCATCGCCACCGTGTGCATGGGCCGCGCCGCCAGCATGGGAGCCTTCCTCCTCAGCGCGGGCCAGAAGGGTATGCGCTACGCCCTGCCCAACAGCCAGGTGATGATCCACCAGCCCCTCGGCGGATTCCAGGGACAGGCCACCGACATCGACATCCATGCCCGCGAGATCCTGCGTATGCGCGAGACCCTCAACGGGCTGCTGGCGAAGCATACCGGCCAGCCCATCGAAAAGATCGCCCAGGATACCGAACGCGACAACTTCATGACCGCCGAAATGGCGCAGGCCTATGGTCTGGTGGACAAGGTTCTCGCCTCCCGCCGTGACCTCCTCGCCGAAAAGTCCGAATAGGAAGAGAGATGCCCAATACCACTCCCCCGAACGAACCCCGCTGCTCTTTCTGCGGCAAAACCGAAACGCAGGCGAACCAGCTCGTCTCCGGGCCGGACGGCGTGCACATCTGCGACGAGTGCATCGCCACCTGCAACGAAATGATGGCCCAGAACGCCATCGAGCAGGTCCGCGAAGACGAACGCCTGCTCACCCCGCAGGAAATCAAGGCCCGCCTCGACGAATACGTCATCGGGCAGGACGAGGCCAAAAAGATCCTCGCCGTGGCGGTGCACAACCACTACAAGCGCGTCTTTTACGCCGACGCCCTCAAGGGCGACGACGGTGTGGAGCTCGAAAAGAGCAACATCCTGCTTGTCGGCCCCTCCGGGAGCGGCAAGACGCTCCTCGCCAAGACGCTGGCCCGCGTCCTGCGCGTGCCGTTCGCCATCGCGGACGCCACCACGCTGACCGAGGCCGGGTATGTGGGCGAAGACGTGGAAAACATTCTGGTCCAGTTGCTTCAAAATGCCGACTACGACCTTGAAGCGGCCCGCAAGGGGATCATCTACATCGACGAAATCGACAAGATCTCCCGTAAGGCAGACGGGCCGTCCATCACCCGCGACGTGTCCGGCGAAGGCGTCCAGCAGGCGCTGCTCAAGATCATCGAAGGCACGGAAGCCAACATCCCTCCCAAAGGCGGCCGCAAGCACCCGCAGCAGGAATTCATCCGCATGGACACCTCGAACATCCTGTTCATCGTGGGCGGGGCGTTCATCGGTCTGGACAAGATCGTCGAGCAGCGTATGCGCGGCGGCAGCATGGGCTTCGGGGCCAAGGTGGAGACCAAAAAGGAGCGCACCCTCGGCGAGCTCCTCGAACAGGTGCATCCCGCCGACCTCGTGCAGTTCGGGCTCATCCCCGAATTCGTGGGCCGTATCCCGGTCCTGACGCACGTGGACGATCTCGGCGAGGACGACCTCGTCCGTATCCTGACCGAGCCCAAGAACGCCCTCACCCGGCAGTACCAGAAGCTGTTCGAGCTCGACAACGTGACCCTGCGCTTCACCTCCGACGCCCTGCGTGCCATCGCCCACAGGGCCATCGAGCGCAAGACCGGCGCGCGCGGCCTGCGCAACGTCATGGAAAGCGTCATGCTCGACATCATGTATCAGCTTCCCTCCATGCCCGGCGTGAAGGAGTGCGTGATCAACGACGCGGTTATCGAAAAGAAGGCCCCGCCGCTGTACA
>ENA-OQNO01000921-OQNO01000921.1-human-gut-metagenome-genome-assembly--contig:-NODE-921-length-22441-cov-14.156583_pt1 | contig 22441 bp, 21 predicted proteins | sample MGYA00242629_ERZ504880 | MGnify/ENA primary metagenome ERZ504880 (study PRJEB26092, sample SAMD00036377) | human gut metagenome | host: Homo sapiens | study: EMG produced TPA metagenomics assembly of... | reverse complement strand
TAACTGTTAGCTCCTGCCGAAGATCGTCACATCCGAGGAGGCTCATTGTCAAGGACAATCGGAATAGCATACGGAAAGAAGTTCTGCACCTTATAAAATTTGTCAAAAAAACTGTTGCCATTCCAAACCAACTTACAACTAAAAAATCAACGCATCCCATCCCCCCTGTCTGACATTCTCGTGTTTCCATCTCCTATAATAAAGGACTATTTTGTTTTTTACTCTTTTTGTATGCGATTGCAACACTTTTAATAACATATTTGTTATTTTTTCCTGTTTGCTACATAGATAGAACAATAAATAGAGTGATCAAGAAAGTTCTTTTGCTTTTGGAAAGAACTTCAGCTGGTTCTCCGGTGCTTCGCACACCACTTGCATTTTGAATTTTTTCTCTGCGACAGAACGGATCAAAAATTTGTCTGCGCTCGTCAATTTTATCCCGCTTTCTTTTTCGATGTCTTCAAACGTAAATGCATGTTTCTCTCCTTTTAACCGAAGAATCAGGGGCGAAACATCTGTACGTGTTAAATTAGTGATGAGTTTTTTCAAATGCATCCTCCTCGATTTGATTTTTGTGGACAGCTGTTTTTCGCTTAGATAGACAGTAAAAATCGGCTGATTCCTCTGCCAACTTCACTTATGTTTTTACTATAACATGTTTTTTTTCATGCCTTGGGACCATAATTTCTAAAAATAAAAAAGAATGATACGAAGAAAAAAAGCCTTTGACAACAAGGATAAATGAGGATTGAAAAAAATCGGTACGAATCTTTTTTCATAAAGGAGCCCCTTGTTTTATTTTTTATGGAAAATATCAGAAAACCGTACCAGATATTTTCCACCTTAGAAAAAGACGGAACAAAAACAAAAAGAAAGCATGATAAAGTGAATACAAAGATACAAATAAAAAAAGAAAAGAGGAATTGACATGCCAAAAGAAGATATTGCAAATTCACCAGATTATAGGCAAGAAACACTATTAGATAAAATGATCAATGAGATTAAAGATCCTACAACAAAAGATCTTGTAGCACAACTCCGAGATAATATAAATGTTATGGAAAGTACACCCAAACATGGAAAACATACACCTGAATACAAAATAGTTGAAGATAACAAGGTATATGCGAAGGCAGAATTAAAAGCATCAAAATTACGAGAAGAACTGAAAACACGAGCACCAGAAATATTAAAGACCTTTGATAATACTAGAAAAACAATGGCGAAACAAAAGACACAACAGAAGCAAAAAGAACAATCATTTAAAAAACAAGAGGCAAAACAAGAGACCAGTTTAAATGATTTTAAGTCGCTGCTAGCTAAACAAACAAATAATTTAAAACAATGTAAAAAGGTAGATACATTCATGAATAGACTTTTTAACAAAAATAAGATCACAAATGCAATACAAAATTACGTAACTACTCAAGTAAAAATTGATAATGCACTCAGAGCTGATCAATCTTTAGGTTGGAATGCTAGGAAAGAGATGGCGAAACTAGAAAATCCACCTCAAAAATTACAAAAAGCAGTTGAGGACTACAAACAGAGCCTTTCTAAAAGCCTAACCTCTCATCAGGTAAAAACCAGACGAAAATCCACCCACGCAGCATTAGATAACTTAACTCAAAACGCTAGTAACAGAGCTAAGAATTCAAATCTATCAAGTCCATCGCAGTCAAAGCCTAACCCTACACGATAATACTCAAAAAGCCCATCAACTATTTGCGTCAGTCGTTCCAAAAAGCAATTTTTTAGGAATCTTGACATCGATCCATTCCGTCGAGTTCTCCACGATAAATGGTACCGTATAGTTATACGTAGCTGTGCCACCTGTCGCTAATGTTTCTTCTACTTCGATGATCCCGTTACTTGTTCCAGCTTTACTTGTGTCAGGATATTGGATGAACTTTGTCACATGGATCGTATCGAATCCGTCAGTTGACAGATAAGATTCGATATTTTGACTTAATTCCTCTTCTGTCAATCCACTTTCAATGGTTTGCGTTTCTACTTTTAATTGGTTGATACGTAGAAGATTGAACCCATTAGCTGTCAGTTCGTAAAAAGCTTGTGGATGACCGATTACTTCTTTTACTAACTGTTCATTTCTTGAGACAGCTGTTTTATTTCCAAGTAGGTTATTCCCCGCAGAATCGAAAACTTCAAAAGAAAGCACATCACCATAGGCTAATTCATTTTGTCTAAGAACATTGTTCCAATTGCTTCTCAGTGTTTGTGCGTCCACAGCCAAGTTATTGGTCAAAAGGGAGAATCTTGGTGAAGTAAGATCACCTCGATAAAATACTGCTTGTGGTGCAGAGGCTACTGGACTGAAAGAATCAAGTCCGTCTCCTTGCGTAGCTGTCAGTTTTGGCAAATTATTCTCTTAGGTCAATGACAGAACAGCTACTGTCTTATCAGAGTTTGCTGCCTGATCTTGGGCGATGATCGAGTTCCCCCACTTCACTTCATAAGGAACTGTCAGTTGTACGATACCTAGTCCATCAGTTGTACGGACTTCAATATCGATTTCACGCGTACCAATCAATGACGTATCAAGTTCTGAACGTAAGGTGACTTCATACTCGCTTGCGTCTACGACTGTGCCATTTACTCGTACATTTCTAACCAATTCCTTTAGATTGCGTTCATCGGCGCTTTCACCTAAGTTAAATGTCTGAGGAACTGCTTCGGCTTCCAACTGTTTGATTGGAACTAAGCCATTGTCAGTCACTCGATAATAAGAGAAAAGGGTGCCGAATGTATAGTTTTCCGCAACTTCATTTACCATCAGTCTGCTTCGGGTGTTGGATTCCGCATGGTAAACTTTAATGATATTCCCAGCGGAAACCTCTAACGGATCGCCTTGATTGAATCCATTGATTGCATTCCTGATAACCGCATTACCCGTGACTTCATATTGATAGGTGCTTGTTTCTCCGTCTAGTACTTCGATCGAATAATAGACACTACTTCCATAATAAGGATGAACTTGTGTATCTAAGTTCGCTCGGTTATCCCCAAAAGTTGAATACAGACGTAGTGTACCATCAACGCTTCTCGTCAAACTGTATGCTCCTGCTGTACGATCACCAAGTCCTCTCAAGGAAATCGTACTTCCCCATTTCACGTCATAAGGTACAGTGATCTGCGTCATACCTAATTACAACGACTACAAGCGATAGCTCAGATACTACTCGAACAATAAGTGACAGTACCGATACGGCAGATACAACATTTATCACAAGTGATAGTCGTCATGCAAGTGTCTCTTTCCCAAGAACAAGTTCGGATAACAAGACGAACGTCAACTTAACTAATAAAACAAGCGATGATCATTTAAACAAATCAAAAAAAGTACTTCCTAAAACTGGAAGTCAATCAAATAATTGGATAACAGTCGCAGGCGTTATATTACTTGTAATCGGTTTAAGAATCACTTTCATGAGTCATAAGAAGTCGAAAAGATAAAAAAATGATCCGAGATAAAAAATAAAGGGCAACGTCAGTTAGCGACGTTGCTCTTTATTTTTGCTTGTTAACATCAAAAAATCCATTTCAAGTGATCCAAAACACGCAGATTTCATCCTTAGGAATTTATCCACGTGTTGCACCAAATTCTATTCAGTCTTTGCGGTCTAGAATCAATTGAGTAAGGGAAAAAAGGTTTTCTCTCGTTCGAAGAGAGGTATCAGGTAATTTCTTGATTTCTTTCAACGCCTTTTCGGTGTAGGCTGCTGCTAATTTCTTAGCTTCTCCCACACCTCCTGTACGTTCAACGATTTTGCGTACGGCTTCAACATCTTCTTCTGTCATTTCCGTTTTCTTCTCTAAATAAGGCAGTAAACTCTGTTTGTTTTTTTGCAAAGAATAGATCAATGGCAAAGAATAGACTCCTTGACGCATGTCTTCTAGTACAGGTTTCCCGATTTCCTGACTCTCTTTTGTATAATCCAAAATATCATCGATAATCTGGAAGGCCATCCCGATAGAAAGTCCGATATCTCCTGCTTTTTTTGCGAAACGCTCGCTTGTTCCACTTTCAAAAGCGCCAACAGAACAACTTAGTTGGAACAATTCAGCTGTCTTACCTGAGATATTCTCCAAATATTCTTTTACAGAAAGTTCATAATTATAGCGATCATCCATCTGCCCTAATTCGCCGTTCAATACTTTTTCCATACTGCGAGAATTCAATTGAAGACTTTTCAGGGAAGTCGAGTAATCAGACAATAGTTTAAAACAGCAGACGAATAAATAATCTCCTGCATAGACAGAAACGACATTCCCAAACTGACTACGGATATTAGGCTGACCACGTCGCAGATCTGCTTCATCAACGATATCATCATGAATCAGTGTGGCCGTATGGAGCATTTCGATGGAAGCTGCCAAAGCGATGGCTTTGTCCCGGTCTTGCTCTGGTCCAAATTGTGAGAACAGTAACTGATAGGCAGGTCGCAACAGTTTTCCGCCGGCATGGATCGTTTCTTTGATTGCTTGTTCGACAGGTTTGTTTTTCAGACGGACAGTTTCTTCCATCCGTTTTAGTGTTTCTGTCAATTCTTTACTTAAAGCAGGATAGTTTTCCCACATTGGATGTAGCTTCATAAAAAAACTCCTTGTGTGACGATTATTTTTTAGTAAACATCGGGCTCCATTGTTGTTTGGTTCCCTGCTCATAATCTTTTTGGAATCGTTGCAGTGTCTGCACATGTCGTAAAAGATAATTCGCCGCGATCCCGATAGCGATTCCTGACAAGATTCCCAGAACGGAAAGGACTGGCAAGTACAGCATGACTGTACATGATTGCGCAATGAAAGAGGCCATCAAAAGCTGACCGACATTATGCATGAACCCGCCGGCCGCACTGATTCCGATGATACTGACACGTTTGGGACCTAATTGCTTGACCAATAACATCCCAAAATAACTAAGCAGCGCACCGCTCATACTATAAAGGAACGTAGAAATCGTTCCACCTAGCAAGGTAGTCAGAAATAGTCGCAGCCACAATAACAAGAAGCTGTCCCGTTTTTTCATGGTAAAAATCGCAACGATCGTGATCAGGTTGGCTAATCCCAGTTTTGCCCCAGGCGCAAAAGCAAAAGGATAAGGGATCATATTTTCCAGTAAGCCAATGATCACTCCTTGTGCAACAAGTAGCGAAATATAAATCATTTTTTGTAATTTGCTCATGGTGTGTGAAGGTCTAATAAATCAGACTGTCTTCGTCACCCCCATCTGTTGATCGGACCTCGATCACTAATTTATGTGGTAAACAAACAATGGTTTCGCCATTTTTCGTTGCCCAGCCTCGACGTACGCAGATCTGGTCACCGCAATCTGCTTCTTTTATCCGTACTCGATCGCCATCTATCTCAATCAAGTTATAATCTCCGTGTTTATCTTTGTAAGTATATGTGTAGCTCTTTTCTCCAGCCATCAAAGGGAATGTTTTGATTTCTGTGCCATCCACACGCAATACCGCTTCTTTTTCTGCTGTTGCGGTGTTTTGCTGAAGACCAAAAATCATGACTGGTAAAAAAGAAAGAACAGTCAAAAGAAAAATTATAAAAACATCCCAAGGTTTGAGCAGACTTTTTTCAGCAAATTCTTTAAGGCTCATTTTTGTTCTCCTTTTTCCAGATTAACTCACCCAATTTTAGCATAAAAAATGGTGACGGTCTGTCTACAGCAGTCTTTTCAATGGGTGTGAAAAAAGGTCTGGAATATGTCGAAAGCGAATTGAACAATGGGACGGAAGCAATCTTCGTAACGAAAGATGATAAAGTATATGTGACCGATCCAATTAAAGACACTTTCAAATTATCTGAGGATTCCCATTACACGATGGGTGACCGTTCTGAATTAAAATAAGGAGCACGAACCATGACACTAAAAATCTTTTTAGAAGTAGTTGAAATACGAACAAAGGTGGCTAGTGTATTTCCTTTTGCGGTAGGGGTATTATTCTCTATCGCTTTTTTTCACGAGATACATTGGCTAAACACTTTTTTATTTTTTATTGGGATGCTAGTTTTTGATTTAGCGACTACCGCGATCAATAATTACATGGATTATGAAAAAGCTCATTCTGAAGTATATAAGTATGAAGAAAACGTCATTGGTCGCAGAAATCTATCCCCTGTATTGATCCGAAACATGATTTTAGCGATGATCGCATTTGTTTTTGTTATTGGCGTTATTTTAACGATCAATACGGGTTGGCTTTTGCTTTTGATGGGATTTATCTGTTGTTTTATCGGAGTATTCTATACATTCGGTCCAATTCCCTTGTCTCGAATGCCTTTAGGGGAAATCTTCAGCGGGGTGACTATGGGACTTGGGATTTTTGCCATGGTCGTTTATGTCAATACATTCGGTTCGGATGTCTATGATCTGACGATCAACTTTTCATCCGGGCAATTTGCTTTGGTAGGAAACCTTTGGGCTATAGCAGCAATTGTCTTAGCCTCTTTACCCCTGGTGTTTACGATTGCCAATATCATGTTAGCTAATAATTTGCGAGATCTTGACCGCGATATTGAAAATCATCGCTATACACTGGTTTTTTATATCGGACGCCCAGCAGGAACAGTCTTATTCCAGCTATTGATGTATGCTTGCTATTTTGTGATTTTGATGGGATTGTTGAGTGGTATCTATGAATGGCCGATCTTAGTCACCTTCTTGACTTTTCCAATTGTGAAGAAGCATTTAGATCAATTCAAGCAAACATTACCCCAACCTATCAGTTTCAGCTATTCCATCAAAAATATGGTCTTATTCAATGCTAGCTATGTATTGGGTTTATTACTAACGATCGTTGTACAAGCCATTTAACGACTTGAAGAGGTTGTGACAGAAGTAGTCAGCTTCAAGAAATAAGAAGGAGTTTACGAAAATTGCTTCTCAAATTTTTGTGAAATTTTGGCTTATTTCCGAAGAAGCTACTTCTGGAACACCGTTTATTCGAAAATAAGGGCTGTGACAAGACTTTTGTCACAGCCCCTTATTTTTTTTTGATTCGTATCAGCGAACTTGACGAGAATTTTCTTGAACTGATGGCTTTTGAGATATTAGCTTAGCGCTCTGGTTAATTCCTTTTAATTTAGCTGTTAAGGTTGTTGGGCTATCTGTAATAATCTCTCCTTTTCTACGCACAGCTGGCAATAAATTGTTCAACGCTTGGGATATTTCTTGTTCATTGCGAAGGTGTAACTTGACATTTGCAGTATCAGCAAGTTCTTTGATCGTACTGTTATACGCTTGATTTAGAAAATGCTTAGGAAGAGATGGAAATCTCGTTCTTCCTAAGCTTTTTCGATTGTTTCTCTTAACAACTGCATCTTGTTTTAAATCTTGAAATTGACGTGACCCTGTTACTGGTGAAACTTGAGAAGACGCATTTCGATTATTTTCTGTCAATTTTTGATTTATAGGAATTACTTTGTTAGGTTCTTTTACTTGTTGGTTATCTTTTGAGTATGCAAACAAGTTGGAGTCTATGGATCCAAGAGAACTTTGAGAACTTATTGAGCTTCTTTTGGCACCTAAAGCATCCTGAGAAACTACTGGGCTTGTTCGAGAAATATCTGACGAGATGCCTTGTTCTTTTGCTTCTTTTATTTTTGAATCTTTAGTTACTTCTTGTACCTCTTTCACTTTCTCTTCTTTTTGATTCGAGAGGTCAAATGTACGAAGTGCTTTTTCTAATTTTTGATCAAAGTTTTTCTCTTCTCTTTTATTCAAATGATTTTCTACTTTTTTCAATCCAAATTTGTCGATCAGTTGCGCCCCGATACCCACAGAAGCCCCCATCAACGCTACAGTTCCAAGGGTAAATATACCGGCTCCAACTAGTCCTGGTGCGATGATTGGCATGAGGAATACAGAAGCTACTGCAATCAACGTACTTCCGCCTACTATGATCGCGAGTGTCTTCCAATTGTTCTTCAAGAAATCTTTCGTTTTGGTTTTCCAATCTTTTTTCGTGGAAGGTTCTAGACTTGGTTCTGCCGTTTTTTCTCCTTTAAGCGTTTCTTTGCCTTTTTCATTTGTCGTTATATCTGTTTTCTTTGCTTCTTTTTCTGTTTCTTTGACTGCTTCTTTTGTTACTTCTTTTGTTACTTCTGGCTGCTCTTTTTCTTTTGTCAGTCCTTTATTTAGTTCTTCTTTATCTTTCTGAGCTTCGCGTCGATTGGCTATTTTTTTCCTCGCATAATTGATCAATTTAGGGACATAATAACTGGCACAAAAGAAAGAAAAAGCAGTAATCGCAACTGGTGCCGCATAGAGACTAACCGTCAGAGCTGGTAAAATCATCACTGCCCAACTCACAAATAAAGGGTATGCCGCCAAAGGCCATAGATGCAACGCTCGGCGGAGCCAACGCATTTTTTTAGAATGTGGGAATAGTTCTTTTTTTAAATCTTTGATATCCATGCTTTTGATCTTTTCGATATCTGTTTTGATCTTGTCAGTATCTGCTTTGATATTTTCAACAGTAGCGGATTGCCCCTTTGGCAGTTGGATCATTTCGGGCTTCCACGTTTTAGGGTCATCTAACTGGGTCTTCAGTTTTGCGAGTTCGGCTTCATTTTCTTGGATCTTCTTATCTATCGCATTTAATTCTGGTAAATGTTTTGCTTTTTTAGGAATGATACCAAGTATTTCTCTTTGTTTTTCAATCGTCACTTGGAGCAGTTCTTGTCTAGCTTTTAAGTTTTCGCCGATTGCTGTATGTAAAGCATCTTTAGTTGATTTATCCGGCTCCTCTTTCTTGTCTCTTTCAGGTGTATCTTGCGTCTTTTTACCACTATCTGGTACGTCTGTCCGAGACTCTCCAGGATCGCTAGCAGCTCTTGGACGAGGTCCATTTTCCCGTTTTTGGCTAGGTTGCTCTTGAATGATAACGTTCGGCTCAATAGGATGAGGTGCTTTCTCTGACTTTTGTGTTTCTTGTCTCTGCCATAATGGATCACGTGGCATAGGTGGTGGCACTGGAATACTCGGCTGCACCTTTTCACTATCAGCTCGATGAAAAGGTACACTTTCTTTGACTATTTGGCTAGGCTGCTCTTTTGGGATATCTTCCTTTTTGGGCAGATCTTTGGAGAATTCTACTTGTGCGATAGGAACAGTTCGTGAAGTTGCAACATCAATGGTTTTGATTTGTGATTCAATTACTGTTTTTTCTTTTTCTAGTTTTTCGAGCTGTACAATTACCACATCGTTATTTATTTCCCAACTTTTTCGCCGTTCTTCTTTAGGTGTTGGGGGTAGCATAGGTTTAAGTTCTTTAATTTTCTGTTCTATTACCTCTAAATTTTGAGATAAATGGTTTTTTAGTTTCCTCGATTCCTCTCTTAGTATGTTTACTCTTTTTCAGCTGCTAGGATAGAATCATTTATGTTGCCGATCAGACGATTGTTTTCTGCCACATTTATTCGAGACAAAATCAGCTTCTCATTTTGATAGGTTTCAGTGTTAAACGTTTGATTGGATGTATAAACAACCGTGCCTTTTTCTTGCTTGATCTTCTCTTGATGGCCAGTGACTTTTTCAAGCTTCTCCTCGAATGTTTTTCTTTCCTGCTCCAACTCAACGAATGGCTTTTCATTTATCTTATTGATGATGCTTTGAAGTTTCTTTTCCTCTGAAAGATAACCATATAACTTTTTTTCTTCCGTTAGAGTTTCGATCTTTTTGTTAATTGCCATTGAAAGGGATTCGTTCAACCCATTGATATCAATATCGATCTTAGTGGCCTTACTTCGTTGTTCTTTGTCGACAATAGACAGGTCTTTTGTAAATCTTTCTTCTTTTAGGTCATATTCCAGAAGTTCAAATAACTTTTGATTGATTGGTGTAAGCATCTTTTTTACTTCCTCTCAGATTTTTACTCTATATACTGTTGTGGTTAACGACAAATTGCTTGTTCTTGGGTAAAATCGGTTCGTTTTTTAACTTATTTGTCTTGTCTGCATCCTTGGAAGCATCTGATATCCGATTGGCAATAGTCCCATATTGTCTATTGCTTTCCCTTGATGATGTAGATGAAATATTTGAAAGATTACTCTCTCTTTTGTTGGCTTTGCATTCTTTGTAACACTTGTATCCTGCGACTGGTAATAAAACAAGGGTTCTTGCCACGTAATACAATGCTTTGATCATTGAGGCCAATATTCTGAACGTAAAGGATAAAATACAAAATAAACCGATTAACTCTTTCATTTTCGTTCCTCCAGTGTTTTTGTTTTTATCTTAACGCTGAAAATTGTCTATACCACACCTACTTTTTCCGAAATAATAATTTATTGGCAACTCTTTTTTCAAGTAGAATGAAGAAACGTTTCCAAATTATGCCAGAAAGCATCCGTCGGTACTTTAGAAATTTTCAGAATGGCAGAAGATATGCGATTCAAATTCAAATTCACATCGGTCAATACTAGGTCATATTGGTTGATCAGTGTATAGTCTAAAGAAAAAACATCTTTTTCATAAATATCGACTTTCTTAAAAGAAGGGTACTTATTCAAAATCAAGTTCTTATATAAAATAGGAAGTCCCATTTCTTGTGAACTTAATAACAAAATAGACCGTTCTTTTAGTTTTGGCTCCACTCGATGCAGTAATTCATTCGAAGAGACAATCAGCTCCAACAGTAATTCTTTTAACAAAAGTTCATTTTTCCGTACAGAGGATAAGTTAGAGATGATCAATGCACTTTGATAAGCTTCCCATATCTGGACTTTTTTCTTCAGGATTTTCTTATAAAAGATATCTGCATAGCTGACTTTGAAAAAAGTCAATTCTTTATAAAAGGTAATAAAACTGGTGAAATGCAAAACCTTTTCAGTTGTGACCGTTTCATTGATATTGGAAAGATAATAGAAATGTTTAAGAAACAGTTCTACTCTTCTGAGCATATACTCATCTGTTTCAGCTGGATTGGTAAAAAGCAGACTGAGATATGGGCTCAAAATATTTTCTATATTTTCTCTACTGATCACAAATTTATAATTTTGATTGATAAGCGTGCAGAAGACGGTATCGCTCTTGATCGTTTCCATAATTGAGTCAACGACAGCTGGCCGATCTGCCAGTTCCTCTTTGGGAATCAGATGGTCGTTCCCGATTCGAATGATCGAAGTAAAAATATAATAGACTGTATAAATGATTTTAGAAGAGCTAGCATCCCGTCCTTGCTTGATCAAACAGCGTTTCAACATTTTATAAATCATTTCAAAATAAGGAAGATCTTTTTCTTTGCAGATTTCTTTGAACATACTTGAGAAAAATTTGCGAATATAGATTTCATCACCGATGATTTGTAGTCTGGTGGTTAAGATGATTTGTATATCTAATCTTTCTTTTGAAAAGTACGTATTTATTTTGGTAATGATTCTCCTGACACTTGTCTTACTCAAAAATAATTTAGCTGAAATCTCAGTTAAAGACGGTTCTGAAATCAGAATGTATTTTAAGACTTCTATATAGATAGAATTATTTAGGATCTTGATAAAAATATCATCTAAATTGAGGTTACTGGGTATTTTCAACGTTACTTCTTTATACTGATTGACCTCGATGTACGCAGGAAAACAAGAAGAATTAAAATTATCAATATCTGCAATAATTGTTTTATCCGTCACTTTTAGCTCTTCCGCAAGGTCGTTGATCTCAGCCATATCCATGCTTAACAAGCAGATCAGCATGATTTGTCTCTCTAGTTGTTTTTCCAAAAATCCTACCATTTTTTACTTCCCCTTTTCTCGTTTGCTATTAAATCTATCCTACAGTTATTTACGCTAGAATTTAGTATTATTTTTTTTCTATTTTGGAAAACCTGTTTCTTAAAAACTGTTTTTGTATGTTATAATTATTATTTTTGGATAAACAGTATAAATAACTATATCTAAGGGAGTATTTATCAAAAAAATAAAAGAAAACGATCTTTTATTTTCGGAAACAAAAAATCGAATGAAGAGCAACTCCCTTGAAATATCATTTTCAACCCTCGAAGATATAAATAAAAAAACAATTTTATATAAAATAATTAAAAGTATAGTTGGTTTAGTTTTCATTCAGTAGTTATATTTGCTATTTTAAATAACAATAATCTAAAGAACATAAGCATGATATTTCTATCTAAGCTTTTTATTTATGTTTTATTTTTTTGCTGTAAATATAGAGAGTACAATAATGATTTATAAATACATAATTAAAAATAACAAAAATAAAAAACATCCAACTATTCATTTTATGGTTATTTAGTTATTTTAATTAACAAAAATATGAGGTCAAAGCATTCTGTTTTTGCTGTTTTTGCTGTTTATTCTGCCTGTTGCTTAAAATTATTGAACAAACATACAAATGAATTAATTTTCTCTATAACGTGGGATAATGGTTAAGAACGACCGAAAAGAAAAGAAAGGAAGTGAAGGAGCGTTTTATCTATTATTTCTTAAAAAACGCAGATGGAAATATGACAGAAGATATAACTATGCTTGAAAAATTATCAGAAAGACAGTTAAGATTAGCCATGCTTTTGAGTATGGATTCATTTTATTTAGAAGACTTAGCGAAGAAAATTGCTGTAACAAAAAAAACACTCTTATCTGATATTGCCGCATTTAATTTTGTTCATTCTCCGGCATCTATTCATATCGACGAGCAACAGAAAGTTTCTTTGAGATTACCTTGTGAATATAATTTAGAAAGCATCACGAGTACTATCTTAAAACATTCAAGCCATATACAATTGTTGAAAATCATTTTGATGCAAGAACCTTGTATTGCTAAACTAGCTGATCAGTTATTTCTAAGTACAGCAAGTATTCGCAGAATCATTATGTTTCTGAATGAATCCTTTCAAAAGCGAGGATTTCTTTTTAGAATCCACACTACTCCATATGTACATATTCAAGGTGAGGAGAGACAAATACGTTTTTTTTACTGCAGTTTATTTGAGGAGATCTATACACCGGATCAACTTCCTCATTCCCAAATATTGTCTGCAGCTATCAAACGATACATGAAACTTTATCCTCCATTAAACAAACTATCTGGCCACAAACAGCTGTTTTTGATTTATTATTTTTTGATTTCTATTATCCGGATCGGAAAGAAACATAAATTATCCGATCAGTTGAAAAGCCAACCTCTCGAAATGGATATTGATTTATTTTTTGAGCGAACGAAAAATAACATTACATTTTGCTCCGTTATGGAGAAAAATTATCATTTCTATTTAACTAAAGAAACAGCTAGTGAACTTTTGCGTCCAATCAGCCAAATGATCCATTTTGCTTCTGTAAAGGCGCCAGCTCATGAAATCAAAAAATTAAGAAACTTGTCACAAAATTTCTATCGTTCTTTATCTACTGATACAATGTTATCTGATCAGCAATTAAATTACTTGTATCATTTGATTTCTTTCAAGAAGGAGTTTTTACCTTTTCTAACCAATTCCTTTAAACAATTCTTTGTGATCGTCTTGAAATCGGATCCACTTATTCTTTCTTTTTATGAACAAGCATTGGTGGAAGAAAATTATTCGTTTATTCTAACCAATCGTCTATTATATGAAGAATTGCTGGAAGAACTGGTTTTGCTGTCTCCAGCTCTTATTGATCGAATCATTCCAAAAAAAAAAGACATATACAGTCATGATCCTTTCTTCTCAAGAACCGAAAGTTTGTTTCTTATATAAGGAATTGTTAACTAAAAAATTTCCTGAGATAAAAGAAATAAAAGAATATCAGGATAGCTTTTTTGATTTGAACTATCGGTTGATCAATCAATATGATTTGGTTTTGACTGACTTTCCTTTAGATAGGAACCAGCTGAATACGAAGATGATCAAAATATCCAACTTCCCTACTTATTCGTTTTGGGAAAATATCGAAGCAATCTTACATAAATAGTTAAAAAACAAAAAACCAGAAAATCAGTATACTGATTTTCTGGTTTTACATTGATTTATTCAATAAAAAGCTGCTGGAACTGCTAGTATTAAATTATCGCATCGTTACGAATTCTTCCGCCCCTGTTGGATGGATGGCTACTGTATTATCAAAGTCTTCTTTTGTTGCGCCCATCTTGATAGCCACAGCAAAACCTTGTAGCATTTCATCGACACCTACACCAATAGCATGCAAGCCGGCAATTTTTTCTTCTTTTCCGACGCAAATCAATTTCATTTCGCATTTTTGGCGATAATCATTCAAAGCAAAGTACATTGGAGTAAAGCGTGAACGATAAACTTTCAATTCATTTTCGCCATATTTTTCCAATGCTTCTTCTTCTGTCAAACCAATCGTTGCAATTGGTGGATGCGTAAAGACAACTGTCGGAACAAGATTATAGTCCAGATAAGAATCTTTCTTCCCATTAAACAAACGTTCCGACAAACGTCGGCCAGCTGCGATTGCAACAGGAGTCAAGTCTAATTTACCGATCACATCACCAACTGCAAAAATATGTTCATCCGTTGTGTTTTGGTATTTATCTACTTTAATAAATCCTTTTTCGTCCAATTCGACATTTGTATTTTCCAGACCTAAATTTTCAGTATTCGGTACACGCCCGCCTGCAAAAAGGACACAATCGCCAGTTAAGGTTTCGCCATTTTCAAATAACACCGTGTATTCGTCATCATTTTTAGTGATTTCTTTAGCAATATGATGTGCGTAAGTCTTGATCCCAGCTTCTTGGTACATTTGGATCAGATTGTCCGAAAGCATGTTATCAAACGTTCTAAGTGGACGTTCTTTTCGGTATGCCCACATGACTTCACTACCTAAACCACGAAATACACCTGAAAGTTCAGCTGCGATGTATCCAGCACCTAAAACAATTGCTCTCTTAGGTAATTCCTTTAATTCAAAAAATCCATTTGAATCAATGGCGTACTCACCACCAGGAATGCTCATCTTGCTTGCACGGCCTCCAGTTGCAATCAAGATTTTAGGCGCATGATAAGTTTCACCGTTTACTTCGATCGTTTGACTATCGATAAAAGTAGCATATCCTTTTATAGCCTCGACATGATTGCTATCTAATCCTCTTTGGTAAGCACCGTGTAGAAAATCAATATATTTTTCTCGTCTTTCTACTAGACCGGCGAAATCGACACTTTTTAAATCTGCTTGGATGCCGTAACTTGGAGCATCACGTTCAATTGTTTCCAAAATCGTACTTGCTTGCCACATGACTTTTTTAGGTACACAACCGACATTGACACAGGTTCCGCCTAATTCATTTGCTTCAATCAGCAAAACTTTTGCGCCATGCATCCCTGCTCTGTTTGCTGAAGCAATACCGCCAGAGCCGCCACCAATTACGATGTAATCATATATTTGCATTTTGTTCCTCCTTATTGAAGAGATCAATCAAAACCTTTATTTAACGATCCTTTTTCTACAGAAAACAAGTGTAACACTTTTCTTGGATTTTGTATGCGAAGATGCTTGAAACAAGGATGTATCAGCTTTTTCTTTATTTACGTTTCCGGATCATATCTCCAGGTTTCACTGGTTGTGCGACTGGCATGGTCAAAACCATCATTGGATTTGGTGCTCGGTCAATGGATTCCCCTTCTTCATTATGCATGATTTCGACTGTTTGACTGAAATGACTGAACCCTGGACCATAAAATTCGATTTCATCCCCTACAGAGAATAAGTTTCTCTGACGTATCGTAGCAATCTGTGTTGCCTCATCATAAGATAATACTTCACCGACAAATTTATATACTGGGATTTTACGACGTTCACCAAATAATTGCTCGTTTTCAGTTGGTGTATTGTAATAAAAGCCTGTAGCTAACTCTCGTTGTGCCACTTTCCATAACTCGTCGATCCATTCTTGTTTGCAGACATAGTTTTCAGGATCTTCCATATAGCTGTCTACAGCTGCTTTATAGACGTTTGACACTGTAGATACATAATGGATCGATTTCATTCTTCCTTCGATCTTGAAGCTGTCTACGCCGTTTTCAATCAATTCTGGAATATGCTCGATCATGGACATATCAACTGCACTCATCGAGAATTCTTCTTCAATTTCTCCTGTATCAGTCAAACTATTTCGTTCTTGACCAAAAGGCATATCGAACAATCCATATTTCCAACGACAAGATTGAGAGCATCCGCCACGATTCGCATCCCGCATTGACATATGGTTGGACAATGTGCAGCGACCAGAATAAGAGATACACATGGCTCCATGAATAAATGCTTCGATTTCGATATCCGTATTTTTACGGATCTCTGCCACTTCCTCCATTGAAACTTCACGAGCTAAAACGACACGTTCCAACCCTTCCTCTTTCCAGAATTCCAATGTCTCAAAATTGGTTGCTGAAGCTTGAGTGGATAAATGGATCGGCAGACCTGGAGCTTCTGTCGCGCAAATTTCGATCAAAGCTGGATCAGAAACGATCACTGCAGAAATACCGACATCGCGCAGACTGCGGAAAAATTCCCCAGCGCCTTCTTCATTTCCTTCATGGGTGACCATATTAGCAGCCACGTACACTTTTGCATCGTGTTCTTTTGCAAAAGCAACCCCTTCAGCCATTTCTTCATAAGTAAAATTGCCTGCACGGCTTCTTAAACCATACGCATTTCCGCCAATATATACTGCATCTGCTCCATAATGGATCGCTGTTTTTAACTTTTCCAGTGTTCCTGCTGGCGCTAAGACTTCTGGACGTTTCAATTTTCTTTTTACTGTCATTTCATTCATCATACTCCTTATTTGATAGCAGAAGGATCAATATAAAAGAATCCTGTATCTAATTCACGGTTTTCAGGATGTAATTTGTTGATTTCGCTCGTCAATTTTTCTGCTTTTGCTTGATCCCAGCTACCTTCTAAAATTTGTTTTTTTGCTTCGGCGAATAGTTGAGTGATATTCACGAAATTTTCGCCTGGAGTAAATAACCCGTCCAATTTCCATGTACGGTAATGATGCTGATAAAGTTCATTCAATTCATTCGAGAGATTTAGATCATTACTGGCAAAAATATGTGTGCCATGACTATCTTCATAAATAGAATAATGTGTCTCTTCTTTTTTAGGTTCCGAGATAAAAAGACCTCTTTCACGATCTTTTTGTTCGTCTTGCTTCGTATAGTTATAGTAATTCTGTAGCAGTGGACGTTTGGATTGATGGATGCATGTAGCACCATACACAAGGATTTCTACAGGGATGTCGAGTTTTTCTTCCATCGCCTTCATCTCTTCAAAAGGAACTTCACGAGCAAGTATTGCGCCAACTGCGCCTTTTTTCGCCCAAAAATTGATTTGACGTGCACTCGTTACTAATGTTTCAGCATCATAAATATACGGTATACGCAATTCAGGATTTTTTTTCATCGTATAAATGATACCTGTATCACCAACTGTGATCACATCTACGTTTATTTCTTTTAAAAAAGCCAAATATTCAGGTACATTTTTCATTTTTTCAGGATGAATGATCCCATTTACAGCAATATTTGCTTTTTTACCATGCTTGTGTGCTAATTCTACTAATTGTCGCTGTTCTTCTCGTGTAAATGAAGCAGGCAGACGCAATCCAAATTGCTCTTCACCGAAATATAGTGTGTCTGCACCTGCAGCAAGCAACTGTTCTGCTTGTTTGATAGTCTCTACTGTGGTTATGAGTTCGATCATAATTTCCTCCTCCTACAACTTCATAATAGTAGCATAGCTCTAAAAACTTTCCAATACTTCTTCTATTTAAAGTCGGATTTTTGAAAATTATTTCACAAAAAGTCAAAATAAAGTTCGATATATTCTGTCCAAATATAAAAAGAGATTGTGACAAAAAACTTGTCACAACCTCTTAATCAAGTCTTACTATTATAAAAATTCAGCTACATAGACCAAGTACCTATAGGGAACCTACTGTTTCCTTTTTAGGTCCGCGAACATTCAATGTGATCTTTCCTTTTGAAGCACCTACTGTTACGTGGTCACCTAAACGAATCTCTCCGCCAAGCAACGCCTCGCTCAATCGATCTTCAATTTCTTTTTGAAGTGCGCGACGGATTGGACGTGCACCATATTCAGGATCAAATCCGGCTTTCCCGATCACATCGATTGCAGATGGGGTGATTTTCACTTGAATATCTTGTTCTTTCAATCGCTTGATAATCGCTTTACTCATGATTTGGACGATTGTATGGATTTCATCTTTACTCAATGAATGGAAGACGACAGTCTCATCAATTCGATTCAAGAATTCAGGTCGGAAAGCTTTCTTTAACTCTTCTAAGATACGTTTTTGCATGGCTTTGTGATCTTTCGTGACATCTTGGACATTAAATCCGACATTTTTTTCTTCTCGGATTTGTGTCGCTCCGATATTTGAAGTCATAATCATGATCGTATTTCTAAAGTCCACTTTTCTACCTTTAGAATCTGTTAAATGACCATCATCCAATACTTGCAGAAGTAAATTGAAAACATCTGGATGTGCTTTCTCCACTTCGTCTAAGAGAATCACTGAATATGGTTTTTGACGAATTTTTTCTGTCAACTGTCCACCTTCATCATACCCTACGTATCCTGGAGGAGATCCGATTAATCGGCTTGTACTGTATTTTTCCATAAATTCTGACATATCAACACGGATCAGGGCATCTTCGCTTCCAAACATGACTTCTGAAAGTGCTTTGGCCAATTCTGTTTTTCCGACACCAGTTGGTCCAAGGAACATAAATGACCCAATTGGACGGTCAGGATCTTTCAAGCCGCTTCGTGCACGACGGATGGCGCGTGAAACTGCTTTGACAGCCTCATCTTGACCAACCACACGTTCATGCAGGAGACCTTCCAATTCTAACAAACGTTCACTTTCTTTTTTCTCCAACTGCTGTAGAGGGACACCAGTCCACTCCGATACAACTGTAGCAACATCTTCTTCTGTTACACGATCAGCATATCCTTGTTCCTGTTTTGCTTCGATTGCAGAAACTTTTTGTAGCTTTTTACGTAGTGCTTTTTCTTGTCTACGTAATTGCGCAGCATTTTCAAAGTCTTGTTTTTGGATTGCTGCTTCTTTTTCTTGTACTAATTCATCAATTTCTAATTTGATTACAGTTGATTTTGTTAAGTGATCGGTTTGATCCAAACGGACTTTCGCTGCTGATTCATCAATCAAATCAATCGCTTTATCAGGTAGTTGACGAGAAGTGATATAACGAACAGAAAGATTCACTGCTGCCCGCACAGCTTCATCTGTAATCTCTACCCCGTGGTGCTCTTCATATCTTGAACGTAATCCTTGAAGAATCTCTTCCGCTTCTTCAGGAGTTGGTTCATCTACTTGAATTCGTGCAAAACGTCGCTCTAATGCAGAATCTTTTTCGATATATTTTTGATATTCATCTAGGGTCGTTGCTCCGATCGTTTGTAATTCTCCTCGAGCTAACGCCGGTTTCAAGATATTCGAAGCATCAATTGCTCCTTCTGCTCCACCTGCACCAATCAAGGTATGCAATTCATCAATGAATAAGATTACTTGACCATCATTATAGATTTCGTCGATGACTTTTTTCATTCGATCTTCAAATTCACCGCGATATTTCGTACCAGCAACCAAAGATCCCATATCAAGCATCATCAGGCGCTTTTCTTGCATGTCTTCTGGTACTTCTCCTAAAATGATTTTTTGTGCTAGTCCTTCAGCAATGGCTGTTTTACCTACACCAGGTTCGCCCACCAGTACAGGGTTGTTCTTTGTCCGTCGGCTAAGAATCTGAATAAGCCGTTTCACTTCTCTAGAACGACCAACAACTGGGTCCAACTTGTTTTCTTTTGCTAATTTCGTCAAATCACGTGCTAATGAATCCAGTGTAGGTGTTCCTTGCGGTGTTTGCCGTTTATCTTGTATATTTCTACGACGATTCATTCCCTTTCCACCCGAATCACCAGCTAGTCCCATTTTGTGTTTCAGAACTTGTCGGGCTTTTGAAAGGCTGATACCTAAGTTGATCATGATTCGAGTAGCCATGATACTTTCATCTTTTAATAAGCTCATCAAAATATGTTCTGTTCCAACTTTTTGAGAACCCGTTTTCTTTACTTCGCTGCTAGCTAAAGCAAAAACTTGTTTCATTCTTGGAGAATATGGAAGAAAGACTCCTTTAGGGTAAGAACGGATACCGCCATAACCAATCAGATGTTCAATTTCTTCATAAATTTCTGTCTCATTCAAATCCATTTCACGTAATACTTTTCCAGCAATTCCATTTTGTTCAACTACTAATGCTAGTAAAACATGCTCTGAACTAACTGATTGATGTTTTAATCGTTTTGCTTCTTCTTGTGCAATTTCTAATACCGCTTGGGCTCTTTCAGTAAAAAGTTCTTCCATCTAATCTCACTTCCCATCTTCATAACTTAAACGTTCCAGAAATGCTCGGAGAATCCGAGCACGTGTATGATCTTCAAATTCATTGAAATTCAATGTGTTTTTTGCAATTGCACTTAACATCAAGTTTCCTTCTTTTTTTGTAATTATTTGGTCTTCATAAAGTTTTTGAATAATAGCAAAAGCATTTTTCTCACTGATTGTATCATCAAACAACTGATTTATCTGCTCAAGTAACTGTTTTTTATCTGAAATTCTTACTTTCGCAATTCGTATATAACCGCCACCCCCGCGTTTGCTCTCTACTAAATAACCGCGTTGGATGGTAAAACGGGTATTAATCACATAGTTGATTTGTGAAGGAACACAGTTAAAGAGGTCTGCCATTTCAATCCTTCGAATCTCGATCATTTCACTATTTTCCAGAATTTTCTTTATATATGATTCAATTAAATCCGAGGTATTCTGATGTGCCATCTTATTCATTCCCTTTGACTAATATTGACCTTAATTATAACGAATTTGGTAATAGAAAGAAAGAAGAACGCTTTTTGTTAAATAAATCCTTTAGAATCAACAAAAAAAAATACGGAATATACTATTCCGTATCGACGCGCCCAAGAGGAGTCGAACCCCTAACCTTTTGATCCGTAGTCAAACACTCTATCCAGTTGAGCTATGGGCGCATATTCAATTTAAAAAAATTATAAATCATTTGAAAACAAAAAGCAAGATAAAAAAAATCGGGAAGACAGGATTCGAACCTGCGACCCCTTGGTCCCAAACCAAGTGCTCTACCAAGCTGAGCTACTTCCCGTTTAAAAAATAAAAAAGACTACGCGCCCAAGAGGAGTCGAACCCCTAACCTTTTGATCCGTAGTCAAACACTCTATCCAGTTGAGCTATGGGCGCATATTTAAAATGCCGAGGACCGGAATCGAACCGGTACGGTGATCACTCACCGCAGGATTTTAAGTCCTGTGCGTCTGCCAGTTCCGCCACCCCGGCGCGATTGCTTTGGCAAAGCGGAAAACGGGGTTCGAACCCGCGACCCCCACCTTGGCAAGGTGGTGCTCTACCACTGAGCTATTTCCGCGTGTTTAAAGATGCCGGCTAAAGGACTTGAACCCTCGACCCTCTGATTACAAATCAGATGCTCTACCAACTGAGCTAAGCCGGCATGTAAAACTTAAATTATGCGGGTGAAGGGACTTGAACCCCCACGCCGTAAGGCGCTAGATCCTAAATCTAGTGCGTCTGCCAATTCCGCCACACCCGCAAAAATATGAGCCGTACAGGGCTCGAACCTGTGACCCTCTGATTAAAAGTCAGATGCTCTACCAACTGAGCTAACGGCTCATATGGAGGTTAACGGGATCGAACCGCTGACCCTCTGCTTGTAAGGCAGATGCTCTCCCAGCTGAGCTAAACCTCCATGGATAACTTAAGCGTGGCGACGTCCTACTCTCACAAGGGGCAACCCCTCACTACAATCGGCGCTAAGAAGCTTAACTTCTGTGTTCGGCATGGTTACAGGTGTATCCTTCTCGCTATCGCCACCACACTGTGGTGTTATCTTTTTATTGAGTAAATTTTGTTCACTCAAAACTGGATTTGAAGTTCTATAAGTTTTTTTCCGAGTTCTTTTCTTTTTAACCTATTGGTTAAGTCCTCGATCGATTAGTATCAGTCCGCTCCATACATCACTGTACTTCCACTCCTGACCTATCTACCTGATCATCTCTCAGGGATCTTACTTTCTTAAAGAAATGGGAAATCTCATCTTGAGGTGGGCTTCACACTTAGATGCTTTCAGCGTTTATCCCTTCCCTACATAGCTACCCAGCAATGCCCTTGGCAGAACAACTGGTACACCAGCGGTAAGTCCATCCCGGTCCTCTCGTACTAAGGACAGCTCCTCTCAAATTTCCAACGCCCGCGACGGATAGGGACCGAACTGTCTCACGACGTTCTGAACCCAGCTCGCGTGCCGCTTTAATGGGCGAACAGCCCAACCCTTGGGACCGACTACAGCCCCAGGAT
>ENA-OQNO01000919-OQNO01000919.1-human-gut-metagenome-genome-assembly--contig:-NODE-919-length-22541-cov-5.044526_pt1 | contig 22541 bp, 16 predicted proteins | sample MGYA00242629_ERZ504880 | MGnify/ENA primary metagenome ERZ504880 (study PRJEB26092, sample SAMD00036377) | human gut metagenome | host: Homo sapiens | study: EMG produced TPA metagenomics assembly of... | reverse complement strand
CCACGCCGCCGGTTTACGGGTTCGTGATGGTGCACACGTTGCCCTCGGTGATGGAGGTGGACGTGTAGTTGGGCGGCATGGCCACTTCCTGCGCCGTGTAGGTCATGCCTTGGGCGGGCAGGTTCGACCACGTGGCCGTCCAGCCGCCGGCTTCGGTGAGGCGCACCGGGTTGCCGTAGGGCTGGTCGTTCTGGTACAGCTGCACGTCGATGCCGTCGGGCAGGGGCTCGGTGGAATCGTTCACCCACTGCTTGACCACGGTGAACGACGTGGTGGGGATGATGGTGTTCGTGATGGTGGCGTGGCCGTTCACGAAGTTGACGGCGCTTTCGACGGAGGGCGCGTCCGAGGTGTAGCCGGGAAGGCCGTCCATCTCGTACACGGTGTACACGCTGCCGTCGTCCACGAGGTCAGTCCAGGCGTGCGCCCAGTTCGTGCTCGCGTCCACCGCGGCAGGCTCGCCGAGGGGCTGGCCGTCCTTGAGCAGCTGCAGGCGCACGCTGCCGGGGCGCATGCCCTTGGCGTTATCGTCGTCGTCCCACACCTTCTCGGCGGACAGGCTGGTGAGCTTCTGGTTCGTCAAGGTGAACGTCAGCGTTTTGCCGTCGCTCGACAGCGCGCTGTCGGAGCCGATTTGGCGGTAGCCGTCGGGCACCACTTCGGATACCTCGAAGGAGAGGTTGCGCTGTCCCACGGCGATGGGCAGGGTGGCCTTCCAGCCATCGGCTGCGGTGAGCGTGATGGTGCCGGAGTCGTACTTCTGCTCGCCGCCGGTGTTCTTGCCGGTCACACGCACGTCGAGGGACGCGGGCGGCTCGGCGCCCTGCCAATCCTTCAGCACGTTGATCTCGGCCACCCCGCCCGTGTAGGTGTTCGTGATGGTGGAGATGTTGCCGGTGCCCGCGATGTCGGCCTCGTAGTCGGGCGGCACGGCCGTTTCCAGCGCATAGTACGTCATGTTGTCGGCAGGCAGGTTGAACCAGGTGTGCTGCCAGCCGCCGACTCCGTTGAGGGTGACGGGGTCGCCGTAGGGCGCGCCGTTCTGATACAGCTGTACGTCGATGCTTGCGGGCGGCGCGACCGTGGAGTCGTTCACCCAGTTCTTCGTCACGGTGAACTGGGTGGTGTTCTCCAGCTTGTTCGTGATCACGGTGGTGCCGTTGTTGTCGAAACGCGCGGCGGCATCCTTCGACCCGGCGCTCGATTCGTAGTTCACGGCGGGGTCCACCTCGTACACGGCGAAGGCTTCGTAGTGCGCGCCGTCGTCCTTGAGGTTGTGCCACGTGTACGTCCACGCGTCGGCCTCGTTCACGGTGACGGGGTCGCCGAAGGGCTGACCGTCTTTGAGCAGCTGCAGCTGCACGTTCTGGGGGCGATAGCCCTTGCTGTTGTTATCGTCGTCCCATGCCTTCGTCACGGAGAGGTCGACGAACTTCTCGTTCACGAGCGAGAACGTGAGGGTGCGCACGCTGCCGTTGCCGGGAATCACTTCGTTCGTATCGCTGAGGGGGCGGTAGCCGTCGGGCAGCTTCTCCTCGAGCAGGAACCACAGCTTGCGCTGGTCGGCCGTGAGGTCCTCGATGGAGGCGGACCAGCCGTTGGCCGCGTTCAGCGTGAGGGTGGTGCGGTACTGCTCCTGGTCGTTGGCGTCGATGCCCACGATGTCAACCTTGAGCTCGTCGGGAGGGGGCGTGCCGTTCCAGTCCTTCTGCACCACGATGCGCGTGGCGTCGCCGATGTAGGTGTTCGTGAGCTCGATGGACCAGCCTTCCTCGTTGTCGCCGACGATGGCCTCGGAGGGCTGATAGCTTTCCGGCACGCCGGTTTCGCGCACCGTCCACGTTTTGGTCGGGTCGAGCTTCTCCCAGGTGTAGGAGCCGCCGTCCGTGTCGGCGTCGGGACTTACCGTGAGGGTTTGCGTGGCGTCGGGGCGGGTGCTGAGCTGGCCGTTCTCCAGCAGCTCCACCGTGACTTCCGTGGGCCTCGTACCGTGGTTCGCGCCGTGGTCCCAGGTCTTGTGCACGGTGAGCTTCGTGGGCACGTCGATGAGCTTGAACTGGAAGTTTTGCAGCACGAGCGGCGTGTCGTGGTAGGTCCAGATGTCGAGGGCGGTCTGATCGCCCGCGCGGTTCTTGTACGCCATGGCACCTTGCGTGGAGGTGTCAACGCCGGTCACGCTGTGGTCCTGCTGATCGGCCACCACCCAGTTCGTCATGTTCCACGGGGCGGTGGTGTCTCCGGCGTTCGAGGCGCTGTTGTTGTAGTACACCGTGGAATCCTCCACGTTGCCGCTCGCGTCGAGGCGGTGGATCTTGACGCCGTCGAAGTTGTTCTCCACGTCGAGCAGGGGGAAGTGCACCTCGCCGCCCTTGAGCTTGATGGACACGTTGTTGAGGTCGTACGTGCCGGCGGGCACGGGCACGCCGTTCGCGTCGAGGCCGTCCCAATCGATGGTGTTCGTGCCTTTCACCAGCGTGTTGGACAGGGTGACGGCGTTGTTGTCGCCGAAGGTGAGAACGATCTCGTAGGAGGTGGCGGCCACGTCGTCGCCCACGTCGAACGAGAACTTGCCGCCCTTGTTGACGAAGCCCTCGTTGGCGCCGAGGTCGGGCGCGGCCGGGTTCGGGCTCGGGTTGCCGGTGAACGCGAAGTTGCTGATGGTGTTCTCGCCGGTTTGCGAGGCGATGCCGAGCGCGGCGAGCACCTCGGGATCGGTGGGATTGTTGAAGAACAGCTTGTAGGTGCGGTCGAGGTCGGTGGTGGGCGCGTTGTTCAGGATGACGCCGTGATCGGCGAGGTCGCTCAGCGCGTTGTTCTGCGAGCGCACCGAATGGTACAGCGAGTGCGTGGCGTCGTCGCCCGTTCGTTCGAGCATGCCGCGGTTGTTGGCGAAGAACACGAAGCCGAACGGGTCCATGCCGTTGAAGTCGATCTCGTAGTGGTAGTTGTCGTCGGTGACGGCGAACATGTGCGACTTGAGGATGCCCGCCTTGTCGAAGTTGTTGCCCATGTTGAGGAATAGCTTGTTCGTGAACACGCGGCCGGTCTGCGCGCCGCTGTCGTTCGACACGGTGACGTCCCATGCGGCCACGGTGCCGCCGGCCTGGGCCGCGGAGGTGAACGCCGCGTCGTTGTCGTACAGGTAGGGCTGCGGGTTGCGGCTCGACAGCGACTGGGAGTAGAACTTGAACAGGTACACGCCGCTCTTCTGCGCCGTGAACGTGAGGGGCGCGTAGCCGTCGCCGTCCGGGCCGGTGGGGCCGCCGGACTCGCGGGCGTAGCTGCCGATGTAGCCGGCATCGCCGCTGTTGGCGGTGGCGCCGGTGTTCACGTCGTAGGTGGTCACGCGGTTATCGCGGGTGCCGCCGAAGTAGGGGTAGGCGTGGGAGTTGCCCGAACCGGGGTTGTCCTTCTGCTCCTGCACCCAGTCGGGGTCGCAGACGACGATGTCGGTGTTGTTGAGGGCGGCCAGTTCGTCGGGCGAGAGGTTCGTGCCCATCTTCTCGTTCGTGAAGCGCGCGACGGCGTCCTTCACGCTCGTGCCGAACGAGACGGTTTCGCCCTCCTTCGCGTAGACGTAGATTTCGGTTAGGCGGCTTTCGCCTGCCGTGGAAGCGTTGTAGCGTTCCGTGTAGGGTCGGTAGCCGCCATGCGCGACGAGTTCCTTGGAACCCTCGGCATGGGCGGGAGGCGCGGCGATCAAGATGAGCGCCGCTGCCGCAAGCGCGATGTACAGCGCAGCGACGGCGCGCCGCAGGCGCGCGCGGGGGTGGGGAGCGGTAAGCGTATCCAATGTGAGGTCCTTGCATACTCGGGGCTAGGTGATGCCGCGCAGTATAACCGGGACCGTCATCGGGTCGCGCGAATGCTATCCCCGCGTTGTCGGTGCGTTGCCAACGCGGGGAAACGGGTTCCGTACGGTTACGAGCCCGTGATCTAGCGCAGGAACCGCGAACCCACCTTGAGCGCCGGCGGCAGGATGGCCGGCTGCAGACGCTTGCGCACCCGCTTGAGCTCCTCGGGGATGGCGATGCCTTGCGGGCAGTGCTTCGCGCAGGCGCCGCACTCGATGCAGTCGCTCGCCCAGCGCGTGTCGCCGCCCATGCCGCCCGAGCACAGCACGTACTGCTTCACGCCGTCGTACCAGCCGAGGGCGTACGAGGCGTTGTAGGCGGAGAAGCACCCGGGGATGTTGAGGCCCTTCGGGCACGGCATGCAGTAGTTGCAGCCCGTGCAGGGCACCTTGTTGATGTCGTTGAAGATGCGCACCACCTCGTCGACGACGGTGAGCTCGTCCGCCGTCATGGCGCCGGGGAGCGCGCGCTCGGCCGCGGCCACGTTCTGCGCGATCTGCGAAGCCTCGTTCATGCCGGAGAGCACCATGGTGACCTCGGGGTGGTTCCACACCCAGCGCAGGCCCCATTCGGCCGCCGTTCGCTGCGCATCAGCGCGCTTCAGCGCGGCGGCGGCTTGCGGCGGCAGCCCGCCGGTCAGCTTGCCGCCCAGCAGCGGCTCCATCACGAACACGGGCAGGCCCTTCTCGGCCGCGCGCTTGAGTCCGGCTCGTCCCGCCTGGTAGTTCACGTTGACGTAGTTGTACTGAATCTGGCAGAAGTCCCAGTCGTAGGCGTCGAGCACGCGCCCGAAATCGCCCTGCGACCCGTGGTAGGAAAATCCGATGCGCAGGATTTCGCCCGTGCGCTTCTTCTCGGCGATCCACCGCTCGATGCCGAGCGCGACGAGCCGCTCCCACTGCTCGCAGCTCATGATGTTGTGTATTAGGTAGTAGTCGATGCGGTCGGTGCACAGGCGCTCCTTCTGCTCGTCGAAGTACCGGTCGAAGTCCTCGTACGCCGTGCAGTTCGCATGGGGCAGCTTGGTGGCCAGGAAGATGCGGTCGCGCAGGTTGTGCTCTTCGAGGATGGCGCCCACCGCCTCTTCGTTGCCGCGGTAGAGGTAGGCGGTGTCGAAGTAGTTGACGCCCTGCTCGACGGCATCGAGCACGAGCGCCTCGGCCGCTTTCATGTCGATGCGCCCGAGCGCGGAGGAGGGGAAGCGCATGCAGCCGAAGCCGAGGACTGACAGCGTGTTTCCGCTTCGAGGGTCGGTGCGGTATTGCATGGCTTCTCCATTCCCTGGTAAAATAAGTTGCAGCGTGCAATTACTATAAGTTGCGTGCTGCAACTTGTCAAGGCCGCATGCGGCGAGAAAGGCGGGACAGTCCATGGGATTCAAGCGAGCGCGCACCGACGAGCAAAAGCGCGAGCGTCTGGCGGGCGCGGTGGATGCGGCCGACCGTCTGCTCGACCGCTTTCCGTACCGCGAGATCACCATGACGTCCATCGCCGACGAGCTGGGGTTCTCCCGTGCGAACCTCGGGCACTACGTCAGGACGAAGGAGGAGCTGTTCCTGCTGCTGTACCTGCGCGACCTCACCGCCCTGCACGATGAGCTGGGCGCGTTGGCGGGGGAGAACGATGGGGGCGCCGGCGGGGACGGCGATGGCGATGGCGGCGAGGGTGCCGGGGACTTCGATGGGGGCATCGAGGCGTTCGCCGTGCGGTTCGCCGCCGCCTGCGGGCGCCATCGCAACGTCGGGCGCGTGGGGGCGCTGCTCACCGCCATCGTCGAGACGAACGTGGACGTGGAGCGCCTGGCGGCGTGCAAGCGCGAGATGATGCAGCTGTCGCTGGACAGCGCGCGCCTGTTTGCGCGGCGCTTTCCGTTCCTGTCCGACGAGGACGCCATGAACCTGGTGATGGACCTCGTCCATTACGTGGCCGGCCTGTACCCGGCGGCGTACCCGCTCGAGGTGCAGCGCGAAGCCATGCGCCGCGCCGGCTTCGAGCAGGCCGAGCGCTCGTTCGAGCAGACGCTCGCCCGCTTCACGGCGGTGCAGCTCAACGGCTACCGCGCCCTTGCGACGGGGTAGGGGAGCGGCTCAGGCGCGGCGGGGCGTGTCGGGGTCGGTGAACATGAGCGCGACGGCCACGCTTGCCAGGAAAATGCCCAGGAAGCCCCACTGAAACGCGTTCGATGCGGCCTTCGTCCGATCCTTCACGAAGCGCTCGTCCCATACGCTGAACACGGAATCCACCGGTCCGAGCATCTTGTACCATCAGAAATACGGGAACCCCGCGAAGAACCCGAAGTTGAGCGGATTCATATGGCCAAGCGGTGGCGACGGGGAGATACAACCGGTACCTTCGGAAAAGTTCTTGACTTTCTAACGGTACCGGTTTATCTTTCTAACGGTACCGGTTGAACCGGTACCGGTCAAACATGAAACGCGCCATGAAAGGAGGCACGCTATGGATAGAGGATTTGAATTGCTCGAGAAGCTCACCGTGGTGCAGTGGCTGCTGCAGCGGACGCGCCATCGCGCTCGCGCCGAGTCGGGCCCCGTGGTGGACCCGACGTGCGGACAGGGCAGAATTCTCGCGCTGCTCAAGCTGAAGGACGACGTGAGCACGAAGGACCTGTCGATGGTGCTCGGCATCCGCGTCTCGTCGCTCAACGAGATGCTGGCTAAGCTCGAGAAGAACGGCTACGTGGAACGCCATCCGTCCGAGGACGACAAGCGCGTCATGCTGGTCACGCTCACGGAGAAGGGGCGCGACGCCAACCAGGAGGAAGACGGCCCCGCGTCGCTGTTCTCCTGCCTGTCCACCGAGGAGCAGGAGCAGCTGGGCGACTACCTCGACCGCATCATCGCGGCCCTCGAGGACGCGATGGGCGAGGACGGCCGGGCAACGCTCGAATTCGCGCGCCGTCGCCGCGACGACCTGTTCGCGCACCTGCACGGCGGTCGGATATGACCCGCGCATCCGAGCCGCGCGCCGTGCGGCACGTCGAGCTCATGTGCGAGGCGGACAGCCATCAGATGCAGGCCGCGCGGTTGATCAACCCGGCCTTCCGCATCGCCGACCGCAACGACATCGACACGCTGTGCGCCCTGCGCTGCGCCCAGTCGCTCGAATATTGGGGCATGGATTCCTCGTTCGACTCCCACGCGTTCCGCACGGCCACCGAGGCGTACCTCGAGGAGAACCTGGGAACCCGCATCCTGTTCGGTATGATCGAGCAGGGCTCCGAGGTCGTGTCCATCTCCGGCCTCGAGATGAACGACCGGCTGCCGGCCATCGGCGGGCAGGGAGGCGGCGGCTTCTACGCCGAGCGCGGCGCCACCATCGTGAGCTGCTACACGCCGAAGGAGCATCGGGGGCACGGCTACATGGGCCAGATGCTCGATATCTGGATGTCGCTGGCCACGCTGTTCAACGTGGACGCGCTCTACCTGGAAAGCCACAACCCCTCGATGCAGCGCATGGCCGAAAGCGGCGGGTATCACCAGGTGTCAAGCAAGTACAAGCTCTCGCTGGAAGGCGGTATCTCCTATGCGCAAACACTCGGAACCTCGGAGCGAATCGAACTCGACGCCCGATCCTAAGCTGCTCGTGCGCATCGCCTCGGGCGAGGTGGACGTGCACGAGCTGGGCGGCTCGCCACGCGACCGCAAGAAGACGGGCGGCGCACGCGGATGGCTCGAACGGCATTTCTGCCGCTAGCACCGCCGCGAAAAGGACGTCTGCTTCCCGCCGTGGAGTGGGAACCTGCACGCGTGTCTCCTGATCAGAAGGCCCCCTGCGCGTTGAAAACGCTGTGGTATAAGTAAACGAGGAACGATCCATACAACGATACGTTGAATCCTGATAAGGAGCATGATGGGGACCTCGGCTTTGGGTGAGCGGCAGCTCGATAGATTCAGGCTGCATCTGATTGAGGAGGAGCGGTCGGCGAACACGATCGAGAAGTACCTGAGGGATGTGCGGGCTCTCTTCGCCCAGTACCCTGGGGAAACGAGATTCTCGAAGGAGATGATCCTCGACTACAAGGGAAGGCTGATCGGGAAGTACAAGTCCACGAGCGTGAACAGCATGCTGGTGGCGCTCAACCAGTTCTTCCGGTTCTGCCAGCGAGAAGACCTACGCGTCAAGCTCGTGAAAATCCAGCGGTCCGCGTTCAGGGAGCACTGGAAGGAATTGACGCCAAGCGAGTACAAGAAGCTGGTGCGCGCCGCCCAGACGAAGCAGAAGGAGCGCCTCGGGTTGCTGCTGCAAACGATTTGCAGCACGGGCATCCGGGTGAGCGAGCATCGCTTCATGACGGTGGAGGCCCTGCAGGCGGGTATGGCGCGCATCGCGAGCAAGGGCAAAGAGCGCACGGTGTTTCTGCCCGACAAGCTTCGCAAACGTCTGCTGAAGTATTGCAGGAAGAAGAAGATCGCCTCGGGACCCATTTTCGTGACGCGGAACGGCAATCCGATGAACCGCTGCAATATCTGGGCGGAAATGAAAGCGCTCTGCGAAAGTGCCGGCGTGGACGCGCGGAAGTGCTTTCCGCACAATCTGCGGCACCTGTTCGCGTTGGCGTACTACCGGCTCGAGAAGGACGTGGTGCGCCTGGCCGACATCTTGGGCCACGCGAGCATCGAGACCACGCGCATATACACCTCCACCACCGACGCGGAGTGTATTCGCTCTCTGACCAGGCTAAACTTGCTCATATAAAAAAGAACATCACATAATGAGCATTATGTGATGAAGCTCTATTTGTATGTATTCTGCTTACCGGTTCATTATGCACCGGGGGGTATGCTTTTGCAAGGCAGATCGACGCAATGATCTGAAAGCCCTGTTGATCAACTAGTCGAGCGGCGCACGACGCCACCGGCACACTTCAGGCTGCGCAAGGAAAGGCAGCCGCCTCCCTCAGTTTCGCATCGGCCCAGATGGGCTCCTTCCTTTTCATCACATAATGCTCATTATGCAGTGAAGCGCTCATGGGGCACACCTGCCGTAAGGCAGCGTCGCAAAGCTAGAGGGGCTTACCCGCGCGGGACGGCATCGGGAAGCTAGCCAGTTGCACGCCTTGACACCAGCTTTGCAGAGAGAGGGCTGGCTTGCCGCGCGAAACGCCCTCCGACCGAACCGCATGCAGGGCAGGGCGTCGCGAAGGCGCAGAGGGGAGCAAAACGATGAAGGGGAGCGCCAGCCAGGTTCGCCGCGTTTCGAACCGGGGCTCGAGCCGGGGACGCGTCCGCGGGATTTCCGCGTCGGGCATCGTGGGCCTCGTGCTCTGCATTGTCTTCGTTCCCGTGATCCTGGTGAACGCGGCCCTGATTGCGGGCAGCTTCCTGCATCCCGACGAGTTGCCCGGCGTGTTCGGCGTCAAGCCCGCCGTGGTGCTCTCGGGCTCGATGGAGCCCACCATTCAGACGGGGGACCTGATAACGGTCACCGACTGCGATCCGACGGCGCTGCACGAGGGCGACGTGGTGCGCTATCTCTCGTCCGGCAAGGCCATCACCCACCGCATTGCGAGCGTGACCACGGGCGAGGACGGACAGCTGCGCTACGTGACGCAAGGCGACGCCAATAACGCGGCGGACCGGCTGCCTGTGACCGTTGATCAGGTGCAGGGCGTGTGGAGCGGCATGCGTCTGCCGGGGGTGGGCAACGCCATCCTGTTCATGCAGACGCCTGCGGGCATGGTGCTGTTCATCGTGTGCCCGTTGGCGCTGTTCTTCGCATGGGACGTGTGGCGTCGACGCCGCTTGGACAAGGCCGAAGAGACGCGCACCGCCCAATTGGAACGGGAGCTGGCCGCTCTTCGGGAGGAGCGGGCCTTCGGGCGAAGGGGCATCGACGAGCCCTGATGGGGTATGCATAGGTTCGCCTTTCTGTGGGCACAGCGCAGGAGGGCGAACCTTGTAGAACCGGGTGCGAGGCGCGCCTGGGATAGACATGCTGCAGGTGCACGGGAGCCGTGCCTGAGCCGACAACCGACGATATGGTTCCCGTGACAGAGAAAGCGAGGTTGTGCAATGACGACGAAGAAGAAATCTTACGCATCGCGCCTCGGCATCTTGGCGTTGGTGCTTGCGCTCACCAGCACCTGCCTGCTCGGCGGCACCATGGCGAAGTACGCCACCGAGGTGACCGGCACCGGTAGCGCAACGGTTGCCAAGTGGAGTTTCAAGGTGAACGGCAGTGATTCAACTACGCTGACCGCGGTTGATCTTGCCAAGACGGCCTACAAGAACGTTGCGTCGGGAAAGATCGCTCCGGGCACGCAGGGGAGTTTCGATATCAAGATCGACGCGAGCGGAAGCGACGTGGCGGTCGACTATGCCATCGCATTTTCGAATGTGCAGCATAAGCCCGCCGCTTTGAAATTCTACTCGGATGCCAATCACACGACGGAGATCACCGATTTGGCGAACCACGACAGCCTGAAAGGCACGATTGCGGTAGGTGCTGCGGAGCTGACCCAAACCATCTATTGGGCATGGGTCGATGATGCGGCCAATGACACCGCGACGGGGAAGGCCGCCCAGGACGTGTCTTTCGACATCAAGGTGTCCGGCGCGCAGCAGACGCCCGCTACTTCCTAGCAACAGCAGCCTCCGTCCCCTGTGCCGGGGCGGGGGCTCAGCCTTTGGCGAAGCGCGCGGCGTACTGGCCGCGCTTTTCGCCAAAGGCTGAGGCGCGTTTCCCGAGAGGAGGGACCAGCGTGGGACAAGCGAACGAACCTTCATTGCAGGAGGACGGACGGGGAAGACGGCGCCGGCTGTTGCTGGCGCTGCTGCTTCTTGTCGCCTTGACCACCACGAGCATGGTGAGCTACCTCCTGGGTCGCAGCGCCTCGGGGCCCCTCGGCCAGGCGATCGATACCATTCAGCTTGCTCCCGAGGAGGCTTCGACGCGCACGGCGACGCACCTCACCGGGCAGGTGGCGTACGAGGACGGTTCGCCCGCTGCCGGATTGAAGCTCGAGCTTCACAGCGACCCCATCGTGACGGAGGCTGACGACGAAGGCGTCTTCCTGTTCCCCAACGTGCCCTTCGGAACGCATCGGATCATCGTGTACGGCCCCGACGGCTCCGTCGCGGCCGAGCGGCCCGTGTCCATCGTCCAAAGCAGCGATGAACAGGGGGTTTCCATCACCAAAGAGGGCGACGGAGGCTGCGCCATCACCGTCGCCGTCGACGTGAGGATACTGGAAATCGCCATCCGGTTGCAGGATGACGGGTTGGATATCCTCGCGACGGGCTGCACCTACGCCAACGGCGAAGGGCGGGTGACTACGCCCGCGGGTTCCGTCTCGGTGGAGAGCGGGGTCGTGGTCACGCCGAACGGGCACGTGCATCTGCCTGACGGCACCATCGTCATTCCGCGCAGCGGCCGCAACGCCGCCGCCATCATCTTGCCGGACGATACCGTCATCTATCCGGATGAGCAGGTGGACGGATCGGGCTACACCGTTGCCACGGACGGCACGGTGGCGCTTGCTGACGGAACCGAGATACGGCCGGGCGGACAGGTGGTCACGCCGGACGGTGCGACGCACGGTCCGGGCGAGGGCGGCGTCGTGGTTTCGGGCGGCAGCGTGGTGACGCCCATCGGGGGCTCCTCGTCGGGCGGTGGGAACGCGCCGTCCGGCCCGCCGTCGGGTAACGACTCTCCCGGCTCCGTCGCGGGCCCCGTTCGCGATCTCCCCTCGGCAGGAAGCGGCTCCTCAGGCGGCGAGGCTCCTTCAACCGGTGATTCCCCGGGCGGCACCACGGGCGACGGCCCTTCGACAAGCGACGATCCTCCTTCGGGCGACAACCCGTCGAGCGGTTCCCTTTTCGTGTACGGGGAGAACCGCGGCGGTTACGCCTCGTGGACGCAGAACAGCGTGATCGACCTGTTCTACAACCGGACGAGCGGCGCGCAGGAGCCGATGGCGCCCGGTTCCTCGGGTTCCTACCGGTTCCTTCTGCAAAACTCGCGCGCTTCGCGGCTGAACGTCACCATCTCGCTGAGCGAGGCCGGCCTCCATGTGCCGCTTGCGTTCACGCTGACCCCGCTCGACGCCGACGGGCGGCGCCTCACCGACCAAGCCGTTGTCGGATCGCTGTCGGCGCGCGGCGGGCTCGCGCTGCACGCCGCCGTCGCCGGACACGCGATTGCCGGCTACCGGTTGGATTGGGTGTGGCCGGCCGAGGGCAACGACGCGGTGGATACCGCCATCGGAAGCGGCGAAAACCTCGTCTACCTGCTGTCCATGACGATCCATGCGGAGGAATCATGAACGGTTCGCGCGGAAAGGAAGGGTGCGTCGGATGAAGAAGCATGAGACTGCCGGGCGCATCGTCCGATCGCTGCTGTGCCTCAGCCTTGTCGCTGCCGCGGTGCTGGGTATCGCGTACGCCCGGTACCTGCAGGAGGTGCAGGGGAGGGCTTCGGCGTCGGTTGCCGCGGTGGCGTTGGACATGGCGGGTTCGTCCGGCACGCTCGACGTGACCGCGCAGCTGAGCGGCATGCGTCCGGGCGATGCGCGCACGGTGGAGTTCGCCGTGACGAACGCTAAGGACGGCACCGTGAGCGAAGTGGACCTGACCTACGCCGTATCCCTTGCCACATCCGGCAATCTGCCGCTGACGTACGCGCTCGATCCGAAAAGCGGCAGCGGCGATACGGCGAACTACGCACGGGCCGCTGCGGGCGCGGATCTCGTTTGGACCGGAGGGCTGCTTCCCTTCGGCCCCTCCGGCGTCGGCGTCACGCACACCTACGTGCTGAGCGTGACGTGGCCTGCCGGTCAGGCAGCCGAGCGCTTCGCCGACGAGATCGATCAGGTGACGCTGACAGTGGACGCGCAGCAAGCAGAACCGCAGACAACGTAGATGAACAGGAACCGAACCATGCCACGACCAAGCCTGCATACGCCGAAAAAACGCCGTCTGCTTCCTGCCGCGGTGCTGCTCGCGGCTGCGGCCTTGCTGGTGTTCTCCGGCATGGCGGTTGCCCGCTACGTGCTGCAGCAACAGGAAGACGGCGTCGCGACGGCCGCCGACTTCTACCTCACGAGCGACTACCTGAAGGAGAGCAGCGAGGGCGCATCGTACTTCATCGACCCGCAAGCCGCCAGCGTTTCAATCGTGCTGAGCAATTCCGCCGATGCGCAACGGTTCACCACGGGGGACATCGCCTATGACGTCGAAGCGAGCGGCGCTACGGTGACGGACGGCGGAAGCGGCACGCTGCCGGGCGGCGTGCGGAGCGATGCAACGCTCGCCGTCGCGCCGACGGAAGGCTCGTGCACGGTTACGGTGACGTCCCGCGCGCCCTACGCGAAAGTGCTCGCCGCCACCTTCGTGCAGGCGCAGGGCAACCGCTTCCGCGTGGAGGACGCAGCGGGAAACGCCGCCGCCGTGCTCACCATCACCTGCACCGACAGCGGGGGCCCGGTGTCCCTCGTGCTTCCTGCCGGCGTGGTGCCCGATGCCACCGATCAACGGGTGACCTCGGCGAACGGTGCGTGCTCGTTTGCCCCCGACGGGCCGGGCGTGTATTCGGTCGTGCTGCTCAAATCGGATAAGACCATCGTGTTGGCGCAGGACGAAACGTCTTTTGCCAACAGCATCGAGGTAGGCGGTTCGCATGCAACGCTGTAAAGGGAGCACCGTGAGGATGCGCGCCGGTTTTCCGCAGCGCGTCGTAGCCGCGCTGATGGCGCTCTGCCTTGTGTTGGGCCAGTTGAACGGCGGGTCCATCGTCGCCTACGCGATGGACGACGGCCCGGTGAGTGTGCGCGTCGGCACCGGCGTGACCGCCGAGGTGGCGGACGGCGTGCTGACCCTTTCCGGCACAGGCGACACGGACGACTTCACGGCTGAAAGCGCGCCGCTCGCGGCCTACGCGGCCGATATACGCGCGCTCGAAATCGAGGAAGGCGTCACGTATCTGGGCTCGTATCTGCTGTACGGACTCGGCGAGCTGGGCGGCACGCTGACCTTGCCGAGCAGCATCGTCGGATTCGGCGAGGGCGTCTTTTCCGGAGAGAGCCCGGAGGGGTCGCCGCACTTCGCCGCCATCGACAATCGCTTCGCGTCGGGCGAAGTAGTGCGGCAGGAGCAGGGCTACGCGGTCGAGCGGGTGGAGCAGCAGGATGTCGCGCACTCGGAAACGCTCTTTTGCGAGGGGCAGATGGGCACGGTGACCTGCTCAGACGAGAACACGTCCTTCCTGGAGGCCGCGCTGTCCGCCGGCTATCAGAGGGTCGGCGAGGAGGAAGCGGGCACGCCGGAGGGCGAGATGGCGGACGGGGCGAACGATGGGGCCGACGACGAGGTGGCGGACGTCCCGCATGACGAGGCGCCTGTTCCGTACTCCGAAGCGGTCGACGTTCAAACCGCGGCAACCACCGTCTACGTGGATCAAACGAACGGCAACGACGCGAACGACGGAGCCACCGAGGCCGTCGCCGTGCGAACCCTCGATGCTGCAGCGCAGCTGCTGAGCACAACCGCCGAAGGCGGAACAGTGGAAACCAACCGCATCGTCATCGTGGGACGGTACGAACGATCGAAAAGCGAAGAGCAGCTGTTCGCGACGCGGCCCGTTCCCGTCACGCTCGAGGGAGCGCCGGGCGCGATACTCGCGGTTCCTGACGACTTGAAGAAGATCGACGATCGCCCCTTGTTCCTCTACGAGGACTTCTGCATGCAAAGCATCGCTGTCGAATCGATCAACCATATCTACGGAGACGGCTACAACCTCACCATCGGCGAGGGAATGACGGGAAATAGCCTGTATCTCTACGGCTTCGGGAAATCCGATTTCAGCATGTCTCCCGGCAAGGTAGCGCACCTCACGGTGAAGAGCGGTACGTTCGAGCGCATTATCGGTTACGTGAGAAGTCGAGACCGTCTGAATTGCGACGGCTACACGTCGAACATCACGATCGAGGGCACCGCGTACGTGAAGAGAATCGTAGCCGGTAGCGCGAGCGGGGAAATACAGAATGCGAACGTGAACATCAACGTCGAAAGCGGAACGGTTGATGAGCTGATCGGAGGAAATCAGGGCTACAACATCAGTCCCTCGCCATTTTCCGGGACGACGTCGATTTCCATCAACGGCGGTACGGTTACGAAACTGTACGGCGCGGGGTCGGGCAGGAACAAGAGCGTCCCGACCTACCGAGGTTCGCTTGAGGTGAGCGTGACGGGAGGCACGGTTGCGAACCTCTATGGAGCCGGCTCGGCGGCCTATGTGATCAGCGATGAAGCCGTTACCTCCGAAGTGGCGATTGCCGTATCGGGCGGTTTGGTGGGCAACCTGTTTGCTGCCGGCAAAGGATGGGATGAGGGTTCTCAGCTAGGTTCGGCTCCTTCCGCATCGACCTCTGAATTCGTGGGCGGGGTCGACCCGAACGACTTCGGCAGCCTCACCGGGAACGCCTCGATCGTCGTCGACGGTGCGGCTTCCGTCGGAAACATCTACGCGAGCGGTGAGGGGTACCTGCTTGCCAACAGCGACCGAACCAAACACAACGCCTACTTGAGCGGCACCGCGCTCATCGACGTGCGCGGCGGAACCGTGACCGGCAGCATATACGGCGGCGGCAAGGGCATCGCCGAAGCCGGCTACGAAGAATGCGCTCGCGTGACATCGGGTTCCGACGTGCAGGTGAAGGTGAGCGGCGGCACCGTGCAGGGCAACGTGTACGGCGGCGGGCAGCAGGGCTTGGTTGAGGGTGCTACCTGCGTGAACATCGAGGGCGGCACCGTTAACGGCTCGGTGTACGGCGGCGCCCTGGGGACCTCCGGCGCCGTGCTGGTTTTGGGCGGCTCCACGGTCAACATGACGGGTGGTTGGGTGCGCGGCAACGTGTACGGCGGCAGCGAGCTGAGCGACGACGGGGCGGCCCTTGCGGAGGGTGCATCCATGCCGGACTTGATCGTGGCCAACCTGGTGGGCGGAACGGTGAGCGGCAACGTGTTCGGCGGCGGGTACCTGGGCAAGGTCAACGGCTCCACCCATATGCACATCGGTATGGGGGCGATGGGCGCCTGCGCGTATTACGCTGCCCATCCTGACGAGATCCCCTCGCTTACGGCATCGGCTCTTTCCATCGGCGGCTCGGTGTACGCGGGCGGCGATTTCGGCGGCGACGGAACGGACTACAACACCATCACCGTGGAAGGCACCTCTCACGTCTACGTCGATGGCACCGGCTACGACACCGGAGCCGGTGCCGGGGACGTCGGCATGACCGTCAGCGGCGGCGTGTTCGGCAGCGGCGCTTCCTGCGACGCGGGCAACACGCGTCTCGTCACCTTGAGAAACTACGGTGCAGTGGTTGCCGGCGACGACGGCACAGCGACGGGAACCACGCGTACGCTGGCGGCCATCCAACGCGCCGACCGCGTGCTGCTGCTCAACTCGCACGTACGGCTGACGGGCCAGTCGGATGCGGCCAACACCGACCAGACCACGCTCTATTCCCTCAACCGCATCGGCGACCACGGTGTCGTCGACGGGTTGGGCGCGCTGAGCAACGGCCTGGTACTGCAAGGCGGCAGCACGCTGGTTCTGGAGTCGCCCGCCATGGAGCTGGCCGCTTTCCGCAGCTTGGACGCGGCGGGAGACGAAGTGGAATCGGCCGCCGTTGCGGGGTGCACCAACACGCTGCTGCTCGACACCGGCACGCTGCTGCGCGTGTCGTGCACCGACGAGGGCGGAAGCCGGCTGTACGGCCCGGTGCGGGGCTTTGCGCGCCTGCTGGCGGGGGAGTCTGCGGAAGGCTATGTGTACGCCCGGATCGCGCCGGACGGTGCGGACGGCGGATTCGTGGACAAGGCGGATGCGGAGATTTCGTTCACGGAGGTGAGCAGCGCTTCTCTGCCCTATCGCTATTGGGAGGTGCGCGGAGCGGGCGATGCCAACGTGACGCGTCAGACGGTGCTGACCGCCCGCACGCTGAGCAGCGGCGACGTCGGGTACGGCGCCGACGGATACGCCGTGGCGAAGGGCGTGATCGAGCTGCCTCCCGCCGATCAGAATTCGACGTACACGGTGAAAAGCGTCACGGTTGCCAACACCGCGTTGACGCTGGTGGAGGCTGCGAGGGCGGGGCAGGGGTCCGATGCTGCGTGGAGGACGTCGGCGGACAACGCCGCCGATGGAAGCGGCTCGCCGGTGGATGTGAGCGCGCAGCGGACGGCCATGGCGAGCAGCCCGCTGACCGCGTTCGGTCTCTTCATGAAGACGGGCGACGGGTTCAGCGCCGCGTCCACCGACAAGGGCAAGATCGTGTCCGCGCTGTCGCTCGCGTCGGGCTCGAATACGGTGATCGGCGCGCAAACGGCCGGCGGCGTGACCGGCGACCATGTCGTTCCTCAAATCGAGTTCTACCTGACCTACTTCAACAGCGGGATCACCGCGAGCCGCGATCTGGGCACCGTGACCATCGAATTCGAGCGCTCGGTGAACGGGTCGGTGCAGGAAACCACCACGGCGAACGTGCAGATTGTCACGAGGACCACCAACCTCTCCTCGCTCGAGGTGGACCTGTACGCGACGCAGGCGGGAACGTATACCGGCAAGCTCTATATTCCCGCGGGCGCCAGCCGGAAGCTGACGCTGACGGGCGTCGCAGCAAGTCAGGACGCCTCCCTCGTTGCGGGCGGCGCGAGCTTGAATGGCAATGAATTCGCGGTTTCCCTGCGGGCGACGCGAAACCAGGGCTGGCAGTCGGCGGGGCTCATGGAAAGCCCCTGCGATTTGGGAGGGTTCCAGGCAGCCGCTCCGGTGGCCATCGGCACCACGGACAGCCGTTACGAAGCCCCCATCGAGTTCGTGCTGACGAACGCCAGCGGGTTTCCGGCGAAAACGCAGGACGTCGTCAGGCTTGCGCTGAAAGACGAAAGCGGCGATGGTGCGGAAGTTGCCGTGACCGTGCGCGTTCATTGGGAGGAATCTGCCGTGAGCTCGGTTGCGGTAGGAGCAGGACGGCAGTACAACGGCCTGTCGTCGTCGGCGAGCTCGACGATTTCGCAACGCAGCGCGCTGACGGCCGCGTTCGCGTTATCGAAAACCCTTTCCGTGAGCGCGTGTTGGATCGAGTTGCAGGACGCGAGCGGCGCGGCCGCCGCGCTGCCGCCGGGCGCGGAGCTCACGCTGCTGAGCGGGACCGGGTACTACCGCTACCGGGCTACCGGCACTGAGACGGGCGCGCAGGTCAAGTTGGGCAGCTTCGTGTCGATGAGCACCGGTGCGAGCCTGGTGGGAAGCGTGAGCGAGTCCGTTGCGGTGATCGTGGATTTCGGCCCCTCGACGGAAAGCCTTGCGGTGGGGGACTACAGCCTGCGTCTGCGCAACGAGGGCACGGCCGACAGCCTCGGTGCCGACTGCACCGTGAACAACGCGCATGCGACGCTGTCGCTCGCTGGGGGCGACGGGCCATCGCGGGGAGCCCATGCGTTCGACCTGGCTCTTTCGGCGAACAGCGACACGCGGTTCTCCGATGGGGCCGCCGTGGTGCTCTCCCTTGGCGGGGACGGAAGCTTCCCGGAGGGAACGGCGTTCGTTCTCGACGGCACCACGTATTATGCGAGCGGCGGCAAGGCGTATCTGCCCTTGTCCGGCTCCGGACCCTGCACGGTCACGGTGGACACCGCCGACACGGCCGGGCTGCCGGCGGGTTCGTACGCGCTTGTCGCGCAAGTTTTCCCGACGGGGGCGAGCGCGGGAAACGCGAGCGCGCTGTCGGCGCAGGCGAGCTTCGACGTCGAGCAGAACCCGTCGTACGGGCTCACCGTGTCGCTCGACCCGGGAGCGAGCCGCGTCGTTTCAGCGGGCGATGGGCTGACCTTCACGGTGGGCTATTCGGTGCAGCATGCCGGCGCGACGTCGCCCGCCGTGGCGGTCAGCGTCCAGAAGAAGACGGACGGCGGCTACGAGGATGGCGCCGCCTGGACGGTTTCGGGCAACGATGCCCTCGGCGCAGGCTCGGGCACGCAGGCTCTCGTCGTCACCGTGCCCGATACGCTCGACCCCGGCACCTACCGCCTCCTCTTCACCCTCGGCGACCAAACAGCCCCCTACAACCTCATCGTGTCCGGATGAGGTTGTAGGGACGAGGTCGGAGAGCTAGGGGCGTGAGAAGTCGTTGACGAGGACGGTCTTGCCTTGGGCGTGGTGACGTGCGACGTGGGCGACGGCATCGGCGGCGGCGCTCAGGGGATAGACGGCTTCGACGAAGGGCGTGACGGCGCCGGCGGCGGCGAGCGCCGTGACCTCGGCCAGGAGCGAAGCCTGGGGCGCGAAGGGGAAGGCGAACCAGGTGAGCCGCTTCGAGCTGCCGAGCGAGCGCACGGGGCCGGCGAGGCCCGCCATGCCCTGCTTCGCGTCGCCGACGGCCACGTACGTGCCGCCCGCGGCGAGCAGCCGCCGGTAGACGCCGAGGGGGTTGCAGCCGTTCGCGCCGATGATGGCGTTGTAGCGGCCTTCCGCCTGCGCGAAGTCCTCCTTCGTGTAATCGATGACGCGTTCGGCACCGGCCATGCGGGCGGCTTCGAGGTTGCGCGTGCTGCACACGCCGGTCACGTGCGCGCCGGCCGCCTTCGCGCACTGCACGGCGAAGAGACCCACGCCGCCCGACGAGCCGTACACGAGCACGCGCTGACCCGCTTCGACCCCCGCCTTGCGCACGGCTCCCAACGCGGTGATGCCGCCCACGGGCAGGGCGGCCGCCTGCTCGAACGACAGGCGTGCGGGCTTGCGGCATGCCAAACGCGCGTCCACCGCGACGCATTCGGCCCAGGCGCCCGAGGTTCCCGTGCAGGCGAGCACCTCGTCGCCCGGGCGCAGGTGCGCAACATCCGTGCCCACCGCCTCCACGATGCCCGCGAGTTCGCCGCCCGGCACCGTTCCGCGGCCTATCAGGCCGGCGAACCGCGCCGCGAGCGGTGCTCTGCCGCGCTCGTCGCGCGCGAATCCCGCGGTATCGCCCGCGCTGAGCGCCGCCGCTTTCACCCGCACGAGCACCTCGTTCGCTCGGAGCGTCGGCACGGCGCGCTCCACCGCCTGCAACGCTTCGGCGGGGGACGCCCCCGCGGTATGCACGATCGCCTTCATGCCGCCTGCCTCTCAACGTGTCACACTTGTAACCCTTTACGGTTCGGACTATAGTGAGACCCGGAGAACGGGTCAACGACCTGGGAAGAAGTGCTACAACCGACGGGGGAGTGTGACGCGCATGCCGAAGGAAAACCCACAAAAGGAGGTTTCGCGCGGCCGGATCGTCGCCGCGTTGCTGGACCTGATGGGCGACGGCACGGCGTATCGGGACATCAGCGTGACGTTGCTCGCCGGGCGGGCGGGGTTGTCGCGCCGCACATTCTACCGGCACTTCGCGTCGGTGGATGCGGTGCTCGACGCGCGGCTGTGCGATCTGGGGGCCTCGTTCGCGGCGCGCGCGACAGCGGCGCTCGATGCGGAGAGGCGGTTGGGCGACCTCGCGTTCGCGTACTTCTCGTTTTGGGAGCAGCACGAACCGCTGCTCGTGCTGCTGCGCGACAACGAGCTGCTGCACCTGACGGGTTCGAGGTTCTGGGAAGGCGCGCGCGACGCGCTGGTCGCCGACGGGGAAGCGGCGGGCGATTCGTCGCTCGCGTACCTGTACCGGTTCATGGCGGGCGGCATGTCGAGCATGCTCGATCAGTGGGTGCGCGACGGCTTCGAGCGCACGCCGCGCGAGCTCGCCGCCCTCGCCGACCGGCTCGCCGAGCATCTGAGCGTCGCCCCCGTGTGATCGCAGGGGTCGTGCCGCCGCGCGCGTGACGATCTTGCAAAAACCATCGTTTGTTCGATCATCGAAACCGTCGATGCTGGTATCATGTCATCGACACAATCGAGCGCATTTCCATCTGATAAGAGGCACAAGATATGGCATTCGTCCATCTGCACAACCACACCGAGTATTCCCTGCTCGACGGCCATACGCACATCTACGACATGGTGAAGCGCGCCGCCGATCTCGACATGCCCGCCGTTGCCATTTCGGACCACGGCGTGATGTCCGGCGTGCCGCAGCTGTGCGAGATGTGCGACAAGGTGGAGGAGGAGACGGGCAAGCGCGTCAAGCCCATCTACGGCTGCGAAGTGTACTTCACCATCGACGAAGAGCTGCGCAAGGACACGAAGCCCAAGCTCTACCACCTGCTGCTGCTCGCCAAGACGAACGAGGGCTACCACAACCTCGTGCGCCTCGTGAGCGAGTCGCACGTCGACAACTTCTACTACAAGCCGCGCACCACGTTCAGCATGCTGCAGAAGTACGGCAAGGGCATCATCGGCTCGTCGGCGTGCATCGCCGGCATCATCCCGAAGCTGCTCGACAACCGCCAGGTCGACGAGGCGGTGGAGTGGGCCAAGAAGTTCGCCAGCTGCTTCGAGCCGGGCGACTTCTACATCGAGCTGCAGAACCAGGGCATCCGCACCGACGCCGGGTTCACGCAGACCGAGCTCAACCACATGCTCACCGACGTGGCCAAGGCCGCCGGCCTCAAAACCATCGCCACGAACGACTTCCACTACCTCACGCGCGAAGACGCGCGCGCTCAGGACTACATGCTGTGCATCGGCACGGGCGCCGCCTTCAACGACGCCAACCGCATGCGCTTCGAGAACGACCAGTTCTACATGAAAACCGAAGAGGAGATGCGCGAGGCGCTCAAAGACTTCCCCGAGGCGTGCGACAACACGGTCGAGGTCGCCGAAAAGGTGAACGTCGTGCTCGAGCGCGACTCCATCCTGCCGCGCTTCCCCTTGCCCGAGGGCGAGACCGAGGAGAGCTACTTCCGCAAGCGCGTGCAGGAAGGCCTGGTCAAGCACTATGGCGATCCCGTTCCGCAGGAGGCGCAGGAACGCGCCGACTACGAGATGGGCATCATCATCCAGCAGGGCTTCCCGGCGTACTTCCTCATCGTGCAGGAGTACATCGAATGGGCGCGCAGCCAGGGCATCGGCGTCGGGCCGGGCCGTGGTTCGGCCGCAGGCGCCATCGTGGCGTACGCCATGGACATCACCGCCCTCGATCCGCTGTCGAACGGCCTGCTGTTCGAGCGATTCCTCTCGCCCGAACGCGTGGAGATGCCCGATATCGACGTCGACTTCGAGCAGGGCCGCCGAGAAGAAGTGATCAACCACATCAAGGACGTGTACGGCGAAGACCACGTGTCCCAGGTTATCACGTTCGGCACCCTGCAGGCCAAGAACGCCGTGCGCGACGCCGCGCGCGTGCTGGACTACCCCTACAGCACGGGCGACAAGATCACGAAGATGATCGGCGACGAGCTGGGCATCACCATCGACAAGGCGCTGGCCACGAACCCCGACCTCAAGAAGGCCTACGACACCGAAGAGGACGTCAAGGCCGTCATCGACGCCGCGCTGTCCATCGAAGGACACGTGCGCGGCGAGGGCGTGCACGCGTGCGCCACCATCATCTGCCGCGACCCCATGAGCGACCACGTTCCCATGAAGCGCGACACCAAGGGCGGCGGCATCATCACCCAGTACGACGGCCACTACACGCCTGAACTGGGCTTGCTGAAAATGGACTTCCTCCGCCTGCGCACGCTCGACGTGCTCACCATCGCGTGCCGCAACATCCAACAGCGCTTCGGCACGAAGGTGGTGCAC
>ENA-OQNO01000916-OQNO01000916.1-human-gut-metagenome-genome-assembly--contig:-NODE-916-length-22629-cov-5.103013_pt1 | contig 22629 bp, 19 predicted proteins | sample MGYA00242629_ERZ504880 | MGnify/ENA primary metagenome ERZ504880 (study PRJEB26092, sample SAMD00036377) | human gut metagenome | host: Homo sapiens | study: EMG produced TPA metagenomics assembly of... | reverse complement strand
AGAAACTAGAAAGGACTAAAAACATGCAAACAACCTATACATTAGCAGCAGAATTCGGCAAAAGCGATGGCAAATCCCATCGACTGCGCATAAAGGATGTTGATTTATCCAAATCAGCAGAAGAGATCAAAGCTTCATTAACAAAATTGACGAAACTAAAACTATTTGAAAAAAATGGCGTTGAATTATTTCAAGAAGTCCGCCATGCCAAAATTATCAAAAAAACAGAAAGAACCATTTTTAATGATGGAAAAGCTGCCAAAAAATCAGCACAGTCTCAAACGGACCAAACAGCAGCTGTCCAAACAATGGAAGAACCAATAAAACAGTCGAAGACACCTGATAATAATCGAGAAATTCCGGAAACGATTCGGATTCCGGAGGATTTAACCATTACCGAAGAATGGCCGCAGCCGAATCGCTTCGTCCAAACAATTGAGCTGCCAAGTGGCTACCATTCGTGGGATTTGAATGAGAGTCAAGCATTCATGCTGATCAATGCGTGTTTTCCCGCGGGAATCGAACCATTGACTATCGAGGCAGACGATCAATCCGTCCCAGCGAAGCTGATTGTCACCGGAAAACGCACGGAAGAGGCACCACAGGAAGCGATCGTCGCTGCGGTGAACAAGGAATCTCCACCTGCAAAACCTAAGAAAAAACGAAAGCGGTTACTCGAGCGAATTCGTAAACGAGAGTAATCGTTGTGTCCAGCTCATCAAAAAATCCAACGTTGGTATGAGGTGGATGATAACTTGCATCTTTTCATACAAATAGAATTTTTTAGCCTGCTAACCAGCGGGCTATTTGTCGTGGAGAATCAAGCTTCCGAAAGAAATAATTGAGAAATTTTTTTAGTCCTACTAAGAAAATATGAACGGGTAAAATGATAAAAAACTGTTATGTTTCATATTACTTATTTGTTTCACAAGAGGAAAACAAAAAAGAATTGATTTTTCGCGTTTTTCGCTTAAGTTTTTAGTTTGTAATCTTTATGTAATATTAGATTGGCTGTGTAAAACTCAAAATCCGAACAAAGAGTTTAGAAAAAGCTTAGTCTCACTTATTTTTTTCCTTTTTAAAATTTTTCTATGTTATAATGTTGAATCAAGATAGGAGGGAAGCAAAATGGAAAATATTTCTTCTGATTTTGCCATTAAAGTATTACAAGAGGATGCTGACCGAATCAAATTGTTGATTCGCAATCAAACAAATAGCCTTTGTATCTCTCAATGTAAAGCCTTCGAGGAAGTCGTTGATACACAAATGTATGGCTTTTCCCGTCAGGTCTTCTTTGCTGAAAAGGTTGGTATATTAAAGCGAGGAGAAGGACAGAAGATGCTTAGTGAATTGGAAGCAGAGCTGAATCGTTTATATACGGAATTGTACGAGAATCGTCAAGATATGACGGATGCCGGCTGGGAGGCTTAACTCTTGCCTAAGAAGATAAAGAAACGTCATTTTTTAGACTATAGTATTTTGATACCTTATTTAATTTTGACTGTGATCGGTTTGATTTTTGTTTATAGTTCAACTTCCTATTTATTGATTACGAATAATGCGAACCCGACAAGTCTGGTAATGAACCAAGGGATTTTCTGGGTATTAAGTTTAGTTGTGATTAGTTTGATGTACAAGATGAAGACAGACGTGCTGAAAAGTCAGCAGCTGATCATTTTTGTTACGTATTTGATCTTTATATTACTAATCGTCGTTCTTTTTTTTGGTGATGAACGAAATGGGGCCAAAGGCTGGATCGATATCGGGGGCTTCACTATGCAGCCAGCTGAATACTTGAAGATCATGGTCATTTGGTATCTTTCATATATTTTATCGAAGCGTCAGGAAACGATCCAAGACAATTTCATCAATGATATGAAACGCCCATTGATCTTAGTTTTTGCTATGATCTTTTTAGTAGCTATTCAACCCGATATGGGGAATGCAGCTATCATCACTTTATTGGCCTTGATTTTGTTATTAGCCAGTGGAGTCAACTGGGTTTACAGCTTAATTATTGGTGGTGTTGGAATTACCGGAAGTTTTCTAGTCATCGAATTTTTAACTCATTTTGGTGATAAGGTTCTTCCTGGGAAATTAAAATACATTGCCAGTCGATTTGAAAGCTTCAAAAATCCATTTAAATTCGAGTTGGATACCGGCCATCAAATGGTCAATGGTTATTATGCGATGTTTAACGGCGGCTGGTTTGGTCGCGGACTTGGTAATAGTATTGAGAAAAAAGGTTTTTTAAGTGAAGCTCATACTGACTTTATCTTCTCTATTGTAATAGAAGAAGTTGGTTTGATCGGCGCTTTTGTTATATTAGCAATTTTGATTTTTATGATCGCACGAATTTACTTGGTTGGAATTCGTTCGAAGAAGCCTTTCAATTCTTTGATTTGTATTGGAATTGGAAGTTTGTTGTTATTACAAGTTTTTATTAATCTTGGTGGTATTTTGGGAATTATTCCTTTGACTGGGATCACGTTCCCGTTTTTGAGTCAAGGAGGAAATAGCTTACTCGTGTTGTCAGTGGGCGTAGCATTTGCATTGAATATCAGTGCGGATGAAAAACGAACGAAGCTTGCAATCGAGTATGAATACTTAAAAAGTCAGGAGTGAAGTGCATGAAAAAGGTATTGGTAGCAAATAGAGGAGAAATTGCAACGCGGGTTTTTCGCGCGTGTAGCGAATTAAACATTAAAACGGTGGCGATCTTCGCAGAGGAGGATCAATATTCGGTCCATCGCTTTAAATCAGATGAGGCATATTTAGTTGGTAAAGGGAAAAAACCGATTGATGCCTATCTAGATATTGAGGATATTATCCGAGTAGCGAAAGAAGCAAAGGTGGATGCCATTCACCCAGGCTATGGTTTCCTTTCAGAAAACTTGGAGTTCGCGAAACGTTGTCGCGAAGAAGGTCTTGTTTTTGTTGGACCTGAGTTGCATCACTTAGATATTTTCGGCGATAAGATCAAAGCAAAAACGGCTGCGTTAGAGGCTGGAATTCCGTCAATTCCTGGTTCTGATGGTCCGGTGGACACGATTGAAGGCGTCTTGGAATTTGCTGAATCACATGGTTACCCGATCATGATTAAGGCAGCGCTAGGCGGCGGTGGTCGCGGGATGCGCGTGGCTCATGATGAAAAAGAGGCTCGTGAAGGCTATGATCGTGCCAAAAGCGAAGCGAAAGCGGCTTTTGGGAATGATGAAATCTACGTTGAAAAATATGTTGCCAATCCTAAACATATTGAAGTTCAAATTTTAGGGGATACTCATGGAAATGTTTTGCATTTATTTGAACGTGATTGTTCGGTACAACGCCGTCATCAAAAGGTTGTCGAAGTAGCACCATGTATCTCCTTGAACACCGAACAGCGAGAAAAAATCTGCCAAGCGGCTGTTCAATTAATGAAGCACGTTGGCTATGTCAATGCTGGAACGGTTGAGTTCTTAGTTGAAGGCGATAACTTCTACTTTATTGAAGTAAATCCGCGGGTCCAAGTTGAACATACGATTACTGAATTAATTACCGGAGTGGATATCGTTACTTCGCAATTGCTGATCGCACAAGGGAAAGACTTGCATAAAGAAATCGGCTTGCCTAAACAAGAGGATGTCCAAATGTCTGGTGCGGCGATCCAATGTCGTGTGACGACTGAAGATCCTTTGAATGGCTTTATGCCGGATACTGGGAAAATTGATACGTATCGCTCACCAGGTGGTTTTGGAGTGCGTTTAGACGTGGGAAATGCCTATGCTGGAGCAACAGTGACGCCATACTTTGATTCTTTATTAGTAAAAGTATGTACCCATGCCTTGAATTTTGATCAAGCAATCGAAAAAATGCAGCGTTGTTTAATTGAGTTCCGGATTCGTGGAGTGAAGACCAATATTCCTTTCATGCACAATGTGATTAGCCATCCTGTTTTTCAAAGTGGTGACGCGAAGACGACCTTTATTGATAATACGCCTGAATTATTTGAGTTTCCACGCGTTCGTGACCGTGGAAATAAAACGATGCGCTATATTTCTGAAATTACAGTTAACGGGTTTCCTGGAATCGAAAAACAAGAAAAACGCTATTTTGAAACACCACGGGCGCCAAAAATTGAGAAAAGAGAAATCGTTACTGCGAAAAATATCTTGGATCAATCTGGTCCAGAAGCAGTTGCTAAATGGGTCAAAGAACAAGATTCTGTCTTATTAACGGATACAACTTTCCGAGATGCCCATCAAAGCTTATTAGCTACGCGAGTTCGTACACATGACCTTCTAAATGTAGCTCAAGCGACGGGAGAAGGTATTCCTGAATTGTTCTCAAGCGAGATGTGGGGCGGGGCGACTTTTGACGTTGCTTATCGCTTCTTGACGGAAGATCCTTGGAAGCGTCTGAAATTATTACGTAAAGCAATGCCGAATACATTGCTGCAAATGCTGTTCCGTGGCTCAAATGCAGTCGGCTATTCTAATTATCCAGACAATGTATTAGAAGAATTTATTAAAGAAGCGGCTCATAACGGCATAGATGTTTTCCGTATCTTTGATAGCTTAAACTGGGTTCCGCAAATGGAAAAAAGCATTCAATATGTTCGGGATGCGGGCAAAATCGCTGAAGCAGCGATTTGTTATACAGGTGATATCCTAGATCCTAACCGTACGAAGTATAACGTTGACTACTATAAAGGTATGGCGAAGGAATTGGAATCAATCGGTGCTCATATGATTGCAATCAAGGATATGGCTGGTCTATTGAAACCACAGGCTGCCTTCCGTTTAATCAGTGAGCTGAAAGAAACAACTGATTTACCAATTCATCTGCATACACATGATACTTCTGGAAATGGACTTATTACACTTTCTGCGGCTGTTAAGGCGGGAGTGGATGTTGTTGACGTTGCAACCAGCGCGATGAGCGGAGCAACCAGTCAGCCAAGTATGAGCAGTTTGTATTTCGCTCTGCAATACGGAGATCGTACGCCTGAGTTAAATTTAAAGAACGTTCGTCAAATCAATCATTATTGGGAAGACGTTCGTCCCTACTATGCAAGCTTTGAAAATGGTATTATGGCTGCTCAAACAGAAGTTTATAATCATGAAATGCCTGGTGGACAATACTCAAATCTGCAACAGCAAGCTAAAGCTGTCGGTTTAGGCGATAAATGGGATGAGATCAAAGAAATGTACCAAACTGTTAATTTGATGTTTGGTGATATTGTAAAAGTTACGCCGTCTTCCAAAGTGGTTGGTGACATGGCATTATTTATGGTGCAAAACGAGCTGACAGAAGAAGATATCTATGATCATGGAGATGAATTAAGTTATCCTGAGTCAGTTGTCAGCTTCTTCCAGGGTGAGCTTGGTCAGCCGGTTGGCGGCTTCCCTGAAAAGCTACAACGTATCATTTTACAAGGACGTCCAGCAATGCAAGAACGTCCAGGTAAATTTGCTGAACCTGTGAACTTTGAAAAAGTGAAGCAAGAATTACAAGAGTTAATCGGCTTTGAGCCAAGTAAGACAGATGTATTAAGTTATCTAATGTATCCGCAGGTCTTCTTGGATTATCAAAAATCCTATGGACAATTTGCAGATGTTACGTTGTTAGATACACCGACGTTCTTTACTGGCATGCGTCTTGGTGAAACAATCAATGTTCAAATTGAAAAAGGGAAAACACTGATTATTCGTTTAGATGAAATCGGAGAAGCAGATGTAGAAGGAAATCGGACACTCTTCTTCAACTTAAACGGTCAACGTCGTGAAATTCTTGTTAAGGATGCGTCAATCAAGAGTGCCGTCCAAACGAAACGTAAAGTTGAACCAACAAATCGTGAACAAATCGGCGCGACAATGACCGGATCGGTCTTGAAGGTCTTAGTGAAAAAAGGCGATCATGTTGAGAAGGGTCAACCATTGCTGATTACCGAAGCGATGAAGATGGAGACTTCCATTGATGCACGTTTTGCAGGCGAGGTATCACATTTATACGTTGAAGAGGGCGAAAGCATTTCTTCCGGCGATTTATTAATTGAAGTAAAAGAAAAATAAGCATTATTAAGTAGGAGCGTTGTTGTGTGAAAAGAGTGATTGGTTTTCTTAGTATTTTATGTATCGTTTTGATTGGTTACTATTTACAGCCAGTCCTCTTTCCGCCTACGCAAAAGCAAGTACCGGTTGAGCAAAAAAATCAAGTGGTACGTCATAAGGCGTTGAAGCATCAAACAATCAAAACAGAAGGCTATGCTCAATATATTTCTCAGCCCATTGATACCTTTGAACAAAAATTTGGTCGTCCGACAAAGATAGAAGATAGCGGATTTTTCTTTCAGACTCGGGATTATGAGCTTGAGCGTGGTATTCTGGAAGTGAATGTAGAAGCTGGTAAAGTTAGTACAATCAAAGTGATGGCTAAAAAGGCGGCTATTGAACCATTTAAGTTTGGAATGACTAGCAGTCAGCTATCTGATCAAATCAATTTATCGGCAGATTTTGCTCTGACCTATGACGAGGAACCTGTGGCGATCGAATTGAGCGAGAATGACATGCGTTTCCGTCCATTGATTGCGTTTGAAAACAACACGTTTGCGATGCTTTTTTTCAACAGCGACAATGAAAAACTGATAGGTGCAGTCTTCTTAGACTTAGAAAATCTATTACGCTTGATGCCTTATCAGATCAACAGTGGGAATCCTCTAGCAAATCGAATACAAGAAAGTAATCTTGATTGGAATGTGTTGAATGCACAAAAGCAGTCGCGGACGATTGAAGCAATCAATCAGTATCGCAATTTAAATAAATTGCCTAAATTAACGGCACCTGATCAATCAATGGAGGATAGTAAAAAGCTTTTAAAAAGCTTCTTAACAAGACCAAAAAGAGTGCTGTCTAATGAGCGTTTAGAAGAGTGGCAGACTGATCAAGGGGCACATTTAAGTAATTTGTCTTTTGAATTATCAGCAGCTGAATTTAAGGATTTAGCTAAACATGAAAAAATCGACTACCAAAGCGGCTTGTTCTATTCACCAATGGTCGATCCTTTATTCAATCTGTTTAATTGGATTAGTCGAGAGCATTTGAATGAAGTATTTCGTACACCTGATGCGGATCTTGGCGTTGCAATTAATCAAGAAAGTGTGCTAGTCTTGTTACAGGAACCAGAAAAAACAAAGGATAGTGAATAAGTTGATTATTAATGATGCTTTCTTTCAGCTAGAGGATCAGAATCAATTGCTGATTCAGGAAATACTAGCGAGTCAAAGCTATAAAAACTATCTGCTAAAAAGAACAGAGATGAACACGAGTCCAGAAGTTGCAAAGCTCAAAAAGGCTTTTCAAAAAGAGAAAGATAAATTCGAACAAATTGCAAGCTATGGGGAGTATGCACCTGACTACCGCCAACTGCAGCGAAGCGTTCGATTGAGTAAACGTGCCCTTGATCTTAACGAGAAAGTGGCAGCCTTTCGTTTAGCAGAAACGGATCTTCAACAATTATTAGATGAAGTTGGTCAACGTATCGCACAGACGATTTCAGCGGAGATCAAGGTTGATGCTGGAAATCCTTTTTTTGAAACAGGGAATCATAGTTGTAAGGGGAATTGTCATGGATAATACTGAATTTATAATGCAAAAAAGACGAGGAATAATTGTTTGGGTCTATTCCTTGAAGCAATTAAAAACTTTAAAGCGATACGGCTTGGTTCATTTTGTCTCAAGAAAGATGAAATATGTGGTATTGTATGTGAATGAAGAGACAGTCGAGGAAGTGGAAGAAAAACTTCAGACGCTGCATTTTGTGCGTCAAGTGGAACGGTCTTATCGCCCAGATATCGAAATGAATTTTGCAGATCGGATTGGAACGAAGGCTGCTTATCAAGTGAAAGATGATGATGAGTTGGATGTAGTAGAAGCCAATACAAAGATTCGATTAGCAGAAACAGTCTAAGTAAGGTGAAAAATGTCTGATTTTTTCAAACATTTTTCATCTTTTTCTTTGATAATATGATTATTCCATTGAGCTTTATTAAATTAGTAGAGATATTTTAGCAGGAAAGAGAGGCATGGGATCATGCGTGTAGTTGCAGGTGAATTTGGCGGTCGGAAGTTAAAAACATTAACGGGAAACAACACACGACCCACGACAGATAAGGTGAAGGGAGCAATGTTTAATATGATTGGTCCTTACTTTGACGGTGGTGCTGCATTAGACCTGTTCTCCGGCAGCGGTTCGCTTGGAATAGAGGCAGTTTCTCGCGGAATGGAACAAGCGGTTCTAGTCGAAAAAAACTATCGTGCCATGGAAATTATTCGTGAAAATGTCTCAATGACTAAACGTGATGCGTCCTTTCAGTTAATGAAAATGCCGGCAAATCAAGCCATTAAGCAATTGGCAGATGGTGATTTGAGATTTGATCTGGTGCTTTTAGACCCGCCTTACGCGAAGCAGGAAATTGTGAAGCAAATTGAAATGCTGCTGGATAATGAGCTATTAACAAATCAGGCGATAGTTGTTTGCGAGACGGATAAAGATGTTATACTGCCACAGAAGATTGGTCAATTAAAAGAACGCAAGCGCCATGATTATGGCATTACTGCTGTAACTATCTATGATTGGGAGGATTAAGATGAAACGAATCGCGCTTTTTCCCGGTAGCTTTGATCCATTGACAATGGGACATATGGATACAATTGAGCGAGGTGCGAAATTATTTGATGAGTTAATCATCGGCATTTTCGTGAATACAAGTAAAAAGAGTTACTTTACTTCGGAAGAAAAACTTGCTATCGTAAAGGAATCTGTCAAACACATCCCGAATGTGCGTGTGATCACTCAAGAGAACGAATTAACCGTGTCTGTAGCCGAAAAGCTTGGGGCAAAATTCCTATTGCGAGGAATCCGCAGTATAAAGGATTATGAGTATGAAAAAGAGATCGCATTGATGAATCGACATCTTGATCAAGAACTAGAAACAGTCTTTTTACTGGCGGAGCCAAAATATAGTCATATTAGTTCGTCAATTTTAAAAGAAGTATGGACATTTAATGGGGATGTCAAAGAATATTTGCCTGAGGCAGTTTATCAGGCGTTGGAAGAGAAGCGTGAGAATAGTGAAAAATAATAAACTTGTCAAACGATTAGCCCTTATTTTCTTAGCCTTAGTAGTAGTAGCATGTGTGATTGTACCGATACCTTACTACATCGAAGAGCCTGGAGAGACAATCGACCTGAAAGAATTGATTACTGTTAATGATAAAAAAGATGAAGATAAGGGTTCCTTCAGTTTAACTTCTGTCGGAATTCGGCGAGCCACCGTTTTTACTGCAATCAAATCAAAGATCGAACCATTCCATGAAATTATTTCTGCAGATGAACTGACTGGCGGAGCCAGCGATGATGAATATATGCAGATTCAAAAATTTAATATGGAAACCTCTCAAAATTTTGCGATTGAGCAGGCATTAAAATTAGCAAATAAACCTTATGAGATGAAGTATAAAGGGGTTTATGTGCTGGGTGTTGAAAAGAACTCAAACTTTTCTGGAAAGATCAGTGTGGGAGACACGGTCACGAAGGCCGATGGAAAAACCTTTACCAGCAGCGAAGATTTCATGAAATATGTAAAATCGCAAAAAGTTGGTCAGAAAATGAAGGTGACCTACACACATGATGGGGAAACAAAGGAAGCTACAGAAAAATTGATTAAGCTTCCCACCGATAAAAAACCGGGAATTGGCATTACATTGACTGACCACACAGAGATCGATTCACAGGAGAAAGTGAAAGTTGATGCCGGAGACATTGGCGGCCCTTCAGCTGGTTTAATGTTTACATTGGAAATCTATGAACAACTCGTTGATAAAGATTTACGTCAGGGTAAAAAAATCGCTGGAACCGGAACGATCAATTCAGAAGGTGAAGTTGGTCGAATCGGTGGTATCGATAAAAAAGTTGCTAGTGCCGCTGCCAGCAATAACAAGGTATTCTTTGCACCAGATGATGAGATTATTAAAGAGATGAAAAAAGCGCAGCCTGGTATCAAGTCAAATTATGAAGAAGCCAAAGCGGCCGCTAAAGAATTAAAGACCGATATGAAGATTGTACCGGTCAAAACGGTACAGGATGCGTTAGACTATTTAGAAAAAATGAAATAACTATTATAAAGGTGTTGGACAATGCGTCCAGCACTTTTTTTGTTAAAAAAGATTGTCTGATAAACGTTTTTTAGAAAAATTGCGTATTTTATTTTAAAGGAGGGTGTTATGAAAGATTTTCTCAAGAAGTATCCGTATCTGTTTGCGGTTCCCGTGGTTTTAATGATTGCTGTTTTTTTCTTTTTAACTAGAGAGCCTGAGGAGGAAACCGTTGATCCAGCACTCTTTTCAACGGAAAGCAGCATAGGGAAAACAACTGAATCAAGCAGTCAGGAGTGGTACGTTGATGTTAAGGGCGCAGTCAAAAAGACTGGCATGTATCGCATCAGACAAGGTATGCGTTTAATGGATGCGATTGATTTGGCAGGTGGATTTACAGAGGATGCGGATCAAAACCAAATGAATTTTTCAAAATTATTAGCAGATCAAGAAATTATTTATGTGCCAAAAATCGGAGAAGAAGTCCCTGTAATCAACGAAGTCAGCCCAACTGGAGGTGGGACAGGCTCAAACTCAGAAACAGCAAAAATCAATATCAACACAGCTGACGCAGCTGAATTACAGCAGTTATCAGGAATCGGTGAAAAGCGTGCTGCGGACATCATAAAATACCGTGAAGAAAATGGCAGTTTTCATACGGTAGAAGATTTGACCAAAGTATCCGGAATTGGCGAAAAGACGCTTGAAAATTTAAGGGACTCGATTACAATATAAGAAAGATCGAAAGAGAGGACGACAAATTTGACAACAGAAAGAATTCCTTGGGACCAATATTGTAGAAACTAAAATAACGATAAAACAATGAGCTCTGATAATTTTAATATCTATATACCTACCTAAAGTTTTTCAAACGTTGATTTAATAGCAAAATAGATGATTTGAATTTGACATACTAAAAAATTTTACCATATTTTAGATAACAGATAAAAGTGTAAGTTTTTCAAGTGTTGTGTCTATTTTTGTGTCCATTTATTTGATAAAGTCTTAAGCTACTTATGTTTTTTTACATTGAGATTTCTCGATTGAAAAAGTGTAAACGCGACTAATTAGATTACTTTTTACATTAGAAAAAAATTAAATAAAAATTTTTATACTTACGACTAGTTTATCTATTATTGGTGTGTCTTTTTCCAAGAAAAATTTGTTGTTATTAGAAAAGAAAAGGAGACGATATAGATGAAGGAAATAAAAGTAATCCCCAGTGAACAAATTGAAACTGAGTGGGTTGATAAAGACGGGCTTATTAAAAGATTTGAGGGATTAAATAGAAACACATTGAATAAATGGCTTATGGAGATGCGATACTCTAAAGACTTTAACTCTTATGTAATTAATCCTACACATAAGTTAGTTTGGATAAATATAGAAGGATTTCTTTCATTTCTTAAATGGAAATCACATGAAAGGGGATACTAATCTAAAGCCAGTTTTTCTTTATCATGATAATTTGTAGAAAAAAGCCTCTTTTATTCAAAAATTTTTTTGGGGAATAACGTAGTGTAACAGGTAAAGCAAAAAACCTACTAAATAGCTTGAGTCCGTCATAGGATTCAGGCTATTTTATATTTAAATACTGAGTTAGACCGTACTTACACAATATGGCGATCGTGGCAAAGTGGTTAACGCACTAGATTGTGAGTCCGGTACTTATGGGTTCGATTGGCATCGTTCGCCTGAGAATGCGAATGGAAATCCATTATCTTAGGAGGCTGAAAAATTTAAAAGGGAAGAAACAATGGGAACAAGCAATGATAACAAGAAGGAGAAAAACACTGATTCAGTATCATAATTGTCACGTGAAATTACACGCTGGCAAGCTAGATTGAGCAAGTGGAAATCCGTATACATCGAGAAGTGTACGTACAGGTACGGATTGGAGGGAATTATTTTGGAACCAGCTATAGCGATATAGTAAGGTGCTGGGTACTTTCCCTTACGACTCAAAAAAATATTCCTTACAAAATTGAATTTGTGCTCAAGGTCATATAGACTCCGGGGTAAGTGTGATTAGCGAATTAAATACTTCCTTAGTATTGAAAGAACATGATTTTATTGAAACAACAAAAATATCATGTTAAGAATAGCAGCGAAATGACTGCGAATTGAGAATTCAACATTTAAAATCTAAAGGGATTAAAAGATTATGAATCGACAGAATTGATCAGAAAGTATTCAAAAGTAAAACGTTTTCATCTGTTATTAATTATATCAAGTAATGTTAACATAATTTAGGAGTGAAGTAGATGACGATAGGGATATCTTGGGTTAGAAGTTTACCAAATGGAGATGAGGAATTATGGGTTGTCTCAGATAGTCGATTATCAACAGGTGCTACTGTATGGGATCAATGTACAAAAATTTTTATATTACCAAATTCAAAGTATTCATTTCTTTTGCAGGGGATACAAATATAGCTTTTCCGTTAATCAATCAAGTTCAAACATCTGTACTAGCTCACAGAAGTTCAATGTTGGGTTTTTTGGATATTAAAAAAATAAGAAATCACATTGTAAATGTAATAAATTCCACTTTGCTAAATTTAAGAGAAGAAGTAAAAGACTATAAAGTTGAAGATAATTTGATTTCAACACAGTTTATAGTTGGAGGATATTCTTGGCAACGAAAAAAATTTTCTATTTATAGAATTATTTATAGAAAACAACTCAAACGATATATTGCAGATAAGGAAATTGGTGATATGTATAATTGTACTATGATTGGAGATCTCACTCCCAAAGTAAGTGAGATGTTAAACTTAAAAGAAATCCCAATTACCATCAACAATGCGCTGAAAAAAAAAACTTGCTTAAAAAGAAACTTAAAAGAAAACTTATCTCAGAAGAGGAATACAATGTCGAAAAAAAATTTTTTGAATCAAAATGTAAAAGAGATTTTGACATGGAACCTTTTGAAGTTGTAAGAGACGTACTAATGAAGAAGGTTAAATATGGGAGTAAAGAGTACCCTACAATTGGTGGAGCACCACAATTAATTAAACTATATCAACATATGAACGCGCAGCCTATAGGTATCTTTTGGAGTGAAGATAGAGATACAATGAAGAATAAAGAAGAATTACGAAAAAATGGTGAACCAAATATTTTAGGAAGATATATTTTGGATTACGAAAATACTGATTTTCTATTTATGGACGCCTACTCCGAGGAATCCAAATTGCTACCTAATCCTAATATTTGGGATTTTACGAAAGATCAATTACCAAATGAAGATGTTTCGACGGAGTATAAAGGAGAGAAGGATGTATAAAAACGTTATCAATCTAGTAGATTTTATCAAAAAGCAGAAAAGATATGATTTCAATAGTTTTCCTAAAGGAATTAATGACAAACCTGGAGTCTATTTACTTATTAAAAAGAGCAATAACAGAATTGAATGGATTGGTGAAAGTAATCGGTTAGGTCAAAGAATTAGACAACACTTTACACAATCCTCCGGTGACACCTTAAGATCAAGAATCGATACAAACTCAGATTTTATGAAAGAAAATTTTGAATTTATTTATATTTTTTGTAAAAAAGAGGATACAAAAATTTATGAAAAAATTCTTATGCTTGTTTTCCGACCATTTTATCAAAAACCGGTAGATTCAGACTTCACTTATCTAAACTAATACAAGAAAAAAAGCATTAACCGACGAAAACTCCCCAGGATAGGAGGAGTAAATACTGCATTAAAAATTAAATATCCGCTAAGATGATTTCTATATTAAGGTTTATCTTAGGTGTTAAGGATGAGAAAAAAAGAATTTTTTCTCATCCTTTTAGAAGTCGGAAAGACGAGAAATAAAAGAAATGGAAAAACGACAAGTCTGATGCATAAGCACATTAACTGTTGGATTTGAACTATAATGTTCTTTAGATTACTATTTTAATTAAGGAGTGTTTTGTGATGGTTAGTTGTATTTATAGCAAAGAAGAATTAGGCCCAGAAGTTTTTAGTTCTGGGGAACATATTATTCCAGCCTGTATAGGCGGTAAACAGAAACTCCCAAAAGACTACGTCTCACATCAGGTTAATCAGGAGTTTTCTGCTCTTGAACTCGGATTTGCAAGGAACTCCATAATTTCTTTGTTCAGAATTACTTTTGGGCCAGGAAAAAGAGGAAGTTTATCAAAAAAAAAGGAGACAAGATCTAAGTTATCATTTTCAAAATTTGGAAATGATAGAAAACTAGAGTTATCGTATATCCAAAAAGGAGAACCGATTGTTGTCAATCAGTACTATGGAGATGGCTATGGCGGAAAATTAAGTCTTAATCCATTAGATGATCCTATTGAAAAACTAAAGGAATTTTCTAGTGATAAAAAAGTGATAAACATGTCGGTACCGGATGAAAAAGAGTATTATGACTATTATATTGTTTTAGACTCTAAAAAATTGTACGTCTACACAAAGCCAAATGTACAAATTGTTCTAAAGGAAATATTCAATGAAATAGAAGCCCAAAAGCAAGAGTTATTATCAAGTATTTCGAATCTTGAAAATAAAAGAGTTTCAGAGGGCGTATTAGTAAATCTAGATTTTGACTTTAAAGATGACTATTTTCGTGTAGTAGCTAAAATGGCTTTTAACTCTTTAGCATTCGTAAAAGGCAAAGATTACGTACTAGATAGGTGTTTTGATGAATTAAGAGAATGGATTTTAAAGGGAAATGAAGAACAGACATCAAATTTTATTGAAAAGGATACTTTTTCTTTTGATAGTGATAGATATTTTAAGCTATTTTATAAAAGCCTGAAAATATCTGAAATGAGCCATTCTGTGTATTTACTGCCTCGGAACGAAGGGTTGTTTGCTTTTGTAAAACTCTATGGAAATCCACCAATTGTAGTCAGATTAACCAACTGCTGTAAAGAAATAGATTTCAATTTTATTTTTCTATATTGTGATTGGGAGTCTGGAAAATTAGAAAATTACATCAAAGAATAAGATAATTATTATTAGCAGTCTTCAAATAAATTTGGAGACTGCTTTTTTGGAAGTAGAAAGAAAAAAACATGATTCGGAAAGTTTAGAGATCGATACCCAACATTTCTAACTGGTATTTCTTCTCGAGATGGTAAAATTTTCCAACACTGAGAAAGGTGATAAGAACGGTGGCACAATCATAGCAACGTAGGTTGCTTTGAGTTGTGAAAGAATTACGGAGAGAGAGGATTCTCCTGTATCCAATAGCACTGCAGATCATATTGAATATTTTGATAATTATGATTTCGCTCAATTATTGTTTAGTGACGACAATATTGAAAACACCATTAGGTTAGATAACCAATTGAATGTGATCCAAGAAACTAACCTAGTTCTTCCTAATTCGATACTAAGATGGAAGAGTATACAACAATGGAAATGTTGAGTGCGTCTATGTTGATGGTCATTGTAGGTCACACCCCCTTATTTGAGTGGAACAAGTCTGATACTCAAATTCTAGAGAAATTATCTTCTAAGATTAACATAGAAAACTTACTTCAATATTAAAATATATCAGGGACTTATGATCAAAAAGAGAGTGCTCGCATTTGGTTGAATCAACTAAATTTAAAAACATCAGTTGAAAATATTCTATTTACTTCTGGACTTCAAAATTCATTAGCAATTACTCTAACTTCCTTATTTAGTTATGGGGCAAAGTTGCAACAAATACGAGGGTATACCCAGGATTTTAAGAACAATGCCAATATGTTAGGAATTAGACTTGTACCAATCCCATTTAAAAAGAATAAGTTGGATCTTGCATATTTTGAGCAGGCATGCAAACTTGAAAAAGTAAAAGGTTTATATATACTGCCAGATATTTGATTAAGAAATTCTCCTTAATTGCAATAGAAGACGGAATGTATACTTTTCTAAGTAAAAGTTTGTCATAACCACTTATATCATTATGCTCCGAAGCATGTAATACATGTTTGTAAAGTTTCTAATTCGTTATCCGCAGGTTTAAGGATATTATTTCTAGTAACACCAATAGATTATCGAATAAATTTGCTAACTGGAATTAGAAATATTAATGTAATGTCGTCACCATTAGAATTTGAAATTGTATCATAACTTATTCAAATGAAGTTAGCGAATAAATTTTTAAGAGTCCGGCTTTTTTTATCAAACTATCACAGCATAGTCGATATATCACAATAGAAGTGAATGAGTACCTTATTAGTATGTTTCTAATTCATAAAAAATAGCGCTTAATAATGAAAAAGCATAGGTTATTTGATAACATGAAGTAATAGTCAATTTAGTGGAGATGATGATTTTATGGAGTTAAGAAATGGCGATGTTTTAAAAAAAAGATATGAGCTGCAAAAAGCGATTCATAATTCGAGTAATTCACAAATATTCAGAGGGTACGATAATGCTCTTGAAAAGTTTGTAGTTATAAAATTCCTTAAACGGAATGAAAAGAATAAAATTACTGCTGAGTTATTTCGAAGAGAAATTCGATCATTAGAAGGTATTGATAATGAATATATTATTAGGCTCATAGATTCTGGAGAGAACGAGGATTATTTCTTTATTGTAATGGAACAATTGAGTGGCTCAGTGACCTTAGAAGCTTTTATTGGAGAAAACATTGATGACCTTTCACTTTTAGATAAATTGAATATTTTTAAGAAAATATTATTAGGAATGAATAGTGCACATAAAATTGGTATTACTCACCGCGATTTGAATCCAACCAATGTGCTTATTAATGATGACATAGATTTGAAAATAATTGATTTTGGAGTAAGTAAAATAAAGAGATATATACATGAGGAGAAGGTTACAGTTGCAAATCAAGTTACTCTTAGATTTGCATCGCCCGAACAGATTGATCAAAGAGAAATTGATAATCGTACTGATGTTTTCTCTCTTGGAGCTGTTTTCTTTTACATTCTAACAGGAATTGTGCCATCGAGTATTTTTGAAGAACGTATGGCTTTGATTGATCAATCTAGTTTACCTATAAAGGTTATTGATATAGTAAGAAACTGCACTCACGCAAAAAAAGAAGATAGATATCAATCAATTTCTAGCATATTGAATGATCTAGAATTTGAAATAATTAAACTTCAAGCCTCAAATGAAACTATTTTCATTCAAGTACATCCATCGGTTATGAATACTCTTTTTAAGTCAGCAAACATAACTTTCTGTCGGATGGATTTTGCTTATAGGTTTATCTTAAAAAATCTAAAAGAGGCTTATATTTACAGGGGCGGTAAGGGAGGAGATTATGTATTAATCGGTGATTTGATGAAATATTATTGTGAAGTGAAAATAGATAGATCAACACTTTTTCTTAAAAGTGTTGAACCTATTGAAGATTATGGAATACATCAAAATGAGGTAAATAAAGGAATTAGAATTTATGCAACAATCGAGAATGGAAAAAATTTAACTCAAGTTAGACATAGCAAATATCTATCATTACTAACAAGGCAAGTGAATGAGGAAGCAGAAAAATTTAGATCGGAACAGAAAAGAGGACTAAATGAAAGCAAGATTTTAGAACTATGGGATAAAACTGTTAGTGCCCAAGATAGTTTACTAAAAAAGAATGAGAATATTGGAGAATATAACCAGCTTAAATTTTATCCGGATACTAATATTATCAAACTTCTTGTGGAAAAAGTAGATTCATTTGAAAAGCTAGAATTGAATTCAGAAGTTGCAGCGAGAGATATCAAAACTGGTAATTATAGACAACTTGGAAGAATTTTAGATGTTAATTCAGAATCGAAAATTGTGTCATTAATTCCTTCGGAAGATTTTGACATTGAATATTTCACAGAAGAAGGAAGCTTTGGCTTAGATGTTGGCAATGACAAAGCTTCTAATGAAAGATTTCGAAGAGCTCTTGACAATCTGAAATACAATAGGGGAGAGAATAAGCGGCTTTTTGAAATATTAATTGATCCAGAAAATGTGAAATACGATGAGCAAAGTGTTGTTACTCCATTTAATGTGAATATTGATAGAGAAAATCTTGATGTTGTTGAAAAAGCACTAGCAGCAAGAGACTTGTTCCTTATACAGGGGCCACCAGGAACTGGGAAGACGACAGTAATCGAGGAAATCATTAATCAGCTGATTTCATTTGATGCTAGTGCAAAGATATTAGTTGCCTCGCAGTCTCATGTAGCAGTGGATAATATTTTAGAAAAACTCACTGATAATTATGATCGCCATCAATTAGTTAGAATAGGAACTTCTTATAAGATTGCTGATTCATCTGAACCAAACAAGGTGAAAGCGCAGACAAAAAGATGGACCGAAACCATTAAGAGAGATTCTGTAACAGTTGCTAAACCAATGCTAAAGAAGATGTCAGGATTAATCGAGTACCCGTTTGATAGAATATTTAAGGCCGAACTTCATCCAGAATTAGAAGCTGATAGAAATTTTAGTTCTAAATTATTTCTGGAGGAACTTGCAAATACCCAACTTCAACAATATTCATGGATTTTAAAAGATTGGTATAAAAAATTAAATGCACAAGAGCAATTTGATGATTTATTAGTTTCAAGAGCAAGTATTGTTTTCTCAACATGTACAGGTGCTGGAAATTTGGGTTGGGTTACAAGAAATACTTTTGATTGTGTCATTATCGATGAGGCTGCTAAGTCAACCTTGCCAGAAGTTCTGATTCCAATGGTAAGGGGGAAAAAAATTATTCTTGTCGGTGATCATAAACAATTACCTCCTATTGTAAATAATTTTGAAGCAGAAGGGGTAAGGCTAAAAGAGCTTGAGAAGAGTTTATTTGAAGATCTATTTGAAAGGATTAAGGATAATCAAGTTGCGGTAACTCTATCCAAACAATTCAGAATGCACCCTAATATAGCAAAAATGATAAAATCTGTCTTTTATAGAGGAAACATACTTGAATCAGGAGTAATGGAAACAGAACGATGTAACTATTCTAGGTGGGGAGACAGGTCTATTGTGTGGCTATCCACATCAACGATTCAAGAAAGAATTGAAAATATGACTGATAGTAAAGCATACTCCAATGTTTATGAGGCGCAAGTAATAAAAAATGAATTAGAAGATTTAAATAAAAGGTATAATGCAATTAATAAAATTGCAACAGTAGGTGTCATATCGGGATATAATGGTCAGAAAACTGTTCTAACAAAGCTTATTAATCCAAATAGTAACAGATGGACTAACTTAGAAATTTCTATAGAAAATATTGATGCTTATCAGGGAGCGGAAGTGGATATAGTTTTTTATAGTGTTGTACGATCAAATAATGATCGACGTATTGGATTTTTAAAAGATAATCGTCGTTTAAACGTTTCCCTCTCTCGAGCAAAAAGATTACTAGTAATTGTGGGAGATGATCTATTTCTAAAAGATGTATCTGCGAGGAAGCATAACTATTTTGACGATGTTTTAACATATATAGATAGGAATGCTGACAAATGTGTTAAGGAGGATGTACGATGAAAAACTATGAAATTCGATCTACCGCAATACTTAATAGTCTGAAGTTGTTACCTTCTTATGAGTTTGCAGGTTTTTACGAGTTGGCAGCACCTGTGTATATAGTAAGATTACTTTGTGAAATAACTTCTTCAGAAAAAATGCCTATTATTCATGACACTGTTATTCGTTTACTACATCATGGTATGGAATTCGATCATATTCCTCCATTTCTAGGCTTAAACAGTTCAGAAGAAATAGTAAAAAATGCATGGATGGATTTAGCAACAGCTGAATTGATTAATCATAGGACCAATAAGTTAACTGATACTGGACGCATGTATATTCGTGAAAATAGATTGGAGTTAAATAAGCAAATTGATTTTACAGTTGAAATTGATGCTGTTACTGGAAAATATATGAAGAATGAGAAAAATCTGATTAAAAATAGAAATTTAGTTGCTCAAAATATAGGTCTTCTCCATAAAACTGTAGAAGCACCTACTATTCAGGGAATTGATAAGGATGCAGTGAAAGAACTCTTCAAACTGAATATGGATAAGGAATACAAAAATCAAAAACAAAAAATTTTAGATGTTTTGTATGTAAAAAAAAGCTACGTCCAATATAGAAGAGTTAGTTGTGTGGTTCTGATTAATAGAGAAGGAGATATCAAGATTTCAACCTATGATAGAAATATACCACTGGTCCAATATGATTCTCTGTTAGAGGATGAGGTTACGACTGAAAATAGTTTAGCTTCAATTAGAATCGATAATTATCTAGCTGATAACAGCCTAAAACAAATACAATGTTTATCTCTGAAAATCTCATCGTTAATTGATGGTGAGTACATCAGAGATATATATGACAGACTATTTTTTGAAGCAACAAGGAGTATCTTCCTTGTTATCCCTTTAGTATCTGGAGCAATGTTTAGGGAAGATATGATTGATTTAATTGTGGACAAAGCTAGTAGGGGAACGCATATAGAAATTTTCTTTTCCGGAAAAATAGATACAACTAATCAATATCAAAAGAAGCAAATTACTAGAATTGCTGGGATAAACAAAAAAAATATCATCGTAAATCATATACCAAATGCTATGGAGAATATTGTATTTACCGATGGTTACAAGGGAGTAATCATTGACTTTCTAAAGAAGGATATTCCTGAGTCTGATTTGAAATATTTAGTTACAGAAGCAGGTGCTAAAATATCATCAAAAGAGTTTAAACATATAAAAGAAACAATTGAGAATTCTTTGAATTTATCGGATGATGATGTTTATAAATATAAAGATAAAACAAACTTGAGAAAGGATATGAATCAATTACTCGAACGACTTTATCCGTTTGAATCAATGTTAAGAAAACACTATGGAAAAGTCTGGCGTGATAATGAATCAACTGAATTCCCAGAGATAACTCAATTGAGAAATATACCTCTGGCAAAAGATGTAAATTCTTTTCGAGCATTTCTATCAAGCTTGAATAAACTTTTTTTTGAGTCTTTACCAAATAAGCAAATGTTGTTCCGAAATATAAAAAACGATTATCCTACGCTGTTTAAAGCTATTGATCGAATAAGGGTGTATAGAAATTCTTTGGAACACTCTAACTTGAAACCAAATCAAACTGATTTATATGAGCAATATCTGTTAGAAGACTTGGCGGGAAGGGCTCCCTTGCTTGTTGATGGAGGTTTTCTAATTATTCAAGGAAGAATTATGCAGTATTTGGATGAAGCAATAAAGATAGATTATTTCTAAAAAATATTGTGTATTGCTATAAACAAATTAGTCATTTTTTAGTTCATCAAGTTGGGAGTTGTGCAATTGGAAATGGAATTAGATATAAATATATTTTTAAATTTACTTATCCCTGTAATTACATCATTTTTAGTGTGTTTCATCACGATGTATATTACAAATAAACAGCATCAAAAAAGTTTGAAACAACAAGAATTTCAGCATAAAGAAGTATTAGAATTGTCAAAGGAACAATATAGAGAAGAACGGTACAGGAGTCAGGAAAGAGAACGCTTGAGTTACTTACCTTATCTAACCCTTATTCCAAAGATTTGGAAAAATAGATTTTCAGGAGGAATGGATAAGCATGAAAATAATGATCATTTCTTCATTCCCTTCGAACTTGAAAACGAAGGCCTCGGTGAAGCATTCTCGATTGACCTTGTTTATTTAGAGAAAGTCTTTCAACCAGAAAAATCCCAATTATTTCCGCAATCTTTGTTGTCAATTAAGGACAACTACGGAAACAATTATGATGTTTTAGGTGTTTCTAGTCCTATAGATACTGATATTCTTAAAGTAGCTAAAAAAACAGAGTTCGAATTATATGTAGGAACATATGATACAGACTGGAATGCAGGAACTCTTGGTGCACCGGTAAAATGGGAAATCAAGATAAGATTTGAAGACTTTCAGTATAGGAAATATGAGCAAAGGTATTCTTTCATTACTTCAGGAGACTTTCAAGAAGTTCACAGAATAAATTCAAATAGACCTAAGTTGATAAAAAATAAAGAGAATAATTCAATATAGAAGAGTATTACCAATATTTTCCAGTTTTTTACAAATCATAACTGATAACTCATAGTTTTTCAATGGAATGATTAACCTCTTAGAATGTCACAATTATATAATCATAAATAAATTAAGTCTAAGATTGTTCATTTTTTGTCCAAATATCTGAATCATTACGATTATTTACTTGATTTTTATCAATATATTAAATATGGAAAAACGATTAAAGAAAGAGCTTAAAACTTTTAAACACTGGAAATTAAAAAGCCAATCCAATGTTTTAAAATAAGAAAATATAAAAGTAAATCATTGATGCTTCAACTATATATGAAGTCCAAAAAAAGAAAAACATGATTTTTTTAATCATGTTTTTCTTTTTTGCCAATGTAGTCCCCTTGATTAGCATTGTTTTTAATCTCTGTTTTGTTATGGTCTCCAGAGATATTTATGGTTGTTCCTTGTGGAAGAAATAGCGTTTTTATTGCAACAGCTATTGATAA